>Ga0105162_1000772_pt1 | contig 19612 bp, 31 predicted proteins | sample JNZ201metaG_FD_81532 | JGI IMG/M metagenome (GOLD analysis project Ga0105162, IMG submission 81532) | Hot spring microbial communities from Jinze hot spring, China to study Microbial Dark Matter (Phase II) - JNZ 20120812A | ecosystem: Environmental > Aquatic > Thermal springs > Hot (42-90C) >...
GGGCCTGGTCGGCTCTCCTCTCCGTGCTGCGAGGCGGCGTGGGGAGGGGCAAACGCTGAGCCCAAGCAGGCACTGCCAGGATCGCAGCAGGGCGGGTTTTCGCTCACAATCTCAGAAACAGTGGTGAGGCCTATGGCCAAGCAGCGATTGCGTATCCGTCTGAAAGCATACGATCATCGGATCCTGGACGAATCCGCTCGCCGGATCGTGGAAGTGGCGGAGCGCACCGGCGCGCGGGTCATCGGCCCCATCCCGCTCCCCACGAAGCGGGAGCGGTTCACCGTGATCCGCTCGCCGTTTATCGATAAGGACTCCCAGGAACACTTTGAGATCCGCACCCACAAGCGGCTGATCGATGTCCTGGATCCGGATCCCAAGACCATCGATCAGCTGATGCGCCTGAACCTGCCGGCGGGCGTGGATATTGAAATCAAGATCTAATTTGCGCGGATTTCAGGGGATGATGGGCCGGAACAGGTGACCAGTCCCCAGCGGAGGTTTGCCGTCATGAAAGGCTTGCTGGCTCGCAAAATCGGAATGACTCAGATGTTCAACGAGCAGGGCGAGGTGGTCCCGGTGACGGTTCTTCGGGCCGGGCCCTGTTATGTGACGCAGCTGCGAACGCCCGAGCGGGACGGCTATGCGGCGATCCAGCTGGGCTTTGAGGAAACAAAGCCCCGACGGCTGACCCAGGGCGAGTTAGGACATCTGCTCAAGCGGAATCTCCCTCCGCTTCGGGTGCTGCGGGAGCTCCGCCTCCCTGGCCCGGAGGCTCTGGCTTCCTACCATGAAGGCCAGGTGCTGACCGTCTCGATCTTCTCGCCCGGGGAACGGGTGGATGTGACCGGCTGGTCCAAGGGGCGCGGCTTTGCGGGAGGGATCAAGCGCCATGGTTTCGCCCGGCAGGCGAAAACCCACGGTCAGTCGGATCGCCACCGGGCGCCCGGGTCGATCGGGACGAACACAGATCCAGGGCGCGTGGTGAAGGGGAAGCGCATGGCGGGCCACTATGGGAACGAGCGGGTGACGGTCCGGAACCTCCAGGTCGTCTGGGTGGATCCGGAGCGCCATCTGATCGCCCTGAAAGGCGCCGTCCCGGGTCCCCGAGGCGGACTGGTGATGATTCGACAGGCCAAGCGGCCTTATTGAACGGATGATACCCTCGACGGTGGACTTCGGGGGTGGGGCAAGACGACACTTTGAGATTGGAGACGAATTTCGCCCTCCCCACTCCCGGAAGCCCCTGGAGGGAGTGATTTGCTTCGGGGGTCCAGGAGACAGGTGGGCTGCTGAAAAGCGGTCCCACCTGTCTCCTGAAAGATCTCCCCTGAGAAGCAAACCCGGGAATCGAGTTGGAAGAGGAAGACCGGCGGATTTTCAACAAAGCTCCAGATTAAGGCGTTCAGGGACAAGTTCAAGGAGGCATTGCGATGCGTGTTCCGGTCTGGAATATAGAAGGGCAGCAGGTGGGGGAGATCGAGCTGCGACCGGAAGTCTTCGAAGCCCCCATTCATATCCCGTTGATGCATCAGGCGCTGGTCCGGCAGCTGGCCAACGCCCGCCTGGGGACCCATAAGACGAAAACCCGTGGGGAGGTGCATTATAGCAGCCGTAAGATGTGGCCGCAGAAGCATACCGGGCGAGCCCGTCAGGGGAGCCGGGATGCACCCCATTGGTATCACGGTGGGGTGGTGTTCGGACCACGGCCGCGTAGCTATGAGCAGAAGATGCCGAAGAAGATGCGGCGGGCGGCCTTGCGCTCGGCGCTTTCCGTGAAAGCGAAGGAGGGCCAGATCCTGATCCTGGATCGCCTGGAGCTGCCGGAGCCGCGGACCCGGTTAATGAAGGAGATCCTGGATCGGCTCCCCATTGGCAAGAGCGCCCTCATCCTGCTCGCCGGGTCGAACGAAAACGTGAAGCGGGCGGTTCGGAATCTGCCGAACGTAGCCTATCTGCACGCGATGTGCTTGAACATTCGCGATCTCTTTAAGTATGAGACGTTGATTATCCCGCAAGATGCGTTGGCCGTCATCGAAGATTGGCTGACACGCCCGGTGATCCGGAAGAAGTTTGCGCTGCCCCAGCCGGAGGCGGCGTCATCGGCTTCATCGACTTGATGGAGAGCCCTGAGCGGGGGGATGGGAGATGGATCTCTACGAAGTGATTAAACGGCCGGTGATCACCGAGAAGACCACCCGGCTTAAGGAAATGAATCAGTATGTATTTGAGGTGGATCCGCGGGCGAATCGCCACCAGGTCCGGGAGGCAGTGGAGAAGATCTTCAACGTCCGCGTTCTGGACGTGCGCATCATCAACGTCCCGGCCAAGCGACGACGGGACTGGCGGGCGCGGATTCTCAGCAGCAAACCCAAGCAGGTGGTGCGCCGCCCGGGCTGGAAGAAGGCGATTGTTAAAATCGCCCCTGGCCAGCGCATCGATCTCTTTGAGGTCTAATCGCCCGCGGCGTTTGGAGCGGGGACCCCGTTGAACCGCTGGACCAGGGGCTGGTCCAGCCGACCGGGCACGGGTTGGCGACCCAGCCCCTACCAGTCGATTCGGCGGGGAAGGAGCCCAAAGGCGGTGGAGGAGGACCTATGGGAATCAAAGTCTACAAGCCGACAACGCCCGGTCGCCGCAATGCGACCGGTTACACCTTCGAGGAAATCACCAAGGACGAGCCGGAGAAATCCCTGGTCGTTCCTTTGAAAAAGCACGCGGGGCGGAACTTCCAGGGCCGGATCACCGTCCGCCACCGGGGCGGCGGTCATAAGCGGCTTTATCGCATCATTGATTTCAAGCGGCGGGATAAGGAAGGTATTCCGGCGAAGGTGATCAGCATCGAATACGATCCCAACCGCACCGCCCGCATCGCGCTGTTGCAATATGCGGATGGGGAAAAGCGTTACATCCTGGCACCCCTGGGCCTGCAGGTTGGGGACATTGTCATGAGTGGGCCTCAGGCGGAGATTAAAGTCGGCAATGCTATGCCGCTGGCCAATATCCCGGTGGGGACGCTGGTGCATAACGTGGAGCTGTATCCCGGGCACGGCGGTCAGATCGCCCGGGCGGCGGGCGCGGTCGCGCAGCTGCTGGGGAAAGAGGAGGGATACGCCATCCTGCGCCTGCCCTCCGGGGAGATCCGGAAGGTCCGCCTGGAGTGCTACGCGACCATCGGTCAGGTGGGGAACCTGGAGCATGCGAATATCCGCCTGGGCAAGGCGGGCCGCAAGCGCTGGCTGGGGATCCGCCCCACGGTGCGCGGCTCGGCGATGTCACCGCGGGATCATCCGCATGGCGGCGGTGAGGGCCGGGCGCCGATTGGCCTGCCTTATCCGAAGACGCCCTGGGGCAAGCATACCCTGGGCAAGAAGACGCGGCGCAACAAGGCTACAGACAAATACATTATCCAGCGTCGCCAGAAGAAGAAGTGATATCTGGCAAGCCGGTGAGGTGATCACGGCAGAGGGCTTTTCGGGCTGGGAAGGCTGCTCAACAGCTTCCCAGCGTGACGGTATTCCCCCTCTCCCCGCGCCCCAAAAGGGAGGGGGGAGGGACAACCTGCTTTCCCAGCCGGATTGGGTTGTCTGAATTCTCAGAATCCATTGCAGCAATGCCATCCGACAAGCTTGACGATTTCTTCCTCCCCGCGCCCATTCAAGCTGCAGGTGGGGAAGAAACCATAAGGGGGTGATCGGGAATGGGACGCTCGTTAAAGAAAGGTCCGTATTGTGATCCCAAGCTGTTAAAGAAAATCGAAGAGCTGAACCGCCGGGGTGAGAAGCGGGTCATCCGCACCTGGTCCCGCGCTTCGGTGATCTTCCCTCAGATGGTGGGGCACACCATCGCCGTCCATGATGGGCGGCGTCATGTGCCGATTTACATCACTGAGCAGATGGTCGGGCACCGTCTGGGGGAGTTCGCCCCGACGCGAACCTATCGCGGTCACACGGTTAAGGAAAAGAAAACTGGAGTCAGGTAGGGTGATCGGCTGCTTTGGGGCTTGGGAGTGGAGCCGGGCACCCTCCATATCCGGCTCCTCCTTAGCGACCAGCCCTCCGCCCTCCGCGGCCCGAGGGGATCGTGGGGAGGGAGGATAAAGGGGAGAGGTTTCCGTGCCCTTCCTCCAACAGCAATCAGCTGTACAAGTCATGTAAAAACTTTTGAATTGATGGGGGATTGCGATGGCGAATCGGGTTCGGGCAGTGGCCCGTTATATCCGGATCTCGCCTTATAAGGCGCGCCTGGTCTGCAACCTGGTTAAAGGAATGCGGGCTGAAGAGGCTTTGAGCGTGCTGCGTTTCACACCCAAGAAGGCAGCGCGCTATGTCGAGAAGCTGATCCGCTCGGCAATGGCCAATGCGGAGAACAACTATGGTCTCTCACCTGCGGACCTCTATGTGGTGGATATTCGGGCCGACGACGGGCCCCGATATAAGCGGGTCCGTTTCGCCGCCCGGGGCCGGGTTCGTCCAATCCTGAAGCGGACCACTCATCTCACAGTGGTCCTGGAGGAGCGAGCGAGTTAAGCCTGCGGTGCCGATTGAAAGGCTGGATCCATTGCGCGTGAGGAGGTTATCTTGGGTCGGAAAGTTCACCCGATCGGCTTTCGTCTGGGGATCACGAAGAACTGGCTGGCCCGCTGGTATGCCGAGGGCCGGGAGTATATGGAGCTGCTCCATGAAGACCTGAAGATCCGGCAGTTTGTAAAGGAGCAGCTCAAAGAGGCTGGGGTCGCTCGAATTGAGATTGAGCGGTTCCCCAAGCAGATTAATCTTTATATCCACGCGGCTCGTCCGGGCATCGTCATCGGCCGGCGAGGCCTGGGGATCAAGCAGCTGCGCCAGGCGATCGAGGAGATGACTGGCAAGAAGGCCCGGGTGGAGATCGTGGAGGTCCCCAAGCCCGAACTGGAAGCGGCTATTGTGGCCGAGAGCATCGCCCAGCAGATCGAGAAGCGGGTCAGCCACGCCCGGGCCATGAAGCGGGCGATCCAGCAGGCTATGCGCGCCGGGGCGAAGGGGATCCGGATCACGGTCTCGGGCCGTCTGGGGGGAGCAGAAATGGCCCGCACGGAGACGCTGATGGAAGGGCGGGTCCCACGCCACACGTTGCGGGCGGATATTGATTACGCCCTGGCGGAAGCGATCACCAAGTGGGGGAAGATCGGCGTCAAGGTCTGGATCTACCGTGGGGATACAGAGCCAGGCGCCTATGTTCAGCAGACGGCGGAGATGGTTGCTCGGGTGACATCGGCGCAACGGGGAGGTTAAGCGATGTTGATGCCAAAGCGGGTCAAATATCGCAAGCAGATGCGGGGGCGCATGAAGGGCAAGGAGAGCCGGGGGGTGGAGCTGGCTTTTGGAGAATATGGCCTCCAGGCCCTGGAGCCGTGCTGGTTGACCGCCCGCCAGATCGAGGCGGCCCGCCGCACCATCGTCCGGTTCCTCCGTCAGCGCGGCAAATATTGGATCCGGGTCTTCCCGGATAAGCCGGTGACCCGTAAGCCGGCCGAGACCCGAATGGGGAAAGGCAAGGGGAATGTGGATCACTGGGTGGCCGTGGTGCGGCCCGGCCGCATTATCTTTGAGATCGGAGGAGTGAGCGCAGACATCGCTCATGAGGCGTTGCGACAGGCTTCCTATAAGCTGCCGATTCGCACTCAGATTATCACCGCTGAGGAACAGCAGGTCGGATAGTTCGGGAAAGGATCTCGCCGCTGGCTGTACAAGAGAGGCCGGATCGCCCAGGCCTTCCACGGCTTCTGAGGGTTGCATCCGGGCTCCCTCATGGAAAGGCCAGCTGTGTGCGGGGTGTTTTCCTGAGCGTAGCTTGCAAATCGCAGAAGGTGTTATCTCGATCGTCAGATATTCAGCAGGGAGGGAACTGTGGCCCTTCGTCCTGAGGAGATACGCAACTGGTCAGATGAGGAGCTTCGAAATCGACTGGAGCAGCTCCGCCGGGAATTGTTTAACCTGCGGATTCAGTGGATGATGGGCCAGCTCAAAGATGTCAATCGGATCCGTGCCTTGCGGAAGGATATCGCCCGCATATTGACCATCATGCGGGAGCGGGAGCTGGCTCAGGGAGGTGGGCGATGAAAGATCGGCGCAAGCGCTTTATCGGGCGAGTGACCAGCGACAAGATGGATAAAACCGTGGTGGTGACGGTGGAGGAGCTGGTGCGCCATCCTCTTTATGGAAAAGTGATCCGCCGTCGCCGCAAGTTCATGGCCCATAATGAGGGGAATCTGGCCCGCATGGGGGATCTGGTGCAGATCGTGGAATCCCGCCCGCTGAGCCGCCGCAAGCGCTGGATCGTGGAAGCGATCCTGGAACGGGCTCAGAAGCCGGTGGAGCCTGTGCCTGAACAGTTACCCGGCGAGGAGATCCTGGCCGAGTAACGTCCCACCGCCGGTTTGGAGACCAGGGCGGGAGCTTTGCGGACAGGCCTCCGGAGGCGGCCCGGTCCCTCGATAACGAAGGGGCTCTCTGGAGCTTCCCGGAGTGCTGTGCCAGGAGTGCAACCGAGCATCCCGGACTCTAGAACAACCATGCATGGATGGCATCGCAGGAGGCGTATCCATGATTCAGCAGGAGACCCGTCTGAAAGTTGCGGACAACACGGGCGCCCGGGAGATCCTGGTCATCCGGGTGCTGGGCGGCTCCTATCGCCGTTACGGTTATGTTGGGGATGTGGTGGTGGCCACGGTCAAAGATGCGATCCCGACCGCCACGGTGAAAAAGGGCGAGGTCGTGCGCGCGGTGATCGTGCGGACGGCGAAGGAATACCGTCGTCCTGATGGATCGACGATCCGTTTCGATGATAACGCCGCGGTGATCCTGGACGAATTCGGCAACCCGAAGGGGACGCGGATTTTCGGCCCGGTTGCCCGGGAGCTGCGCGACAAGGGCTTCACCAAGATCATCTCCCTGGCGCCTGAGGTGCTGTGAAAGAGCGGGGGCGCCATGCGCAAAGGAATGATCGGAGATCCGGAGCTGGAGCGGCTGGTCGCTTTGCTGAAGCGCTACGGGCCGCAGAAGATCATCCTGTTTGGATCTCGCGCTCGGGGCGAGGCGGACGACCTGAGCGACTATGATGTGATCCTTGTGAAAAGGAGCGATCGCTCTTTCATGGAAAGGCTTCAGGAAATGGTTCCTTACCTGGTGGAGTTTGGCCGTCCGGCCGAGATCCTGGTGTATACGCCGGAGGAATTCGAGCGGATGAAGGAGTTCGGCCTGGGTTGGGTGGCCCAACAGGAGGGGATCGTGCTCTATGAAGCAGAGTGAAAGCGAGGCCTGGCGCTGGCTTCGGCAGGCTGAGGCGGATATGGGGGTGTTCGAGCCCGGTGATGATTGCTTTGCGTGTCACCTGCCGGATCTGCGGATTTTTTTCTGGAGGGAAAGTATTCATGGCAGCTAAGATCAAGCGAAAGGATAAGGTCCTGGTGATTGCCGGGGAGGATCGGGGCGCTCAGGGAGAAGTCTTGCGGGTGCTCCCGAAGGAAAACCGTGTGGTGGTCGCCGGGGTGAACATTGTGAAGAAACATCAGCGACCCCGACCGACCGGGCGATCTCAGGTGGGTGGCATCATCGAATTCGAGGCGCCGATCCACATCTCCAACGTGATGTTGATTTGCCCGAAATGCAACCAGCCCACCCGCGTGGGCTTTGTGGTGGAGGCGGGGGGGCGGAAGCTTCGTCAGTGCAAAAGGTGCAAAGCGACTTTTGTCTGATTGGGATTCTGTACAGCTAACCCTTCTTTGTATCCAGCGAGATCTGGGGAGGCGATCAGGATGGCGGAGACAACCACCAAGGTGGTTCCGCGTTTAAAGCAACGTTATCTGGAGGAGGTTCGGCCGGCCCTGATGCGGGAGTTCGGCTATCGAAACATCATGGAGGTCCCCCGGATCTGGAAGGTGGTGGTGAACGTGGGGGTGGGGGAAGCGGTGACGAATCCCAAAGCCCTGGATTATGCGGTCCAGAACATCGCTACCATCACCGGCCAGAAGCCGCTGATCACCAAGGCCCGTAAATCCATTGCGGCCTTCAAGTTGCGGGCCGGGCGCCCCATCGGGGTCAAGGTGACCCTGAGGGGGGATCGAATGTGGGCCTTCCTGGACCGGTTATTCAATGTGGCTCTTCCACGCATCCGGGATTTCCGGGGGGTCTCGCCCGATTCCTTCGACGGCCGGGGGAATTACACCCTGGGGCTGCGGGAGCAGCTGGTCTGGCCGGAGATCGATTACAGTCAGGTGGATAAAGTCCGGGGGATGGAGATCACCATTGTGACCACGGCGAAAACCGATGCGGAGGCGCGGCGGCTGCTGGAGCTGCTCGGCATGCCGTTCCGCAGGGGTTAAAACGACGGAGGTCGGATCTAAGGAGGACGACGTGGCGCGCAAGTGCATGATCTATCGGGAGATGCGGCGGAAATACAAGGTGCGGGTGCGGAACCGGTGTCGCCGGTGCGGCCGGCCCCGCGCATATATCCGACGGTTCGGGCTGTGCCGCATTTGCTTCCGGGAGCTGGCCCTTCAGGGGCTCATCCCCGGTGTTCGCAAGGCCAGCTGGTAAATTTCCAGCCATACCGAATCCGGTATGGGGAAGGCGCTGGGCATCCAATGAGGAATATCTGGATAGGAGTGAAAACGATGAGCGCTGTGACGGATCCGATCGCCGACATGCTCACCCGAATCCGAAATGCTTCCATGGTGGGGCATAGCCGGGTGGCCATCCCCAGTTCCAAGATCAAGGTGGCCATTGCCCGGGTGCTCAAGGAGGAGGGTTACATTGAGGATTTCGAGGTGACAAATGATCGGCCGCAGCCGAAGCTGATCATCAAGTTGAAATATATCGGCGAGCGCCGTTTCCGGAAGCCGGCCATCTCCGGCCTGAAACGGGTGAGCAAACCCGGCCGTCGGGTGTATGTCGGCAAGGAGGACATCCCGCTGGTGATGAGCGGAATGGGGATTGCGATCCTCTCCACTCCGAAGGGCATCCTGACGGATAAGCAGGCCCGCCGTCTGGGCGTCGGCGGCGAGGTCATCTGTTATGTCTGGTAAGGGGAGGGAACCGTGTCGCGTGTAGGCAAGAAACCGATCCCAATCCCGCCCGGGGTCCAGGTGCGGATTGAAGGTTCCACCGTGACGGTTACCGGGCCGAAGGGAACCCTGACCCAAACCTTCCATCCGTCCATGCAGATCGCCATCGAGGATGGCCATCTGGTGGTTCGGCGGCCATCCGATGATCGGAAACATAAGGCCCTCCACGGCCTGACCCGGGCCCTGCTGGCGAATATGGTGACCGGGGTGACTCAGGGGTTCCAGCAGCATCTGCGCATTGAGGGTGTGGGCTATCGGGCGGAGCCGATGGGGAAGGCGATCGTGCTATATCTGGGGTATTCCCACCCGATTATTGTGGAGCCCCCCGAAGGGATCACCTTTGAAGTCAACACGCGGGATCGCATCATCACGGTCTCGGGCATCGATAAACAGCTGGTGGGCCAGGTTGCGGCCAAGATCCGGGCCCTGCGCCCGCCGGAACCTTACAAGGGTAAAGGGATCCGTTACACCTACTGGAAAGGCGATCATTGGGAGGACGAGCCCATCCGGCGCAAGGCTGGGAAGGCCGGCAAGGCCAAGTGAGGCGGGTGGGTGCCGGTCGAGGGGCTGAAGGTCATGACCTGCACCAGGGCCCTTTGGGCCATGGTGATCGGGAAAGACGGGAGAAGGGACAATCCGTTTTCCCCAATGGGTTATTCCGGGCAGGTCCTAAATACATTGAAATCCTCGGGCTCAGGGATAAAATCCTGGCCCCCAGGAGGAATGGTCGATGAGCTGGGAGCATCCGCGGGATGAAGGACGCCGCCGGCGACATTTACGGGTCCGAAAGAAAGTGTTCGGCACTCCGGAACGGCCCCGGCTTTCGGTTTTCCGGAGCCTGAAGCACATTTATGCTCAGATTATTGATGACACGAAGGGGATCACCCTAACAGCGGCCTCCACGCTGGATCCGGAGCTTCGGGGGCAGCTGGATGGCCTGACCAAGACGGAGAAAGCGCGCCTGGTGGGCCGCCTGATCGCTCAGCGGGCCCTGGCGAAGGGGATCCGCAAGGTGGTGTTCGATCGGGGCGGATACAAATACCACGGCCGGGTGAAGGCCCTGGCCGATGCAGCCCGTGAGGCTGGACTGGAGTTTTAAAACGAACGCCCTGTTCGATTCAGGGTTTTCGAGGGTTGAGCTGGGGCCTTCAGCCTCCAGCCTAAGTCTCCCAACTCACAATCTGCACCATATGGGATGTCGCGCAAGGAGTTCATCAAGCGAGGTGACGATGGCGGAGATCCGGGAAGTTCCCACGGTGGAATATGAGGAACGGATCGTGGATATCGCCCGTGTGGCGAAGGTTCATAAGGGCGGCCGCTCCTTCTCGTTCCGGGTGGTCGCTGTGGTGGGCGATCGCAACGGACGAGTAGGGGTAGGGATTGGCAAGGCGCGGGCGGTCCCGGAGGCCATGCGGAAGGCTACGGAGCGCGCCCGACGCAATATGAAGCAGGTGGCTTTGCTGGGGACAACGATTCCCCACCCGGTGGTGGTGAAGTTTGGAGCCACCCGGCTGATTCTGAAGCCCGCCTCGCCGGGGACCGGCGTGATTGCCGCTGGGGGGGTTCGGGCTGTTTTGGAAGCCGCCGGGATTCGGGACGTGTTAACCAAGATCCTGGGGAGCACCAACCCGGTCAACGCGGTTTACGCCACCATGAAGGGGCTGGAGATGTTGCGCTCCCCAGAGGAGATCGCTCAGATCCGGGGCAAGCCTGTCGAGGAAGTCATGCCACCATGGAGCCGGAAGCGCCATGAAGGGTGAGGGCATTCGACGACTGCGGATCACGCTGGTGAAGAGCCCCATTGGGTATTCCCAGCGCCAGCGCCGCACGCTGCGCACTCTGGGGCTGCGCCATCTGAATGATGTGACGGAGTGGCCGGATACGCCGGTCGTGCGTGGGATGATCGAAAAGGTCAGCCATCTGGTTCACGTGGAGGAGGTGGATGGTGAAGCTTCATGAATTGAAGCCGGCGCCGGGTTCGAAGAAGGAGCGAAAGCGAGTGGGCCGCGGGCTCGGCTCGGGCCATGGGACCTACGCCGGACGAGGCCGGAAGGGCCAGAAGTCCCGTTCCGGTGATCGGAAGATGCCTCCCTATTTTGAGGGTGGGCGCACCCCTCTGGTCCGGCGCCTCCCCAAGGCCCGGGGAGAGGGCTTCACGCTGGTGGAGAAGGTGATCTACCAGCCGGTCAATGTGGGGCAGCTGAATCGCTTCCCGCCCCACAGCGAGATCACCCCGCTGATCCTGGCCCAGGCTGGTCTGCTGCGGGATCCCGAAGAGCCCGTGGTGATCCTGGGGGATGGGGAGCTGGACCGCCCGCTCGTTGTTAAGGCTCACCGCTTTTCGGCATCCGCTCGGGCGAAAATCGAGGCTGCGGGCGGCCAGGCGGTGGTGATCCCACATTAAGGGTGAGAGGACCTGGGGGAGCTATCCTCAGCTCCTGAGGTCCGCCATGCGGGGCTGTTTGCTGGCTGGGAGCCCATAAGGAGGACCTATGCTGGACGCGTTGCGAAATGCATGGCATCTGCCGGATCTGCGGCGCAAGATCCTTTACACGCTGCTGATTCTGGCGATCTACCGCCTGGCTGCGCATATCCCGGTGCCCGGGGTGGATCGGGCGGCGTTGCAGCAGCTGCTTCAGGGCACCACCGCCGCCGGGCAGCTCTACATTATCCTGGACCTGCTCTCCGGTGGTGCCATCGCCAACTTTTCCATTATGGCGATGGGGGTTTACCCCTATGTGACGGCTTCCATTATCCTTCAGCTCCTGGTCCCCATTGTCCCGCAGCTGGAGCGGCTGGTGAAAGAAGGGGGATCCGAGGGGCGACGCAAGCTTGAGCAGTATACGTATTTCCTTACAGTTCCATTGGCCGCCCTTTACGCGATCGGCCAGGCGAACCTGCTCAGCGCCCCGGGTCGGGCCGTGTTGCCGAACTTTGGCTTTGCCCCCCACCAGCTGCTGCCGACCCTGACGGTGATCCTGACGATGACAGCGGGGACCATGTTTGCGATCTGGCTGGGCCAGCTGATCACCGAACAGGGGATCGGCAATGGGCTCTCGCTGATCATCTTTGGTGGGATCGTGGCTCGGGCCCCCTATAATCTGGCTCAGATCTGGACCAGCAACGGCACGATGGGGATCCTCGTGTTCCTGGCCCTGACGGTGATCACGGTGGCAGCCATCGTCTTCATTCAGGAAGGGCAGCGGCGGATCCCCGTCCAGTATGGGCGTCGGGTTCGGGGTCACCGCATCTATGGGGGCGGCAGCACCTATATCCCCCTTCGGGTGAACATGGCGGGGATGATCCCGCTGATCCTCGCCCAGTCGGTGCTGGCGTTTCCGGCGATCATCGCCCAGTTCTTCCAGTATTCCAGCAACGCGGTCATTGCGGGCATCGCCAATACCATCGTTAGTGTTTTCTCCGGGTTCCATGACGCTTACTGGCCGATGTATTTCGTTACGGTTGTTGCCTTTACTTACTTTTACACGGATGTGATGCTGCAGCAGATGAATCTGGCGGATACTCTGCAGAAGCAGGGTGGGTTCATTCCGGGCATCCGACCCGGGAAGGCTACGGAGCAGTATATCAACCGGATCTCCCGGCGCATCACCCTGGTGGGGGCGCTGTTCCTGGGAATCCTGGCGATCCTGCCATGGCCGGTGCGGTCGGTGCTCCAGACCAATGTGCTGCTCTTCAGCAGCGCTGCTCTCCTGATCGTGGTTGGCGTGGTCCTGGATACGATGCGGCAACTGGAGGCGCAGCTGGTGATGCGTCATTATGAAGGCTTCATTCGATGAGCAGTGGGTTCCTGCCTTCTGGCCTCCGGTGAAGACCAGGGATGCTTGAAGACTTTCAGGCTTGGAGTCATCGAACCATGCCGCTCGATCTGATCCTGCTGGGGCCTCCAGGTGCGGGAAAGGGAACCCAGGCCAAAATTCTCAGCCAGCGCCTGGGCATTCCTCATGTAGCCAGCGGTGATCTCTTTCGCGATCACTTGCATCGCCAGACCCCGCTGGGCCAGCTGGCCCGTCAGTATATGGATCGAGGGGAGCTGGTGCCAGACGATGTGACCATTGGGATGATTCGCGAGCGGCTGGAGCAGGCGGATTGCCGCAACGGGGTGATCCTGGATGGGTTCCCCCGAACGCCTGCCCAGGCCCAGGCGCTCGATGAGCTCCTGGCCGGAATGGGCCGCTCGCTCACCGCAGTCCTTTATATTCGGGTGCGCGATGAGTTATTGCTCCGTCGTCTGGCGGGGCGCTGGACCTGTCGGACGTGCGGGGCTGTGTATCATATCGAGTTCAACCCGCCTCGTGTGCCGGGTTGTTGTGATCTCGATGGGGGACCACTTTATCAGCGTGAAGATGACACAGAAGAGGTTCAGCGGCGGCGCATCCAGGTTTACCAGGAGCAGACAGCACCCCTGGTTTCGTTTTATCGGGAACGGGGCCTGCTGATGGAAATCGATGGAGAGCGTCCGATTCCGGAGGTGACGGAGGAGTTGATCCGGGCGATCGAGGTGCGGAAGGCGGTGGATCCATGAGTGCACGGGTAGTCCCTCGAGCGGGTCGACCGGTAACGGGGATCCGGCTGAAAACGTGGTCAGAGATCCGGATGATGCGGGAAGCGGGTCGGATTGTGGCGGAGGTCCTGGCCGCCATGCGCACAATGGTTCAGCCCGGTGTCACCACCGCCGAGCTGGATCGGTGGGCTGAGGACTATATCCGCCGTCGAGGGGGGATCCCCGCCTTCAAGGGCTATCCCAGCATGAAGGATGAGGGCGGGCCTCCTTATCCGGCCACGCTCTGCACCTCTGTCAACCATGTGCTGGTCCACGGCATCCCTGGCTCCTATCGGTTGAAGGAGGGAGATATCATCAGCATCGATGTGGGAGTCAATTTCCAGGGCTATTACGCGGATGCGGCTATCACATTGCCCGTCGGCTCGATCCCCCCGGAGGTCCGCCGATTGCTGGAAGTCACGGAAGCCGCATTGTGGGCAGCGATCGCCCAGGCCCGGCCCGGTCGGCGCCTGGGGGATATCCAGTGGGCCATCCAGCATACGGTGGAATCCCAGGGATTCCACGTGGCCCGCGAATTCACCAGTCACGGTATCGGACGGGCTCTCCATGAGCCTCCTTCCTTTGTGAACCGGGGACAACCGGGTCGAGGCCTTCCCCTGCGGCCGGGAATGACCATGGCGATCGAGCCGATGGTCACAATGGGAGACTGGCGGACGCGTATTCTGGAGGATGGATGGACTGTTGTAACGCTGGATGGAAGCCTGACGGCCCATTTTGAGCATACCATTGCGATTACGGAGGGAGATCCCATTATCCTGACCGCCCTGGAGGACGATCCCCGTTTGGCCCTGTAAGCCTTAGAGAAGGGCTTTCCGCTTTTTGCAGAAAGTGGAAGCTTTCCCTTATTTGGGTAAAATAAGGTTTTGCTGCTCTGTTGCAAACTGGGGGCTTTATTGATCCTCTCCCCGCGCCGCTTCGCAGCGTGGGGAAAGATTTTGGGGGCGAGCCGGGCGCCTTTGGCGCCCGGCTCGCCCCTAACCCCCATGGGAACTCTCATAAAAAGCCCTGGGCGGAGGGCTTCAGCGGTCAGGGGTATGTGAAAGGCATATCCTTCGCCTGAGAATTCTATCGTGGGAGGGCGCAATGAAGGTCACACCGTCCGTCCGCCGACGATGTCCGAAATGTAAGATCGTTCGGCGCAAGGGAGTGGTGCGGGTGATTTGCGAAAATCCTAAACATAAGCAGCGACAGGGATAAGGGAAACCGCCTGCGCGCCAGTTTCTGGATCTTGAAAAACAGGTTCCCTGTCGCCAGGATTTCGACGGGCTCATGACAGGGTCTTAAACGATGTGGATCTGATCGATGGAGGGGAGATTCAATGGCACGTATTGCCGGTGTGGAGTTGCCTCGCGATAAGCGGGTGGAGATCGCCCTCACCTATATCTTTGGGATCGGTCGCTCCCTGGCCAAGAAGATCCTTCAGCAGACCGGGGTGAACCCGGACAAGCGGGTGAAGGATCTGACTGAGAGCGAGGTGAACATCCTGCGGGAGACCATTGAGCGGAACTATAAGGTGGAGGGCGATCTGCGCCGGGAGATCGCCATGAACATCAAGCGGCTGATCGATATCGGGTGCTATCGCGGTCTACGGCATAAGATGAACCTCCCGGTGCGGGGCCAGCGGACCCGAACGAATGCCCGCACTCGGAAAGGGCCGCGGAAGACGGTGCCCGGTCGCGGCCGCAAGCGCGGCGCCAAGAAGAAGTGATCCGGTTCAATTTCCAGATGTCCCGGTTCTCCGGGATTCTCTGGGGGCCCTGGCCCGCGGGGCCCCAGTATGAGGGTGAGGATCGGCTGCCTTCCCCCACCTGTGGGGGCCAGCTGATTCTCACCACAATGGATAAGGCGCGGGTTGCGTGGTTTGTTCGCCTGAAGTCTGGATACGAAATCCTGTGCGGATTGCCTGGAAGGAGGTATCTATGGCACGAGGTTCGAGGGGCGGTCGGAAAGCCCGGAAAAACGTCACCCGGGCGCATGTCTACATCCATGCGACGTTCAACAATACGATTGTGACGGTTACAGATCCCAATGGGGATACTCTAACATGGGCCAGTGGGGGGACGATTGGCTATAAAGGCTCGAAGAAGAGCACCCCCTATGCGGCGCGTCTGGCAGCCGAACAGGCGGCCCGGAAAGCAATGGATATGGGCGTTCGGGAGATTGATGTCTTCATTAATGGCCCGGGCCCCGGGCGGGAGGCGGCGTTGCGGGCTTTGCACGCCATGGGGCTTAAGATTCGGTCGATCACCGATGTCACGCCCATCCCTCATAACGGATGCAAGCCGCCTTCCAAGCGTCGGGTGTAGCTCGATCTCACTGGCCCCTGAAAAATGTTTTTCAGGGGAAGGGGCAATCGAATCCTGAAATCTGATCCGTAGGAGCGAGATCCTGTTTGGGAGGAACGGATGGCACGTTATATCGGACCTGTCTGCCGGTTATGTCGTCGAGAGGGCGAGAAGCTTTATCTGAAAGGGGAACGCTGTTTTACACCGAAGTGTGCAATTGAGCGGCGAAATTATCCTCCTGGCCAGCACGGTCGGGAGCTGCAATTCCGCCGAAGCCGGCCTTCCGATTATGGGCTTCAGCTGCGGGAGAAGCAGAAACTGCGGCGGATCTATGGGGTGCTGGAGCGTCAGTTCCGACGCTACTTTGAAATCGCGCAGCGTGCCCGCGGGATGACGGGTGCCCTCTTGCTGATCCTGCTGGAGCGTCGGCTGGACAATGTGTTTTATCGCCTGGGGTTTGCCAGCTCGCGGGCTCAGGCAAGGCAACTCGTGCGCCATGGCCATTTTGAGGTCAATGGCCGTAAGGTTGATATCCCTTCTTATCAGGTGAAGCCAGGCGATATCATCCGGGTGCGGGATAGCAGCCGGGAGAAGGAGTATTTCAAGAACATCGTGGAACGCCTGGAGGATCATCGCCCGCCGGCCTGGTTGCAGCTGAATCCCCAGGATCTATCCGGTCAGGTGCTGCGCCTTCCGGTTCGTGAGGAGATCGATACGCGGGTGCAGGAACATCTGATCGTGGAGTTCTATTCGCGCTAATGGATGGATTGGTCTCTGGATGAATCCATCCATCCCCTTATGCTTGGGAAATTTTGAGGCGGGCTGGGTCGGGCGCCGAAGGCGCCCGCCCCAGCCCGCCGAGGGCTTTCTTTCCCCCTACCAGAGCCTGAAGGGCCTCGGGAAGGGGGGATAAATGGGGAGGAAGGCATTCAGGAGGCCCAATACGATCACCGAGTAACAGGTGGTGGATGCATGGGTTTATCGCTCTCCCTTACTCCCCCCTCTGGTTGGCAGGCGAAATACGACCTGCCCTGAATCTCTGTGGGGACCAGTTCAATCGGTAAAGGAGGTTTTTGTGGCTGGCGTAACGCTGGTTCTGCCGAAGGTAGAAGCGGAAATCCTGACACAATCCTATGGACGTTTTGTCATCAGCCCGCTGGAGCCGGGCTATGGGGTGACCATTGGGAACGCTCTCCGGCGGGTGCTGTTGAGCTCGTTGCCGGGCGCTGCGGTGACCAGCATCCGGATCACCGATGTGCCCCATGAGTATTCAACCATCCCGGGCGTCCGGGAGGATGTGATCCAGATCATCCTGAACATCAAGCAGCTTCGGATGAAGCTCTACGGAGATGGTCCGGCTCGTCTGCGTCTGGAGGTGGCCGGTGAGGGCGTGGTCACGGCGGCGGATATCCAGTGCCCGCCCGAAGTAGAAATCGTGAACCCGGATCTCTATTTATTCACCGTGGATGATGATCGGACTCGCCTGGAGATCGAGATGACGGTAGAGCGCGGGCGAGGATATTCGCCGGCCGAGGAACGGGGCCGTCTGCCTATCGGAGAGATCCCGGTGGATGCGATCTTCAGCCCGATCCGGCGCTGCACCTTTGAGATCGACCGGGCCCGCGTGGGGCAACGAACCACCTATGACCGGCTGGTATTGGAGATCTGGACGGATGGGACGATGGGGCCGAAAGAGGCTCTGATCGAAGCGGCCCGGTTGTTGCTGCAGCACTTCTCTCTGATCTCTGAGTTTGTGGGGCCTGAGGAGGTGGAAGCCCCGCCGCAACCCGTGCGGGAGATGATCCCGCCTCAGGCTTATGAGACATCCCTGGAAAGCCTGGAGCTGAGCGCGCGGGTGATCAACCCCCTGCGGCGGGCGGGCATTACCACCGTGGGTCAGGTCCTGGAGCTGTTCTATCGGGGAGAGGAGGCGCTGCTCTCCGTGCGTAATTTTGGGGCCAAGTCCCTTGAGGAATTGAAGGAGCGTCTGATCGAGCGGGGCTTTCTGAGGCCTGAGGATCTGCCGCAGCCAGCGGAGGAGACGGAGGAGGCTTGACCATGCGTCATCGAGTTGCCGGGAAGACGTTGAGCCGGGATAAGGACCATCGGGAGGCCCTGGCCCGGAATCTGGCCACCCAGCTCTTCCTGCATGGGGCGATTGAAACCACCGAGGCCAAGGCGGAGTTCGTCCAGGCCTATGCCGAGAAATTGATCACCCTGGCCAAGCAGGCGCTGGAGGATCCTTCGAAGCAGGTGGCCGCCCGGCGGCTGGCCGCGGCTCGCCTGTATGGCCGTGAAGTGGTCAAGAAGCTTTTCGATGAGATCGCGCCGCGCTACAGGGACCGAAACGGGGGATACACCCGAATTTATAAGCTTGGCTTCCGGCGGGGGGACGCGGCGCCGATGGCGCGTCTGGAGCTGGTTCAGGAATAGCGGGACCTCTGGGTCCTAAAGGGAAGAGCAGGGAGGAGGCTCCTGATCTCTCAAATGAGGGCGCTTGCCTCTCCGACTGTTCGGGACATGGACCTGGAGATCCTGGCCCGGTGTGGGGCGTTGAAGGCAGCCCGCACCAGGCCAAAAACCCGTCGTCTCCCTCTGAGGGGTGCGAGAAGCGAATCGGCGTCTCACGGTTCCCCGGGCATGGTCGCTTTCGATCCAGAGGGTTCGGGGGGAGGAGCCTGTCCAGCTGGCTATCCCCCCTTGATCTGAAAGGTGCAGGGGGAGACGACTTTAAAACCCTCCTGTCGTGTGATTCAGAATGCGGATCTGGGCGGCCATCGCTTATGAGGGCACCGGGTATCGGGGGTTCCAGCGCCTGGCTCCTTCTCATGAACCGACCATCCAGGGTGTCCTGGAGGCAGCGCTCCATCGTCTGACCGGGACATCCGTTCAGGTGCGTGGAGCGGGTCGCACTGATGCGGGAGTCCATGCGTTAGGTCAGGTGGTCGCTTTTGATGTCTCCTGGCGGCATTCCCTGGAGGATCTGCAACGGGCCCTGAACGCTCTCCTGCCATCGGACATTGTGGTCTGGGCCCTGGGGGAGGCACCGCCGGATTTCCATCCGCGCCGGGAGGCTCAGGCCCGCATCTACCGCTATTTGATTTACAACGGGCCCTGGCGGGACCCCTTCGGACGCACGCTGGCATGGCATGTGCCGCGGCCGCTGGATGTAGAGGCGATGTGCCAGGCGGCCGCCCTGTGGGTTGGGCGCCATGACTTCGGGGCGTTTGGCCGCCCTCCCAGGGGACAGAACACCGTGCGGGAGGTCCGAAGGACGGCCATCGTGGCGGATGGGGAGTGGGTGGCGTTTGAGATTGAGGCGGATGCTTTTCTTTACCATATGGTGCGCATCATGGTTGCGGTGCTGGTCGCCATCGGCCGGGGGGAGCGATCCCCGGAGACAGCGGCCGCTTACCTGGGGCGTCCAGAGGCCTATCCGGCCCACGCGCCGGCCCCACCGTATGGCCTGTATTTTGTTGGGGCGCGCTATGATCGGATCTCTATTCCGCCGCCTCCCCGGTTCCTGAGCGATGATCTTCGAGTGCTGAAAGACAGGTAGACCAACCCTTTCTGCTTTCTGAATGTAAGTAGGACTTACGCAGTTCGTTTCCCATGGGGGCAAGGATTTTTCTCCCCCCTCCCCAC
>Ga0105162_1000777_pt1 | contig 19511 bp, 19 predicted proteins | sample JNZ201metaG_FD_81532 | JGI IMG/M metagenome (GOLD analysis project Ga0105162, IMG submission 81532) | Hot spring microbial communities from Jinze hot spring, China to study Microbial Dark Matter (Phase II) - JNZ 20120812A | ecosystem: Environmental > Aquatic > Thermal springs > Hot (42-90C) >...
CTTATAAATAGGAAAAATTTTTAAAAATTTTTCAAATAATTTTTCAGAATCTAAGCACTTTCTATTTTCACATACCTTAGGAAAACAGGGGCTACATTCTAATTCTAAAGAAATAATGTTGAAATCAATTCCTATGGGTTTCCAGATTGTATAATCTGTAGGACCGTAAAATAAATAAGATTTTATTCCTAAATAAGTAGCTAAATGAGAAATTCCACTATCTAAGCCAATATAAAGTTTAGCTGATTTCAGAAATTTAGCTATACTCAAAGGATCAAAACATTCCCAATAGTTTTTTGTTAGGCCTTTAACCCAGCTATCTGCTTCTCCTACTAAATAAATAGTTTCAAATCCGCAAGAATTTAAATAATTTTCAATTTTACTAAAAAGAGAAAAATCTGGGATTTTTTTAAAAGAGCCACTCCCAGGATGGATGACTACTTTATTTTTTAAAGGGCTATTAGGAGTTTCTTTTATAGGAAGAACTAAGGAAAAAGTTTTTTCTAAATTAAGTAGTTGAAAATAATAATCTACTATCCATATTCTTTCTGAAGGGAAGGGGCTAAATCCTTTATTTTTAGAAAATAAAATTTTCATTTCATATTGTGTTTTCATTATCTGAGGATATAGATCTGAATAAATTTCATCTACCCACCCAATTTCTTTAGCTATTTTTAAATAATCAACATTTCCTACAGCTAAAATATAAAAATTCTTTTTCTTTAAACTTTCTAATAAAGGGAAAGTTAAAAGAGTATCTCCCAATCCTCCTCTTCTATAAAAAAGAATTTTCTTCATTTTTGATTTGGATTTTCTTAAAACTAAAGTATAATTATTGCAATTTTAATTTTAAGAATAGAACTTTAAATGAAAAGGATTCCCTTTATTGATTTAAAAAGAAGTTATCAGATTTATAAAAAGGAGATAAAACAAAAAGTTTTAGAAGTTTTGGAAAGTGGAATTTATTTAAATGGTCCTAGGACAAAAGAGATAGAAGAAGTTTTAGCTAATTATTTAGGGATTTCTTATGCTATAGGAGTTTCTTCAGGAACTGAGGCTTTATTTCTTATATTAAAAGCTTTAGAACTTCCTAAAAATACTTATGTTTTAGTTCCTTCTTTTACTTTTGTAGCAACAGTTGAAGTAGTAATAAGAGCTGGATTAATACCTTATTTTATAGATATAGAAGAAAAAACCTATAATATTTCTTTAGAAAGTTTAAAAGAAGGTTATGAAAATCTTAAGAGGAAAAGAAAAAAGATTTCAGCTGTTATAGCAGTGAGTCTTTTTGGATTACCTGCGCATTTAAGGGAAATTAAAGCTTTTTGTGAAGAAAAAAAAATTTATCTGATAGAGGATATTTGTCAGGCATTAGGAGCAAAAATAGGAAATCAAAAAGTAGGAACTTTTGGTAAAGCTTCTGCTACTTCTTTTTATCCTACCAAACCTCTTTCTACTTTTGGAGATGCAGGCATGGTTTTTACTTTTGATGAAACACTCGCAAAAAAAATAAGAATATTAAAAGAACACGGACAAACGAAACCTTATTACTATGAATATCATGGAATAAATGGAAGAATAGACGAAATTCATTGTGCTATATTATTAGTAAAATTTAAATATTTTGAAAAAGAGCTTAAATTAAGAAAGGCTATAGCAGAAAAATATGTAAAAAATCTTAATAAATTATTTCCTGATGTAAAAGTTCCCTATTTCCCTGAAAATTATGAATCATCTTATTCTTTATTTACTATTAGAGTAAGAGAAAGAGAAAGATTTATTCAATTTTTAAAAGAAAGGGGTATAGAAACAAAGGTATATTATGATAAACCTCTTCATTTACAGCCAATTTATAAAGATTTAAATTTTCGTAATGGAGATTTACCTGTTACAGAGAAATTATCCAAAGAAGTTTTAAGTCTACCTATATACCCTTATTTAACTGAAGAAGAAATAGAATATATAATTTTTAGTATAGAAGAATTTTACAAAAAATGAAAAAGGCGCTTATATTTGTATCTATTCCTTGGGAACTTTTAATAAATAAATATCTTACCTTAATCTTACAACATCGAGTAAATTTAGAAATAGCTTTAAATGCTGAGGCTTTGGAAAGTTATTCATATCTTGAATTTAAGAAAATAGCTCAAAATCTTACACAAGAAAATATAAAGGTTACTGTTCATTTACCTTTTATGGATTTATCTTTAGGTGCTTTAGATCCTTGGATTAAGGAAGCTAGTTTAAGAAGAACTCTTTGGGGGATTGAAGTAGCTTCTCTTTTCAAACCACTCAATCTTGTTTTACATTCAGGTTACCATATGGATTATCATCGGGAAGTCAAAGAAAAATGGAGAGAAAATTTTATAGAAAGTTTGGAGAAAATAATAAATTTAGCTGAAGACTTAGGAGTTTGTATTTCTTTAGAAAATGTATTTGAGCCAACTCCAGAGTTTATAAAACCTGTTTTTGAAAAATTTTTTAATAAATTGTTTTGGTGTTTCGATCCTGCGCATGCTAAAGTTTTTTCAGAAACTGATGAATTACATTGGCTTAATGAGCTTTATTTATATATTAAAGAAATTCACTGCCATGATAATCTTGGTAAATATGATGATCATTTAGCCATAGGTAAAGGCATAGTAAAATTTAAAGAAATATTTGAATTTTTACAAGGAAAAGAAATATATCCATTACTGGTTTCGGAGGCTCATAATGAAGAGGATACCTATAAAAACATGGAAATACTTGCCCAAATATATTAAAAATTTTTTAATTTTCTTCTTTTTTTGTATCTCTTTACTTATCTTTTCTTTTAAAGCTTACTCAATAAATGAGTTAGGAGACAATAAAGAAGATATAAAATGGGATCAAAAAAATTTTGAGGAGATTTCATTAGATATACTTAATAAAGTGCCTCCTGAAATAAAGGATCAAATAGAGTATTTTTTAAAATATTATTCTAATGATAAAAAGGAAGTAGTAGAAAGATGGTTTGCAAGGTGTTTTTTATTTTTACCTTATTTCAAATCCATTTTCCAGGAGTATGAAATTCCAGAAGATTTAGTTTATCTTGCATATATTGAGAGTGGTTGTAATCCTTTAGCTACCTCTCCTGCAGGAGCAGTTGGAATATGGCAATTTGTAGAATCAACTGGTAAAAGATTTGGACTAGAAATAAGTGATTGGATTGATGAAAGAAGAGATTTTATTAAATCTACTTATGCAGCAGCGAAATATTTAAAAGTTTTGTATAAAGTTTTTGGTGATTGGAGGATAGCTATAGCAAGTTATAATTCTGGAGAGGGGAAAATAAAAAGGATTTTAGAAGCAAAAAATTTTATAAATTACTGGGAATTGATAACCTCCGATCATTTGTCTCCTGAAACAAATGCTTATTTTCCTCAGTGGATAGCCATTACTTTAATAGCAAAAAATCCGGAAATGTATGGATTTTTTATAGAAAAAAAGGATCCCCTTTATTTTGAGAAAGTTCCTGTAAATGGAACTACCGATTTAAAAGTATTTGCTATAGCAGGGGAAATAGATTATCAGCTTCTTTTACTTATAAATGCAGAATTGAGAAGAAAAGTAACCCCTCCTGAAATAATTTATTTTTTAAAAATTCCTGAAGGAAAAAGGGAACTACTTTTTAAAAATCTGGCTTTAATTAAAACAATAAGAAAAGAAAAAAAATTTGGAGATAAAAAAATAGAAATAATTACTCTTGATGACGAGATTTAAAATAATTTTAGAGATTTATTGGATAATTTTTATTCTTTTTGTTTATATCGGGAAAATTTCAGCTTTAGAAATAGTGGTATCAAATCAACCCTTAAAAAAAATAGTTAAAGAGATAGCTTCTGAGCATAATATTTATCAGATTCAAAAAGAAGGTACAGACTTTCATTTTTATGAACCTAATTTTTTGGATTTTAAAAGGATAAAAAATGCAGATCTTGTAATATTAGTAGGTACTGAGCCTTGGATAAAGAAAATACATTTATTTAGTGAAAATAAAAAAATTTTAACTCTCTCAGAAAATAAGTATCAGTTTTTGGACCCACATTTATGGTTTGATTTAGATAGGGTTAGAAAATTGGTAAAAAATTTAACAGAATATTTAATTAAGAATGATTCTCCAAGGAAAGAAATTTATCAAAAAAGAATGGAAAAATTTTTAGCTGGTTTAAATAAAATCCAAAAAGATTATGAGAAACTTAAAAACTGTAAGTATAAGGAAATTTATATTTTAGGACATCCTATTTTTGGTTATTTGTTAAAATATTCAGGAATAAAGGAAATAACCCTTATTAAAGGTTATCATAAGGAAGGAGAACCAAGTATAAAAACTTTGAATGAAATATTAAATAAAGTAAAAATAAGGGAAAATAAAATGGTTTTTTTAGCTGATCCAGAATTTGAAAAATATCAGGATTTCTTTCAGAAACAAGGAATTAAAGTAGTTAAACTTTGGTCTGGAGGGTCATATTATATGTCTGGAGGGTATTTAGATCTTCTTAAATATAATCTGGAAAATATTAAAAAAGCTTTGGGATGTGAAAATTTTTAAGGAGGGATAAAGATTGAGTTTAAAACTTAAAATAAAAACCGGATTTTTAATTTTTTTGTTTCTTTTAGCTGCATTTTTACTTATACCTACTTTTGTAGAAGAGCTACCTTCTTGGTTTACTAAGTATATATATAAAGGGCGTTTAAAATTAGGACTTGATTTAAAAGGAGGAGTACATTTAGTTTTAAAACCTGATTTAGAAAAAGCCCTAAAAAATCAGTTTGAAAATTATATACAGGATATAAAATCTCAACTAACCAAAGCTAATATAGGATTCTCCTTAGATATTCAACAGGATAAAGCTATCTTTACATTTTCTAAAGAAGAAGATTTAAATATATTTAAACAAGAAATTTTGAAAGATTTTAAGGAAATAAAGATTGATAGAGAAACACAGGAAAAAGGATTAAAGATTATAGAAGTTAGTCTATCAGAAGAAAAAAAATCTTATATAAAAGAACATATTTTAGATCAAGTGCTTGAAGTTATTAGAAATAGAATAGATCAATTTGGAGTTGCGGAGCCAATTATAACTAAACATGGTAAAGATAAAATTGTAGTTCAACTTCCTGGATTAAAAGATCCGCAAAGAGCTATTAGAGTGGTTGGACAAACTGCTCAGTTAGAATTTAAATTAGTGGATGAAGAATTTATGCAAAAAATTAATCTTGATGCATTGATGGAATCTTTTATAAGAGAAAAAAAAATATCTTCATTAGCAAGTTTAGAAGAGTGGAGAAAGGTAATAAGTTCTTATCTTCCCTCTGATTCAGAATTTTATTTTTTAATAGAAAAAGAAAGGGAAACAGGAAGAATTATAAGAAAGCCTATAATTTTGAAAAAATATGCTGTACTCACCGGGAATTATCTTAAGAATGCTCAAGTTAGGATAGATCCTCAATTTAATGAACCCTATGTATGGCTTCAGTTTGATTCAAGAGGAGCAAAGATATTTGAACAGATTACCGGGGAAAATGTAGGCAAAAGACTTGCTATTGTTCTTGATGAAGTAGTAAGATCTGCACCTGTAATAAGGGAAAAGATTTCAGGAGGTTCTGCACAGATTACAGGTGGATTTACTATGGAAGAAGCTTCAGATCTTGCTTTAGTTCTAAGAGCAGGAGCTCTGCCTGCACCAGTGGAAATATTGCAAAATATTACAATAGGTCCCTCTTTAGGGAAAGATTCTATTCAAAAGGGACTAATAGCAGGATTAATCGGAGCTGCTGCAGTAATTATTTTTACCTCTATTTATTATACTGTTTCTGGAGTAATTGCAGTATCTGCCCTTATTTTAAATATTTATTTTCTCTTAGCTCTTCTTTCTGCTTTTCAAGCCACTTTAACTTTACCGGGGATTGCTGGGATTATTTTAAGTATTGGTATGGGCATTGATTCTAATGTCCTTATTTTTGAAAGAATTAGAGAAGAGTTAAAAATTGGAAGAACAATCTATTCAGGAATTTTTCAAGGATATTCTAAAGCCTTTTGGACCATTTTTGATGCTCATATTACTGTATTAATCACCTCTTTAATCTTATTTACCTTTGGTACAGGACCTATAAGAGGTTTTGCGGTAACTTTATCAGTTTCTATTCTTGTTAATCTTTTTACTGCTATTTTTGTAACTAAAATATATTATGAATATTTTTATGAAAAAGGAAAAGATCTAAAAATAAAATTTTTTGAAATCATTAAAAATCCTAATCTTAACTTCATGAAATACAAAAAGATTTTCTTAATTTTTTCTGGTTTTCTTTGTATTATAGGATTATTAGGTACTTTTCAAGCATTCAGAGGGAAAGCAAACTTGGGAATAGATTTTACAGGAGGAACATTGCTTTATCTTAAAAGTGAGACTGTTCCATCTTTAGATAAAATAAGAAAAATTCTCTCTGAAGGAGGTTTAAGAGATTTCATTCTCCAAGATGTTAAAAATGAAAAAATGATCCTTTTGAAGGTAAAAAGTTCTAAAGAAAGTCTTACTGAAGAAGTTAATAGAATTTTACAGATTTTAAAAGAAAAATGTCCTGAATATAAATTTGATTTATTAGCTAAAGAAGAAATTGGAGGGACTATAAGTAAGGAGTTAAAAAATAAGGCATTCTTAGCTATTCTAGGTGCTCTTATTGGTATTATAATTTATCTTACTTTTAGATTTAGTTTTCATTTCGGGGTTTCAGCCGGAATAGCAACCTTTCACGATGTATTAGTGGTTCTGGCTATTTTTTATCTTTTAGGTAAGGAAATAAATCTTCTTTTTATCACTGCTCTTTTAACTTTAGCAGGTTATTCATTAACTGATACTGTAGTTATTTTTGATAGAATAAGAGAAAACATTCTTAATAAAAAATATCAACAATTTGATAAATTGATAAATGTGAGCATAAATGAAATGTTAGCAAGAACTTTAATTACTACTCTTACTACTCTTTTTGGATCTGTAAGTCTTTTGATTTTTGGAGGAGCGGTGATAAAAGATTTTGCCTTAGCTTTAACTATAGGCTTTATTGTAGGAACTTATAGTTCAATTTTCATAGCCTCTCCTATTCTAAAAATACTCTATAAAGGGAAAATACCTGATCTTACTTCAAAAGAGCACCTATTTTAAATCTTTGTCCACAAGCAAATTCATAAGCAGAGATTTTCTTTTTTCCTTCTAATTGAACTTCTTTTATTAAAATGGCTCCTCTTGAAGTTGCTATTAATATTCCTTCTTTTTTTATCTCAAGTACAGTTCCGGGGATATTGTTATGGTGTATAGGTATAGCCTTAGCAGATAGAATTTTCAAAAGTTTATTTTTATAATAGGTAAAAGCAGTGGGCCATGGTAGGAAAGCTCTTACTTTTTTTTCTATTTTTTCAGCACTTTCTTCAAAGGTAAAAAATCCATCTTCTTTCTTTAAAATAGGAGCATAGGAAATCCCATTTTCAGGTTGGGGGATTGCTTTTAGTAATCCCTTTTTATGAAGTTCAATAGCTTCTAAAATAGCTTCTTTTCCCAAAATGCTTAACTTTTGAGAAAGACTTACAGCTGTATCCTCTTCCAAAATAGGAATTTTTTTTTGCAAGAGAATAGGACCTGTATCAAGCCCCTCATCCATAAGCATAATAGTTATTCCCGTTTCCTTTTCTCCTTCTAAAATTGCCCAATTTATAGGAGAGGCTCCTCTATATTTAGGAAGTAAAGAAGCGTGAATATTCCAACATCCATATTTAGGGATATCTAAAAGTTCTTTTGGAAAAATCTTTCCATAGGAACAAACTACAATTAGATCAGGAAAAAAGTTTTTAATCTCTTCTAAAAATAAAGGATCTTTAAGTTTTACTGGTTCAAAAATTTTTAATTTTTTGGCTAAAGCCCAATTTTTAACTGGTGAAGGAAAAAGTTTTAATCCTCTTCCCTTTGGTTTATCCGGCTGAGTAACTACTGCTAATAAAATTTCTTTCTCAAAAATCCCTTCTAAAGAAGGAATAGCAAATTCGGGGGTACCAAAAAAAATTATTCTATATTTTTCCATTAACTCTATTTTTAATGGAGAGCTACTTTTTTCATTTTTTTTAATTTTTCTTCTTTTCTAAATTCAAACTCTCCATCTTTATTTACATCTACAATAATTTTATCTCCTTCATTAAAAGTTCCATCTAAAACTTTTAAAGCTAAGGGATTTTCGATATATTTTTGTATAGCCCTTTTTAATGGTCTTGCTCCATATATAGGATCATATCCATAAGTAGCAAGAAGCTCTTTTGCTTTTTCAGTTAATTCTATCCATAATCCTTTTTCTACTAGTCTTTGATTAAGGTAACCAATCTGGATATCCACAATATTAATTATGTCCTCTCTGGAAAGGTTGTTAAAGATAATAATTTCATCTATACGATTTAAAAATTCGGGCCTAAATGTAGATTTAAGTAAATCAAAAATTTTATTTCTTATTTCTTTAGAAGAAAGAGATAGATCTTGAAAGTAAAAACTGCCAATATTAGATGTCATAATAATGATGGTATTTCTAAAATCTACAGTCCTACCTTTTCCGTCAGTTAATCTTCCTTCATCTAAAACTTGAAGAAGAATATTAAAAACATCAGGATGAGCTTTTTCGATTTCGTCAAAAAGAATTACTGAATAGGGTTTTGTTCTTACAGCTTCTGTAAGCTGTCCACCTTCCTCGTATCCTACATATCCAGGAGGAGCTCCTATAAGTCTTGCTACTGAATGTTTTTCCATATATTCACTCATATCTATTCTTATTATTGCATCTTCGGTGTCAAACATAAATTCAGCTAAAGCCTTAGCTAATTCAGTCTTACCTACACCTGTAGGCCCAACAAATAGAAAAGAGCCAATAGGTCTTTTTGGATCTTTTAATCCTGCTCGAGCTCTTCTTAATGCATCAGAAATAGCAGAAATAGCATAGTCTTGGCCAACAACTCTTTGTTTAATTCTTTCTTCAATTTTTAAAAGTTTTTCTCTCTCACTTTCAAGAAGTCTACTTACAGGTATTCCTGTCCATTTAGAAACAATTTGAGCTATATCTTCAGCATCCACTTCTTCTTTTAAAAATTTATGTTTCTTTTGAAGTTCTTGTAAGTTTTTGTTTTCTAATTCAAGTTCTTTTTGAAGTTGAGGAATAATTCCATATATTATTTCAGCTACTCTATTAAGATCTCCTTGTCTTTCAGCTTGCTGAGCTTCAATTTTATATTGATCAATTTTTTCTTTTAACTTTCTAATTTTTTGAATTGTTTCTTTTTCTTTTAGCCATTGAGTTTTCAATGTTTCAGATTTTTCTTTTAATTCATTTAACTGCTCAAGAAGTTTGTTTAATCTTTCCTTAGCTTTAGGATCTGTTTCTTTTTCTAAAGCTACTTTTTCTATTTCTAATTGTTTGATTTTTCTTTCTATTTCATCTATTTCAGTAGGCATAGAATCAATTTCTATACGAAGTTTAGCAGCAGCTTCATCTATTAAATCTATAGCTTTGTCAGGAAGGTATCTATCACTTATATATCTGTGAGAAAGAGTTACAGCTGCTATAATAGCATTATCAGTAATTTTGACTCCATGATGTACTTCATATTTTTCTTTTAAACCTCTTAGAATAGCGATAGCTTCTTCTGGAGTAGGCTCATCAATATATACGGGTTGAAATCTTCTTTCTAAAGCAGGATCTTTTTCTATGTGTTTACGATATTCATCAATAGTGGTAGCTCCAATACATCTTAATTCTCCCCTTGCAAGAGCAGGTTTAAGCATGTTAGCTGCATCCATTGCACCCTCAGCAGATCCAGCTCCTACAAGAGTATGAACTTCATCAATAAAAAGGATTATTTCTCCTTCACTTGCTTGTACTTCTTTTAATACCGCTTTTAATCTTTCTTCAAACTCACCTCTAAATTTTGTTCCTGCAATTAAAGCTCCTAAGTCTAATTGTACAATTCTTTTATCTTTTAATACCTCAGGAACATCTCCAGCAACAATTCTTTGAGCAAGTCCCTCTACAATAGCAGTTTTACCTACTCCCGGTTCTCCTACTAAAACAGGATTATTTTTTGTCCTTCTCGAAAGAATATGCATAATTCTTCTTATTTCTTCATCTCTTCCTATTACAGGATCTAATTTTCCAGCTTTTGCAAGAGCAGTTAAATCTCTTCCAAATTTTTCCAAAGCTTGATATTTTTCTTCAGGATTTTGATCAGTAATTCTTTGTCCCTTCCTAATTTTATTTATTATTTCTTTAGTATTATTTAAATTAATACCTCTTCTTCTTAAAATTTCACCTGCTCTAGTAGGGCTATCTATAATGGATAAAAATAAATGTTCAGTTGAGATATATTCATCCTTCATTTCTTTAGCCAATGATTCAGCTTTATCAAGAATTTGTTTTAAACTTAAAGAAATATATAATTGATAAGTTCCATAAGAAAGGGTTGGCAGTTTTTCTAAAATTTCTTCCAAATCAGAAGAAATAATTTTAGAATTAACCCCCAATCTATCAAGAATTATAGGAATTATGCCTCCTTCTTGATCTACCAGTGCTTTTAAAAGATGTTCAGGTTCTAATTGCGGGTGATTATAAGATTCAGCTAAGCGTTGTGCTTCTTGTAATGCTTGTTGTGCTTTAAAAGTAAATTTATCAAATTTCATTTTTTAAAACCTCCTAAGTTTTTTATTTTTAAAAATAAATACAATTATTAAAGTTTCAATATTTAATAAAATAATCATAAACTAAAAATTTTTTTATTATAATACTTGAAAAAAAATAAATGATGCTTATTTTAAAACCAAAAAAGTAAAAATAAAATAAAAGGAGGTGATAAATATGGCAGATTTAACTATTTGGCGTCCATTACAAGAATTAAAAAAAGAAATGGATCGTATATGGCAAGAATTTTTTGGTAAAAGTCTGTTAACAGAAAGATGGGAAGGTGTAGAATGGGTACCAGCTATAGATATTTCAGAAACAGATGATGAAGTAATAGTAAAAATGGATGTACCTGGTGTAAAACCTGAAGATATGGAAATAACATTATCTGATGATGTGTTAATTATTAAAGGAGAAAAGAAAAAAGAAACTGAAGAAAAGAAAGAAAACTTTTATAGAATGGAAAGATATTATGGTAGTTTTATGAGATCTATTGAATTGCCTTGTGGAGTAGAAGAGAATAAAATCTCTGCTACTTATAAAGATGGAGTATTGAAAATTGTACTGCCTAAAAAACCAGAAGAAAGGAAAAAAGTCATTAAGATAAATATTGAAAAATAAAAAGGTTTCTTGAGGGAAGGGTTATTAACCCTTCCCTTTTAATTTACAAAGTGGTTAAATCCTTCAGGTTTAATTTCTGTTTTAATTTTATTTTTAATAAGATAGAGTTTTTTTTCTTTTATAATTTTACCAATAAAAAAGACTTTTCTATTAAGAGTAAGGCTTAGTTTTTTTAATTTTTCAATATTTTCTTTTTTTACAGTAAATAAAAGGGCATAATCCTCTCCACCTGTTAGTGCATCTTCTAAAGTAGCAAATTTTTCTATAGGAATTTTTTCTTCATAAATCTCAGCTCCCACTTCATTCTCTTCACAAATTCTCCATAAGTCCAAAAGTAAACCATCTGAAATATCTATCATAGAAGTAGCTAATTTAAATCTAGAAAGTTTTTTTCCCAAAAAAATTTCAGGTTTAGGTTTAAGATGAGCATCTTTTAAATTTTTAGGTATTTCTTTTAAAGATTTAGTTTTTATCATTTTTAAAAAAGCAGCACTTCCTCCTAAAGGTTTAGAAACAAATATTAAATCTTCAGGGTTAGCCCCTTTTCTTAAAATTGGATTATTAGTAATCCCTATTAAGCAAAGATTTACAAAAAAAACAGGACTTTTTACAGTATCGCCACCTATTAAATAAGTATTAAATTTTTTAAGAGTTGAGGTAAGAGATTTTATGAAAGATTTACCCCAAGAAATTTCTATAGGAGTAGGAGAACCTAAGGTTAAAAGTCCCCATTTAGGGTCACCTCCCATAGCAGCAATGTCACTAAGGTTAGCTACGGCAAGTTTTGTCCCTAAATCAGAAAAAGAAGTGTATTTAAAGTCAAAATGGATACCTTCTACTAATGCATCTGTGGTGAAAAGAAGATAGTTTTTCTTTGATAACTTAATGACTCCGCAATCTTCATTTCTGGATTTAATTATGTAATGATTTTCCTGAAGATATTTTTTTAAAAAATCTGTCCATTCCTTTTCAGTCATTTTTTATTCAATTGAGATTAATTCATATTCACTGAAAAAAAAACCAATTTCTTTTTTAGCTGACTCAATGCTATCTGAACCATGAACAGTATTCATTTCCTTATTAATTCCAAAAAGTTTTCTTATAGTACCTTCTTCTGCTTGTTGCGGATCCGTAGCTCCCATAATTTCTCTTACTCTTTTAATAGCATCCTTTCCTTCAAGAACCATAACAACCACAGGACCTGAGCTTATATAATCAGTGAGACTTTCATAAAAAGGGCGATCTTTATGAACAATATAAAAATTCTTGGCTTCGGTTTTAGAAAGCTTGATTTTTTTAATTGCTATTACTCTTAAGTTATTTTCTTCAAAAATATTAATAATTTTTCCAATAATATTTCTTTTGACCCCATCTGGTTTAATCATTACTAAAGTTCTTTCCATAATTCCTCCTATTAAAATAATTATCAGCTTTTAAATATTAAATAAATTCCTATTACAATAAAAAGAGTTCCTAAAGCTTTATAAAAATTTAAGTCTTCTTTTAAAAATACTATAGCTAAAATAGTAGTTACCAAAGGATAAGTAGAAGTAAGCGGTACAACTTGAGAAGCCTCTTTTGCTTTTAACAAGGTAAAATAAGTTAGCATTCCTAAAAAACCACCCGTGATTCCACTTAATGATAATATGCTTACACTTTTCCAGTTTAAGGAAGAAAACTTGAAAGAAGAGGTTACAAAAGTAGCAAAAAAAATACCAATTAAAGCGGAAAAAGTTCTGATAAATAAAGCTTGAAGAGGATTTACATTTTTAAGACCTATTTTTTCAATAAAAGGAGTCATTCCCCAAAGACATATCGTTAAAAACCACAATATCACTGTATATTTGTCCATTTTTAGCTCCTAAGAATTGCTATTAATCTTTTAGGATTTAAAATAAGATCTAAAGCATCAAGAACTGATTTTACTATTATATCAGCGTTTAATAAAGTTTCTACAGCACAACCTTCTTCAAGCATTATTGCTATTCCAATTTTTGCCTCTTTAAGCATCCTCTTATCATTTCTTCCGTTACCTAAGGCAATTACCCATTGTTTCCCTAATTCTTCTATATATTTCTCTTTTTGGATATCTTCATCTCCTGGATTTAGTATAACTAACTTTGCATTAATACCTTCTAAGGCCTGTTTTGCTTTTTTAAAAGTATCAGCAGTTAAAATATGAATTTCTAAAAATTTAGCAATTTCATTTAATTTTTCCTTTACTCCTGAAACTAATATCCCATCTACGGAGAGAGTTCCTGTAAAATCAGACACCAAGTATTTAAGACAAATTTTTTCTTTATTAGGTAATTCTATCTCTAACATCTTAAAAATTAGTAATATGAAAAACAAGATTAGATAAAAAACTAAGTGGCGGATAAATTATATAAAAGAGAAATCCTGTTAAAGCTAAAAAAAGTATGATAAAAAAACCAAAAAGTTCCAATCTTAAGTAATTTATTCTTAAAGAGAGTGGCAAAAATTTTACTATCACCTTACTTCCATCTAAAGGTGGTATAGGAAGAAGATTAAAGATCCCAAGTCCTATATTTATCTTAACACCTAAATAACACATAAAAGCTAAAGGTTCTGAAATAGCAAAATTAGGAAGATTTAGATTTATTTTATTAAAAAAATTATAAAAAAAACCAAAAATAAAAGCTAACAAAATATTAGAAAGAGGTCCTGCCACAGAAACTAATGCCATATCTCTCCAGGGATTTTTAAAATAGTTAGGATTAATAGGCACAGGTTTGGCCCATCCTATGGCTTGAGTAATGAATAAAGTAAGAGTTCCTAAAGGATCTAAATGTTTTAAAGGATTTAGTGTTAATCTATTATTAAATTTTGGTGTAGGATCTCCTAACAGATAAGCAATAAATCCATGAGAAAATTCATGAACAGTTAAAGCTAATAATAAGGGAGGAGTTAAAAAAAGAAGTAATTTAAAATCAACCATTAAATTTTCAATTTGGCTATATCTTTAATATTTTTTAGAATAGAAAGTGCTATTTTTACTTGAAAATCTTCTTCCGGGCTTGAAAATTGTTTAAACATTTTTTCTTCCTTTTCTTCTATCTTTTCTTTTTTAGATATTTCAATTTCTGGGATTTCTATATCAGGGGTAATTCCTATTTTATCTATGCATATTCCATTAGGAGTATAATAATAAGCTGTGGTTAATTTTACAGCGTAGTCATCTTCTAAGGGAATTACAGTCTGAACTAACCCTTTCCCGAAACTTTTTTCCCCTAAAACCAAAGCTCTTTTATTATCTTTAAGCGCACCTGTTACAATTTCAGCAGCTGAAGCAGTTCCATGATTAATTAATATTACTATAGGATAGGAATGCTTTTTTTGTGGTAAATTAGGTTTAGCTTTGAATTCCATTTGGGTTTCCTTATTTTTCCCTTTAACAGAGACAATGATACCATCCTCTAAAAATTCATCAGCTACCTCAATAGCAGAAGAAAGAAGTCCACCTGGATTATATCTTAAATCAATAATAATTCCCTTAATAGAGGTTTGGTTTTCTAAATTCTTAAGAGCTTCTGCCAATTCCTCAGGAGTTTTTTCTTGAAAGCTTGTAATTCTAACATAAGCATATCCAGGTTCTAAAATTTTAGTTTTTACGCTTTTTATAGGGATTACATCTCTTATTAAAGTTATTTCCTTAATATCTTTCTCATCTCTAAGTATAGTAATGGTTACTTTAGTTCCCTTGGGTCCTCTTAAAAGTTTTACTGCTTCTAAAAGACTCATTCCTTTAGTTAATTTGTCATCAATTTTTAAAATTTTATCACCTGGTTTAATTCCTGCTTTCCAGGCAGGAGTATCCTCAATAGGAGCAACTACTGTTAAAACATCATCTTTTATAGTAATTTCTATACCTATTCCAGTAAAAGACCCTTTAGTTTCTATTTCTAATTCTTTATATTCTTCAGGTTTCATTAAGGCAGAATAAGGATCAAGAGAATTAAGCATTCCATTTATAGCCCCATAAATTAGATCCTTTGGATTTATCTCGGTTACATAATTGTCTTGTATTAATTTTAAAACTTGAGAAAAAAGTTTAAGGTATTTATAAGTTTCTTCATTTTTTTCTTTAGAAAAACCATAATTAAATATTAAAAGGATTAAAAAACCAAATAATACAAGATAAATTTGGAAAAATTTTTTATTGTTTTTTATCATAAAAATCCCCTTCCTAATACCTTAAATTTAAACAAATTAAACACCTAAAAAAATTTTTTTCAAGAGAATGTTTATTAAAGAGATATTTAAAAACTTAAATAGCTTGAAAATTAAATAAAAAGTGATTTAATTATCACACAAAAAAAGCACGTCTAAGGTTTGGGGTGTCCATTTATAAAAGGATACTTGGTTAAAATCCACCTTAGACGGAAGCAAGAAACCCCAAAAGGAGGTTAAAAATGTCACACATTACTATGAAACAACTTCTTGAGGCTGGTGTACATTTTGGTCATCAAACTCGTAGATGGAATCCTAAAATGAAACCCTTTATCTTTGGTGAAAGAAATGGAATCCATATCATTGATCTACAACAAACTTTGAAGTATTTTGAAATAGCTTATGAATTTATAGTAAATTTAGTAGCTAATGGAGGGAAAATTTTATTTGTTGGAACTAAAAAACAAGCTCAAGAAGCTGTCAAAGAAGAAGCAGAAAGATGTGGAATGTATTATGTTAATTATAGGTGGTTAGGAGGGACTCTTACAAATTTTAGAACTATAAGACAGAGTGTGGAAAAATTGAAAAAAATTGAGTCTTGGTTTGAAGATGGAACAATAGAAAGATTTACAAAAAAAGAAAGACTGAGACTTGAGCGCTTAAAAAACAAATTAGAAAGAAATTTAGCTGGTATAAAAAATATGGAAACTCTCCCTCAAGCTTTATATGTTATAGATCCCGTGCATGAAGAAATTGCAGTAAAAGAAGCAAAGAAGTTAGGAATTCCTGTTATTGCTATAGTAGATACTAATTGTGATCCAGATCTTATAGATTATATCATACCCGGTAATGATGATGCTATTAGGGCTATTAAAGTTATAACTAGTAAAATAGCAGATGCTTGTTTGGAGGGATTGGAAATTTATAAAGAAAAAATGACAGCCCTAACAGATAAAGAAATTGCTATAGAAGCACCCTGGAGTACTGAAGAGGAAAAAGCTGAAGAAATATTGAAAGAAATCTTAATAGAGGAAGAAAAAGAAACACAATTAGAGAAGGAAGCAGAAAGACTAATGGAAAAAGAATAATTTTTTAATTTCTAATTAAGGGGGTTGAAAATGGCAGAAATAAGTTTGGAGTTAATAAAGCAGCTTAGGGAAAGAACAGCAGCAGGATTTATGGATTGCAAAAAAGCTTTGGAGGAAGCAGAAGGAGATATAGAAAAAGCTATAGATTTTTTAAGAAAAAAGGGATTAGTTATAGCTGCAAAAAGAGCAGCTAAAGAAACTTTAGAAGGAGTTATTGCTTCTTATATACATAGTAATAAAAAAATAGGGGTATTAGTAGAGGTAAACTGTGAAACAGATTTTGTAGCAAGAACTTCTGAATTTCAAGAATTTGCTCATAACCTAGCTATGCAAGTTGCAGCTACTAATCCTGTAGCTATAAGTAGAGATCAAGTCCCGCCAGAAATTTTAGAAAGAGAAAAAAGAATATATGAAGAACAGTTGAAAGAACAAGGCAAACCAGAACATATTATACCTAAGATAATTGAAGGAAAATTGGAAAAATTTTATAAAGAGAATGTTTTATTAGAACAGCCTTTTATTAAAAATCCTGAAATTACTATTCAGGATCTTTTAAATGAACTTATGGCTAAAACAGGAGAAAAAATTGTAATAAAAAGATTTTGTAGATTTCAAATAGGCGAATAAAAGTGGAGAATCTTAAGTATAAAAGAGTTCTGCTTAAAATTTCTGGAGAAGCCTTATTAGGAAATAAGGACTTCGGAATTGATCATATAATAGTTAAGAAAATAGCAGAAGAATTATCAGAAATTCATGAATTAGGAGTTAAAATCGGGGTTGTTATAGGGGGAGGAAATATATTTAGAGGAATTGCTGGAGAAAAGCATGGAATGGATAGAGCTAGAGCTGATTATATGGGTATGTTAGCAACTTTAATTAATGCTTTGGCTCTTCAAGATGCTTTAATTTCAAAAAATCTTACCTGTAGAGTGATGTCAGCTTTGGAAGTAATAAAAGTGGCTGAGATGTATATTAGAGAAAAAGCACTTAAACATTTGGAAAAAGGAAGAATTGTCATTTTAGCTTGTGGTACCGGAAATCCCTTTTTTACCACAGATACAGCAGCTGTTTTAAGGGCTTTAGAACTGAAAGCAGAAATTTTATTTAAGGCTACTAAAGTAGACGGAGTCTACGATAAAGACCCTGTTAAATATCCTACAGCCAAAAAATATGATACACTTTCTTTTGATGAAGCTTTACAAAAAAATCTAAAAATAATGGATATAACTGCATTTTCTTTAGCTAAGGATTATAAACTGCCTATATTAGTCTTTAATCTTCTAAATTATGGTAATATAAAAAAAGCAATTTTAGGAGAAAATATAGGAACTTTAGTAAAGCCTTAATTTTTAAAAGGAGGTGATAAATAAGTGACTGAGGTTTTGGAGGAAGTTAAGAGAAAAATGGAAAAAAGCTTAAAAGCTTTTAAAGAAGAGCTTTCACATATAAGGACCTCTAGAGCTTCTGTAGCACTTTTAGAAGGGATTAAAATAGAATGTTATGGTACTAAAATGTCAATTCCTCAGCTAGCAACTATAAATATAATAGAAGGTAAAGTATTAGTAATTCAACCTTGGGATATAAATTTAGTGAAAGAAATTGAAAGAGCTATTCAAAAATCTAATTTAGGAATTAATCCTACAAGTGATGGGAAAACTATAAAACTGGTAATGCCACCCTTAACAGAAGAAAGAAGAAAAGAATTGATTAAAGTAGCAGGAAAAATGGCAGAAGAGGCAAGAATTGCAATAAGAAACATTAGAAGAGATATACTTGATAAATTTAAATCTGCTAAAAAGGAAGGTCGGATTTCTGAAGATGAATATATTCAATTAGAAAAAAAGATTCAAAAACTAACAGATGAATATATTAAAAAAATTGAAGAAGCCTTACAGGAAAAAGAAAAAGAGATACTTACCCCTTAAACATGAATTTCTCTTCTGAGTCTTTTGATATTGTTTTAGATCCCTCTAAACTTCCTAAACATGTAGCTATTATTATGGATGGTAATGGAAGGTGGGCAAAAAGCAGGGGACTTCCTAGAATTTATGGCCATAAAAAGGGAGCTGAAGTAGCTAAAACTATTGTTTACAAAACCAGACAACTTAATATCCCTTACCTTACTCTTTTTGCTTTTTCCAAAGAAAATTGGTTACGTCCTAAAGAAGAAATAGAAGTTCTTCTTGGATTATTAAAATATTATTTAGAAACCGAGCTTGAAGAGATTAAAAGAAATGAAATAAGATTTAAAGTAATAGGAAATAAGGATGATTTTCCAGATGAATTAAAAAAGCAACTAAATTTAGTTGAAAAGGAGACGGAAAAAAATGATAAAATGGTTTTATGTATGGCTTTAAGTTATGGAGGAAGGGCAGAAATTATTGAAGCTGTTAAAAAAATAGCTCTTCAAATAAAAGAAAATAAAATAAATATTGAAGAAATTGACGAAACAGTTTTTAGAAAGTTTTTATATACCTATGATATCCCAGATCCTGATTTGCTTATCAGAACAAGTGGGGAATTAAGAATCTCTAATTTTTTATTATTTCAGTTAGCTTATACTGAATTTTATTTCACTCCTGTTTATTGGCCAGATTTCAATGAACAAGAATATTTAAAGGCACTTTATTCCTATCAACAACGAGAAAGAAGATTTGGCAGAATTTATGAATCTTAAAAGAACTTTAACTGCTTTTATTCTTTTTTCGCTTCTTCTTTTAGCTCTTATTAAAGGAAATATCTTTATACTTTCTTTAATAATCCTTTTAGTAGGTTTTCTATGTTTTTATGAATGGAAAAATTTGTATCAAATACCCTTTTGGTTATGGATAAGTGGAGAAATTCTTCTTATAATAGGTTTTATTTTAATTTTTATATTTAAGTTGAATA
>Ga0105162_1000778_pt1 | contig 19503 bp, 19 predicted proteins | sample JNZ201metaG_FD_81532 | JGI IMG/M metagenome (GOLD analysis project Ga0105162, IMG submission 81532) | Hot spring microbial communities from Jinze hot spring, China to study Microbial Dark Matter (Phase II) - JNZ 20120812A | ecosystem: Environmental > Aquatic > Thermal springs > Hot (42-90C) >...
ATAATAAAGGGGGTGAATTTAAAGTGATAGGAATAGATTTTGTAAGTTTTTTAATTCTTTTAATAATTTCAGTTGTTGTCTCAGCTATTGTGCATTTTGGTTTAAAATATTATGTAATTCCAGGATGGGGTTCCTTTTTATCCAAAGTTATAGTAGGTTGGATAGGGGCTTGGCTTGGAAGTCCTGTTTTTGGATATTGGTTTGAAGGAACAGCCTATCAACAAATTTATATTATTCCAGCTATTTTAGGAGCTGTAGCTGCAAACATTTTAGCTGTGGATATATGTAAAACCCTTAAAAGTTAAAAATTATTTTGCTATCATAGCTCTCATTAAATCTGCTGTATTTTCTGCATGATGAGGTATTCCGAGTATTAATTCTATAAGTCTTAATATGTAAAATAAATCTAAAGGATCATTCATTTTAGCAAAAAGGTCTTTTTTTATTTCATTACCAAATCTCTCTGCTAAATATTGAGAATATCTGATGTCCCTTACTATATTTTTTGCTTGATTTCTACTTTCTTCATTCCGAGTAAGGAGAAAATTTGCAGAATAAATAATTAAATCCTCTAAATATTTTAAAGATTCTATACTTTTGGTTAGAAGTTCTTCAATTTTTTTAAAAAGTTCTTTTGGAATCTCAATATATTTAAATGAAAGCCAATTAAGAATTTCTTCAGCTACATCAGCAATAGCATCTTGTTCTTTTAAATACATAAATAATTCAAAACGTTCAACTGGTAAGATAAGACCTTTGGGAAGATGCCCTCTTATATTTCTTTTTAGTTGATCTGCTTGTTTTTCTATTTCAAAAATATGTTTTGCTATTTCCTCCAGTCTTTGTATGTTTTTAGTATAATAGGCTTCTAAGGAAAGTGAAAGTCTTTCAACACATTCAAGTACTAAATGGGCATGTAATTTTAAAAGGTCAAATACAGGAAGTTCTTTTATCATAATTTCTTTAAAATCTTTCATTTTTTTAAATTCCAATTTAGGTGTTTTTCCTTCAACTGTAAAAATAACTCCTTCAGCAATATTAGTAGCTAAATCGCCTACTCTTTCAAGATTTTGAACTACAATGATATAATCAATCCCTATATCTAAAAGATCAGGGTTTCCCTTCATACAATCTTTTATTTGTTCAATATTATCTTTTTGAAATCTATCTACAATATCATCATAATCAATAACTGAATATGCTTTTTTGGTATCTTCTGTTACAAAGGCATTAATAGCAGATTCAAGCATATAAAGGGCTTCATTAGCCATTTCTATAATAGTTACTTTACATTGAGGGATATTTTTTTCTTTAGTTTTATACAAATCCAGAACCCTATAGGCAATATTCACAGATTGATCAGCTATTCTTTCTAAATTTTTTGCTATATCTATAGCTGTAATAATAAATCTTAAGTCTTTAGCTACAGGTTGTTGTAAGGCAATAATCTCAAGAGCAGTTTGGGAAACCATGTTTTCATAATAGTCTACTTGATCATCAAACTCTATAACTCTTTTAGCTAATTCAGGATTCAATTTATCCATAGATAAAATAGCTCCATTGACTACCTCGTCTACTACCTTAGCCATATCTAATAAAAGATTTTTTAAAATTTGTAATTCCTTTTCTAAAGCAATTCTTGCCATATTACCTCCAAATATCTTTTTATATTATACTATAAACTTTGAATCCCTTTTTTCTCAATTTTAAGGTAAGTAAATATCTATCTTCTGGATTTTCTCCAGTTAAAAATATATGTTTGTTTTTATAAGGACCAAAAAATTTTTTAAGCTTTCTTAAAGAAGCTTCTAATAAACTTTTTTCTTTTATCTCTTTTAACTCCATTAAAATCCAATTAGAATTTAAATTTCTTGTAAAATTTATAAATTCTTCATAAGTTAGTTCTAAAGTTTTATCCTCAATTTTATTTAAAAGTTCTAATTTTTTGCATCTACTACAAATATTATTTAAAGCACTTGTAATCTCTCCACATTTAATACAAGTGCTGAAAAAAGCTTCCTTTTTATAAAAAGTTTGAGATTTTACAAGGGGTATTAATTTTTTGGTAAAAACTGAAAGAAGTTGATATTTTATTTGGTAATTTTCTTTTTCTAATTCATTTAAAATTCTTTTAAATTTTTTGGGCGGACCTTCTTCTAAATGAGGACATGAAAGATTTAATATAGGGATTTCATTTAAAGTAGCATAATAAATTATTTCTTTTTCAAGAGTATAATAAAGAGGCTTCACTTTTTTTGCCTGGTCAGGAAAAAAAGGATTTAAAACAGGTTCTAATCTTGCAAGACTTAGAAAATCTCCTTGAAAAAAAAGAGCTAACATAGTAGACACTATATCATCTAAATGGTGTCCAGTAGCTATAACTGTTAATTTTAATTCCTTTGCTATCTTAGAAAATAAATACCTTTTAATAGTTCCACAAGCTGAACATATTTTATTTTTAAAATAAGTAAATACAAACTCATCTATTCTATATCCCTCTTTTTCAACAAGGTTATATACATAAAGAGGGATATTTAATTTTTGACAAAACTCTCTAATATATACCTCTATTTTTTCAGAATAATATCTTATCCCTAGATTCAAAAATATAGCTTGTAAATTTATTTCTGGATATAATTTTTTAATAACCATAAGAAGAGTAGAACTGTCCTTTCCACCAGATAAAAAAATTCCCACTTTATCAGAAGGATGCAACATTTTATGTTTTTCAATAGTTTTTTTGATTCTGTTTTCAAAAAATTGATTATAGCAAGTTTTGCAAGCCTTTATTTTCTGAGAAGGTATTTCAATAATAGCTTTTTCTTTTTTACAGATTTTACAAAAAAGAGAAGAATTGATATAATAGCTCATAAATTTTTATTTTAACCTGAAATTTAAGTTATAAAAGGATATATAAATATTTCCTAAATTTACTTGTGTTTATTCTAAATTAAGATTAAAATTATAAGAACTTTTTAGATAATTTTTAAAAAATGAAAAATAAACTCATAATAATAGTAATTTTTTTTATTTTTGGATGTGCAGTAAAACCAGGACCAAATTTAGCTTCAAAAGCAGCCTTAATTCATTCTAATGAAACTACTAAAGTTGAGGTTTTGCAATTTTTAGGTCCTCCGGTACAAATATTTAGTTTTCCCGATGGTAAGGAGGAGTGGTATTATTATTACAGAGTTAAAAATTTTTGGCAAAGTATTCCTGTAATAAAAACTTATAAAGGAGAAGATTATACTGAGGTTTTGAAAGTAGTAATAAAAGACGAAAAAGTAATAGAATGTGTCTACTATACAGTAATGTTGCCAAAGAAAAAGTGAAAGACCTTAAAAATTCGGAAAAAGAATTATATAGAATTGCAAGGGAAAAAATGGTAGAAACTCAGATAAAAGCTCGTGGTATAAAAGATTCCCGGGTATTACAAGCCATGTTGAAAGTTCCACGTCATTTATTTGTAGATGAAGCTCTAAAGGATCAGGCTTATGGAGATTTTCCTTTACCTATAGGAGAAGGGCAAACAATTTCTCAGCCTTATATAGTGGCTGTTATGACAGAAGCTCTAGAATTAAAAGGAGGAGAGAGGGTTTTAGAAATAGGGACAGGTTCTGGATATCAAACAGCTATATTAGCAGAACTCGCTCTTTGGGTATACACTATAGAAAAATATTCATCACTTTTAGAGAAAGCAAAAAAAGTTCTTGCTGAATTAGGATATAAAAACATTTCTTTTAAATTAGGAGATGGAAGTTTAGGATGGAAAGAAGTAGCTCCTTTTGATGCTATAATTGTTACTGCAGCAGCTCCTCAAATCCCTCCTCCCTTAGTAGATCAGCTTCTTGAAGGAGGAAGAATAGTAATTCCAGTGGGAGATGCTTTTTCTCAAATTTTAATAAAGGGAATAAAAAAGGAACAAGTGCTTCATACAAAAAATTTAGAACCAGTAAGGTTTGTAAAATTAATTGGTGCTTATGGATTTAAAGAATAGAAGAATAGGTATAATAGGAGCTGGAATTACTAAAAAGGATATTTATGATTTAGCTTATGAAGTAGGGAAGATACTTGCTCAAAAGGGAGCTATTATCTATACAGGCGGGCTTGGTGGAGTAATGGAAGCAGCTTCTAAAGGTGCTTTAGAAGCAGGAGGTATTACTGTAGGGATTTTACCCGGAAATAAAGCAGAAGAAGCAAATCCCTATGTAAAAATTCTTATATTAACCGAGATGGGACATGCACGAAATGTAATCTTAATAAGATCTGTAGAATTTGTAGTCTCAATTTCTGGAGGATATGGTACTTTGTCAGAAATTGCCTTAGCTTTAAAAATGTGGAAACCTGTAATAGGCCTTAGAACTTGGGAAAATATTCCAGGTGTATATTATGTAAATTCTCCTGAAGAAGTTTTACTTAAAATTTTTGAAATTTTAAAAAATCCTACTTAATATAAAAGGAGACACAATATGAAACATTTTAAAAAAATATTTAAAATTTTTGTTTTAATTTTATTTATAAAATTTTTATTATTTTTAAATAAAGCTTTAAATTCAGAGGAAAAACTTTTGAAAATAAGTCCAGAAACACAGCAATGTATAGGATGTCATAGTATTTATACTCCTGGTATAGTAAAAGATTGGAAAGAAAGTTTACATGCTCATGTATCTCTTACAGCAGCTATAAAAAAACCTCAGCTTGAGAGAAGAGTTTCTGCAGAAAAGTTTCCAAATTCTATTAATCCTGAATATATAGTAGGTTGTTTTGAATGTCATGGTTTAAATTCTCAAGTTCATAAAGATAACTTTGAGCATATGGGATTTAACATAAATGTAGTAGTCTCTCCAAAGGATTGTGGAGTTTGTCATTTTAGAGAATTTAAGGAATATTCACAAAGTAAAAAAGCTTATGCAGTAAAAATACTTTTGGAAAACCCTATTTATAATAAATTAGTAGAAACAATTACTAATATTTCTAAAAATCCTCCCTCAAATAGTACTCTTCATGAAACTTGTTTAGGATGTCATGGAACAAAAATCCAGATGAAGGGGTTTAAAAAAATAAGAAGTCCTATAGGAGAAATAAAAATTCCTGATTTAACAAATTGGCCTAACCATGGAGTAGGGAGGGAAAATCCAGATGGGAGTTTGGGTTCTTGTTCTTCTTGTCATCCTAGACATAGCTTTTCGATAGAAATAGCAAGAAAACCTTACACTTGTGCTCAATGTCATTTAGATCCAGATGTTCCTGCTTGGAATGTATATAAAGAAAGTAAGCATGGAAATATATATTTTTCAAAAGAAAAAGAATGGAAATTTGATTCGGTTCCGTGGGTATTAGGAGAGGATTTCAAAGCTCCCACTTGTGCTGTATGTCATAACAGTTTAATAGTGAGTTCAGATGGAGAAGTTATAGTTGAAAGAACTCATGATTTTGGAGAAAGATTATGGGTAAGAATTTTTGGTCTTATTTATTCCCATCCCCAACCCAAAGTAGGAGATACTACCTTGATAAGAAATAAAGAAGGATTACCCCTACCTATAACTTTTAATAGAGAGGTAGCTAAGGAATATTTGATTGATGAAGTAGAACAACAAAAAAGGCTTAATCAAATGAAAAGCCTTTGTAACAATTGTCATTCTAGGGATTATATAAATGGACATTTTTCAAAATTTGAGAATACTATAAAAGAAACCGATGAGATGGTATTTCAAGCTACACATTTATTAACAGAGGCTTGGGATAAAAAAATAGCAAATAAAGAAGATCCTTTTGATGAATATATAGAACAATTATGGATAAAGCAATGGCTTTTTTATGCTAATTCTATAAGATATGCCTCTGCTATGACAGGAGCTCCGGATTATGCTACTTTTAAACTTGGTTGGTGGGAATTAAAACATAATTTAGAACATATGAAAGAAATTATGAAATTAAGATCAAAATAAAAATTAACCAACTTGCCTTATTTATCAAATTATGATATTATCCTTTAAATTTTAAAATCGGGAGGGAAAGTGAAAAAATTTTTTGATTTTTTGAGTTCTGCTAAACTTGCTATTACTCTCTTTTTTATATTAGGAATAATATCTATTTTTGGAACTTTAATTCCTCAGGGAGAAGAATCAGGTTTTTATTTAATGAAATACGGGGAAAATTTAGGTAAATTGATCCTTCTTTTAGATTTAAATGATGCCTATTATTCTTGGTGGTATGTGGGAACTCTTTTTTTATTTTTGATGAATCTTATTATTTGTTCCATTAAAAGATTTCCTTTTAGTTTAAAGCTTTTCAGAAAAGATCCTTCAGAAATTGATCCAGAAAAATTACCTAATCAAATTACAGTAAAAATTATTAAGGACTTAGCAAGAGTTGAAACCTTCATTTACGATAGATTGGGATTTAAAAATAGCTCAAGGATAAATAAAAAAAGATTATTTATAAAAGATTGTAATAAATGGGCATATTTTTCTGTTTATATAGTTCATTTTTCTCTAATTATTATTATTTTTGGAGCTTTAATAGGCGCTTTAAAAGGTTTTAGAGGTTATCTATATTTAATAGAGGGAGTCCCTTCTAATCAAATCATTCCCTTTAAAGAGGGTAAGTCTTTTTTTCTGGATTTTTATGTAAAACTTAATAAATTCAAAATAGAATTATATCCTGATGGAACTCCAAAAGAATATATTTCTGATATAACTATATTGGATGGAGATTTTGTAAAAAATGCCATAATAAAAGTTAATCATCCATTCAAATATAAGAAAGTTACTTTTTATCAAGCAAGTTATGATCAAATTCCTCAATTTATATTGAAAATAATATATCAAAAAAACATATTAGAAAAAAAACTTGAATGGGGTGTCCCTGTCTCTTTAGGAAATAGATATTTTTTAATTTTAAATAACTATATGCAACATCCCGGGGGAATGATTGCTAAAATTACTATATTTGATGAGAAAAAAGGAGAAGGAATAGAAAACTTTTTAATTCAGGGGAAACCTATAAAGATAAATTTGGAAGATAGTATTTTAGAGATGGAAATTAAGGATATTAAGACCGTATATATGAGTGCTTTACAAGTAAAAAAAGACCCGGGGTTACCGTTAGTTTATTTAGGATTTATTATTATGATAGCGGGACTTTTTATAATTTATTTTTTTGAGCCCAAGATTTACTGGATATATCTAAAACCTCAAGATAATGAATTAATAATAAATTTAGGGGCTGTAGCTAAAAGAGAAAGAGATACCATTAAATTGAAGCTTAAAGAAATAGCTGAAAAATTAGAAAAGGAAGCTTAGTTTTTCTTTTCTTCTTCTGGCTCTACATGAATAGTAACTGTTAATTCAGGAAATTTATTGATTATCTTTTTTTCAAGATCATTACATAAATCATGAGCATCTTTTACAGACATTTTTCCAGATACTGTGAGATGAAATTCAACAAAGCCTTTTCTTCCGGCTCTTCTAGTTTTTAAATCATGTGCATCATATATTTTATAATCCTTATGTGTATAACCTTTTATAGTATCATCTATTATATCTTGAATAGACTTTATTTGATCAGAAGGTAAATTTACATCAAGAAGTGCACTAATAGAGGTTTTAGTAATTTTATATCCTAAATATAAAATATTAATACCTATTATAAAAGCAATTAAAGGATCTAAGAGGAAGATTTTAGTTAATTGTGCAATGAAAATCCCTATTATTACTCCCAACGAAGTTAATATGTCTGTAAAAAGATGAGAAGCATGAGAAACTAAAATAGGAGATCCTTGTTTTTTTCCTTCTTTATAAATTATATAAGAAAGAAGAGCATTCATACATACCACAATAGTAACTAAAAAAAATCCTATTTGAATATTTTCTAAAGGTTGAGGTAATAAAAAGGTTTTATATGCTTTCCAAAAAATAGAAAAAGCTGCAGTTACGATAAAAAAAGCTTCTGAAATAGAAATTAAATATTCAAATTTGGTGTGTCCATAAGGATGTTCCTCATCAGGAGGTTTTAAAGCTATTTTAGTGCCTAATAAAGCCATAGTAGCAGAAATGATATTTATTATAGATTCCATTGCATCAGAATATATGGCTACCGACTTGGTTATAAAATAAGCTAAAAGTTTTAAAAGAAAGATAAAAATACTTACTATTAGACTTAGTATGGGAAGCTTTAAAGCCATTAATCTTTTGCTCCTTTTAAAGAATAAAAAGCTAATATAAAGGAAAAAAGGGCTATAAAAAATAAAATTATTAAGTATGAAAAGTCAAAAGATTTATTCAAAGCAATATTTCTTAATATATTAGAGGTTATAGTGAGTGGAAGAATTTCAATAAAAGGTTTTATTAGAGAAGGTAAATTTTCGGTAGGGAAAAAGGTACCTCCTAAAAACATCATAGGAGTAATGATAAAATTAGTAATCAAGGCTTGATCTGCATGAGATTTTATTATCATTGCAGAAGTAAGTCCTAAACTAGCAAAAACAAAGGCATTTAAAAAAATAGTTAAAAAAAAATAAAAATTTAAATAAAGTTTAACTCCTGTTAAAAAAGAAATTAAAAGAATAATTAAGGTAGATAAAAATGCTCTGGTTACTCCGCTTAAAATTTCTCCAAGGGCATAGCTAAAATAAGAGAGAGGAGAAGCTTGAAACTCTTCAAAAGTTTTTAAATAAAAACGAGAAATATTTATTTCTATATTTATAGCAAAAGCCTGAAACATACTTGTAGCAGCAATAAGTCCCGGGATGAGAAATTCAAGATAAGTTTTCCCTCCTATACTTATATTTTTACCTAAACCTATTCCAAAAGCAAAAATATAAAGAAGAGGATTTATAGAGAAAGAAAGAAGGACTCTAAAGATCCTTTTTTTTAAAAGTAAAATTTCTCTTAAATAAATAGCTAAAAAACCTTTCATAATCTCTTTTCTACATATTGTAAAAAAACATCTTCTAAGGTAATTTTTCTTAAACTTACAAAATAATTTTTGCTGTATTTTATCAATTCTTTTTCCGCTTCATTTTTATCATTAAAATAAAAAGTCTTTAACTGATCGAAAAAATATACATCCACTGCATAATTTCCCAGTCTATTAATAAAATTTTGAGGGTTGTCTATATCAATTATTTTACCAGAAAAAATGAACCCCACTCTATCTGCTAAATTTTCTGCTTCATCCATATAATGAGTGGTTAAAAGGACAGTGGTACCTCTTGCTTGTATATTTTTTATAAAACTCCATATTTTTCTTCTTATATGAGGATCAAGACCAGCTGTGGGTTCATCCAAAAGTAAAATTTTTGGTTGATGCATAAGTGCTCTTATTATTAAAACTCTCCTTTTTAATCCCCCAGAAAGTTCCTTAATTTTTGAATATTTTCTTTCTTTTAAATCTGCAAATTCTAGTAATTCATCAATTCTTTTCTTAATTAAAGATAAAGACATTTTATATAAAAGACCATGAAGAATTAGATTTTCCTCTACAGTTAATTCTAGGTCCAAATTAATATGTTGAGGAACTATTCCTATCTGACTCTTTGCCCAAATTAAATTTTTAAAAAGATTTTTTTGAAAAATATATACTTTACCTGAAGTAGGATTAGTAAGACCTGCAATTATCCTTAAAATAGTAGTTTTCCCAGCTCCGTTGGGACCTAATAAAGCAAATAATTCTTTTTCTTTTATTTCAAAGGAAGCTCCATTTAAGGCATATAAGGAACCATATCTCTTAACTAGATTTTCTACTTTTAAGACAGGTGCTGACATAAGGAGTAATTAAATTTTTACAAAATTTTTAAAATTGTCAAATTTTTAAATTATCTCAAATTATTTGACCAAGGTATTTTTTTAATTTATACTTCAAAAAAATATAAACTGATAAAAGATCAATATGAAAGAAAGTTTATATGATGTTTGCGTAATAGGCCATATAACCAAGGATATAATAAAAATTGGAAATATTAAAAAGGAAATACCAGGTGGATCTGCGTATTATGTATCTATTGCTCTAAAAACTCTTGGATTAAAACCTTTTGTAATTACCAAACTTTCGGAGAATGATAAATATTTACTTGATGAATTAAGAAAGCACCAAATTCCTTTTATTTTAAGAAAAAGTGAAAATACAACAATTTTTGAGAATATTTATAAAAAAGATGTGAGAATTCAAAAAGTAACCTCGGTGGCTTCACCTTTTGAAATTAAAGATTTACCAAATATAAAGGTGAGAATGTTTTATTTGGGGCCTTTAACAAAAAATGACTTTTCTTTAGAGATATTTGAGCATCTGGGTTCAAGTGGATATAGAGTAGCACTTGATGTACAAGGATTTTTGAGAAAAATTGATAAAAATGAAGTAAAGATGGAAAAATGGGAAAAAAAAGAAGTTTTTTCTTATGTTGAAATACTACATGCTGATGAAATAGAATCAAGAATTTTATCAGAGGAAGAAGATGTGGAGAAAGCAGCGAAAAAATTAGCTCAATTTGGTCCAAAGGAGGTTATTATTACTTTAGGTAAAAAGGGAAGTTTTATTTTTGCCAAGGGAAAATCCTTTTTTATACCTCCACTTAAAACCAAAGTTGTGGACCCTACTGGATGTGGGGATACTTATATGGCAAGTTATATTTATAAAAGACTAACTTCTTCAGAAGATTTTTATGAGATAGGAAGATTTTGTACAAAAATAGCCTCTATAAAATTGAAAAGATTTGGGCCTTTTAATTCTTGGGATTAAAAATATGAACGGAGGAGGCGGGATTCGAACCCGCGGTGCGGGTTTTAGCCCGCACATGCGATTTCCAGTCGCACCCCTTCGTCCACTCGGGCACTCCTCCCTAAAATTTTTATTTTAAATTGAGACTCCAATTTTTCAATATTTATAAATATAAAGAGATTAGTTCTAAAATTTTATCCGTAGCCCCTCTTTTTTCTTCAAGTAATTTATAAGCTTTTTCACCCATCTCCATTCTAAGATTTTCATCTTTAATAAAAGTTTCTAGTATGTTAGCCAAATTATCTAATGAAGTTTGGATACAAGCCTTTTTTTCTAAAAATTCTTTAACAAAGGGGAAATTTTCCATAAAGGGTCCAAAAATCACCGGTTTTTTCCAATAAATTGCTTCTAAAGGATTTTGTCCTCCATGAGGAATAAAACTACCTCCTATTATAGCAATGTCACAAATTCTATAAAGAGGAGCTAAAATTCCTATTTGATCAACTAATATAATTAATTTAAAAAATCTTGATATATCTTCAGTAAAATCTGGGTTTGAAATCTCGCTAAGTTTATAAAATAATACCTTCTTTTTATTTTTTATTAATTCTTTTATAGTATTTTCAACTTCTATATACCTTTCAGGATGCCTCGGAGCAATAAAAAGAGAACCTGAATATGGTATCTTTAAAAAGACTTCTGATATTAATTTTTCTTCAGGAAAATGAGTACTGCCTGCTATAACAACTGGTTTAGAAATTAAATTTTCCCAAGAAAAAGAAATAAAAGGTATATCAATATCAAATTTAGTATTTCCTACTACCACAATCTTTTCTGAAATAGCTCCCAAAGCTTCAAATTTCTTTTTATATTCTTCATCTTGTGTAGCTATCAAAGAGAAATTTTTTATCAAAGGAGCTATAAAAAATTTTATTACCTTATATTTTTTAAAGGATTTGTCACTTAATCTAGCGTTTATTAGGAAAACAGGTATCCTTTTAGAGGTAGTTAAAATTAGATTAGGCCATATTTCAGTTTCAGTAATAAGAAGAGCTGAAGGATTAAAAGCTTTTAAAGTTCTTTTTATAGCAAAAGGGCAATCAAAGGGGAGATATATTACTTCTACCGGTAAATTTTTAAATTTCTCTAAAGCTACCTTTTGACCTGTATCAGTTATAGTGCTTATTAAAAGATTATATTTTTGAGAAAGTTTTTCAATTAATTTAGAAATTCCCATAACTTCTCCTACCGATACAGCATGAATCCAAATAAGTTTTTGATGGGGGAACCATTTTTTTCTCTCAAAAAGTCCCCATTTATTCCTTAACCATTTTCTTCTTAAGGGAGAAGATCTTTTAAAAAATTCTTTAGGGAATAAAATTCCAGTTATAATATAATATAAAAGTGTATACACTTGAAAAATCATTCTATTTTTCTTTAACTTTTCCTATTAAACTAATTTGAAATCCACTTTTTTCTTTATAAAATCTATATGACCAGTAATTTTCCCTTAAGCAGTAAGTGCAATCCTTTGAAATCCAGATATTTTCAGGAGGAATCTTCCATTCAAGAGCTTGATAGTAATTTAATTTTTCTAAATCTAAATAAATCTTCTGGTTTTTAAAAATTAAGAAATTTTTATAATTTCCAAAATTATTTTTCAATTTTTCTATTACCTCTTCTCCCACTTCATAACAGCATGATTTTATATGAGGGCCAATAGCTATAAGAATGTCATTAGGATGTATGCCTATATCTATTAATTTCTTTAAAAATTTATATAAAAAACCTTTAATAGACCCCTTCCATCCTGTATGAAGACTTCCTACTAAAGATCCAACTTTATCAGTAATTAATATGGGAACACAATCAGCAGTTCTTATTCCTATAAATAGAAAATCTTGAGAGGTTAAAATTCCGTCTCCCTCGAGTTTGAACATTTCTAATTTTGAATTTAACTTTATCTGATCAAGCTCAAGAATATCTGTACTATGAACTTGTTTAGGGAAAAAGATTTTAAAGGAGTTTAAAGAATTAAAATCAAAATTTAAAGGAAGTTTTTTACTGAAAAATCCCAAAGCATAAGTTGAATGTAAAATTTCTGGATAAATAAGATCTGTTGATAAAAGGTTTTTAAATTTTTTTAATAAAATTAATTTAAGCATTTAGGCTCAATTCTAAAAATTGAGGTAATATTTTTTTTAACAAACTTAGTGCTTTTCCTCTATGACTTATTTTATTTTTTTCCTCTATAGGAAGTTCTGCAGCTGTTTTTTGATAGTTATATTCTGGAACTAAAAAAAGCGGATCATATCCAAATCCATAATTTCCTTTAGGTTCAAATCCTATCAAACCTTCCCAAATACCTTCAGTTTTAATATATTTTCCGTTGGGATGATAGACTACCATTACACAAACAAATCTTGCTTTTCTTTTTTCTAAAGGAACTCCTTTTAACAATTGTAGAAGTTTTTTATTATTTTCTTCATCTGTTGCTTTTTCTCCTGCGAATCTTGAAGAATAAATTCCAGGGGCTCTATCTAAAACATCTACTTCTAATCCAGAATCATCAGCTAAACATATAATTCCAGTTTTTTCAGCATAATATTTAGCTTTTAAAAAAGCATTTTCAAAAAAAGTTTTCCCAGTTTCAACTGGGGGATCAATGTTAGGAAAATCTCTTAAATTTTTAATCTTTAAGGGCAAATCCTTTAAGGCTTCAGTTATTTCTTTTGTTTTCCCTAAATTAGATGTAGCTATTAAAAGTAAAGTTTTAGACATTTTCTATTAATTCTTTTTGCTTGTGTATCAATTCTGATATTCCTTTAAAAGCAAGGTTTTTCATTATTTCCAGTTCTTCCCAAGAAAAGGGTGATTTTTCTGCTGTAGCTTGAATTTCTACAAATTTCTGTGATTCAGTAATAAAAAAATTGGCATCTACTTCAGCTACTGCATCTTCCTCAAAATTAAGGTCTAAATAGAATTCTTTTCCTATTTTGCCTACACTAATCCCTGCCAAATATTCTGATATAGGGTCCTCTCTTATTATACCCATTTTTAATAGATTTTTTACAGCTAATTTTAAAGCTATAAATCCTCCTGTTACCGAAGCTGTTCTTGTTCCACCATCTGCATTTAAAACTTCGCAATCAACCCAAAGAGTTCTTTCCCCTAACTTAGTTAAATCTACTACACCTCTTAATACTCTCCCAATAAGTCTTTGAATTTCCATAGACCTTCCTTTTCTTCCCATAACCTCTCTTTGAGTCCTTTCTGTAGTAGCTCCAGGAATAAAAGCATATTCTGCAGTGATCCATCCCATCCCGGTTCCCTTTAAAAAGGGAGGAACCTTTTCATCTAAACTTACAGTGCATAAAACCTTTGTATTCCCTAATTCTATAAGAACAGAACTAAGAGGATTTTTAACAAAGTTTATTATAAAATTAACAGGTCTTATTTCATCAGGTTTTCTCCCATCACTTCTCATCATTCCTCCTTTTTATTTCTCACCACATAATTTTAAAGCAACCTTATCAAGAAGATAGGCTACTTCAAAAGATGAAGTTATTTTTTTATTTAAAATTTCTTCCCATATTGTTTTTCCTTCCATACAAAAATAAAAAGTTACCTTATCTTTTACATCATTTAAGAATTTCTTAAAGGAATTATAAAGTCTCTTTCTTAAATCTATAAAATATCTTCTTTTTTTATCTAACCCTTCTATAAATTCTTGAGAGTATACTTTAGTAAAGGGAAATCTCCTTTCAGCTATATCTTTTAATTCTTTAGGATATCTTAAGGTACCAAAACTTATCCAAGCTATTTTATCTAAAGGTATAATATTTAAAATTTTTTCTAAGACTTTAGGATATTCTTCTTCTGCAGTTTCATAAAAAATAATAGGATCAAAATGAAAAGCTACTGTAAAACCATAATTAGCAGCTATTTGTGCACTTTTTAACCTAGAAGATAATGAGGCAGTACCTTTTTCTTCTTCATTTATAATTTTTTCAGTATTTACAGACCAGGCAAATATTATTCTTGGATCAGGCTTTAATTTGGAAAAATAGTTTTTAGAAAGAAAAATTTTAGTTTTTAATTCTAAAATTGCCAGTGGATCAAGCTCTTTCCAAAAATTTATTAAAATTTGAGATACTTTAGCTACATTTTCTAAAGCTAAACTATCTGCAAATTCGCCTGTTCCAATTCTCAAAACTTGTTTTTTTTCTTTATAAAAATTTAAAATTTTTGCCAATTCAGGTAATCCCTCTTCTATTAGATTAGCCCAAATTTTTAATCCAGGTCTATTTAAATAGACTTGTAAAATACAATAACTACAATCTAGAGGACAGCCTTCTCCAAAATGAAAAATTTTATAGCCACAACAAAAATAACTCTTAGTGCCTGGACAAGGTTTAAAGAAGCTTCCTTTATAATTAATTAAAAAAAGTCTTTTTTTACCTATGGTAATTAACTCCGGGAAGGATTTAATTTCCCATTTAAATTCTTCATAAGAAGGTATAATCTGTACTTGATATTCTTTTTGAATTTCTTTAACTAATTTGAAATTTAAAGAATTTTTTTCGATGAAAATTTCCATTTATAGATGATTTTGGATTAAAACTTCAGCTATTTGAACTGCATTAGTTGCAGCCCCTTTTCTTAGGTTATCAGCTACTACCCATAAATTAAGTCCATTTTCTATTGAAAAATCCTCTCTTATTCTTCCTACAAATACTTCATCTCTTCCAGTTACATTAATCTGCAGAGGATAAACTTTTTCTTCAGGTCTATCTAGAACTATAACCCCTGGAGCATTTTCCAAAAGTTCTATAGCTTTTTCTACTGTGATTTTTTTCTCAGTTTCAATGTTTATAGATTCAGCATGTCCAAAAAATACAGGGACTCTCACTGTGGTTGCAGTTACTTTTATGTTAGCATCTTCCATGATTTTTTTGGTCTCCTCTATCATTTTCATTTCTTCTTTAGTATATCTATTAGGAAGAAATATATCTATATGAGGAACGCAGTTAAAAGCTATAATTTGAGGGATATGTTTAGCTGGTGGCATAGGATCTCCTTGACACCAGGCTTTTATTTGTGCTTCCAGTTCATTTACAGCTTTTTGTCCGGCTCCAGAAACTGACTGATAGGTACTCACTACAATTCTCTTAATTTTTCCATAATCATGTAAAGGCTTTAAAGCTACCACCATTTGAATAGTAGAACAATTGGGATTAGCAATTATTCCCTTATTTTTGTAATGAACTATTGCATGAGGATTAACTTCTGGAACAATTAAAGGTACTTCTGGATCCATTCTCCAAGCACTGGAATTATCAATAACTATAGCCCCATCCTTTACAAAAAGAGGAGCATATTCTAAACTTCTCTGAGCCCCGGCTGAAAAAAGTGCAATTTCTATTCCTTTAAAATTTTCAGTTTCTTCTAAAACTTCTACAGGAATTTTTTCTCCTCGAAAATCAAGCTCCACTCCTTTTGATTTTGAAGAAGCAAATAATCTTAAATTTTTTACAGGAAAATTTCTTTCTTCTAATACTGTTAACATCATTCTTCCTACTGCTCCAGTGGCTCCTACTATCGCTACATTATATTCTCTCATTTTTCTTCTCCTTCACAACTTTTAGAGACAATTCAGATTAAAAGCTATCACAAAAAATTGAGATTTCAATAAAAATATAAAATTTATTAAAATTTGCAAAATTTATTATTTTTGATAAAATAAAGAGAAAAATTTTAAAATATATAAAAGATAAAATTGCATAAAAAATAATAATTAATTTTTAAAAAATATGAAGGAGGGAAAATCAATGGAGGAATTATCAAGATTTGGAGTTTCTATTCCTAAAGAACTTTTAAAAGCTTTTGATGAATATATAGAAAGAAAACATTATGCTAACCGTTCTGAGGCAATTAGAGATTTAATAAGACAAAAGTTAGTAGAGGAAGAATGGAAAGAATCTAAAGAAGAAGTAGTAGGGGTAATAACTTACATTTACGATCATCATAAAAGAGAACTTGTAGATAAATTAATAGAAATTCAACATAATCATTATAATAAAATTATTACTACTCAACATATTCATATAGACCATGATAGATGTTTAGAAGCTATTTTAGTAAAAGGAAAAGCAAATGAAATAAAAGAACTTGCTGACAAAATACAAGCTCAAAAAGGAGTATTACATCTTAATTTAGCTCTTACTACTTTAGGTAAAAGTTTGCCGACTTAAAGAATTTTTTCCAAAATAAAATTTATATGAAATCTTTTTAAGTTTACTTCTTTAACTTTAACTTTTACTCTTTGTCCTATTTGAAAGGTTTTTCCTGTATTTTTACCTATTAAGGAAATACCTTTATTATCAAGAACATAATAATCATCTGGTATATCTATTAATCTTACTACCCCACTTACTAAATATTCTTCTAAATCTACAAAAAATCCAAATGCAGTAACTCCAGTAATAATTCCGTGAAAAACTTCTCCTTCTTTATCTTTCATAAAAAAAGCCTGAAATCTCTTTAATACTTCTCTTTCTGCTTCTTCAGCAATTCTCTCTCTTTCAGAAAGGAATTTACCCATGATTTCTAATTCTTTTTCTGTATAAGGCGGTTTTTTATTATTAAGAGCGCATTTAAGAGTTCTGTGTACTATTAAATCGGGATATCTTCTTATGGGAGAGGTAAAATGGCAATAACAAGAAGATGCAAGTCCAAAATGGCCTGTATTTTGTGGAGAATATTTTGCTTGTTTGAGGCTTCTTAAAAGAAGAGAATTAAGCAAATAAGAATAAGGTTTCCCGCTTAATTTTTCAATTAATTGTTGAAAAAATTGGGGTTTAATGGTTTCTGGATATTTTATTTCAAATCCAAAAGCTAAGAATATTTCTTCTAACTGTTTAAGTTTGTTTAAATCAGGATCTTCGTGAATTCTATATAAAAAGGGATATCCCTTTGTAGTCAAATAATCTGCTACTGCTTCATTGGCAGCAATCATGAAGTCTTCAATTAACATATGAGCTAAATTTCTTTCTCTTTTTATAATATTTTCTATTTGCCCTTTCATATTAATTATTACTTCTGGTTCTGGTAAATCAAAATCGAGACTACCTCTTTTTAGTCTTTTCTCTCTTAAAATGGAACTTAATTCTGCTGAAGTTTCAAGCATAGGATAAAGTACTTTATATTTTTCTATAGTTTCTTTATCCTTATCTACTAACATTTTTTTAACTTCTGTATAAGTTAGGCGTGCATAAGATTTAATTACTGCAGGATAGAAATTAGTTTTTATAGGTTCTCCATTTTTAGTAAAATCTATCTCTACTACTATAGCAAATCGTTCTGTTTGAGGGTTTAAGCTACAAAGATGATTAGACAGTTTTTCAGGAAACATAGGAATCACTAAATTAGGGAAATATACACTTGTTCCCCTTAAATAGGCTTCTTTATCTAAATAGGAATCTTTAAAGACATAATGAGATACATCAGCTATAGCAACCCATAATTTATAACCTTCTTTAGTTTTTTTAACACAAATAGCATCATCAAAATCTCTTGCATTTTCTCCATCAATAGTTACAAAAGGTATTTTAGTAAGATTTTTTCTTCTCTTCTTATCTAAGTTTTCAACATCTTCAGGCAATTTTTGGACTTCCTTTTCTATCTTTAAATTCCAAATATGAGGAAGTTCATAATTATAAACAACAGCCCAAACATGAGATATAAGCTCATTAGGGTCTCCTAAATCTTTTATTATTTCTCCAATAGGTAATCCAAATTCAGATGTTTCTTGAATAATTTTAGCTACTACTAAATGATCTTTTTTTGCTTGATTAATCCGCTTTCTTGGAATATAGATTTCAAAAGGAAATCTCGAATCTTCAGGCTCTACAAAGAAAAGTTTTTTTCTTTTTACTAAATACCCAATAATATTTTTTCTTTTTCTTTCTAAAACTTTAAGTATACTTCCCTCAGGGCCTTTAGAAGTTATTTTTTCAATTCTTACTAATACTGTATCTCCGTTAAGGGCATTTTTGAGTCTTTTTGGTGGTATAAAAATGGTTTTTCCATCTTCTATTTCTACAAACCCGAAACCATCAGGATGAACTCTTAGTTTACCTTTAGATATTGAAAAATGTGAAGGAAGTCCAAATTTTCTTTTTCTTAACTGGATCAACTTTCCTTTACTTACTAAATCTTTAATAATAACTCTTACAATATTTCTTTTTTGTGAAGGAATGTTAAGAAAATGAAAAATTTCTCTTAAAAAAAGAGGTTTTTGATGTTTGTTTAATAAAGAAATAATTTCTTCTTCTAAGTTTTTAAATGATTCTTTTTTTCCTTTAAAAGACATAAATCTTTTGTATCATTTTATAGCTACTCCAAAAGCTAAGAAAGCTACTGCTGTTCTGATCCAGGCAAGAAATGTTCGTTCAGCAGCTAAATATACCCGAGGGTCAATGAAATTTTTATTCATGTTTTAAAATTTTTCCAATCTATTGGAGATTTAGATATTGGATAGCTTTTTCTAGATCCTCATCAGGGACTGTTAAATGAAGTCCTGATTTTGGTCCATTTCTTACTAATTTTCTAAGATCTTCTGCTGAATTAATTTCTTTTTCTTTCACAATATTTTCAAGACTTTTTGATCCTTTATGACATTTTAAACATTTAAAATTTCCTATTTCTATTCCTTTACCATTTTCAAAATTTGTGCTCATTAATATAATTAAGCCACCTAAAAACAAAGGTAATATAATTATATTA
>Ga0105162_1000779_pt1 | contig 19501 bp, 12 predicted proteins | sample JNZ201metaG_FD_81532 | JGI IMG/M metagenome (GOLD analysis project Ga0105162, IMG submission 81532) | Hot spring microbial communities from Jinze hot spring, China to study Microbial Dark Matter (Phase II) - JNZ 20120812A | ecosystem: Environmental > Aquatic > Thermal springs > Hot (42-90C) >...
ACTATCCGCTGATTAGCAGATTTGAAGACAGACACGCTGGAAACCTACCTAGAAGCTTCTCATTCCTCGAAGCTAAACCGGAAAACATAGTGGTAACAGCTCTTAAAAAAGCGGAAGACTGTGAAGATGCAATAGTAATCAGGTTTTACGAGGCGCACGGAAATAACGTAGATGCCGAAATAATAACTCCTTGGAAGCCAAAGGAAGTGTATGAAACAGATATTCTTGAGAGAGAAATACGTAAAATTGAAAGTCTACAGAGGATGCCGGTTTCACACAACGAAATAAAAACGTTGAAACTCAAATTTTAAATCATAGATCAGCATTGAATTTATATGCCCACAACCTATGTCTTTATAGACGAGGGAGTAAAATGTATTATAAGGAAGACTGGAAAAGAACGAAAGAACACTTTAAAGCTTGGTGGAATAGAGAATTAGATGAACCCATTATACAGGTTTTTGCACCGAAGGAAGGAGCTGGGATTATAAATTGGGATATCTGGGGTTTCGTAAAAAACTGGAGGAAGCCCAGCATCGTTATTAGAGAGTTTGAGGAGTATTGTCAAAGAACCTTTTTTCGGAGGTGGAGCTTACCCCAATCTTTGGATAAATCTTGGACCGTGCGTTATAGCATCATATATGGGAGGAATACCTGAATTTAAAGCTGGAACGGTATGGTATAAAGAAATGCGATTAGAAGATATTGAGAAGCTAGAGTTCAATTCTGAAAGTGAATGGTGGATGTACACGAAAGAAATAGTAGCTGAAGCTTGTAAAATTGGCAGAGGAAAGTTTATTGTGGGTCTCCCAGACCTAGGTGCTGTAACAGATATATTAGCCTCGGTGAGGGGGATTAGGAATCTCATAGTAGACTTCTATAGAAACTCTAGTAGAGTTAGGAGGCTAAGTAGTAAAATTCTCGATACATGGTTTGAAGTTTATGGAGAACTCTGTGGAATCATAAAAGAGTATGGTCAAGAAGGGGTTTCAACTTGGATGGGCCTCTGGTGCCATAGACAATATTACCCGATACATGCAGATTTTGCTTACATGCTTTCTCCCTCAAAATTTGAGGAATTGGTTTTACCCTACTTAAAGGAATATTGCGTACGATTAGACTATGCAATCTATCACTTAGATGGTGTTGGGCAGATACCACATGTCGATCTTTTGCTTAAATTGCGTGAGCTGACAGGGATTCAATGGGTACCTGGTGCAGGACAACCTGATACAAGTGACCCTAAGTGGCTTCCACTATATAGGAAAATACAAGAAAGCGGCAAGAACTTACAGTTACCGGGTGTGCCACCGAATAAAGTAAGCTTCATTTTGAAGAATCTAAAGCGAAAAGGGCTTATCATAACAACCCAATGTAAATCTGAAAATGAGGCAAGACTATTATTAAGAGAAACTCATTTGTTAAGTTGAAAGACATTACAGTAGTAATGGGGTTTAATACGGCAGTCTACGGTTCATAGTAGATGTAATGCGCGTAGCGATCGCAGTAATAACTCGATAGAACCTGCTGAATTCTACGTTCTAAGGGGATATCTCCCATATTTTCTTACACACTCTATGAATGTTCTGACGTTTTTTATCGGTGTACCTGGGGCTATTGGGCTTCCATTAGAGGCTACAAATCCTCCACCAGTAGCCGCTTGAAGTTGCTCTTTCACTTCTTTAACGATGTAATCTTCACCACCCTTCCAAAGTACGTTAACTGTATCTAAGTTTCCAAATACGCAGACTTTGCCATCTAAAGCCTCTTTAACTTTTGCAATATTTATGGAGAAGTTTTTCCGGCTTTCTTCCACCATTAAGCCATCTATCCCTAAATCTCGTATGTAGTTAAGCAGAGGCATGACATTCCCACAGAAGTATAGTATTGGAATCATCCCCAATTTACGTATTTCACTGAAGTATCTTTTCTCTGGCTCGAAGAAGAATTCTTCGTAGAGTCTCGGAGGGATTATGTCAGCACCTATCCTATCTTCAGATATAATCCATGCATGACATCCCGCAGTAGCATACGCTTTAGCGATTTCTAGATGGGCTTCATAGGCTTTCCAAACTAAGTACTTCATAAGATTAGGTTTTCTGTATAACATTACAAGCCCTTGAGTAAAACCGAGTGCATATATTACCCCACTAGGACCGCCTACGTTGACCGCTATCAGTACGTCATCACCATACCTTTTAACAATCTCCTCTACATGATCCGTATACCCTCTTCTAATCAGGTCTTCGCATTTTACAAAAGACCTCTCTATGAGAATATCCGCATCATCTTTCGTTTCTAAAACCATCTTCTCTTTTTTTGACGTCGATTCCTTTCCAACTGGTTCCAACGATTGATTGGCTTTAATTCTATACCGTTCGCCAGTTGACTTATGGACTAAGAAGAATTCCCCATTTATTTCCTCAATTCTATAGTCTCGCCCATTCCTTGGAACACCCTCATCTAAATGAAACCAGTCTGGCTTAAAACTTTCATAAAAATGCATATCGATTTGCGCCAACTGATGACCGTCAAGTGCATACCAAGCCCAGCGAGGATCTCTACCGTAAAATTCAAACTTGTATACCCCCCACCAATGAGGGGCCACTGGAACAGTATCAGGTTCTTCATAGTTTAATGCCGCCAACATACGCTCTTTAGGTTTCATAAACAATCATCCTCCTGCATAAATATAATATATGATTCACTACGACATAGTACATTTAAGTTTTTGTAATTTCAAATTCATGGTGTAAAAAATCGGGATTGTTAGAATGGTATGGAGAACTTTATTACTCCTACTATTACTCCAATCACGGTAACTAATGTTACTCCACCTATGAAACCCCCTACAGTTGGTATGACGTATTTCTCATAGAGGATACTTCCGCCTATTCTTAAGATTATTGTCTTAATTATCCAAGCTACTAGAAAAACACTCCAAACTTCTTGCCACATACTTGACCATGAAGCCGCTATTATGAAGCCAATTGGATCGAATGGAAACCATATGAATCTAGCTCGTAGGACTGATAAGACCATCGTCCAGAGGAAGCCTATGGTTATGTAAGTAGCATACGTTAAAACTGATGGCCGAGTAGCTTGAGATGCTGGACTAGTTTCACAGAAGTAATCTACTCCGGGACTACAAGACCCCCAACCCATGATAACCCTACTACCGTATAAGTTTGCCGTCCATACGGATGTTGCAAAGAAAACTGGTACGGCAACGATCATACATATCGTACTCAGAAGAAAGATCCTCCTATTTCTGATTCCAGTTAAATCAGCCATTTTAAGGATACTCGCTGTTTCAAAGAAGCCATTTCCAAAACCGTATGTAGGCACACACACTCCTATTTGAAGCCAGAAATGGCTCATAACATAATCTAAGTTGGCTGGAGCAGTCGAAGGATCTGGCCACAATACTCTTAAAAATCCTGCAGCCCACATCAATCTCTCAGAATCTCCAAATCCGACAGTGCACCATACGATTGTCAATGCAAACCAAGTAATGAAGCAACCTACGAGTAGAATTATGAAGGCCGCCAGAAGATTTATTCCAAAAAATGTCAAGGTTATAATGCTAATTATAGCTGAAACTACAAGCATTATATACATAGACCTATAGCTCATGACCTCATTTTTCTCAACACTTGGATTGCTGCGAAAAGCGAGTTTAAATGTTTCGACCACGTAACTTCGACGTTGGAAGAGATACATTACGGTTAAAGCTAGGTAGCCGCCAGCCATGCTTATGATGGGCCAATAGAACGGTGCGGTTGTTGCAATACCATCGGGGCAACATAGTTTAGCAAAACCGTTCATACTAAGTGCACCTGTATAATAACCCATGTAGTATGCGATCTGCTGTAGAATTATTATGATTAAAGTCCAAAAACAGACATTGAATGAAACACTTACAGGGGCAAGTAAGAATATTGCGACTAATACGGGATTTTTAGAGTAGCCTGAGTACCAAACTAATGTTGATCCTAATATATCGCCCTCCGTTGAACGCACTACCGCTGAAGGACACCCACCTACTGCACGCCAGTCGTATACGTCGGGAAACCAGGGGAATGTCCTAGCCATAAATACAGGTACCATGAAGAGGAAAGCCAATACGAGTCCAATGAGAAATGGTGTTTTACGTTTACCATAATCCCCTCTTCTGCCTTCAACGAACTTCAGAACTTCATGAGCTGGTATGATTACTGGGAAGGGCATCTTATCTATATCGATCCATGAACGCCTAAATATTAGAGTAATCGACGACGTGAAGAACCAGAAGCTTATATATAAGAGGCTCATAACGAATACTACGGGTCCCCATTCAACCCAATTAGTTGCAACACCTCCTCTTACCATAGCGCTAACTACCTCTACTGATGGCTGCCACCAAAGTCCTTCTAGAAGTCCAAGAGTGTCATAAAGCCTTATACGTGTAAGCGTTATGCAGAAGTCTAGATAAGCGGCACCAAGGGTGTATGAGGATACCAGTCCGACTACATACAGATATACTAGCGTTCGCGAAGACATTCTGCGTCTCTTGATAAATGGATATGCGAACCATAGGAGGATGAATGGGTATATAGGGATGAGCGATACACGTGTTGCACCAAGGTTAAAGAAGCACTGCCAGTTTCCTCCCAATGGGAGCAGTAATCTCCAAGTAAACATTGCAAGAAATGATAGTAAAGCTGTTAATGCTATAAGGGGAATCCAAGGAATCTTTTCTTCAACAACTTTTTCCCCAGTCATGCTTTCACAGCAGAATATCGCAGAAAGTAATATTTATTTTTTTCTTCCCAATGTTTATTATTTGTGATAAGTTTTTAATACCTAACTATCTTAGTGTAAAACCCGCTTTAAAATGGGTGGATGGATGAACAAGAAAGAGAGATTTCTAACAGCTCTATTAAGAGAGATCCCAGATGTTGTTCCAGTATCTCCACTTATTCACGATAGGTTTGCATATAGTGTTTTACGTAGAACTGGTTGGAGGGCTGTTTTCCAAGTTCATCAAATGGTAGACTCCATATATTTCAGAGGACCCACAGGTAAAGGGTGGTTTATAGATTGGCCTGAAGGCTTCTCCATAAAAACGTTTACGAAGAAGGAAAACGGTAGAACCATTATTGAGCATTGGGTTAGAACGACTATGGGATCTCTTAAACAAGTAGACGTTGTTGGGTTCAACCCTCAAGATCCCGTAGTGTATAAAACTGTAGAACACTTCATAAAAACTGAGCGCGACTATGAAGCCTACAAGACTTATGTTGAAGCGTGGATTAATAGGGCTGAGCCCGATTTCACAGAGTTGAAAGTTGCTGTCAAGGCTATTGGTAATGAAGGTGTAGCTCAAGATAGCATAGCTAATGCTTTCTCAGAACTTGTAAGCGTTAGAGGTGTTAAGGAAACTTACATGGACCTATACATTAGACCTAAAGTTGTAGAAGATGTTTTGAAAATCCTATGGAGGAAGAAAGAGAAGGAGGTTGAAGCTTTTCTAGAGTCTCCCTCAGAAGTTCTCTACTATGATTTATGGGGAGTTTTCGAATTAAGCCCTAAACAGTTTGAACGCTTCGTTTTACCAGAACTTAAGATGGTTACTAAGCTTGTTAGAGAGGTAGACGGTAAATACGTAGGATTCTACATGGTGGGGAAAGGCCTAAGAAAACAGCTTCCAATGGTTGTCGAAACAGAGCCACACTTCATAGAGCCGTTTGAACTTCAAAGTGGAGTATCGATTAAAGAAGCGAAAAGAATGTATGGTGATAAAGTATGTATTATGGGTAACTTTAACCCAGTCATCTTAGCCTTTGGAGGCTTGGAAGATGTTGAAAATGAGACGATTCGATGCTTAGAGGAGGGTATGGAGGGTGGAGGCTACGTTCTCGTAACGGGCGACGAAGTCCCTGCAAACGCAAAACTTGAAAACCTAAGAACAATGGTTAAAACCGTGGAAAAATATGGAAAATACTGAAGATACTTTAGAGTGACTACGACTAGCATCGCTTAAATCTCTAAGTTCTTTATCGATTATGATGACCTATGGGTCTCCTGGGATATTGATGCTATTTTAGCGAATATTGGAAGAAGCGTTGGATATATATCCTTGTAAATACCGTAGATCTTCTCATATGCTTCTACTACTTCACTCTGAGGATAGAACACGGTTTTATCTCTACACATTCTTTTAACGGCTTGAGTTAAGTCTGAATAGGCTTTACTAGCAACACTTGCCAATATTGCGGCGCCAAGAGTCCCAGCTTCTGCTACATCAGGTAGAATTATTCTCTTTTTCATCACATTTGCTTTAATTTGCATCCAGAGCCTCGATTTTGCCCCACCTCCTATTGCTCTTAACTCTCTAATTTTAACTCCAAGTTCTTCCACGCTCTCAACCATTATGCGTGTTTGAAAAGCCACACCCTCAAGTATGGCTCTAATAACGTCGTTCTTCCCGTGGGAAAGTCTTAATCCTATTAAAGCTCCCCTAGCATCTATATTGAATGCGGGCGGCTGTCCAACACCACTACCTTCAAAGTATGGTAATAAAAGTAGACCACCCGCCCCAGGCTTAGATTCCTCGGCTTTAGCAGTCAATATGTCATAGACGTCTTGACCCGTTTCATAGGCTAAATCAATCTCCTTCTCTGCGAAATTATCTCTAAACCATTTTAATATGGCACCTGACGTAGGAAACCACGCAAAATATGCATAAACACCCTCAGCAACATAAGGTGAGCAGTACAATCCAGTTGATAACGTCTTCTCGTTGAGGACAGGGTTTTTGGTGACTGGTGTAATGCATTCAACGGTACCAGTGGTGTTACATGCTTCTCCCTCTTCAACTACTCCTGCCCCGAGAGCCCCGCAACTTTGATCCCATCCACCGGTAGCTACGAGAGTCCCTTTCGCAAGACCTGTTTCTCTGGAGGCTTCTGAGCAGACTTCACCTACGATTTCACCTGATGGAAGGCACTCTGGTAAAATATCGATACTTATGTCCAATGCTTCAAGCATTTCTGAAGACCATTTCTTACTCCTTATGTCAAACAACTGTGAAGATGCTGCAGTTGAGTAGCTCATTACGTCTTCACCCGTAAGTTTCCAATTCACAAAATCCTCCCATAACATGACCTTCCAAATGTTTCCATAAACTTCGGGTAGTTCGTCTTTAAGCCAGAGTATTCTTACTGAGGAGGGAACGGGGTTTAAAGGATAGCCTGTTATTTCGTAGACTCTTAAAGCACCCACCTTCTCATCGAGAGCCTTACGTTGCCGTTCATACGATCGAGAACGCCTATCCGTCCAGTTTATTCCATTGTATACAGGTTTTCCATCTCGACCCATGGGAATTATAGATTCACCACTGACAGATGTACTTAATGCATCGATATCTTTGGGACTGATTCCACTTTTTTGAATACATTCCCTTATGCAACTAGCTATTATTTTCCAGAACTTTTCAGGGTCGTATTCACACCAATCTGGCTTAGGATAAATGAATGCATTTTCATATTCTCTACTGGCAATAGAAATCATCCGCCCACTATAGTCATACAAGGCAACTTTACATACAGTACTCCCTACATCTATCCCCATTAAATACAAAGATTCCCAACCCTCCGCTTTGAAACTAGTAATGGATGGGAAAAGACCTACTTAACTTTACTTTTCCCAAATTCTCTTATGGTAGCTTCTATTTTCTCTCTTTCACTATCGGCTAATTGCGGAGGCACGTATTCTGAGATTATCTTCCTAGCTTTTTCTTCTGCGATTTGTTCTACTCTCTTTGAACCTGATGCTATCCAGCCACGTCTATCTTTCTTGTCAAATAACTCGTGGATGAAGAATTCACTTCTATAATATTTCACAGTTGAAATGTCTTTCAGATAATTGCCTCCAATTCCCAACCGCATTATGACGTCTAACATAAGTCTATCTTTATTAAAAGATATCCCCTTAAGCACTCTAAATACCATGTTATATAGCTCACTATCTATTAGCAGTTGTTCTATACTGAATGTTGCAACAGCCTCTAAGCATCCAGCGCCCGAAATAATTTCGGCCCCAGCCAATGCTGAAAGAAGAGCAAGGAGCGTTCTTTCAATTCCAGACTGCTCGTCTAAAGTCTTTGAGTCTGTACGCGGGCCAAAACCCTCAGCTGGAAGATTATAGTAATGAGCCACCTGAACCGCTCCAACTGATAGTAAGCCTATTTCTACAGCTCCTGCCAGTGGTGATCCATACCTCATGTCTAGTGGAGTGGATTTGCAACCCCATATTATGGGTGTACCCCGATTAACCAACTGTATGAGTGTTATAGTCGCCAAGGCTTCGGCGCTTTGCAATACCATAGTACCAGCCAACGTTACGGGAGAAGAAACTCCAACGACTGGAGCGGAATTTACGATGGTAGGTATCATTTTTTCAGCGCAGAAGATTGCAATATCATCTCTTAGAATCAATGGACTACTTGGACAATTAAGCACGGTAAATAATGGTTTTTTACGGAGCTCTTCTTCGTCCCTTATTACCGTAGCAATCTCCCACATGCATTTAAGGTTCTCTAAGGCGAGTGGTGATACTACTATGTGTTTTCTGGTATTTTCTAAAACCATCTTAAAAGAGTATACGTCGTTGATCTCCAGCGGTACGTCGGCTGGGAAAAGGTGTGTAGCATTTATAGAGATGTTTTCCAAGTAATCTACAATCCTCGCGACTATAGCGACGTCTCTACAATTGGCTTTCCTCCACTTCTTATCATCAAGATCTATGATGTTTACAAAACCAGTCGATGGCCTGGTATATACCCTTCCCCTATCCAAGTGGACTTCGAACCCTTCGTCTCTGCCAACTAATACGAAGTTCTCTGGAGCTTTCTTTAAAGCGTCTTCAACTATATGGGGTGGAATCTTTACAATCTTACTTTTCTCTTCAACATGTGCTCCGGCGTTTGAAAATACCTTTAACGCCTCTTTTGTAACAACTCTTACGCCTACATTTTCTAGAATTTTAAGGGCTGATGTATGAATTGTATCTAACTGTTCTTTTGTTAAAATCTGAAAATTCAATTTGACAACCCTACCCTATAACCGTTTTATTTAACCCAGCTAATTCTGCAAATTTTTCAAGGATTGATACATGGTCTCCATACGTTATAGCCCAGTGTTGTCCTGCTCCAGCTTTAGCAGCCTCCTTGAGAAATTCTTCAACTTGAATCGTCGGTCTCACCAATAGGTGAGAATACCCTTCCGTTCTCACACCATCTATAGGAGTGGACTCACCCTTGCTTATGATCAGCTTATAGTTTTCTATGTCGTCTATTAGTGAAAGCATAGTTACAACTCCTTCTCTACACGTGAAGTACATGTATGCTCCTTCAACTTCGTCGAATTTTTCATATTCACAATCAGCTATTATCTTAATTTCCTTAGGGTTCTTAGCGACATTGATGTCGAGCATCGTAGTATGTCCCATGAGTATTACATTCTCAGATTTGTCAAATGTGTAAACTTCAGCAAATAACACGGGTTGACCCGTAAGCCCCCTAAGGATCAGCATCGCCATCGTTGTATGGACATCGCCCTCCATTCCGACAACCCCTCCCCTCTCAAATATCGAGGGTACATATAGGCATGGGCGTGTCTTGAGAAGGCTATGTAATTCATCGTCTAAATCTTGAATAGCGATTGCATTTAGACGATAATCATTGAAGATTTTTGCCAAGCCGAGTGACGCGCGGGCTGATACATACAGGCTTCTATCTGAAACTTTTACTTCAAAATTCTCCTTCAGTTGGTTTATGAATAAGTTTACCTCCTCCCGCGATATGCTTTGTGATGCTCTAAATAGTTCTGTCACAGGAATTCTGATGATTTTTGGACCTAAGCGAGTAGTTAGTTTGAACTCATCACACCACGTATTTGCAATATCAGGATATCTCCATGGTAGTAGTCCAAGCCTGCTTTTCCTAAGCTCTTTAACAGTTCTTGCGACTCTAGCATAGGTGTGGATTTCCTTGAATAGGGATTCTTCATATTTTGTTCCAACTACTACCGAGAAATTCCTCCCTTCACGTTTCAAAACATTTGAGAATTGCAGAGCCCCAACTGAACCCGTAGCCCTGATAAAGTCACTGACACTTAATCGACTTGGCAGTTTTTCATAGGGACTGTAAAACCATAGAATTATAGGAATGTCTTTAGGTGTTTCCCTCAGCATTTCGATTAGAGGTATGTCAGATGTCCATATTATTGGACATATGAGAAGGAGATCAGCATCCATATTTTTAATTTCTTTAATCGCCTCCAGGGCCTGCTCTTCGTTTAGGATAATGCCAGTGGTAATTACTTCTGCAAATTCGCTCAGTTTAGAGTTTATGTATTCAACGTCCCTATTGATTAACTCTAAGAAATCCGACCCGAACATCTTATATTTCCAAAACCATTCGTTAGCCATTATGGCTAAGCCTATTTTCGGTTTAGACGCTTCCACTTTAGACACCTATAACAGACTTACTTTACCTCCTCAAACTCTAAGATGGCTTTAATCTGATCGGATATACTTCCACTTGGGACGAATTTTCCCTCGAATATGGCACCGCCAATTGTATACATGCTGGCTCCAGCTTCTATTACCTTTCTGATTCTATCGAAGCTGTTTATGCTACCAGCAACTATCACATCTATGTTAACGGATTCTATAACCTCCACCATGAGTTTTTCAGGGTCGCCAGTATATCGGTAAGCGAGGAGATTTATCCCATTTACACCCATCCTTTCAAAAGTTTTAGCGTCGTTAATCATCTCTTCTATGCTTCCCTCAAGGACTTCAGGAATCCCTACAACTCTTCCAACGTAAGGATAGAATTTTGCGGCTTTTTTCACAATCTTAAACGCTTTTTCAGCATACTCCCTCTTAACCCCAATAATATTCTTAACGTTCATTTTTAAAGCCTGCTTAACAGCTGCTAGACAAGATTCTTCATCTTCACTAACAACCTCTATAAAAGAGTTTAACCCTTCACGGTTAATCATGTCAGCTAATCTTTTAAGGTCTTCAAATGGGAGACCTACATCCTTAAAACCTACGTTTTCAACTCCTGTATCCTTTACTTCATCGAACACTTCAAAGGCATTCGGCACTGTTCTGTCATGATGTGTCAACATAAAGATAAGTTTCGTCTTTGACATGTAAGATCATTAAGTACTTGAAATTTCTTGGTATAAAAGAATTACGACCATAGAGAGCCCATTCAATAATTCCTATGGGAATCACACGGCTGCCATAAGATGCTTATAAGAAAGCGGCAGAGGAATCGCTTTGAACTACGCCAACTCCTACAGATTTTACGTTACACGCTGACGCCCTCTGATGTAAGTAAGATATATATATCTTCAGAGGAAAATAGGCTAATGAGTGAGGAAGATGTCGAAGGAAGTTGTAGAGGAGGAGATAAACTGGCCTCTATGGATTGTAGTGGCCATTATTGTAAACGTGCTGGCAAATATTGCTCAAGGCGTTCTCGGAATGCAGGGCGGATACTTCGGATGCATATATAGCGTAGGTACTATTTCCATACCATTCTCTCTACCAGTTCTAGCATTAATGTTGCCAATGTTTGCATATGTGGCTAAATTTGTAGGTAAGAGTAAGTTAAGTATAAATACCTTAGCTACCTTGTATGTAATTGGTCTCATATCATCTTTGAGCATAGGCAATTTTAACGGTACCTATTATAGCTGGCCCGTTGGTTCGGTTAGTAGAGTTTGGAGAAGTGTTCCAGAACTTAGAGATGCTTTAAGCAAGCTATGGTGGGTTGCACCTGAAAGTGCTGTTCTACCGACATGGGGTCCTGGAGGACCTGTGGACTGGGCTACGTGGCTCCCAGCCATAATCTACACGATTTTACTTCACTTCATAGTATTTTTATTAGTATCAGCCCAGATGATATTTCTTAGACGTAGATGGATTGAAATAGAAAAACTCCCATATCCCTGGGCTATAGCTATGTGGGAGGGCGTCAGGAATATCCATGGATTTGAAGAAGTAAGACATAGGAAAATGCCATTCATCCTAGGATTATTCGTAAGCTTCGTATTGACACTTACAATATTGCTGAAGCTTCTGTTTCCATGGTTTCCAGATATTATAGGCTGGAGAGATGTTCTCGGAGCAAGCCCTAACGGCTGTGTAGATGCTTACTGTAGAGATGCTCTTAAACCCATAGGTTCAGCCTTACTAGGATTCATGAGGATAAATGTACAACCGATAAATTTCGCAATCGCGTATCTAATACCCCTAGACGTCCTATTCTCTGCATGGTTTATATGGATAATCTTCATTATAGTAGCTCAGATAGCCTATGTCATGGGCTACTACACAGGTGGTTTAACGGCTTCTGGTGCTTGCAGGACTTTAGGTTGGTCCTATGGTCTGTCACCCATCTGGCATGGACCAATTTACTGGGGTTGGATGTGTACTACTGGTGGTATGATAGCCTTCCTTATGATGATGCTATGGTTTGCTAGAGGTTATCTTAGGGAGGTTTTCAGAGCAGCTATTGGAAAGTCGTCTCCTGCGATTCGTGAGATAGAGGCTAAGGAACCGACTAGCTATGGGGTAGCATTGACCATGTTAATAATAGGGTCCGTGCTATTCATAGCGTTTCTAGCATCACTCCAAATGGATCTCATAACAGGAGCCATAGTATTTGTATTTACAGGCTTCATATATCCTGTTGTCGACGCTTATGCTCAGGGTCTCATAGGGGCAGGTTATGCATGGGGTCGTGTCCAATGGCCCAGCTGGCCACTTCATTTGATATACTCTAGACATCCGGGCTATACGCCGGGGCTATGTATGGGCTTAATAATGATGCATCGTGAATTGGACATACCGTCTGGCTACATTGTCGCATGGTCTAGTGGCACTATGCACGGCTTTAAATTAGCCGATTTATCAGGTATTCATCCAAGGACTATCTATAAGCTTATGGCTGTTGCCATTTTAATAGCATATCCCATATCTGTGATCTTTAGGGTTTGGTGGCCTCACTATTTTGGAGCTAGATTTCCGAATTGTCTATCAGGGTGGGAATGTGGTGATTGCGGTATAGACATATATAACTCAGCGCCTCCTGCTGAGGAACTCATACGACCAATTGTAATGGGTTTCATCATAACGATATCGCTATTCCTACTGAGGAGTAAGTTTATTTGGTGGCCTCTGCATCCAATGGGATTTCTAATAGGTGGGGCTCAGTATACAACTTGGACTGGTGCTTGGACCAACTTTCTAGTTGCTTGGGCTGCTAAGTGGTTGACGCTTAGGATTGGTGGAAGCAAAGCCTACGAAGAATACGGTGTGCCATTTATAAGTGGAGTCATCGTGGGTTATGTAATAGTAGTGATTATAGGAATAGTCACGGGGCTTATCAGATGGTTCATACCATTCTAAGACTATTTTATAGCACCTACCTTTTTATTAAAACAAGGTCTAGATATATCGATTGTCCATCTCGAGGACGGGGGTATATTGAATAAGGTTTACATTAGAAATATTGAGCAGACCTGTCTCTTCATTCGAGACGATTCTTTGAAAAACCTAGTTAAAATAGTCATATTCAATGACGGTTTTCCCATCTACTCAGATCTACAAGTATCCTGGGACGCACATAATTATAAAACATCTCTAGGATTGTTAAAGACGGGTGAAGCCGTTTACGACGTTTACATCCCTGATATAAGGGAGTATACTCAAGTTAGATTTTCAATTTGCGATTCTACCGGAAACATTTTATCCGAAATGATTATCGACTGGAAGCCTAAGAGGCATTGGACTATATACTTGGTTCAATATTCTCACCATGATCTAGGCTATACCGATATTCCTCAGAACGTTCTTAACGAATACGTAGGCTTCTATGACCTAATCATAAAGTTCTGTGAAGAGACGGATGACTGGCCTAAAGATGTTAAATTTAGGTATCAAGTCGAGCAGTTATGGTCTCTCCTACACTATTTAAGAACTCAGCCTAAGGAGAAGGTTGAGAAGCTTATGAGCCTCATAAGGAGGAATAGAATAGGTGTTTCAGTCCTTCTAGGCAATGAAGTTTCAGGACTGTGCGGGCATGAGGAAATCGTGAGACTAATATATCCAGCTTACAAACTTAAGAAAATTTACGGGGTTCCCATAGAGGTTGCTGAGCTTAACGATGTTCCAGGGCTGTCATGGGGCTTAGCAACAGCCCTCTCAGGTAGCAACGTTAAAGTCATAGCTCCACTCCTCCCAAGATGGTACTATGGAAGTTATACACCATTCTGGGATGAAAGTAAGGTTTCAGCTGGAAAGCCATCTGTTTTCCCAACAGCTTTCTGGTGGGAAACTTTAAATGGCGATAGAATCCTGTTCTGGTATCAGGATATTGGATTTGCAGGTAATGTAGGCTTTAACGAAAACTATGATAAGATCCTCGAGAATCTTCCGAAACTACTCGATATATTAGAGGAAGGAGATCATCCTTTTGACAGCGTTCTTGTGCGTCTAGTGGCTGGGCATCGTGACAATTCTCCTCCATCTTTAAAGCAGTGCACGTTGGCTATGGAGTGGAACAGTAAATGGGCTTATCCCAAGATAGTGACATCTACGTTAAACGATTTCTTCAAACACCTGATAGAGAATTATAAACACATATTGGATAGACTACCCGTCTTCAGGGGAGAGATACCTGACAGCGACTACCCTGTTGGGGCAACATCGACCATGCAGGCAACCATTGTAAATAGAAATGCCCACGACTTAATACCATCGGCTGAGAAGTTTGCCACGATTGCCGACCTCCTTTTAGGCCTACAGTATCCTTGGAAAGATTACATTGAAAATGCTTACGAACATAGCATCTTATACGATGAGCATACGTGGGGTTTATGCTGTCCATTCGGGCCAGCGCAAGAGGCATCTAGAGTTGAAAAGACTCTACATGCCTATAAGGCGTACAGTTTAGCTTACGACGTCTTAGTTAAAAGCCTGAATAGACTGGTTGATGGAGTGAGTCTACCTGAAGAAGGCTACTATATAATTGTCTTTAACAGTCTCCCATGGAAGAGGACGGATATCGTTAGAATCTGGCTATTAGAGCCTGATCCATGTGGACATCCAATGTATGAATCGAAGGCAGGTGTTCTACTATCAGGTCCAGTCCTCGGAAGAGATTTCTACCACCCGCCCGTTGAACTCTTTGAAAGACCATTAAAAGTAATAGACCTCGAAACAGGAAAAGAAATTGCTCATCAAAAGATCATAATGTCGGATCCTAAGACTCCTATTCCATATGCAGCTGATAGGGTGGGAGTTGGCAGCTATGAAAATAGGTTCATATGTGGAGTCGCATTCATAGCCGAAGATGTACCTCCACTAGGGTACAAAGTCTACAAGATTGAAGAATTGGAAGAAGAGAAGTTGACGCAGTATGAACACGAAAGCATTGAGAGCTACGCAATCGAAAACGAGTTCTATAGGATTGTAGTAGATCCGAAATCCGGGGTAATCGTGAGCCTGTACGATAAGGAGCTTGAAAGAGAGCTTGTAGACTTGAATGCCCCTCATGGTTTCACTCAAATAGTAGTAAGGGAGTCTGGCACCTTAAAACAGTACCCTATGAGGGATGTGCGTGTTAGAAGAGGCTTTGATGGCCCAGTTATGAAGAGTATTATCGTAGAGGGCGCCGCACACGGATTTCCATCGATTGTTGAAGAAATAGTCCTCTACAATGGTATCAAGAGGGTCGACTTTAACTTTAGAATTTTAAAGGACTTTACACCGTTACTAGAACTCTACGTTGCATTTCCACTTAAAGTAGATAAACCCCATTTCACATACGAAGGACCCAACATAGTAGTAACACCTCCCAGAGACCAATTTCCAGGATCCCACACGTGTTACTATTCAATTCAACACTGGGTTAACGTATACGATGATGCAGAGGACTTCGGAGTTACTTGGTCTTCTATAGACGCTCATCTAGCTATGCTTGGAGGATTATGGCCCGTAGGTGTTTCATTCGCTCATCATGGTGTAACGCCGCCGGGATATCCAAGTAAGGAACTTAGAGTCGAGGAATTTAGGAAGGGATACATCTACTCGTTTGTACTTGAGAACAACTTTAGAACAAACTTCTATATGACGCAAATAGGGGATTTACTAGTCAGATATTCCTTAACATCCCACAGAGGAAATTGGAGAAATGATATGACTATGAAACACGGTTGGAATGTATCAAATCCTCTAATACCTGTTTTCGTAGAAGGCGGTAGAGAAGGAATATTACCGTCAAAAGCATGTAGCTTCTGCGAAATAGATGCACCCAATATCGTAGTAACTACCATAAAGCCTTCAGAAGACGGCGGAGGAGTTACTACGAGGTTATGGGAGACCATAGGTAAGGAAACGAAAGTAACAATCAAACTGCCCTACCTAAGAATAGAAGAGGCTTGTCTAACAAACCTTGTAGAAGAGGAATTAAAGCCCATAGAAACGCTTGGGAATACCGTAACTCTAACAATGAGGCCTTTCGAAATAGCAACGTTAAAACTTAAAGTTAAAAACAGGGACTTGCCTAATGCAACCACATGATTTCCTCCATAACTTGACATAGCGCCTCTATGTTTTCCAACTTTATAGGCGGATCTAATTCCGCTCTCACTATTAATCCCCCAGTTTTCAGCGAGAGAAATCGTACCATTCGCTTTACATAGGCTTTGACTTCGCTTGGCGTTCCAAATGGTAAGAGGTATTGTGGATCTACATATACATCTAGACATACTCGACCTCGATAATTGGTTAAATTCTCCACTCCGTTTGTTTGACTTTCAACGTTTAAAATGCTCACTCCACTTTCTATAAGATCGTTTACAATTTCCAATATATGTCCATCGGTATGCAAATAGACGTGAATACCCTTATCACGTACATATTTGAAAATCTTTCTGTACGCTGGAATTATTAGCTCCCTGTAAACTCTAGGGCTCATAGGTAGTCTGTCTTGCATTCCAAGATCATCACCGAAAGAGATAATATCCAAGTCATTAAACTCCAGAAGCTTTTTTACAAGTTCAAGATTATACTCAGTAAGCTGTTCTATTAGAGAATACAACTGCTGCGGCTTCTTTACAAAATCTTTCATAAGATTTGTGAACCCCCTCAAATAGTAGAGCCTTTGGAAGAAGAAACTATGAGGCATAGAGCCAACTACTAAGTCTCCCTTACGTTTAGCCTCCTCAAGCCCTTCAAAAACCTTATCCCACGGAATGAGTTCTCCGCTCATACTGGGTAATCCCCATTCAGGATCAGGCAACTTGAAGTCCTTAAAATACTCCCAATCTTCTAAAGGGTGCTTTACTACCTGCCCTTCTAGACCATCTATTAGAAAAATCCATACACAGCCGAAGGGATCTTTAAAAGTCCTCTTAGACTTAAGAAGACCAGCTTCATTTCTGCAAGCTAGGTTTTCAAGTTTAAAATCCCGAAAGATTAGTGGATGTCGGAGAGCAACATCTGCTAACTGTTCACGATAAGCATTCCAAGTAGCTGGTAAAATGTCTATGAAACAGGGGATATATTCAGGATATCTAAACCCTACAGCTCTAAGAAAATTTTCTCTAAAGCTTAAAGATGGCTTCCTAAAATTCATTACGAATTAAATAATCACCTCAAGTATTTAAGGGTGACTTTAAAGTCTTAAACAACTTAACCATTCGTTCTATATTTTGACAAGAAAATAAACTTGCTCAATTTGACTCATTTAATTAAGTATTTTCAATTTTTATGATTGAGGACTACATTCATGACTTCAAAAAATAGCAGTGGAGATTGCTAATAGAAAAGATTGGTGAATAGAAATTGAAGATATTTATATTGGTCTAAATACTATATATGCGCAAATACCTGCTATTAAAGCATTTAATGCTGCTCCAAGTATAAAGCCACCGACAAATGGTACAGCCTTTTCTTCGTACAATTTACTCCCTCCGATTCTTAGTACAAGCCATTTTATAATTCCAGCAACTAATGCGGCCGACCAAGTTCCCATTAAACTTCCAACCCAATCCCATGCTACTATACTCATAAGTGGATCTGGCAACCATAGAAATCTGGCATGTAGAAGACTCATGATGACCATAAAGATAAATCCGCCAATCATCCATGGAGCAATTTCAACTAGTGGATGCGGCGATGGGCGGTTCCACATGTCATAAACTCTACCCATGAGGTTAGTTGATGTAAGCATATGAGTTCTACCCATTCCGTAGATCCCTGGTAGTACTATATTCATCATGCAAGCACTAAACATTGCGACTATTAACGCTATGGATACAATTTTAACTATGCTTCTTGGATGTACCCTTATTAAGTTAGCCATTTTGTAAGATCCCAAAATTGTGTAAAAAGTTGTACCCCACGGCATGTAGGGTCCGCAACACTCTTCATAAACGAACGTGTGAGCTAGAACATGGTCTGTATGCGTTACTGTCTGTATGCGTTACTGGTAGCGTATATTCAGTAGGCCAGAGAAGGGACTTTGCAAAAGCAGGTGCAAAATCATAGCCAGGTTCATTTGAAAAGCCTGCACGACCCCATAGTTGGCTCATGGTAAACCAGATGATGACGCCAGTAAGTGTAACTACAAACGAAGCCCATGGACTCATACCAGCTAACATGAAAAGGCACATCATAAGTATGAAGGATGCTATGAAAATCAACCATGCTGATCGATAAGATAGTGGTTCATTTGCTTCAAACTTTAAATCTCTAGCCCTTTCCAAAGCAAGTTTTAACGTATATACGATGTGGTGTCTTTCGTGGAAAATTGTCATAACGAATGCTCCTAATGATACTCCTGCAATAAGACAACCAAATGCAAGTGGAGGGTCTGCCCACGGAGTATTCTCAGAACACCAACTCCTACCACAGAATCCCATGTCAACATACCCTGTGTAATATCCTAAGGTAACTGCAACCGTGCTGGCAACTTCGTATACTATACCCCAGAAAATTATGCTAAATAGTGAATGTAGCGGTGCTAGGAAGACTAGCGCATACAGTGGAGTATGTTTAGCAATGCCATAGTGCCATGTTGTACCTAAAAGTGTCAATTGATGAGTACCTGGACCGCATGTGCTAACACGGAATGAGTAGATGTCTGGAAACCATGGGAAGAATGCAATAAAGGCTCTACTTAGCTCTAAGCCGAACCCTATTATAAAGCCTAAGATGAAGGCAACTCTTCCAACCCATTTTGGATTTCTAACTTCTCCAACTCCAACTATAGCGCTGTATGCTATTGCAACGTGAGGATACGGTAACATTTCAACGTCTATCCATTGTCTTCTGAATATGCTGATCAATCCTACGCTTATTCCTGCGAAGAATGCAAATGTGAAGAACCTCCATGTTATTGCTGGTAGGAGTTGACCCCAGGGTATGGCGG
>Ga0105162_1000780_pt1 | contig 19493 bp, 16 predicted proteins | sample JNZ201metaG_FD_81532 | JGI IMG/M metagenome (GOLD analysis project Ga0105162, IMG submission 81532) | Hot spring microbial communities from Jinze hot spring, China to study Microbial Dark Matter (Phase II) - JNZ 20120812A | ecosystem: Environmental > Aquatic > Thermal springs > Hot (42-90C) >...
GGCCATGAGGGGAGCCCCCTTCGCGCATGGTGGGGTCTCCTCGACGGGGTTCTCGGCGGTCCCGGTATCCGTGCCCAGAGTTCCCACGGCCCCCCGGACGGGGTTTTGAGACGGCCGTGGTACCCCGGGCCCTCTGCCGGCGGGCGGGCTCAAGAGCCCGGACGGGCTTTCCCATCACAGCCCTTTCCCCCCTCCATCTGGAGAGGGTTATGGCGGTTAGCCCTGCCCCCCGGACGGGAGGCGGTGCCCTCACAGCGGACGCTCAGGCCCTCACATCCCCTGCTGAAAGTGCGGGGGATGCGGGACACCCGCCGCCGCCGTCTCTACGTCCGGGGCCAGAGGTGCTGGGAGGCCCCGGCGCACCAACCCCTCCCCCAGGATCCCCAGCACCCATGAGTTTGGTGGGTGCTCCGGGATTTGATCCCGGGGTGAGAGGAATAGTTCTCCCTCGACTCGGCTGACTTCCTCTTCCTCCGCCCTTCGTCTGTCTTCCGGGAGGGCTTAGGGCGATCGCCCTTCCCGGGGAGCCCCTTCTGCCCCTCCCATCCGGGACTCCCCCGCCGCCCCGGCATCCTGGGGCTACGGGCGGGCTCCCACTTCCCGCCGCTCCCTTCAGGGAGGCGAGGAGACGCTCTCGTCGTCCCCTCGCCGGGGGCAGCTCCCTTCACCGGAGGAGGTCCAGGGCCGCAACCCCTTTCGGGGCCTCGGCGCCGCCCCGCCGGCTTTCGTCGGCGGCCCCAACTCCTCCTCCAGCGCCGCCACCTTTCCGTGGCGACCGGGCCCCTCACGTGGCGGGCCTCGGGACCCGTGAGGAGGACCTTGAACCCTCTGTAAAGTGTAGTTCTGTCGACTTTACTTAAGCATTAGCATTCAACTGGACGTGATAGTGTCCGGATAAGCATCTCTACCCACCTCCGTTCCTCATCACATGATAGTAGATCGCGAAGAGGTTTAGGAATTGGTCTCATCGACAGCTATGCACCTCCTATATCTCGGCTCTGAGGCCACTGTTACCATAGAAGACACCTTCCTGGCAAGATAATGTACTGTTGATTCGCTTATAGGCTCAATAGCTATGCTGAGTACCTTGGCGACCCTCCTGCAGCTGCCGTGGAACACGTACTCTAGGACAGCTAAGACCTTGACCTCACGGCTTTTTTGTTGCGCTCGAGACGGCTCGAGATCAGGGCTATGACGTCCACGAAGACGACCATCGAAGACAGGCCTTTAAATGTATTCACTTATCCGGACACTACCGAGATAGTTTAGAAGGCATTGATATACAACCTGTTGCTTAACGCGGCATGAACTTAGGAAACTGAGGCACGAGCTGGAGAAGAGGTAATAGAACTAGAGGAATTATGCCACAAGGCATGAGGCTGCAGAGGTTCGTCAAGGATTTCGCTCGATCCTGCCGTTTGGGATGCGGCGGGCGCCCGGCTTTGATGGCCCCATGATGGATTGATTCCGAGGAGAATTGGAGACAATATTAACTCAGGCAGGAGAGTCCTACTACGACGACGTTTACCTCATGGCGAGCACGGACGAGGAGGGATGGGATGAGGGAAGTAAGGGCCCTTGAGGAGAGGGTTTCCGCAGTCACAGGGTCCACCGGGAATCGCCAGCCACACCCAAAGAGCAGGAAACGGTCGGGTCTAATGACAAATCTTAGAAGTGTTTACCGTGTGGGGAAGGACGAGGGACTTCAGGACGTGGAAGGCGCAGATGATGGCTTATCTCGTCCGTCAACCGCCCTCAAAGGAGCTGGACTCCCTGATAGACCAGCTTGAGAAGCTCCGTAGCAGGTGGTTATCGAGTCTTTAGCCGGCATCAGCAAGCATGAGAGCGCATCAGGCATTAAGATTCCACCAGAATTGTTACCATCGCAAGAGTAGGTCGAGGCGTGGTCTCGGGAGAGGGAGTGAGGGATGTCGTATTAGCAGTTTATTAGGAGCTATGGCGTCGAGGTTTTCAGAATAAACAAGATCAATATCCCGCGCTGAACCCTATCCGGCGGCATGGTGGGGCAGGTCACGGAGCTGATCAGGACCAAGCTGGACTGGAGGAGCTTCTCGGAGAGGCCGGTGAGCAGGGAGGACGTGATCGCGATCCTCGACGCCGCGAGGTGGGCGGGCAGCGGCAAGAACACCCAGCACTGGCGCTTCGTCCTGATAGAGGACAGAGAAGAGCTGAGGTGGCTGGCGGAGCACACGACGACGGGCCGGTGGCTCGAGGGCGCGGCCTTCGCGGTGATCGTCACCACGGACTCCAACATACCCTACCACATGCTCGACGCCGGCAGGGCGATAGCGAACATGCAGCTGGAGGCCTGGAGCAGGGGCATAACCTCCTGCATAACAACGGGCTACGACCAGTCGGTGATCAGGCAGAGGTACGGCATACCCGAGAAGAGGTCCGTCGACGCGATCGTCGGCTTCGGGTACCCCGACAGGCCCCTGAAGGGGAAGAAGACGAGGAGGCCGCTGAGCGAGCTGGTCTACGTCGGACGGTACGGCAACCCGCTGAAGGTCTGACGGCCTTGACGTCCGAGCGGACGGTGCTGGCCGAGCTCGTCGAGGAGGTCCTCGCCAGGAGGCCGGCGACCAAGGAGGAGCTGAACAGGATCAAGCTGGAGCTCGCCAAGAGGCTCAGGCTCGAGAGGGTGCCATCCGACGCGGAGCTGGCCGGCGCGCTGCTCGAGAAAGGCGCTGACCCGGAGCTGGTGAGGGTTGTGAGGAAGAAGCCAGTCAAGACGAGGTCCGGCGTAACGGTGATCACGGTCGTCCTGCCGATCTTCAGGTGCCCCCACGGCAGATGCGTTTACTGCCCCGGAGGCGGAAGCACCGGGATACCACAGAGCTACACCGGCAGGGAGGCCTGGGTCTCGGCAGCGAGGGAGATGGGTTACGAGGTGGAGGCGCAGGTCAGGACGCAGGTCGATCGGCTCAGGAGGATGGGTCACGAGGTCGACAAGGTCGAGCTGATCTTCATAGGAGGGACCTTCACCGCGGAGCCCCTCGAGCTGCAGCGTGACCGTATCAGGAGGGCGCTCTCCGCGCTTCACGGGCCCTCGGCGACCCTCGAGGAGGCCCTTGAGAAAGCCGAGCGCTCCCTTCCCTCCGTCTCGGGGATAACCGTCGAGACGAAGCCCGACTGGGCAAAGGCCCCCGTGGCTGACGAGCTGCTCCGGATGGGCGTCACGAGGGTGGAGCTGGGCGTTCAGGCGCTCGACGACGTGGTCTACCGGATCGTCAACAGGGGCCACACGGTCAGGGACGTGGCCGAGGCCACGGCCGACCTAAGGCAGAGGGCCTTCAAGGTCTGCTACCACCTGATGCCGGGCCTTCCGGGGAGCGACCCGCACCGCGACCGGGAGTGGTTCAGGCGCCTCTTCGAGGACCCGAGCTTCAGGCCCGACATGCTGAAGGTCTACCCGACGATGGTGATCCCCGGGACTCCGCTCTTCGAGATGTGGCGGCGCGGACTCTACGAGCCCTACCCTCTGGAGGAGCTGGTGGAGCTGCTGGTGGACTGGCTCAGCATCGTCCCTCCGTACGTGAGGGTGATGCGGATCAGGCGGGAGATACCGAGCGAAGCCGTCGCCGCCGGTGCCTGGCCCGGAAACCTGAGGGAGCTGGTGGAGGGGGAGATGAGGAGGAGGGGCCTCAGGTGCAGGTGCGTCAGGTGCCGCGAGATCGGGAACCCCGAGGTCCTCAGGCGGGTCGAGCCTTCCCGCCTGAACTTCGAGGTGAGGGAGCTCCGGTACGAGGCCTCCGGCGGTACCGAGGTCTTCATCTCCTACGAGGACCCGGAGAGCGACGTCCTCGCAGGGCTTCTCAGGCTGAGGTTGCCGCGTGAACCAGTCGAGGGGCTCACGGAGGAGGCGGCGCTGGTGAGGGAGCTGCACGTCTACGGTCCGATGGTGCCGGTGGGGAGGGATCACGTCGGGGGATGGCAGCACAGGGGGATAGGCGCGCTGCTGCTGAGGAGGGCCGAGGAGATAGCCGCATCGGAGGGCTACAGGAGGATCCTGGTCATCAGCGGCGTCGGCGTCAGGAGGTACTACTACAGGCTCGGTTACGTGAGGGCTCTGCCGTACGTCGCCAAGCTGCTCTGACTCAGAAGAGCCTGACCCTGCCCTCGAGTATCAGCCTCGTCAGCTCGGTTATCCTGCTCAGCTCCTCGTCGACTATCGAGCGGGCCTCCTGAACGTCACCTGACCTGATCTGCCTGGCGGGGATGTAGCTGACCGTGACGGAGAGCGGCTGGTCTATCCTCCGACCGATCTGGGAGAGGACCTTGACGTAGACCTCCTCGAAGGCGTCGGTGCTGTTGTAGATCCTCTCGGCCATGCGGAAGGCGAGCACGTTGTAGAGCTTGCCCACATGCGAGACCGGGTTCTTGCCAGCCGTTGCCTCCATCGACATGTACCTGAACGGCGTTATCAGACCGGAGGCCCTGTTGCCGCGGCCCGTGTTGCCGTCGTCGCCGTGCTCCGCGGAGGTGCCAGTGACGGTGAGGTAGACCGTGCTCCTGTCCGGCTGACCAGGGAAGATCCTGTCGGCGGTGTTGACGTCGACCTTGACCTCGTACTCCGGCGTGATCTTGGCCGCCAGGTCCCGAACCGCGTCGGCGATCTCTTCCTTCACCGAGATGTAGTGGTCCAGGTCGTAGGTCAGGTGGGAGACGATGCCGTTGGCGACGGTGAGCCTGACGGTGTTGTTCGTCCTGAGGCCCATGACCTTGCAGTCCTCCCCGCTCTCCTTGACCCTCGACTTGAACTGGGGCGAGTTGATCGTGGCCTCGACCTCGTAGACCAGCCTCTCCAGCGGCGAGAATGGCGCGAAGCCGACGCCGAAGGACGTGTCGTTCGCGAGCGGGACCTCCTCCTCCGCCTCCACGACGCTCACTAGATCCGCGCTCCCCGGCTTGACCTTGTAGTCGAAGACGATGTGCCGATCCGGGTCGAGGAACCTGAACTTGTTCCGGATGAACTCCCTGCCGGCCTCGAGTATCAGCTCGCCCACCGGAACCTCCTCCCGCACCCCTCCCCGCTCAACCGAGGTGGTGGCCCTGCCAGCGACGATGATCTGGATCGACTCCAGCAGCTCCCCTCCGCCGAACCTCGGTGCTGCCCTCCCTCCCACCAGCAGCCCCTTGTCGAGGTTGTGGTGGAGGATCTTCCCGAAACGCTCGAGGTAGTGCCTAGAGAGCTTGACGCTCGCCAGCTCGCAGATGGCGTCTATGATGTAGTCCGGGTGGCCGAGGCCCTTCCGCTCGACGATCTCCACGTCCCTCTTCGCGACCGGAACCTGCCTGAACTCCTCGAGGACCACGTTGCCCTGACGAGAGGAGACCATCGCGCTCCCATCAACCCCCTCCCCCCTCTATTTTGCGGTTGCGCGCCTTCCGGGACGTTGGGTCGGAAACGCAGCGACGGCCTCAGATCGGCTCGGTGAGGGCTATGTAGACTATGTTGTTGCCCCTGATCAGCAGGTACGGGTAGGAGGCCCGCTTGTTGCCGCCGTGGTACTCGTCAACCTCCGTGAGGACGAGGTTCATGTGCATGTCCACCTCCACCAGCTTGCCGACGTACTCGACGTCGTTCTTCAGGACGACCTTCACCTCCTTGTTGAGCGCGCTCCTCAGCATCTCAACGGGCCGCATCGTCTCCGCGGTCAAGCCCTTTCCCCTGGGGATGCCTGATCCTCGATGATAAACGTTGGCGCCCGAAGGTCCGGGAAGAAACGCCTCACCTCTGACCTGTACCGGGGACGGTCACGCGCTCCAGCTCGCTGAAGCATATGCCGCAGACGAAGAGGTCGCCCGAGAGGCGGCTGAGCCTGCTGAGGGGGGCTCCGCAGACGGGACAGCCGGAGTCGCGGTCGATCGTGAACCTGAAGCCGCAGGACGGACAGATCTCGGCAGCTACCTCGACCGAGCCGCCGCAGGAAGGACAGACCTTCGAGTCGCTCCTCGTCCTCACCCTCAGGGCAGGTTCCCTCCTCGGCTGGGGTGGCTGCGGCTGGACACGACCGGTGCCTGTGGTGGCCTGCTGCTGAACCCGGACGCCGGGTTCCGACGAGGCCTGCTGGGTTCGCACCCCGGTCGCTGCGCGGGCCTGCTGGACCCCCGATCCTGCCTGAGGGGCCGCACCGGTCCTGCTGGAGAGGACCTGCGACGCCACCAGCTCCCTCACGCCCTTCCTGAAGGTCACAGCTCCTACGATCGACGGAGGAACGCCGACCATGGAGAGCATCAGGTAGAGAGGTATCGAGGGGAGCACCTCGGCTCCGAGCGCGTCGCCCATCGGCGTCCCCAGCGTGGCGAGATACAGCATCGTCGGCAGCAGCGCGACCGCGAGTCCGGCCGCCGATAAGATGAGGCCGAGCGTGATCTTGCTGACCATGAAGCCAGTTCCCCCGCGTTACGCCCATCGAGCCCCCGCGCCACATATCAACGTTTTTCCGAGCGGGTTGCGAGGTCAGACCTGGAGGAGCGAAGCGATGACCCTCTCAGAGTCCTCGTCGGGGTCTACGTCCACGTGGAACCTCCTCCGGAAGAAGTCGAGGACGTTCCTTACGTCCCTCCTCAGGTAGTCCTTGGCGTTCGGGTGGTCCGGCCGGACCCACTGGGGCCAGTCGATCACCCAGACCCTCTCCTCCTGATCGACCATGACGTTGTAGGCGCTCAGGTCGCAGTGCACCACACCTGACCTGAATGCGGCTCCCACCGCTTTCAGCAGCTCCTCCATCACGATCTCCGGTCGCCGGAGGGACCTGACCTTGGCGAGGATGCGGCCCTCTATCCGCTGCATGACCACCGCGTGCCTGTTCCTGTACACCGGCTGGGGCACCGGAACCTCGGTCAGGCTCAGCCTCCGGAGCGCATCGATCTCGCTGGAAGCGAAGGCCTTGGAGGCGCCGAGGTAGAAGGACACGTCGGAGGGGAGCGACCTAGTCCTGCGGTACTTCGTCATGCTCTGACGGCCCACCCTGTAGAACTTCACCATCACCTCCATGCCCTCGGGCGTCAAGGCGGAGTAGACGTCGGCCTCCTTCCCCACGCCGACCCTGTTCCCAAGGCTCTTCAGTATGCCCCTAGAGGCCATGGTCCTGAGGGCCAGTGCGTCGAGCCCCGCGTAGTTCAGCACGTAGCCCGACGGTCTGCCGCGGGGAGCCCAGATCAGTCCGTACCTGTGCAGCTCGGTCAGAATCCTCGCCACGTACTCCTCGGAGAGACCGGTGGAAGAGGAGAGCTCCCTCGAGGTCACGAGCAGGCCCTTCTCGGAGAAGGACTCGATGGCCCTGAGGACGTTGAAGTGCCTGTCGGAGAGCTCCCTCACCGCGGCCGCTACGCGCTCGATCCTCATGAGCCCCTGCCGACGGTCCTCTTCAGACCAACGACGAGCCTCTTGCCGCCGACCTCCCACTCCCTCACCGCGTCGTTCTCCTCCGGTCTCGGAGGCGCTCCGAGTATCTCGAGCCTCGACCTCGTCTCCTCCTCGAAGTGCTCTGAGAGCGTCTTGAGGGCCTCAACCCAGCCGCTGTCGTCGACGTAGACCCTGCAGTCCACGAGCTCCGTGACCTCGAGGTTCAGCTCCTTCCTCAGGACCTGGACGCGCCTGATCACCTCGTTCACCGCGGAGAGGGCCTTGACGCTCTCGTCCTCCTTCAGGTCGACGTAGACCCTCGCGAACCTCCCCTCGTGCTCCCTCAGCCACTCGGGGAGCCTGGTGACGACCTGAACGTGCTCCTGCGTGAGGGTGAAGAGGGTGCCGTCGGGGAGCCTCAGCACGTACTCTCCCTCGCTCTCCAGCGACTCTATCACCTCCATCGGCCTGAGCGACCTCAGCGCGGAGATCACTTCGTTCAGCCGCTTCCCCGCAGCCGGTCCCAGAGACCTCAGCACGGGCTCCAGGTCCTTCACCGCCTCCCTCGGCTCCTGGCCGACGTCGAGCACCTCAACGCGTAGCGAGTTCGTCATCCTAGCGATGTAGTCCAGCAGCCTGATCACCGCGTCCTTGGCCCTGGCCGACTTCGGGGATATTATCAGCCTGGCAACGGGCCACCTGAGCTTGTACCCCGCCTTCTGACGGGCTGCGAGGGAGGAGGAAATCACGTCGTCGGCCACCTCCATCGCGTCCTCCAGGTCAGGGTCTATCCTGTGCTCCTCCACCTTCGGCCACCTGGTCAGGCAGACGCTCTCGGGCATCGAGGGAGACCGGATGCGTTGGTAGAGGTACTCGGCGATGTGCGGCGCGAAGACGGAGAGGACAGTGAGGTACCTGGTGAGGACGTAGTGGGTGGCTGCGTAGGCCGCTATCTTCTTCGGCGTCCTCTTCTCGTCCCAGAACCTCCTCCTGACGGCCCTGATGTACTTCCTGCTGAGGTCCTCCGTAGCGAACCGGAGCAGCGCCCTGACCGCATCGGTGAGCTCGTAACGCTCGAGGGAGGAGGTGACCGACCTTATCAGGGAGTTCACCCTGGAGACGATCCACCTGTCCTCAGGCTCCGCGAACCTCTCGTAGGCGTCGTACCCCTCCCTCTCGGGATCGTACCTGTCCAGGTCGAAGTAGGTCTTGGCGAAGGAGACCACGTTCCAGAGGACGTTGAGGTCCGACCTGACGACCCTGATCTCCTCCGGATCGAAGTTCATGGTCTCCCAGACCTGGGCCTTCGTGAGCAGGTACAGCCTCACGTTGTCCACCCCGAGCTCCCTGAAGGCGTCAGAGGCCCAGATGACGTTCCCCCTGCTCTTGGACATCTTCTTCCCCTCCCGGTCGAGGACGTGGCTCTGCGTCAGCACGGTCTTGTAGGGGGCCTTCCCGAAGAGCAGGACCGAGGTGAAGAGGAGCGTGTAGAACCAGCCCCTGGTCTGGTCTATGGCCTCCGTTATGAAGTCGTACGGGAAGAGGCGCTCGAACAGCGAGGGGTTGGAGAGGTAATCAACGCTGGCGAAGTGGGCCACGCCCGAGTCGAGCCACGTGTCCAGCACGAAGGGCTCCCTCCTCATCAGGCCGCCGCACCTGTCGCACCTGAAGACGACCATGTCGATCCAGGGCCTGTGCATTCTGAGGGGCTGGGGCTTCTCGATCGCGTCGCGCTCAATCTCGGCCTTGGAACCGACGACCCTCCTCGCGCCGCAGGACTCGCAGGTCCAGACGTTCAGGGGAGTGCCCCAGACCTTGGTCCTGGAGATGCACCAGTCCTCTGCGTTCTCGAGCCACTCCCGGAACCTCGCCGACCCCGCCCACGCGGGTATCCACCTGACCCTGCTGTTCTCCTCCAGCATCAGCCTCTTGATCCGGTCGACGCGGAGGAACCACTGCCTGCTGAGCAGGTAAACCAGGGGAGTCTGGCACCTCCAGCAGAGCGGGTACGTGTGAACCACCTTACCCTTGTGGAGGAGCAGTCCCTTCCTCTCCAGCGCCGCGATCACGTCCTCCGCCGCCTCCCGGTGGTTCTTCCCGGCGAAGGCTCCCGCCTCCTCGGTGAAGACGCCCGTCGTGGAGATCGGACACGGAGCCGGCAGCCCTAACCTCTTCCCCAGCTCGAAGTCCTCCGGACCGTGACCGGGAGCTATGTGGACCAGACCGGTGCCCTCCTCCATCGAGACGAACTCGGCCTCGACGATCGTGTGGGCCGGTGGCGCGTGATCTGCGTGGATCCCGACCTCCTCTGCCAGCGGATGGGAATACCTGAGGCCCACGAGCTCCGATCCGGAAAGGCGTCTCACTACGCTCACCTGGCCGAGCCCTGTCTCAGCCGCGACGCGGTCCAGCAGCTTCTCGGCGATCAGGAGGTTCCCCTTCCCGGTGGCCACCTCCACGTACGTCTCCTCGGGGTTCACCGCCACGGCCTCGTTGGCCGGCAGAGTCCAAGGCGTTGTCGTCCAGATCACGGCGTACGTTCCGGGCATCGACTCGATCGGGAACTTCACGTACAGCGAGTAGTCCTCGACCTCCTCGTATCCCAGCGAGACCTCATGGGAGGAGAGGGGAGTCTCGCAGCGAGGGCAGAAGGGCACGACCTTGTTGCTCACGATCAGGTCGCCGTTCTCGTAGGCTCTCTTGAGGAGGTACCATATGTGCTCCATGTAACGCTCGTTCCTGGTCTCGTACGCCGTGTCGTAATCGAGCCAGAGTCCGAGGGTCTCCGAGTCCTTACGCCAGTGCTGGATGTAGTGGTCCACGAGCCTGTTCGCCTCCTCGACGAACCTCTCCATCCCGATCGCCTCGACGTCCTTCTTCGTCCTTATGCCGAGGATGCGCTCGACCTCCAGCTCCGTCGGCAGTCCCTGACAGTCCCATCCGGCCCTCCGCCAGACCCAGAAGCCCTGCATCGTCGCGAACCTGAGCACCACGTCCTTGCAGACCCTGCCCCTGACGTGGCCGACGTGCATGTAGCCGTTGACCGTCGGAGGCCCCTCCAGGAAGGAGAAGATCGGGCCGCCTCTGTTGAGCTCCAGGAACTTCTTGGGTATCCCCCGCTCGGCCCAGAACCTCCTCACCTCCTCCTCGACGGTCCTGAAGTCGTACACCGGTGGCAGCGCGTACATGAGTCCGGTCTGTGCACCGATGCCGAGTTATAAAACCCCTATCGGCAGAAGGCCCCAAGGTTAACTGCTTGCTGCCCAGCCCTTTTGTTCGACGGGACCAGTCCCATCGATTCCAACCGTGACGACCCGCATTCCCACACTTCGAGAGGGTTGCTATGCGCGTTGGAGCGAGGAACCGGAGGCAGGAGGGGCAGAGGTGTGCAGCGACACCGCGTGTGTCGGAACCATTTTAGGACGAGAAATCGACGGAGGACCGTGGACCCCCTCGCTGCCTTCAACCTGGCCTTCTCGATCGCGATGCTCTTTGTTGCCTCGCTGATGGACCTCCTCCGGAGGGAGGTGGACGACTGGGTTTGGCTGCTGATGGCATCGGTCTGCGGTCCGGTGACCCTCTTCAGGGCCCTGCTCTCGATGGGCAGCTCCTTTCCGACGACGGCGGCGCTCTCGGTGGCGATCTCCTCCTCCATCGCCTACCTGTTCTACCGGCTCGAGCTTTACGGCGGTGCCGACGCTAAGGCGCTGATCGCCCTCTCCCTGGCATATCCGGTCAACCTACACGGCAGAGCCCTCCACCCGATAGCGCCGGTCAGCGTCCTGCTCAACGCCCTGATCCTATCGCTGGTCGTGCCCCTCGGCCTGCTGCTGCTCAACGCCTTCAGGCTGCTCGTGAGGCGTGAAAACATCCTCTCCGACCTCTCGGGAGCTCCAGCCCACGTGAAGGTCGCTGCGCTCTTCCTCGGAACCCGAATCAGGTACCCGAAGAGGTTCTGGGCTCCAATGATCGCTTTCGGTGAGGACGGATCCGTCAGGATATCGCTGTCCCCGCCGTTCCACAGCTATTTCGAGGATCGGAAAAGCGGAGAGAGGAGGGAGGTCTGGGCTACCCCCGGCATCCCGCTCGTGGTCTTCATCGCAATCGGTCTGCTCTCCTATCTTGCGGTGGGCGACTTCCTGTACCTTCTGATCACCTGGCTGACTGGAGCTCCTTCACTATCTCCTTGATCGATATGCCGAGCTTCACCGCCTGCTTCAGGTCCCTCATCACCCTCTGCAGGATCCTCTCCGCCTTCATCCTGTTCATGGCGACCTTCTTTCCCGCCGGTGTGAGGTAGAACTTCCTGTTACGTCTGGCCTTGTCGCTCCGGACGTAGCCCAGCTTGGAGAGCCTGTTGAGGGAGAGGTAGATCGTCGGCTTCTTGATCTTCGTCACCTTCTCGAGCTGAGAGACCGTCAATGCGTTCTTCAGCAAGGCCCTCATTATAATTGGCTCGGAATAGCCCTTGGGATTTCTTTTCCTGCCTCCCTTCATCGATTATAAGTTGCATATGGCCCTATATATTTTTAATTTCGGGGTCCAATTCCAATGGAGTGACCGGCCTCACCTAATAACAGATTGGGGAATGAAGTTTGAGACCGCTTCCAGCAGCAGATATTCGAGGAGCGCCGCGGAGAGGAGAACTATTGCCCCTACTGCAATCATGAAAAGCGCAGGTCTCAGCTCCTCGCGGAAACGTCTCCTTAGCAGCGTGTAGGAGAACCTGAGGCCGTGATGGAAGAAGAAACCGTAGGCAACGAACTCGAGCGCTCCGTAGATCGTGATCAGAGGCGTTACGATTGCGACGATGGGTGGAACGTTGTTGGTGATCGAGAGCGCTGAGAAGAAAAGGCCTGTGTTGTAGATCACGAAGGCTCCCGCAGGGGGGCCGACGAAAGGGACGAGCATCAGGAGGGAGACGAGGAGGTTGTTGGCGAAGATCTGCAGCGGCGAGTTTATGCTGCTCGTAAGTTCGTTGAGCGTGCGCATCCTTTCCTCGGCCTCTGACCTGCTCAGGGGCGTGAAGGCTCCCGCTACCAGGATCAGGTACAGCAGCACCGAGGTCAGAAGGGACCTGAAGAACCTCCGCTCGTAGTCCAATCACCTGACACCTTTCGCGACTGAGCTGACGGACTCCCTGATCTTAGGGATTATCCTCAGCTTCACCGGATCCACCCCGAGGAGGTAGGAGGCGTAGAGGCTGACCAGATCGGCCCACATCACCGCGGAGAGCATCTCGAACACCGCGCCGCCTGAGAATGAGACCTCGAGACCGACGCTAATCGTTCCCTTCAGAGCGTCGAACTGCGCCGAGACGTCCCTGCTCTCGAGCCTGCTCCTCAGGAGAACTGCCGAGTGGTCCGGAAGGGAGTTGACCCCCTCGATGATGTTGTGCAGGTCTTCCGGGACCCTGAGGACGACCGATCCGCGCTTGGCGTTCTCGGCGAGCTGGTTCCTCAGCCTCAGCGCTGCGACTGCCATGTGGGACCATCCGACGGCCACCGGGAGGCGGTTGACCGCGAGCTCGGCGCACCTCATCGCGGAGTTCTCCTCGACCTTCGCCTCAGGGGAGACGACCGACCAGTAAGTGGGCAACCTGTCCGCTGCCTCCGAGACGGAACGGGGAGAGATGGCGGGGCTTCCGGAGACCCTGTGGTAGAGAGCTGCGAGGACGCCGAACATCTCCGGAACCGCCATGCGAGGCGTCAGTCCCTGCTCGACTTGGATCCAGGGTACGCCGAGCTCAGCGGACCTCCTCTGCAGAGCTCCGCCGCTGGAGATCGCGACAGCCCTCAGCGACCTCGAGGAGGCCTCCTCCAGCGCGAGCACGCACTCCGTCGTCTCACCCGAGTAGCTCACGATCACCAGCAGGTCCTGAGGGCCGACCCACCGGGGAAGCCTCGAACCGTCGCAGACGTGTACCGGAAACTCGGCCAGCATCTCCGCGAGGCACTCGAGCATCCTCCCTGCCATACCGGACCCTCCGAGGCCGTAAACCACCATGGACCTGAAACCATCTCCGGGGAGATCAGCCCTCGAACCGCTCACGAGGCCTGCCTTGTACATCAGGTGCTGGCGCTCGACCTGCTCGAGCATCGCCGCGTAACGCGGGTCCTTTCTGATCTGCGACGGATCAGGGCCTCCGCTCATCGCCGAGAACCTCCTCCATGCTCATCCTCCTCAGCTCCACCGGTTGAAAAGCCCTCAGCCGCTCCTCGAGGGATCCGATGAGAGATTCGACCGCATCCTTGACCTTCTCCGGATCCTGGCCCTCGCCGTGAACGACGACCTCCACCACCGAGACGCCCTCCTCGAGGCCCTTCGGGTGGGACTTGACGTACAGCTCCGGCCTCTCCGATGCGAGCTCCCTGAGGACAGGGGCCATCGAGGACTCCGGGACTCCCCTCACCAGCAACCCGGCCGCGTAGCGGAAGACCCTCCTCGCCTCGGCCTTGATCAGCGGTACCACCTCGTTCAGGAAGATGTCCTTCAGCTCCCTCGGCACACCGGGAAGCGAAACGATCCTGGAGCCCTTGTACCTGAGGAGGGACCCGGGAGCGGAGCCGGCCCTGTTCCGGAGGGCCTTCGCACCCCGGGGGAGCATCGCCATCTTCAGCCTCGAGGGCGTCAGCTCGGCCTCCTTCACCACGCCCATCTCGTACAGCCTGGCGTACCTCTCCTTCAGCATCTCGAGGGCCTCCGGGTTAAGGACCGTTTTCCTGTTGGTGGCCAGAGCGACCGCCTCCAGGGTCATGTCGTCGTGCGTCGGCCCGAGGCCTCCGCTGGTTATGATCCACTCGGCCCTTCTCCTGATCGCGTCCCTCACGGCTCCAGCGATCTCCCTGAGGTCATCGCGCACCACCGTCACCCTCCTCAGCTCCAGTCCGAGGAAGTAGAGCTGCTTGGCGAGCCAGTTGCTGTTGGTGTCCAGAACCTCTCCGTTCAGCACCTCGTTCCCAACCACGATGATCTCGGCCGTCGAGGGCCTGACCTTCCTCCTGGACGCCATGCCGGAACCTCTTGGATCTGCGACCTGAAAAGATTGGAGCGGCCCCGCATTCGTCGGAGTTGATGATACAAATATTGCCTCCGCGGTGGGGATGCGGCGCTCATGGGCGTAGTCGGCCTTCTCAGGGCGAGGGTGGTGGTTCCGAGGAGCAGGGTCGGTGAGGTGCTGAACGACCTTTACCGCTTCGGCGAGTTCCACGTGACGGAGCAGGACGGAGAACGCCTGAGGGACGTCGAGGAGCTCTACGCCAGGGCCAGGTCCCTCTACCTCGAGCTGGAGGCCACCGTCAGGGAGCTCGACGTGACCGTGGAGAGGGGGCCGCTGCAGGTGCTTCTCAGCGGCGACCTGCCCGACCCCGAGGAGGTGAAGGTCTCGAACGTGGCCGAGGCGCTGGACCTGATCGAGCGGGAGGCGAGGCCGGTTCTCGAGGAGCTGAGGGCCCTGAGGCAGGAGCTCTCGTCCGTCTCCGAGAGGCTGAAGTCGCTCGAGTCGAGGGCCGAGGTTCTGGAGGCCCTGAGGGGGCTGGGAAGCGTTGGCGCGGAGCTCCGGCAGCTGAGGCGCTTCCACGTCTCGCTCTTCACGCTCCCCGCTTCGGCCGTCGAGGAGGCCAGAAGGGCCCTCCAGGACTTCGTGGTAGTCCACGAGCGGATAGGGGAGGGGAGGGCGCTGCTGGCGGTCGTCTGCAGGCCGAGGGACTCGGACCGCGTGATGAGGATCGCGAGGGGGCTCAACCTGACGCCGGTGCAGCTGGATCAGGTGCCTCAGGACGTCGAGGCGGCCCTTGCCTCCGTGAGGGAGGAACTCGGCGAGCTGAGGAGGAAAGAGGGTGAGCTGAGGGCGAGGCTCGCGGCGATCAGGGAGGAGAAGGGCCCGAGGCTCGCGGCCCTGAGGGACCTGGCATCGGAGCTGAGGGAGAGCCTGGACAGGTTCAGGGAAGCGGGCATCAGGAGGGCCGCGGTGATCGAGGGTTACCTGCCGGAGGAGATGAAGGACGAGTTCCTCTCGGCGATCGGGAGGAGGGCGTACGTCGAGCTCGAGGAGGTGGAGCACCACACCGGTCACGGCGGTGAGGGGCATCAGGAGGAGGCGCCGCCGACGCTGCTGAGGCACAACAGCTTCTCCGAGGCCTTCAGGCCCATCACATCGATGCAGGGCATTCCGGGCTACGGCGAGATAGACCCTACACCGTACGTCTCCGTCTTCCTCATGGTCTTCTACGGGATAATGTTCGCGGACCTGGGGCAGGGCCTAGTGATAGCCGCCGTGGGGTTCCTGCTGATGCGGAGGGCAAGGGGCTACCTGAGGGTCTGGGGGAAGCTGCTGTTGCTTCTGGGGATCTCGGCCGCCGCCGTCGGGTTCGCGATACAGGAGGCCTTCGGCTTCGGGATATACAACCTGACGGGCCTGAAACCGGTCATAGAGCTGGTGGAGCACCACGGTGAGGCGAAGGTGCTGAGCCAGCATGCGGTGCTGACGCTCTTCAGCTTCGCCCCCCTCCTCGGGTTCGTGCACATCACGCTCGGCATGCTGCTCGGAGCCGTGAAGTACGCCAAGGCCGGAGAGCTGGGAGAGGCCATCTTCTCCAAGGGAGTCTCGATCGCGATGTACGTGTTCGGCCTGCTGTTCGCCATCGCGTTCATCGGCGCCGGAGGCTTCGACAAAATGTTCGTCTCGCAGGACCCCGCGCCTCTGATAGGCGTGCCCATAGCGCAGCTCGGAACCATCTCGGTCTACGGCGTCCTGGCGTCGCTGGTGCTGCTGGTGCTCGGGAGACCGATTTCGGGAGCGCTGGGAATAGGTCACAGGACCTCGATCGTCGCGGGGATCGGTGCGGGGCTCCTCGAGGTTCTTGAGAACATAATCCACTTCATGTCCAACACGCTCAGCTACCTCCGCGTCCCGATACTGATGGTGATCCACGTGGCCCTGATGATGCTGGTCAACGCCGCCTGGGAGGGCCTCAGCTGGGCCTCCCTTCCAATACTGTTCATAGGTAACGTGGGGATAATGGCGCTCGAGGGGACGCTCGCCTTCATCCAGGCGCTCAGGCTCCACCTCTACGAGTTCTTCAGCAAGTTCTACGAGGGGACCGGTTCGCCCTTCAGGCCCCTGAGGCTCGAGTCGAGGCTGCTCCGTCTGGTCTTCCGGTGATGGGAGCATCACCCTTTTCAGATGAGAGGACACCGGCCACTCGGTGAGCGAGGTCCCCGCGATTAGGGGTGGAAGGCCCGTCAGGACCAGACCTTTCCCCAGCTGGCCCCAGTGGGGCGAGGAGGAGGAGAGGAACCTGCTCGAGGTGCTGAGGTCGGGCGTCTGGGGGATAGGAGGGAGGAGGGCCTTCGAGTTCGCGGCGGAGTTCGCCAAATACTCGGGGTGCAGATACGGCGTTCCGTGCGCCAACGGCACGGTGGCCCTCAAGGTGGCCCTCAGGGCGGTCGGTGTGGGCGAGGGGGACCTCGTGGTGACGTCTCCCTACACCTTCATCGCCACCGCGTCAGTCCTCCTGGAGCTCGGAGCCGTCCCCGTGTTCGCCGACCTGATGGAGGGCGGTCTCCACATGGACGTGACGACCGTCCGGGACGGACTTGAGGTGAAGGCGCTTCTACCCGTTCACATAGCAGGCATGCCGAACCCGATGGACGCTATCTGGGAGGTCTCGAGGGAGCGCGGGATACCCGTGGTGGAGGACGCGGCGCAGGCCCACGGCTCCGAGTGGAGGGGGAGGAGGGCCGGATCGCTCGGGAACGCGGGCTGCTTCAGCTTCCAGTCGAGCAAGGTGATGACGAGCGGTGAGGGGGGGTGCATCACGACCGACTCGGAGGAGCTCGCGGACCTCTGCTGGTCCCTCATCAACTGCGGCAGGACGAGGACCGCCGACTGGTACGAGCACGAGCTGATAGGGTACAACTACAGGATGACCGAGTTCCAGGCTGCGGTGCTGCAGGCGCAGCTAACCCGACTCGACGCGCAGATCGAGAGGAGGCAGAGGAACTATGGGATCCTCCTCGAGGAGTCCTCGTCCCTCAGGGCGCTGGAGGTGCTCCGGCCGCCGGAGGGCACGACCCGGTTCAACGGGTACCTGGTGCCAGTCAGGATCGACAGGTCCAGGGCCGGTGACGTGGACAAGAGGAGGGTCGTGGAGGCGCTGAGGGCTGAGGGGATCCCGGCGAGCCCCGGCTACACGGTCCCGCTCAACAGGCATCCCGGCATCGCGAGGTACTTCCTCTCCAAGCTTCCCGACCGGTCCCTGCTGGGCCCGCTGCCGAACGCCGAGGCCGCGGTGAGGGACGTCTTCTGGCTGCCCCATGTAGTGCTGCTCGGAGATCAGGAGGACGTTCTGGACGTCGTTAAGGCGCTGGTGAAGGTCGATGCAGAAATAGAGAATCTATAGATGCCATCCAAGACCGGAGGAAATAGACGGCGGTTCTGGCCAAAAGGGTCATTGTAGCTCAAAGTTTAATAATAAGCGACGTGAACCTGCGCCAGGTGTTGGGAAAGGTTAAAATTTTAAAGATTTTATGTGAATCCCCGTGAGGTATAGACAGTCTAGAGATCATGGAGGTTACGTGTCGTGGACGACGATGGGACCCGGAGTGCGCGGTTCCAAGGGAGGTGGTAACGGGTGATGGTGGAGAGCTCTGAGCAGAGGAACGAGGGCAGGATCGACCGGCTCCTGAAGGAGATCAGCGAGCTGAAGGGGCCGATCGAGAGGACGCTGATGGACGTCAGGGAGATACTCGCGGCCGTGGACTCTCCCCTCAGGGCCGTGCCGACGGTACAGCCTCAGCAGAGGTCCGAGCGGACGGGAAAGGAAGCTCCAGCCAAGCCCCAGGAGGCGACGAGGGACCAGAACAACCGCGCACCGGCAGCCGAGGCGTCGGTACCTGCGGCCACGGGGTTCGACGTGCTGACCTTCAACGCGTTCGCGATGACCGAGCTTCTGGTCAAGTTGCTGGGTAAGTGGCACCTCGAGCGGCTGATCATGTCGCTGGGGAGGGACGAGGCCGTCAAGGAGTCGCTGAGGAAGGCCCTCGAGTCGATAACCGCGACCGAGCCGATACCGGATCACCCTCCCCTGGGCGTGGCACCGAGGGACGCGGTTCAGGCAGGGGTCGTCCTGCTCAGCCTCCTCTTCGAGAACCCGAGGAACCCAGCGATAGGGATACTGGCGCAGTCGCTCGACAAGCTGCTCTCCCCTTACCTGGTCAAGAGGTGAGGGCCGTGGGGTCGTCGATCATCTCGGAGGGGCTCGTCCTGATCGCTGCGGTGATCGCGGCGACCTCGATGGCGATGGCCGTGATCAGCAACCTGAACCAGCTCCAGGAGCTCCAGACCTCGGTGGTGCGCGACCTGAGGGACAGGGCAATGACCAACCTCGCGGTCGTTGCGGTCCTCTACGAACCCTCTGGCCCGGAGCTCAGGGTCTACCTGAAGAACGTCGGCACCAGGGCGCTCACGCCATCAGACATACAGGGGATGACCGTGATGCTCGTCTCCAGCAGCTGGTCAGGAGCCCTGAGGTACTCGGCCGACGGATCGCCGGGGACGTGGAGCGTCAGCGGTTCGCTGAAGACGGTCCTCAGGGGAGACACCTTCCTCATCAGGCTTCACCTACCGACATCGCTCGGCAGGGGGGAGCACGTGCTGAGGCTGGTCCTCCCCAACGGCTCGGTCTTCGAGGACGTGTTCTCCCTGTGAGGTGGGAGGTTGGGAGGGCTGGGTGCGATCTACGCGGCCTCGCTCGTCCTGACGGTCCTGATGATAGTATCCTTCGGCGTCGTCCACTCGCTCGTCACGTCGTACGGCTCGCTGCTGCACGAGGTAAGGCGGGTTGGGGATCCTCGGGTGAGGCTCGAGGGCACGGGCCTCCGGTTCAACGGGACCCACGTCCTCGCGGACTTCCGGAACGCCGGGACCGGCAGGATCAGGGCGAGCGAGTTCCTCCTGTCGGACGTTGTGCTGCGCTACAGGACGGATAGCGGTGGGGTCGCGACGCTGGTCCTCTCCTGCTGCGACGGCTGGTCGCTTGCCAACGTCTCCCTCAACGGAGGCCCGGAGCTGCTCAACCCCGTCGACGTGAGAACCGGGAAGGGGGTGATCGACCCCACC
>Ga0105162_1000782_pt1 | contig 19457 bp, 11 predicted proteins | sample JNZ201metaG_FD_81532 | JGI IMG/M metagenome (GOLD analysis project Ga0105162, IMG submission 81532) | Hot spring microbial communities from Jinze hot spring, China to study Microbial Dark Matter (Phase II) - JNZ 20120812A | ecosystem: Environmental > Aquatic > Thermal springs > Hot (42-90C) >...
GTTGTTGTTGTCCATTCTGTTACTGTCTCTGTTTTTGTTGCTGTTGTTGTTGATACTGCTGTAGATGTTACTACAGCTGTTGATGTTACTGTTGCTGTTTCTGTCTTAACAACTGTAACTGTTACAGCACCAGGCACAGGAGTAAGTGTTGGGGTAGGTGTTGGAGACGGTGTAGGTGTTGGCGTTGGAGTCGGGGTAGGGGTAGGCGTTGGAGTAGGAGTTGGAGTAGGAGTAGGTGTGACCCCTGCTACTGTAAATGGTTGTTTTACTATTGTTGGAGTGCCTACAAGTTTTGAAACGATGATTATTGTAAGTTCTGCTGAACCTGGTATCAACTCCTTTGTTTCCTCTACTGAAAGTTTCACAACCCATTTGCCGTCCCTTACTGGCGTGGCCATGCCTATCTTTGTTCTGTCTCCATGTCTAATGATGTACTTCACATACATAATATCGTCAACTCTATATGGAAGTCCATGTGATGTTATATCTATTTCAAATTCTACTGCCTGACCCTGGGTCACAATTAATGGTAGTGTTATGCTTGCTTCGGGAACCATGGGTTCTGCAAACATAAGCCACTTATCGGCAGTATCCGGAAATTCTCTAAAGGCTTTTATAATAAGTATCTTTGCCGTAACATCAACTTTATCTAGATAGAATGGTCCGTTACCGACCAAGAAGTGGCCTTTCGACTCAACCCACTTCTTCAGGTTTCCATACCTTGCTGAGGCCTCAGCAGAGGTTATATATTTACCCAGGAATTCTGCATATGGAATGAAGTTTTCTCTAATTGCTCTATCCAGCATCCCCTTCAATATATCCAGCGATGGACCTGCTATGAAATTGGTCCATTCGATCTTTAGCTTATCAGCTTTAGCCGATGAGAATGCCAACTTCTGTTCGGCTTCTGCAAGCCATGCAACTGCAAGTACATGCCATGGTCCTGGACCCTGGCTATACTCAGGCCATACAACGGCACTAGCAGCGATCCACTCTGCATCAAGGTACACTGTATCTGTGTAGTATTCGATTATAAGGGGATCTGTACTTAGTATCTTTAATCCTTTAAATGTTTCTCTGAATGCCCTAAAGCTTGGCACATACGCCTCATCATAGATCGGACTTGCAGGATCAGCTCGATCAAACGTTAATATAAATGATAGCAGTATATCGCCCATTGTTAGTGAGCTACCATCATGCCATTTAACCTTCTTAAATAGATCATCCTCGTAATGTAGAACGACCTTTGCATTAGCAGTAGTCCCTGGAGGTGGAGCTACCATCTGCTTTGTTGACGCATTCCAACCATACCATGCATCAGATGGAACCTCTATTCTATCAACAAACTTCAGATCAACCCAGTCCAGAGTTTTTGTGACAGGAAGTCCTTTAAGGACATACACCTCTGCTTTTTTAACTCTATTTGGCCAATACAGCCCTGTATAGGGATCCGGCATAACAGCAGGGTCACTGGTAGCTCTGATCACAGCCATATCAAATATCCAATTGGTGCCTGCTATGGGATTCCAGGGCTCTACAAGTGTATTGGGAAGGGCTATCTTCATAGATCCTCCAACTTTATCTACATATCTTACCGTGTATGGCCATAGTCTCGAGCCTGAGAACCCGCCTGCTAAATCATATGAGAGTACAACCTCTGGTCTTGCAGCCCATACTGATGTTAGGTGTACTAGCCATACCCTTACAGAATCCTTCATAGATAGTACTATAGCCTTTCTCATAAGCTCGTCTCTTTCCTCAATGGTTGTGAATGCTCTATTCCAGAGCTTCTCTGCAACAGTATAGAATTCTGGATCCGGTTTATATGCCTGCCATAGCGGTTCTGGTCTTCCTAATGAGGTATAGAAGTAGCCGAAGTTATCAGCCTCATCTCTAGATACCAATGTGGTTATCCATCCCCCTGTATATAGATGCCACTCACCTTTAGCTGGATCACCTCTAATCCATATCGGCGAAGCTTCTCTAGCTGTCTTATACATCCTTTCTACTGTAAATCCTAACTTCTCTAGCTGAGTAGATACATAATCGCCTATAGCCTTTCTGGCATCCTCTACTCTGATTAGAAACTTTATAACAACAGGGCTTCCTTTATAATACCACTTACCATCTCTATACTCTGCCCCAAGCTTTTTCATCTCCTCAAATATAATCTCTCTACCCTTTTCAAAGTTGTATCTATACTCACTTTCAATCTCAAACATAACATCTGCGTATCTAGCATAGTCCGGGAAGCTTGGCGCTATTGCTGTGTATCTAGGTACTGCCAATCCACCCATAATTTCATTAACTATATAGTCTCTATCAACTATATAGTTCATAGCCTCCCTAATCCTAGCTACGCTAAATGGATTTAGTTCACCTGTTGTAAACTCGGGTCCATATGGATTAAAGGTAAGCTCATAGTAAAGACCATATGATACTACATATCTTAACCCTGATGCTTTAATATCTTTAAAGAGCTCTGGATCTCCAAAATCGTCAAAGTATATCTGAATCTCGCCCTTCTTAAGCATGTCAAGAGCTTTAGCAGCGTCTGGCTCCATTATAAATGTAATTTCATCTACCCATGGACCCCTGGGTGCAGTAGCCTGTCCACGAACCTCTGTTAGGAATGCACATCCTACTAGGCTTACTAAAATCATGAATATGGCTATTAATGCTGTAAACCGGTATTCTACCATCTCAATTCACCTAAACTTAACCATTTAACTGTAGATCAAGGTTTATAAACTTTAATTTCTCATATGTATAGCTATTCAGACTCTTGATTTAAACAATAACTTTCCTTGAACAATCTATAGAATTCTCTATAAACATCCATTCATTTTCTACTCCCTTTGAAAGTAGGAGAGGAGGATTTAAATCAATGAAGGTAGACAACATCGAGAACTTTCCTTGTGCTGATGCCTCTATTTTCATATATTTTGTTTTTGTTCCAGTTCTAGGAGTATGCAGATCTCTTCACGGATTTGATTGGAGCTTCTTCAGATAGATTGTGATCGCTCTTATATATATACCGTGGATATTAGATTGCAATTATTCTTCTTCATCATTTTCACAGAAAATATGTACAGCAATGCAGACTCTCGAAAGGGGGTAGAGAAATGTTGTAAGCACATAACGGTAAGGGATCTAAATATACTGAGAATTCGCTGCCTCGACGTCTATAGATTTCGACTCTATTCTAATATACCATAGTCTGTCAATATCTTTCGAATCTTTTTTAGTTCTTCACTTAATCTATACCCCTGTGGAGTCAACACGTAGACCCTAGACCTTCCTTGCTCCTCACGTCTAACAACCCCTTTATCCTCTAATTCCTCTAGCAGTCTCTTGAGTCTGTCATAAGGCATATTCACCAACATTGATAACTTTGTAGGATTTGCAGACTCTCTAGACAATATTTCAATAACATCAAATATTATCTCTAACTTACTTCTCTTCTTTACCATAGACTAATACCTGGGCAGTATGGTGTAGCGATAGGAGTACTACTGCAATAGCTCTTGTAGCTTCAGATATTAGTAGTAGCAGAGGTGAACCTTGAGCTGCTGTTAGCAGGGTACTTACTCCTCTAATATAGTAGGAAAGGGATAGTAGTGTTAGAAAATATTTTGTTCTACCTGCTATACGCTTCAGTATAAGTATGGTTGATAGCAACCCTGCGAGTATATCTGGTGAAGCGATAAAAATAGGTATAGCTATGTACATGCTATTGGAGCTGGGGGTGCATATTAGTATAAAGCCTGCTAGAGCTAGCGATGATGTTGCCACATATAGAGCAGCCGCAGTTCTGCTATCAGATACAATGATAGAAAGTATGCTGCAAAATTGGCTTAAGAGGAGGAAGAGGATAAATATTGCATATACTAGAACGCTCTCCAATCTAACCCCCCTATATACTCTGATGAATAACGCCTCTAGATATGCAAATGCGGTAATACTAATACACTCTACTGCTAAGAGTAGTGCTATATATAGATCCATATAACTTCACCAACTAGTTGCATTCCTAATTACAAACTCCATTGCCCAGCATTTATATTCATACAACACTACAATCAAACCCTATATGTTACGATGAAGCTTCTCCAAATACAATTACCCTATTCAATTATCGGTAGGGTGGCACGGCAATGAATGTCTTATTTCCAACAACAACCTTGGTTGGTGTAAGTACTATGCCTCTTCTTGTTAGAAATGCATATCCTCTTAATATTGCACCGTCATCGATTAGTTCAGCCAGTTCGTCACCACTCAATTCATATCCTTCATCAACAGATCTATACCTGGGCATAAACATTACAATAATTGTCTCACCTGTCCCGATTCTGAAGATGGCTACGCGACGATGAAGCGATATAGGTACCCCTCTGGCTCTAAAATCTGCATCTCTAAATCTCACGAGCCCTCCGATACCAATTAAAAATCCGGGCAATTTTTCGAGAGGAAGATCTTCATCACAAATTTTGATAATAGGTTCAACACTTTCTGGTGGAACTGGGTATATAAGGTATGTTGTTAAAGGCCAGAAAATGATTATGGCAAGACCTATAATTAATGCTATGATTGTATTTTTATGCATAGGTGATACCCGATTCCGGTTCAATACATAGTATAGCCTCACCACGACTATTCATATCGTAGTGCTTTAACGGGATCCATTTTAGCCGCTCTCCAAGCAGGATAGAGACTCGAGGCAACACTTACTAATACCGCTAGTGCCAACGATATCAATACTATAGCTGGATTTATATAGGGTTCGTAAGAGATGTTGAAAGTGGGTGTCATAGGGTTAACCATTCTGGTCTGTGGCAATCTTGTTGATGTAACTGTTGGCATTGCCGTGCCTCTCACTATTAGATGTGGTAGTGTATATGATGCTACTATACCTACTGCTATGCCGGCTATACCCCCAAATATACCAATTAATAACCCCTCAACTACTATCTGTGCCAATATATATTTATTCTTGAAACCTAGGGCTTTCATAGTCCCTATTTCTCTAGTTCTTTCTGTGATTATAACCAGCATCATATTGAGTATACCTAGAGCAGCCGCTATTAGCGATACTGCTGCAATACCCCCAAGGAGTAGTGTGATCTGTGCAATTACACCTTGCATCGTTTGAGCCATTTGGGTTGGGGATATAGTGTTTACAGCACCCCCATAGATGTTTCTCAGGTTTTCCTCCACCATATCTATATAACTTACATCAGAAACTTTAATTATCACCAAATCGTACCACCTTTTATTAAATGCTTGCTGAGCAGCTTGAATAGACGTGAAGATCGCTGTATCTGGTGATATGAGGCCCATAGCTCCATAACGGTCAAGTATACCTGTAACTATCATCACTATAGGCACCGATTGTGATGGACTGCTCCGGGTGTACACCATAATAGTCTGGCCTGGGAGTACTGTAGGCTGACTTGTTGTATTTGGAAATGCTATCTGGCTTCCTACAACAGCTAAAGGAACTGTTGCATCTTGATATGGAGAACCATCAACTAGTTTTATCTCTCCCAAAATTTCGCTTAGCTCCTGTGATGCTATACCATACATTACTACATTTACTTGAGTATCGCCAAGGGCTATTATACCCATCTCCCTTACAACTGGTATAGCCTTCTTAACACCATCTAGTGAGGCCATTATAGATATATCTAGATCTGTTAACCTTCTACCCACTACATTTACAATTAGGGTATCAGGACCCAGCCTCTGGAGCATGGAGACAATACTTCTTCCAACACCTTCCGTCTGTGACGTTAGAGCGATCATAGCAGTAATACCGACTGTAACACTGAAAATTAGAAGGGCCGTTCTAATTTTATGTGTCCACAGTGCTCTAAATGCGAGGAAGAAGATGTCGTAGAGCCTCATCTACCTCCTCCTTAATCTAATTATCAGATATATCAGAGCCAGCCCCACTGGAAGTGCTATTGCTAGAAGTGCTGTATTGATGGTGGGACTCTGGATAGCTGTATGGGTTACTGTAGTCGGAGCTCCTGCTGCTATTGTTAGAGGTATTGAGAGTGTTGTATTGTATTGTTTGCCCACATTGTCCATATATGTAATCCATATGCTAATGCTGGGCAGCGACATGGCCTGTGGGGATGGCATACCTATGCCAGTCCTGGTTACTGTAGGGGGTAATTCAATAGTTCTGGTCCTTGTAATGTTTGCTGGTCTTAAGGCTGTAGCATTTACTGTGGTGGATAGTCGGAAGCTAAATGTAACCGTTGTTGATCCACCCTTAGCTATCTCACCAATAAGGGTTTCAGCACCTAGAAGTGGTGTATAGATATGGCTTGGTAGAGCTCTTACTGTAACATTGTATGCAGAACCGAGACCTGTATTGGCTAGGGTAAGTGATACCGAAAATGTCTGTCCTGGCGATATTGTCTGTGGCAGAACTGCATAGCTTGTTACTCTAAGTGTAGGGGGTAAGGATATGAGAAATGCTAGACTTTTTGATAATGAGACCGTGGTAGTACCATCGAAGTAGCTTATAGTTAGCGGTATAGAGAGTGTTGTTCCACTGGTCGACTGTATATAAATGGGTACCTCTATAGACACCTTATCACCTGGTTTAAGCAAATCTGTAAAGTAGGTATCCGGAGATAGTAGAATCCCTCCTGTTGGGGGTGCTATGCTCAGTGTTACCGAACTTACCTCAAAGTTATTCGGATTTCTAAGAGATATAGTTAGCTTATTTGTTTGACCAGCCACTAATATCTGTGGAGATACGCCAATCTCTAGGTATCTCTTCCCATATTCTGGCATCGCCAGAACAGTGAATTGCACGACCTCAGAGGTAAGGCTTCCCGTAGCTGTATTGATATATGTGAAGGTTGCTGTAGCTATAATATTCTGTATTGTCTGAGTCGGATTTGTATAGACTGCTAAGCTTATAGTTTTAGCTTCACCGGGTTCTAGAGAGCCTAGGTACCACCGATTATTAGAGCCTATCAGAGCTAAACTTCCTGATGATATTGTCATCGATACATTATCCAACCTTCTACCAGCGGTATTCACTATAGTTAGGTTTAAAGCAGAGTATCTTCCACTAACTATAGTTTGAGGCTCTGCAGAAACTCTGAGATTGATTGGTGTAGGCTGTTCGCATACTTTAAAGCTAAGAACCCTGTTTTCAGACCTATAAGAGTTGCCTGGATCTACATAGCTGATAGCTACGGGGATCTGGAGTATGGTAGCTCCAGTGGTGGCTGTAACCGTAAGTTTTAGTGTAAATGTTCTTGATGCTCTAGGATCGATCTTATCAATATATATCCTCCCTCCAGATCCTACAAACACTACCTGTTGTGATGGGGTGAACGATACGAGCATGTCATGAATGGTGACGTCGCCATCATTTCTAATATATACAGTAATGTCATTTTCACCTATTGAGAGATTCTGCGGTTCTGCCCACATAGCTATATTTATTAGTGGTTGCCTCACTATCAGTCCCAGCGATCTGCTTTCGCTTTTTGTAGCTCCACCTACATCAATGTAGCTGAGGGTTATGCCGATCTGAATGCTGCCTGCCGCAGAGGGAACTATAAGGGATAATGTTGTATTTGCCACCTCACCTGGGTATAGATCGCCTACAAACCATTTACCGTCAGATTCCTTGGCTATTGCTTGCTGTGGTATAATTGTTACCAGTAGGTTATACACAGGTCTACTACCATCATTTCTAATACGTATCGTTACATTATTTTCTCCTGGGAGAATCTGCTCAGGCTCTATTGTAGCTGTAAGAAGCGTTGTTACAGGCCTTACCATTAACCCATAGACGATGTTCTCCGAAATTAGCGTACCTGTGACGTCTCTATACTCTATACTTAATGTGAGCTGTGCAACTGGACCAGCAGATGATGGTACAAATACTGGTAACCTTAAACTTTGCTGTTCACCCGGCTTCAATTCCCCCATATACCACCTATTGCCGTATCCCTTAATGATAAGTTGTGGAGATGTAATGGTTATGGAAACATTACTTACCCTCTCCCTACCACTATTGGCTATCACAACATCTATATTGTTCTCACCATAGTCTAGTTCCCGAGGCACAACTTGTATAAGTAGAGGCTTCTCTACGGATGTTATCGAAAGCCCTATACTTCTCGCCTCCGTTCTGGGAATAGATGATATATCGATATAGGTAAGTGATATACCTATCTGGACAGATCCTGTAGCTGTTGTTGGAACAGCAATGTATAGTGTCAGCGATTTTCTTTCACCGGGCTTTAAATCACCTACGTGCCACTTACCGTCAAACCCCTTAATGACCATGGATTGCGGTATGGCTATAGATGCCCCAACACTATATACTGGGGCATCTCCTATATTCTCTATAGAGATAGATACATTATTTATTCTTCCTGCAGTGAGATTCTGCGGCTGTATATCTATGGTTAGAAGAGTTTGTGGTTGGATCACGGTAAATAGTATGGCTATCCTGTCACCCCTACTTATATCATATTGATCTCTATAGCTAAGTGTTGCATAGGCTTGTACTACTATTCTATCGCTTGTAATACCTATTGGTGTTAGAATTAGTGTAGCCTCCACTGATGATCCTGGCTTCAACTCGTCCACCACTATCCTCGTGGTTTTGTTACCTAAAGCTATCTGTTGTGGAAGGTCAAATGATATGGTTAGCCCCTTAGTAGTTGAGGTTCCATTATTGGCTATGGTAATCCTCACGTTGTTCTCCACACCTGCTGTAAGTGTTGTTGGGGTTACTCTAACTGTAATCTGCGGCTCCTTTGGCTGTTCAATGGATAGATACATTACTGTGTTGAATGTTCTGCTGAAGCCGCAGGCATCTATGTAGCTCATCCTCAGGTATAGTGGTGCTAGTGATCCGATTAGTGATGGAGATACATAGATAGGGATGTATATGTTTGCAGCACTATTCGGTGGGATATCCCCTACATCGATACTTGGATTAATTACCGATATCTGTTGTAACGATGTTGAGACCTCAATCGATGCACCATAAGCATAACCGCTTCCCTGGTTCTCTATATAGATGCTTAGATTGGAGCGTCCTGGATATACCTTAGTAGGCGATTGTGTCTTAATGTAGATCTTATCAGTATATATGAGGGTGAGGGTGATAGTTAGTCTATCGATCTCTTCCCATAATCCATTTCTATATGTATACAGTATCAGATCAGCAGTGTAATCTCCAGCAGATGCCCTCTCCCCAACATCTATCCAGAACGCCAGTTCGGTTATTTGGTTCCGTGCTATTACCTGTGTATACCTCGACTCTGCTACACTTGTTTTACTTAAGGCATCTCTGAGATACCATGGCAGATACAGCTCTGCTCTAAGACCTGCAAGTGTATCATTTCCATTATATTTTAACATAATCGTTAGCCTCTGGGTCTGCATCCCTGGACCAACACATAGCGGAGAGCTTAGTGAACCCCACATTACTGCCACTACTGTAAAGAGCCCTGTGGACTGCGCCTTGGACACATCTATCGATACAATTGTAGGTAACATTATTATAGCTATAACTATGGCTAGACTCCTTCTATTCATGCTACTCACCTCTTAATAATCTCCATAATTTGCCCATCTCTAAGCTTTACGATCCTATCGGCATAATCCGTCAACTCGATGTTATGTGTTATCATGACTATGGTCTTCCCCTCATCCCTGAGCTCTCTAAATATCTTTGCTATTAGATGAGCGTTAGCAGAATCGAGATTGCCTGTAGGTTCATCGGCTAGGATTATATCTGGATTATTTGCTAGAGCTCTTGCAATAGCAACCCGCTGTTGTTCTCCACCACTGAGCTCTAGCGGTCTCTTGTAGAAGGTTTCCTGGGGTAGGAACCTACTAAGTACCTCTATAGCCCTCTCTCTACGTCTTCTTGTCGGTATGCCGAGTGCAACCATGGGAAGCTCGACATTCTCTACAACTGTTAGATGAGTAAGTAGATTAAATGTTTGGAATACAAATCCTATTCTTCTATTCCTTAGCTCTGCAAGCTTATCATCGGATAGTGTACTCAATGGAATGTTTTCAATGAAAATCTCACCCTTTGTAGGTCTATCCAAGGCCCCCATTATGTTTAACAGTGTTGTTTTCCCAGAACCAGAGGGGCCTACTATACATAAAAACTCGCTTCTCTCAACATTCATGGAAATTCCTCTCAGCGCAGGGTACTCAACTTTCCCCATCCGATATACCTTCCACACATTATCGAGCCTAATCAATGCATCACCAATCAATAGTAGCACCAATGATAGGTTATAGAGAGGATTATAAAAACAACACTCACATGAAGTGAGTATTCATAGAGCAATAGCATAGCATTAATAGATAGCCATAATTATGGATGTATCAATTAAATTACAATACTTATGCTGCATTGTATTAATGTGATCTAATAGCCACACATTTTACCACTCGTAGATTGCTACCATATGGAAGTGAAGTACTATTGATCATGAAATGGTGCTTTCAAGACCTAAGATGCTTCGCTACCTTTATTAATAATTATACATTCTAACCTCACGCACAAGTAATGTATCGAATACACTTTTATTTTAAATGCTTCTTAAACTCAACTACCGTTTAATAACTGATTTTAAGAAGGTGTGTCTGTTCCATACAGTATCCTATCCATATTTCAATAGAGTGTTTGGAGGTATCGGTACGGTTTCCTTGCCATATTATGGAGAAGCGTTTATTAGTTCATTCTCTATTCTATTTTAGAATAGATTGAACACTTAAATGGGGAATCAAGGACAGAAAGTCTTCGAAGAATCCAAGATTAGAAGTCTAAGAATAGAATAGACTTATAGATCCCTAAGCTAATAAGAAGTAGTGCTAGAGAAGGAATGAAATGATAATAGCAATCCATATAAACTGATACGAGAATTAAATCTTTATAGCAAACAGCATATCCATATAATCACATTTCCTTTACATCTTACTATAATAATGTAAAACAATTCCAAGCATATCAGGACATCTAGAAAATTTGCAGTCTATATAGCTACCGCTATAGAGCCCAAGCATGATGAATCCAAAATTTGTATAAGACTAAAAACCTAGCAACCTGTACATTGATATAGGGCCCGTAGCTCAGCCAGGACTAGAGCGCCGGCCTTCGGAGCCGGTGGTCAGGGGTTCAAATCCCCTCGGGCCCGCCACATCCCAATTACTTAGACTTAGCTAGATTTCCTAGATGTTCCACCATCTTCATCGGTATACCACATAGTGGTGTAGAAAAATAAATTTTTCATGTTTCTCAATACTGGCTAACATAAAATTGGTGTACCAATGAAGATGATGGAAACTGATATGGCTTTCTCCCCGAGAAAGCAGGAGTGGGTGCTCTGGCAGTCACTCTAAATGCTCCGAAGGGGGTTTAGCTCCTATATTGGTTTGTATCGGCTGATGTCATTGCCTCATCCTCTTTCCCCCGCATCGGTCTTGGGTATGCATCGCCCTTGGGGGTGTTTAGGATGACCCCGGGCACCACATCTTGAGTAGCTTGAGGAGAACGCTTTGCAGGTTCTCAATCCCTTATCATTTAGTAATAGTAGGCAAGCAGAGCTTATAGAGCTATTGCTTAAAATAAGTCAATATAAATCGATCCAAAACCAGAAACAGCTTCACGAGACGGTGGATTCTTGAAACTCAGAGAAATTAAAAAGAAGATGGTCCAAATATACGGAATACGGATTCAAATGATATGCTGAGACTGGCAAAGAACTAGGCTTTCTGAAAGAGAGGATGTAGCCTCAAAACTCTTTACAGGAATACTTGCCTTTAAAGACTAGCAAAGGTCGGAATAATAATTATGAACTCCGAAACGTATTAAGATGGGGAGTGTTTTAGATATATTTCAGCAGGTTGTCGTAGAGGTGAGCCCCACGTGGGCTACGAGATCTTGCGTAGAAGGGCTGAAGCGTTTATGAGGCACGCTGGTGAGGATTTCGATCGTGGAGACTACGACTTAGTTCTCTTCCATGTTGAGCAAGCGGTACAGCTTTACGCAAAGTATCTATTGTACAGAAAATTAGGAGATTTTCCAAAAACCCACTCGATTGTAGACTGCTGAAGGATCTTGTGAAGGTCTACGGAAGTAGAGAGCTTGAGAGTATCACATTCTCCAGCATAGAGCTACTCTATCCCCTAGAAGAATCCTACATTACCTTGAGATATATCCCTGAGGGTACGATCCCCGAGGTCGCAATAAGAGTTCTAGAAAGATAGGCTTTCGAAGCATTTTCGATGTATTTTACTTGTAATACAAAGTAGTAGAATGATCTTGATTTAAATAAAATAGTTTTAAGCTGTTGTAGAAAATTTCCCCACTTAGTGATGTAAGGCCTGCTGCTTCTGAATAGATGATGTAAGAACCCGAGTCTGAATAAATAGATAAATACCATAGAACGTGGAATAGGGTGTCTTGTGGGTGCGACATGTACAGTGTGCCCACAATCGGTGTTACTAATACTATCCTATCCATTTCCTCGATCCGTATTCATCGAAATTCTAAGCTTTTTAGTCTTCAAACTCCTAACTATTATTTAACACCTAGTCTAAAGGCTAGAGGATGTAGCTATAGCGTAGGTGTAATCTGTGCCTAGAAGGATTATATGGCCTAAGGTAAAGAAGATCTACTGGTGTTTGAATTGCAACATCCCTCTGCTACAGCAAGACTGTCCAATTTGCGGCTCTGAGTGTAGAAGAATCCCTCTCTCAGATCCTGGCGATGCAAGAATCGCCTTTGAAAGAGATCTTCAGGGTATACGTACGGGTTATCTGTATGAATTTGGTACTGATAAAGGTTTCGATATACTGATGGGTAGATCTGTTACTTTGCTGAATAAGGCTCCTTACTTCGATGAAATGAAGGAAGTCTATGTGGATGGTTTGCAGATAGGGAGATTCTATTTCGATCCATTCCTTAGAAGATGGCGTTTTCGCGTATCAAAAGTGGGTGCTATGAGGATACTCTCTGTAGATCCTGAAATTATCGAAAAGGTTGTCGTGGATAAAAAGCGCTGTTATCCTATGGATATGATTAGAGTTGATAGAGATGTTGATCCCTATAAACAAGTACTGTTGGTAAGGCAATTAGGTGATGTTGTTGGATTAGGGTATTCGATCGGAGGCGGTAAAATAGTTGTATATAGCTGGTGGGGTGAAGACACCGCGATTTCAGAGGATAATATAAAATTGAGTACAAGATCGTCCATAGAGGATGTAATGAGGGCTCATGAAGAGTACATGAATATGGTAGAGTCCAGGGCAAAGAAATTCATTTCAATAACTCATGAAAAAGTTTCGATGCCTTTAATCGCCTCGTTTAGTGGAGGTAAGGATAGCCTAGTTTCATTACACCTAGCTCTATCTCTCGGCCTCGAACCTAGGATACTATTTAATAATACAGGAATAGAGCTTCCAGAAACCGTAGAAACGGTCCATAGAATAGCCGACAAATATAGTCTAGAGCTTATAGAGGCTTCAGCTAATGACATCTTCTGGAAAGCTGTATACAGCCTTGGAGTACCTGGGAGGGATTACAGATGGTGTTGCAAGACCTGCAAACTAACACCACTACATAGAATATCAAGTAGGTTGTGGAAGTCTGGAGCACTGAATATTGTTGGCCAAAGAGCACTTGAATCGATCGATAGAGCTCGTAGCCCTAAAATCTGGAGGCTTCGCTGGGCTCCACAGCTACTAAATATATCTCCTATAAATGAATGGTCGCAGCTGGAGGTATGGCTATACATATTCAGACACAAACTCTCCCCAAACCCCCTTTACTTCACAGGGTTTGAAAGAATAGGATGCTTTATGTGCCCCGCATCAACACTAGCTGAACTAGAGCTTGTATCCAAAACACATCCAGATCTATGGAGTAGGTGGCTAAACGTATTGCTGTACTGGGCCAATAGATTAGATGTACCAAGGGAGTGGATAGACTATGGATTATGGCGCTGGAACGCCCCTGCGAGATATCGAACAATGATTGCGAAAAGACTTAACATTGTAAATAGAGTAGATAATTGGAGGAGAACCTTTGCCAAAATGGTGCCAATTGAAATATTGGATGTACAGCGAGACGATTCACATATAGAGATAGCATTCAAAGAACCTATAGATCTAGCCTTTCTAGTACATCAGATACATATAATACATCCTAAGAAATACTCCATAAATGAAGAGGGTTCCGCTAACATATACTGGGACTCGTGCTCCCTGTACATAAGTAGTAATAGAATAGTGCTTAGATACCATACTGAAAGCGATGTGGAGAAGCTAATCGATGTACTGAAGCTACTCTTTAGATGGCATCTCTGCACAGGCTGTAGATCTTGCGAGGCTAACTGTATAAGTGGTGCATTTAAAGTGGTAGAAGGGGAAAACGGTGTATACAAACCAATGGTTTTAGATAAGACAAAATGTTTAGGCTGTAGGTTCTGTATGTATAATTGTCCCGTTACCGATGTGTATGTAGAGCACATAGTAGTACCACTAATATTTGACAATTACGAGGCTTGGCGTAGAAAAACTAGAGAACACCATAATGATATACTTGAAAAGATGAAGAAGGTTGTAATGTTGAACTCTGGTAGTGGTTTGAAGCTTCGCGAATATGGAAAGAGAAGCAGCCTTGATGAATACATTGATGTATCTCAATTCTTTAAAACATAGCATTATCCGTAATAAAGGTTTAGATCCATCAATAAATAAGTTTTTAAGCCATGAGAATACCATCCTAAATTTAAGAGCTATTACTACACAAACCTATCTATGAGAAGACCGATGATGCGATATGCATATATACATACATAAGAGTTTTGGCAGGGAGATTCTTAGAAAGATGATCCATTTAATGTTCGCTCTAGCTCTAGCTATACCCTTGACTCCCTTTTATCGACAGATCTTCTTAGATATAGGATTTCCCTACGATGCTACAGTATTTACATATGCCCTTTTAACATTCATAAGCGCCTTTATAAACAGCCTACAGATAAGGGTACCGAGCATATATGCAGCCTCATTAAAGATGCTTAGAGATTTCCGGAAAAAAGTTATAGAATACATCAGTGAGAATATTAAAGTAGAGAACATATCTGATATCCTTAGAGATATAGATGGAGCCTTTGACAAGCATGAAGAGAAATTCACAGAATTTATAACCAGTGTTGAAAGAGAATATGAAAGGAAGTACGGATATATAGGTATGACATTTGGTATTGTTTCAATAACCCTAGCATATACCCTATTTGGATCTCTACCAACATTATATGGTATACTGGCACTAGTCGTTGTAGATCCTATAACAGCTATAGTCACCCTCTTAACAGTCGAAAGGTTTAAAAAAATCTCCAAGCACACAATACCGTCTATCATTGCAGCATTTACTGCCTACACCATAACCTGTTTTCTAATAGACAATAACATAACTACTGCTATATCTATATCTTTAATAGCTGTCTTAATAGAGCTATTTAGCCCTGAGGACAACCTAACACTACCACTAATTGTGGCAGTATTTTCTCATATATTCCACCTCTAATCTGCATGCACTACGAACATGCTTTTACCGATTAGGACGATTCCCAATTGAAGATCCAGAATAGCCAAATTTATAGTCAATCCTTTTAAGGATATGAATTGCGTCAATGACTGCAAAAATATTTTTACTCTAATCTATATAAATAGACATTGTATCTAGAGTGTGGTAAAAATGTGTACATCTACACCATCTACTTCCTCCATAGATATCACTGAGTTTCAGAAGATCGACCTTAGAGTAGGACTTGTTAAAGAGGCTGAACGGATTCCAGGTTCAAAAAAGCTACTAAGGCTAGTTGTTGATCTTGGTAACGAGTTTCGCCAGATTATAGCAGGTTTAGCAGAATGGTATGAGCCTAAGGATCTCTTAGGCAAATACGTAATCGTTGTAACCAATTTAAAACCAAAGAAATTTATGGGATATGAAAGCCAGGGTATGATTTTGGCTACTTGCGATCCAGGTAAACCAGCACTGTTAACAATTGTTGGTGAAGCGAATCCGGGTTCGAAAATATGCTAAGAGATCATCAGATACCATATCTAAGTTTTAAAACCCATCAAAGCTTATACTACACGGAATCGGGGTGGTAACATTATCCCCAGCACCATCTATTAAAGGAAGGTATTCCCCCAAGATGGTTGAGAGCTATGTACTTGAGTTTTGGAAAGTAAATAGAATATATGAGGATGTTAAAAAATCTGTCTGTAGTGTAGATAAACCTCTCTTTAAGTTTCTAGAGGGTCCTCCAACAGCTAATGGATTTATGCACGTAGGCCACGCAAGAGGAAGAACATTTAAGGACATCATGCTAAGATATATGAGGATGAAGGGCTTCTGCGTATGGGATCAAGGTGGCTGGGATACCCAGGGACTTCCTGTTGAACTGGAGGTGGAGAAGAATCTGAAGATTAAAAGTAAGAAGGATATCGAAAACTATGGCATTGATAAATTCATTACTGAATGTCAAAAGCTTGTCGATTTCTACATTAAGCACTGGAGAGAGGCCAGTATGAGGTTAGGACTCTGGCTAGATTACGATAATGCCTACGAAACGAGACATCCAAAATATATAGAGGCTGTATGGAGGTTCCTTAAGACTATGTGGGAAAAGAACTATCTATATGAAGATTTGAGGGTTGTACCTGTATGCCCACGGTGTGAAACCGCTCTAAGCTCCCATGAGGTTGCCCTAGGCTACAAGACGGTGAAGGATCCTAGCCTCTACTTTAAGATACAGCTAGCTGATGAACCATCTACCTATCTAGTCGCTTGGACAACAACACCATGGACTATCATCGCAAATGAGGCTTTGGCCGTCCATCCAAATGAAAGGTATGTGAAGATAAGAGTGGGAGACGAATATTGGATTATTGCCGAAAAGAGGTTGCAGAGCTTTATAACCGAGACCAGATTAAAGGAGGTTGAAATCATAGATGCATTTCCAGGATCCTCGCTATTCAATAGAAAATACATCCATCCACTAAGCAGTGAGGTTCCCGAACATAGGAACCACGAACCTATAAATCACCGCATTCTCATAGCCGAATGGGTTAGCATGGATGAAGGAAGCGGTATAGTGCACATAGCTCCTGCTCACGGTCCTGAAGACTTTGAACTGTGTAAAAAATATGGTGTCAAACTCTTTAATCCGGTTCAAAAGAATGGCATATTCAATAATGATGCAGGAAAGTACTCTGGAAAATGGTTTAGAGATGCAAACAGTATTGTTATCGATGATCTGAGGCAGAAAAATCTAATTGTATATGTGGGTGAAATTGAGCATGAATATCCACACTGCTGGCGTTGTGAAACACCGTTAATGTACTATGCAGATAAACAGTGGTTTATACGCATAGATCCTATAAAGAATTTGATGATCGTAGAGAACGAGAGGGTTGCATGGCATCCTGAATGGGCTGGTAAAAGATTTGAGGACTGGATTAACAATGCCCGTGACTGGTGCATATCTAGGGAAAGATATTGGGGTACACCACTACCTATATGGACATGTAGAGAGTGCGGCTATAGAATAGCCATTGGAAGTCTAGAGGAGCTACAGAAGTACAGCAATACCACACTACAAGATGTTCATAGGCCTTGGATAGATTCCGTAACCATCCAGTGCCCTAGGTGCAAAGGCATAATGACTCGCGAACCCTATGTAGTAGATGTATGGCTTGATAGCGGCATGGCGCATACAGCCTCCCTTAATCAGATAGGCGTCCTTGAAAAAGCACCGCAGCTATTCCCATATGATTGGATAACGGAAGCCATCGACCAAACACGTGGATGGTTTTACACCTTACTCTTTACATCTGTAGCCCTATATGCTCAAGCACCATATAGGGCTGTCCTCTGTCAAGGTCACGTTCTCGATAAGTATGGTAAGAAGATGAGTAAAAGTAGGGGAAACGTTATATGGGCTTACGACTTCATGGAAAAGCGTGGTGCTGATATTCTAAGGCTTTACCTAATATCCAAAGCTGCACCATGGGATAACATAAACTTTGATCCAGATGAAGTTGCAGAAGTAAAGAGCGCTCTCGATATACTGTGGAATTCTGTAAACTTTGCCGATACGTATATGGAACTCGATAAATGGAATGCAGCATCTATCGATAGAGACCTAGTATATCTACTACCTGTAGATTATTGGCTATTATACGAATTGAATAATCTGATAAAAGAGGTTAGCCAGGCCATTGAAGTAAATGAACTCCATAAAGCTGTAAGAAGCCTATTCAACTTTATAGTAGAAACGCTCAGCCATAGGTATATAACTGTCATACGTCCTCGTGTATGGCTCGAAGAAGAAGCCGTAGAGAAACGCTCAGCCTACGCTACACTCTATACATCGCTATCAATACTAATTAAATTACTAGCACCCTTTGCCCCCTTTATTACAGAATACCTGTATCAATATTTCATCAAGAAATACTCCCCTCCATCGACGGTAAAGAAAAGCGTACACCTTGAATCATGGCCTTCCCTACAAGATGGTGTGCTAAATGAAGAATACTGGAAAGTGGTAACACTTCTATTCAATATATCTGAGGAGATTCTAAGCATAAGGGCTAAAAATAACATAAAAAGAAGATGGCCATTAAAAAGGGTTATAATCAAGCTAGAAAGCCCTGTCAATACTGAAATATTTAATAAAGCAAAAAATGTTATCCAAATCTATGCTAACGTTAAAGACGTTGTTATAGCCGATACAGTCACGCAAGTAGATAACATGGTTAAGATTATGGACGCCCCTATTGAAGTCTACTTAGATGTTTCAATTGATGAAGAGGTAGTAATGGAGGGGCTCGCTAGAGATCTCATAAGAAGAATACAGATGTTCAGAAAGGAAATCAACCTACCTGTTGATCGTATAGTCAACTCGGTTATAATATACACACCCTCTGAAACGATTGGTAAAGCTATAATGAGGTATAAAAATTATATAGAGAGGGAGACACGTATTAGAGAACTAAAATTAGTGAGTAGCATACCTGATGGAGCAAGACACTGGATTATAGAGGATAACGATATATATATAGTGGTTAATATATAGTAAAATTTTCAACGGTACCCACATGTCTATAACAATCTATGAAATGCCTCCTATTTTTCGAGAAGCTCTATCAAAACCCTATCTCTATTTCCCTCACGGAACTCTACTCTTAACTGGACCACGAGAAGCCGTGGCATACGTTCTTCGCTCATTGTATTACACAGAGTTATACAATATGGTAGTTGTTGGAGATTATGTTTGCGAAACCTTTGTAAGATATATCGGAATTCCTAGACTATGCATTGTAGATGGCAAGACCTTACGACACTTAGGTACAGATTTTGTTAGAGAGTTCAA
>Ga0105162_1000784_pt1 | contig 19449 bp, 22 predicted proteins | sample JNZ201metaG_FD_81532 | JGI IMG/M metagenome (GOLD analysis project Ga0105162, IMG submission 81532) | Hot spring microbial communities from Jinze hot spring, China to study Microbial Dark Matter (Phase II) - JNZ 20120812A | ecosystem: Environmental > Aquatic > Thermal springs > Hot (42-90C) >...
CGATCGACGTCGGCTCGACCAGGTACCTGGTGGTCGCTGACCTGCACGTGGGCTACGAGCTGGAGCTATCCTCAAAGGGCGTCCGCGTCCCTCCCCACGAGGAGAGGATAGCGAACGAGCTGGTGAGGCTCGGCGAGGAGACCGGCGCTCAGGTCCTCGTGCTGCTGGGCGACGTGAAGCACCGCGTCGCGGGTTACAGCTGGAGGGATGCGGTCGGCGTCAGGAAGCTCGTCGGGATCGTCAAGGCCTCCTTCGAGGAGGTGCTCGTCCTCCCGGGGAACCACGACGGCGGCATCTCGGAGCTCCTGGCCGGGCTTGCGAGGATAGAGGACAGCAGGGGAATCATGCTCGGCGACTATTGGGTGATGCACGGCCACACCTGGCCCCATCCCGACTGCCTCTCGGCCAGAACCGTTGTGATCGGCCACACACATCCGACCCTGAGGATCAGGTCAGAGGAGGGGACCGTCAGGACCAGGGTCCACCTGCTGATGGAGGCGAGCAGGTCCAGGCTCGCGAAGGAGCTGACGTCCAGACCGGGTTACGCTCGTCTGCTCGAGGGTCGGAAGCCGCGGGGGAAGCTCAGGCTGGTGGTGTTGGCCCACTTCAGTCCTCTGGCGCCGGGTGTCGACGTCCAGGAGCTGAGGGGCTCTCCGGGGACGAGCCCGCTGATCAGGTCAGGGGTCTTCGACCTAGCGGGTGCAGAGGTCATTACGCTCGACGCCCAGCCGATAGGGAGGTTGGGGGAGATCCGTGCAGAGGCAGCGGAGGGTTGACGCGGAGTCGGCGGCACGGCAGCTCGTCTCCGAGAGGAGGGTGAAGCGTTACGTCTTCAGGCCGAGCGGCAGGTCCGTCTGGGTCGTGGTCGGCAGGCACCGGGACTACCTCGTGATGCCGGACGTGCCCTACTGCACCTGCGACGACTTCTTCTTCCGGGTGATCAACAACGAGAAGCCCATGTGCTATCACCTGATGGCGGTCCGCATGGCCTCCGAGTCGGGCAACTACGAGGTCATCGAGGAGGGCGACGAGTGGTACTGGCAGCTGATGTGGGACTGGCTCGACTGGTCGAGGAGGTGAGCCGGGCACCCACCACGACCTCCCTCCCCTCCACGGGCCGGACCCGCCAGACCCAGACGAAGCTCGTCAGGAGGTTGACGCCGAAGGCGACGACGACGGCGAGGAAGTAGGCCAGTAGGTGGTTGAGCAACAGCAGCTTGTTCAGCGCGAAGAAGACCGCGAGGTTCACGGCTATGCTCAGGACGCGGGAGACGTGGTACTTGAACAGCCTTTGGAGTAACGGGTTGCCCCTCCGGCCCTCCTCTCCGAAGACGAGTCGGTCGTTCAGGAGGAAGTTGATCAGGAGGACGACCTCCGTTATCAGGACCGCGGAGAGGAAGGAGTCGATCCCCATCAGATCCACCGAGACGAACATCAACCCCTCGGCTAGTACCAGCGTCGAAACGCCGATCGCCACGAACTTGTAAGTCCTTACGTCGCGCAGCAGTGAGAGGGCGAATCCGAGCAGGCCCCTCAGAGCGCATTTCATCCCCGCTCACTCCGGACGGTAGAGGGACCTCAGCACACCCAGGTCGTACGAGTAGTCGCCCTTCTCGTCCTCGGGCGTCTCTATGATCATCGGCAGCCCCCGGAGCACTTTGTGGTTGACGATCCTCCTGAAACCCTCCTTTCCGATGTGGCCGTGACCGATGTGCTCGTGCCTGTCCAGCCCGCTCCCGAGGCCTCCCTTCGAGTCGTTGAGGTGAAGGACCTTAAGCCTCCTGAGGCCGACCTTCTCCTCGAAGGCCCTCAGCGTCTCCTCGAGCCCCGCCTCGCTCCTGACGTCGTACCCTGCGGCGTAGAGGTGGCACGTGTCCAGGCAGACGCCGACCCTGTCCGGCTGCTCGATCCGAGAGAAGATCTCGCCGATCTCCTCGAACCTCGAGCCCACGCTCCCCTTCTGTCCGGCCATGTTCTCCAGCAGCAGGACGCACCCCGTCTCGACCTTGGAGAGGGCCTCGTTCACCGCCCTCGCGACCCTCTCGATCCCCGCCTGGACGCCCTTACCCAGGTGGCTTCCCAGGTGGCAGACGAGGTAGTCGATCTCCAGCGCGTCGCACCTCCTCAGCTCGTCGATCAAGACGTTCACGGACTTCCTCCAGCCGTCCTGCTTCGGAGAGGCTATGTTGGGGAGGTAGGGCATGTGGGCGACGACCACGCGGTAACCCTCCTCCCTCCTCCTCCGCTTGAACTCCTCCACCTCCTCCTGCTTCAGCTTCTGAGCTCTCCATCCCCTGGGGTTCCTGGTGAAGATCTGGAAGGTCGTGCAGCCGAGCTCCTTTGCGCGGTCCACGGACTTCGCGATCGATCCCGAGATGGAGACGTGTGCCCCGAGCAGTAGCATCCGACCGAAAGCCCTCGACGTGATTAATACCCTTGTGGGTTCCACTGTGGACTGGATGGGTTCCGGGGCTTGCGAGGAGGGGCTCGGCGCGCTGGCCTTCGCGCTGGCGGTCAGGTTCGTCAAGCTGGTTCGGGACCTTTTCGGGGAGAGGCTCATCTCCGCGGCGGTCTTCGGCTCGCTGGCGACAGGTAGGTTCAACCTCGAGTCCGACGTGGACGTACTGCTGGTGGTGGAGGACCTCTCCGGCATCACGATGGCCCGTCGGATCGGGTCTTGAGCGACTCTCAATCCAGGAGACCGTCAGGAGGCTTGCGACGCTGAGGGGCCTCGCGATGTACGGCGACGAGACAGCGCTCAAACCACCCTCCGCGCTCTTCAGAAGGGAGGACGCTCTGGAGGCCCTTCGCCGGGCAGAGGAGGCCTTCGGGCTCTGCAGGAGGCTCGTGACCGACTGGACCTCCTGAGGCACCGCGTTGCGCCGAAGGCCCCAGACCGACGACGGGCAGTCCCATGTCCTGAAGGGGTTATCAGGTGCCGGTTAGCTGGACGGCCGGCATGAGGGAGACCCTCGAGGCTGTCAGGGACGTCGACAGGGCCCTCGACGAGTTGGGGAGCGAGATCGAGACGGAGATCAGGGACCTCGAGGAGCACGTCAGGAAAAGGGTCGCGGAGCTGAGGGAGGGAATATCCAGGCTGATTGAGTCGGAGAGGGCCAGGATGATGCGTGAGATGGAGCAGGAGGTCAATTCCCATGCGGAGAGGCTGAGGTCCGAGTCGAGGACCAGGATCAAGGCGCTCACCGAGGCCTTCGAGCGGAGGTCAGGACAGATCGCAGAGGAACTGGTCAGGGCCATCCTGGGCTGATCGTCATGGACTCTGGATACGTTTACGCCCTCGCGTTCTCGGTGAAGGGGAGGCTCCTCGGAAGGAGGGACCTGGAGGAGCTGGCTTCATCGAAGAGCGTTGAGGACTTCGTCGCGGCCCTGCGGGCCACCCACTACTTCGAGGCCCTGACCTCCCTACCTCAGAGGCCCAACGCGAGGGTCGTCGAGAGGGCCCTCTGGTCCCACCTCTACCGCTACCACGTGAGGCTACTCCGGCTCACTGGCTGGAGCCCGGTCCTCTGGGCGCTCTACGAGCGTCACCTGTTCAGGGCCATGAAGGCGCTGGTTCGCGGAATGGCCTCCCGTCTCCCCCAGGAGGACCTGATGAGGGAGGTGGACACGACCGCGGCGGAGCTCGTCGAGGAGCGGGACGTCTTCGCCAGGGCCCTCGCATCGAGGGACTTCCAGGAGCTCCTCGGGTCCGTCAGGGGGACGCGGTTCGAGGGGCCCGTCACCAGGGCCCTCGCGCTCTACGAGAGGACCGGCGATCCGGCGGCAATAGACCTGGAGTTCGACCGGGAGGCGGCTGCGGGCTTCACGCGGGCAATCGGGCGCCTGAGGGGCTGGGACAGGAGATGGCTCGCGTGGGCCTTCGAGTGGCACCTCAACTCCCTCGCCGTCGAGACGGTCCTGAGGGGGAAGGAGTGGGGGTTCGAGCAGGCCGAGCTCCGGAGGGCGATCGAGGGCATCAGGTTCACGGTTCCGAGGCAGGTGCTTGAGGTCCTCCTGGAGTCCAAAGACGTCGACGAGGTCTCGAGGGCCCTCCAGCTGATCGAGGGCAGGTCCGTTCCCAGGATCAGCGCCAGGAGCAGCTACGGTGAGATGGCGGGCGAGCTCAGGGAGAGGGGATGGAGGAGCGCCGTCGAGAGGTTCCGGAAGCTGTACCTGACCTCCGTTTCCCACCTGGTCCTCGCCGTCGGCTCCCTGATGCTCATAGAGGAGGAGGTCAGGAAGCTGGCCGGGATCTGTGCCGGGATCGAGCTGGGCATGCCCAAGAGCAAGCTGCTCGAGACGATCGCGATCTGAGTCTTGCCTCTAACCTGACTTAGCCCCTTTTATCGCCCTGAGGACCCTCTCCGGCCACAGAGGCATGTCGATGTGCTTCACGCCCAGGTGGGAGAGAGCGTCCAGGACGGCGTTCACCAACGCGGGCGTCGCGGCGATCGTCCCGGCCTCTCCTATCCCCTTCACGCCGAGCGGGTTGTGCGGAGACGGCGTGACCGTGTGGTCGGTGACGATGTCCGGGACCTCGCAGGCGGTCGGCACCAAGTAGTCGTTCAGGGTGGAGGTTAGCAGGTTACCGTTCTCGTCGTAGACGGCCCACTCGTACAGCGCCTGCGCCAGCCCCTGGGCGATCCCTCCGTGAATCTGGCCCTCGACGATCATCGGGTTGATCTGGTTCCCGCAGTCGTCGACCGCGACGTACCTCAGGACCTTGACCGCACCGGTCTCAGGGTCCACCTCTACTACCGCGACGTGGGTCCCGAAGGGGAACGTGAAGTTCGGCGGGTCGTAGAAGACCGTCGCCTCGAGTCCCGGCTCGAGCCCAGGAGGCAGCTCGTTGGCGCCCGCACCGTACGCGGCATAAGCCACCTCCTGGATCGTCTTCTGCTTCTCGGGTGCCTCCCTAACGTAGAACCTTCCGCGCTCGAAGACCAGGTCCTCCTCCCTCACCTCGAGCATGTGGGCCGCTATCTTACGGGCCTTCTCCAGGACCCTGTCGCACGCCAGAGCTATCGCACCTCCCGCGACCGGTGTGGTCCTGCTGCCGTAGGTCCCCATGCCGAAGGGGATGGCATCCGTGTCTCCGTGGACGACCTCCACGTCCTCTATCGGAACCCCCAGCTTGTCTGCCACTATCTGGGCGAATGTGGTCTCCTCTCCCTGACCGTGCGGGTGCCCTCCAGTGTAGACCGTCACCTTCCCCGACGGGTGGACCCTGACGACGGCGCTGTCCCAGAGGCCCAGACCGAAGCCGGTGGCCCTCACGGCGGCCGACGGGCCCATGCCGCAGATCTCGACGTAGCTGGAGATCCCTATCCCGATCAGCCTCCCCCTTCTCCTAGCCTTCTCCTGCTCCTCCCTCCACTTCCTGTACTCGGCCAGCTCAAGCGCCTTCCTGAAGGCCGTGATGTAGTCGCCGCTGTCGTAGGTGATCCCGATGGGCTTGGCCTGGTACGGGAACTTCTCCTTGGGCACGAAGTTCACAGCCCTCACGTCGGCCGGGTCCTTCCCGATCTCCCTCGCCACCAGGTCCATCACCCTCTCGAGGACGTACGTCGCCTCCGGCCTCCCCGCACCCCTGTAGGCGTCGACGGGAGCGGTGTTGGTCAGCGCTCCTATCACCTCCACCGAGACCGCACCGATCTCGTAGGGCCCGCTCAGCATCGGACCGAAGAGTATGGTCGGTATCCCCGGAGCAGCGGTGGAGAGGTAGGCTCCCATGTTGGCATACGACCTCACCTTCAGGCCGAGGACCTTGCCGGATCTCAGGGCAGCGGCCTCGACGTACTGCACGTGGTCCCTTCCGTGGATCGTCGAGAGGAAGTTCTCCTCCCTGGTCTCCACCCACTTGATCGGAACCTCGAACTTCCTGGCCAGGTGAAGCACCACCGCCTCGGGGCCGTAGACGTGGATCTTCGACCCGAAACCACCTCCCACGTCGGCCGAGATCACCCTCAGCTTGTGCTCGGGTATCCCCGTGATCAGGCTCAGCAGGAGCCGGTGGACGTGCGGGTTCTGGCTCGTGACGTATAGCGTGAACCTGTCGGAGAACCTGTCGTAGGTCGCCACGGCCGCCCTCGTCTCCATGGCGGTCGGCTGGAGCCTGGTGTTCACCATCCTCTGCTTCACCACGACCTCGGCCCTCGCGAAGGCCTCGTCCACGTCTCCGCCGGAGGCCCTCCAGACGAAGGCGGTGTTGTTCGGCACCTCGTCGTAGAGCTGGGGCGCACCTGGCTGGACGGCCTTCTCCGGATCCACCACCGCGGGCAGGGGCTCGAGGTCGGCCCGGACGAGCTCAGCCGCATCGGCCGCCGCGTAGGGAGACCTCGCCACCACCACGGCGTACGGGTCACCCACGTACCTTACCTTGTCCACCGCTACGGGCCTGTAGGGCGTGGTCCTCAGGTCCGATCCAGGTATCTGCCACGCGGTCGGTATCATGCCCAGTCCGTCCATCAGGTCCTCTCCTGTGAGGACCGCAACCACGCCATCCACCTTCAGCGCCCTCGAGACGTCGACCGATCTGATCCTCGCGTGGGCGACCCTGCTCCTGACGAAGTGGACGTAGAGCGTCCCCGGGAAATTGAGGTTCGCCGTGTACCTGCCCTTCCCGGTGATCAGCCTCGGGTCCTCCTTCCTCTTTACCCTTGCACCGAAGAGTTTGGTAACGGCCACGTTGCGAAAAGGATGCGTCCAATAGATATCATTTATGCTGGGTTCCACGGATGGCTGCATCGCGGGGCCTGAGCTGCTGTCGTGGACGTAGATGGCGTCAACGGTAAATGTCGGGTCGACCGCTGGGTTCCGAGGCCCCGGTCGTATAGCCAGGTCAAGTATACCGGCCTTTCGAGCCGGGGACCCGGGTTCAAATCCCGGCCGGGGCACTCAATATTTTCCGTTCGCCCGGTCCGAGATCCCTCAAGGACCCAACCTTGAACAGGCCGCGGGTGGGAATCGAACCCACGACCACCGGGTGTCCGCCGTTCCGCTGTGGTCCACAGCCCGGGGTGCTACCGCTACACCACCGCGGCCGCCCGCCGCTCAAGCCACCTTCCAACTTTTTAACGTCTGCACGGGATCAGGTCCGGATGGTGCCACCCGAGGTCTTCACGCTCCCGTTCATGCAGAGGGCCTACCTGGCAGCGCTTCTGGTCGGGGCGCTCCTGCCCACCGTCGGGAGCTTCGTGGTCCCGAAGAGGCTGTCGCTGCTCGGCGACACGTCGGCCCACATCGCCTTCGGAGCCGCAGCCTTCGCGTCCCTCATCGGCCTCGCGCTCACCGACGCCCTCTCGGTTCCCGTAACGGCCCTCGCGACGGTCCTCATGCTGAGGCTGATCAGGGGGATGGGCGTGAGCGGTGACGTGGCCCTCACGGTCTTCCTCACGGCCGGTGCGGCCCTCGCTTCGGCCTCGATAAGCCTCGGCTCCCGCGTCAACCTGCAGGCCGTGCTCTTCGGCTCCGTCCTCCTCGTAGGCCCCGAGGACCTGATGGCCATGCTCGTCGTGACCGCGGCCGTCATCGGGATAGTGGTGACGAGGTTCGGCGACCTGATACTCTTCACGCTGAACGAGGAGCTGGCGCGCCTGAAGGGCGTCAGGACTGGAGTGCTCGAGACGCTCTTCGCCGTTGTGGTCGCGGTCGCGGTGATCGAGTCGATGAAGTTGATGGGCGTCCTGATGGTGACCTCGCTTCTGGTGCTCCCGGTCGTCGCCGCGTCATCGGTCTGCACGTCCCTGAGGAAGTCGATCCTCACGTCCGTCGCTGTCGCCGAACTCTCGACCTTCTCCGCCATCACCCTCTCCTACCTCGTGGGCCTCCCTCCCGGGTCGCTGACGGTCCTCCTGCTGCTGGCCGCGCTTCTGCTCCTCGGGGCCGCTGGGAGAAGAGGGATGACCCTGTGAGGTGAAGGGCCTTGACCGAACGGGTCGATATCGGGCCGCTCGCGCTGCTCCTGATGTTGTTGCTCTTAGTCACCGCGCACACTGCACGTATCGCCGTCGCTGAGGGGCCCAAGCTCGAGGTGACGGTGCCGAACTCGCCCGACCCGTACGACATCAGGGTGGTGATCGAGGGGCCCGGCGGAACCTGGACCTTCGAGGGCAGGACCACGATCTCGCTGTCCGGCGTCACCAGCGGCACCTACGCCGTCCGGATCTACTACAGGGGTTACCTCGTGGCGACCCGGGTTGTGGCCGTGAACCGGGAGAACGTGGCGGTCGAGATCGGGATACCGTTCGTGGACGTGGTCCTGAGGGCCGTGGACCTGAGCGGCAGGGAGCTCTCGGGTCGCCTCTACGCCGTCGCTGAGCCGAGGGACGCCTACAGCGAGCTCACCGTCACCGGCAGCTCCATAGTGATCCGGAGGGCGCTCGAGCCAATCGCGTACTCGCTCTACGTCGAGTGGGAAAGCCCCCTCTACGTCAGGCGCGCGAGCCTGAACCTGACCGAGCCTGCGTGGTCGCTGAGGAGCAGGGGCGTGGTTAAGCTGCCCGTAGGGGACCTGACGGTGACCGTCATCGACAAACAAGGAAGGGGAATCGGAGGCGCCCAGGTCAGGATCGCCAACCAGCTCCTGACCACCGCGGAGGACGGCAAGGCGGTTCTCATGAGGGCCCCGCTGGAGTACAAGGGCGAGCCCGTGAGGTACGACCTGGAGGTCACCTACATGGGGTACGTGCTGTACCGAGGGTCGTTGACCGCGTCGTCGACGAGCTACACGTTCACCGTCACCGCAGACCTAAGGACGCTGACCGTGCTGGTCCTCGGCGAGAGCGGACAGGGCCTTCAGGGAGCGAGGGTCTCGCTGCTGAGGGAGGGCAACGAGGTGGGAACGGCCTTCACCGATGCCGGAGGCCGCGCCGTCCTCGAGAACGTGATCCCGGTCGAGCACTTCCTCCGGGTGGAGTACAAGGGGTTGACCCAGACGATCCGGTTGACACCGCAGGCGCTGTCCGGTGAACCGATCAGGGTCGTGCTTCCCGTCTACATCGAGATTGGTGGTGCTCCGCTCTCGTCGCTGCAGTTCCACCTCCTCATCGCTGGACTGGCCTCGGCAGCAGCGGCCATCGCGGTCCTTTCGGTGGTCCTGGTCAGGAGGAGGGCAAGGAAACTGAGGGTTGTGGGGCCGATCTACTGATGCTCACCTCCACTCCCTCGGATACCTCCAGTCGGATCCGTGTGACCTCATGCTGACCCTGAAGACCTCCGGAAGCGTCCTCTTGTGCTGCGAGGACCTCACCATCCGCTCAACCCTCATGACCGTCTCCCTATCTATGCCGAGCTGCTCTGCCACCCTATCGACGTCCATCCACCTGTCGAACCTGAGGTAGAGGATGCTGTCGAGGAGGTCGTAGCTGATGCCGAGCTCGCCCTCTGCCGTCTGGTCCTCCCAGAGCCTGGGCGAAGGGGGCTTCGCGATCACCCGCTCCGGAACGCCCAGGTACCTCGCGAGCTGCCTCACCTGCGTCTTGTACAGGTCAGCGAGCGGCATCACGTCGACCCCAGCGTCGCCGTACTTCGTGAAGTAGCCGATGGTGAGCTCCGACTTGTCGCTGGTGCCTATCACGAGGGCGTTCCTGACGGCGGCCTCAGCGTGGAGGAGGACCATCCTGACACGCGCGGTTACGTTCCCCTTCACGACGCGGTCCCTTACGCCGAGGGCCGTGACGATGGAACCGACGATCGGCTCGACGTCGATGAGCTTGACGTTCCGCTCCGGGATGCCGAGCCTGTCGACGACCTCGAAGGCGTCCTCCAGGTCCTCCTTCGGCGTGACCGCTGAGGGCATGATCATGCACGTCACGTTCTCGGGGCCCAGGGCCCTGACGGCTATGTACGCGGTGACCGTCGAGTCGATGCCGCCGCTCAGCCCCAAAACGCCGCCTTTCTTACCCGCGAATTCGGCGACGTACTGCCGGAGCCTCCTGGTGAGGTACTCGACCACCGGTCCGGGATCGATCTCGAGCTCCTTGATGGGCACCTTCGCGTCCGGCATCCACCTCAACGACAGAGTCAGCTGTATATGATCTCGGTGCTCCCGTCTCCATCGTTAAGCTGCCGCAGGCCAACCGTTGGTCCGGTGCTCTCCGAGGCGCTGGACGGATGCGGAACCTCGACCGCCACTGAACCCAACTGCCGCGATCCGGTATAAATTGACGCATAATGGTCGGGTGGCGTGAAGTTCGAGGGCTCGTTCGATCTCAAGGCCCCTCCGGAGGTCTTCTTCAAGGTGGCAACGGACCCGAACAAGTTCAGCAAGGCGATACCGGACGTGAAGAAGGTGACCGTGAAGGACAAGGACAACTTCAACGTCGAGTTCACGATCTCGCTTGGCCCCATTCGGGGAACGATGAAGGTGGACTTCAACTACGAGAAGGTCGAGCCCCCCAGCTTCCTCTCCGTCGTCGGCAAGGGAAGCGGCCTCCAGTCCACCGTCAACGTCCGTATCGACGCTAGGGTGTCCCCCTCTCCTTCCGGGTCGAAGGTCGACTGGTCAGCTGACCTGACGGTCGGAGGTCTCGTGGCGAGCGTCGGCGGCCGGCTGATCGAGAGCGTCACCAAGGACAAAGTGACCCAGATCATCGAGAACCTCCGGAAGATCGTGGAGAAGGAGGCCAAGTGAACGCACCGCTCTTTACGCCTCTTCCTGTCTGACCTCGATTCGGTGTGCGGAGAACCGTACCCCTGCCATTGCAGTCCAGCCCTCGGCTTCGCGGTTGATCTTTCAACTCCCTCTGCGAGATTCCGGCGGACGAGCGGTCCGTTTCCGGCTTGCGTTAAGTTGGGATGAACGCAGCGTTAACCTGAGACAAATGAGCGTCAGGGGAGAAGAGCATCGAGCTGGGGGAATCAGGCCGCAAGGCACATCGAGGTGGAGGGTTAAACCTGACGGTGACGACAAAACTCTGTAGAAATCCCTCAGCTGAAATGACGGTCCTTCCGTCACTTCAACGGTACATACATGCTGCTCTTCGTCGCGCCCACGCCGGGCCTTCCGTGGACGACGCGCTTGTTGGTTATGGCGAACTCGCCGAGACGGTGACCGATCATCTCCGGCACGATCTCCACCGGTACGAACTCCTTGCCGTTGTGGACTGCAATCGTCATACCCACCATCTCAGGAAGTATCACCATGTCCCGCGCGTGGGTCCTGATCGCCTTGTTGATCCCGAGCCTCCGGTACTTCCTCACCTTCGCGAGGAGCGCCTTCTGGGCCTCCGTCAGACCCCTTCTCAGGCTCCGCCTCTGCCTGCTCGGCAGCAGCTTGATGAACTCGTCCATGCTCATCTGCTGCAGCTGCTCCAGCGTGTAGCCGCGGTACGTGAACTCCCGGACCATCCACGGAGAAGGCTTGCCCGCCTCATTTAAGCATGATCTGAGGGGAAACGGTCCCCGGGTCTTTCCGGCACGTTGGGAGCCGCGTGAACAGCAATCGTCGTCCTGTAGCCGCTCAGTAGACCGTGACGGATACCTGAACCCTGGGCCCTCCCGAGATCTCTAGCTCGATCGCGTAGCTCTTCGCAAGGCCCGTGACGATCCCGCAGTGGCCAGCTGGCACCTCGATCCTCGCCTCCTCGCCCACGCCCAGGTGCAGGGGGCTTGAGGGCGACGGAGTTCCCGGAGCGTTGCAGGTCACACCGTCCACGAGCACCCTCGTCACGTAGGTCGGCGCCCCGCCCTCGTTCCGGAGGAGGACTACCACGCTCTTCCGCTCCGGGCTCCAGTAGGCCGCAGTAACCCTCACACGGGCCTCGGTAGTGGATACCTGTGCAGGTATCAGGAAGACCGCCACGACGAGCGCCAGCCCGATCACGACCATGGCAGCTCCGGCCACCACGGCGATCAGCAGCTCAGGCGAGAGGGACCGGGGCATCGGGGGAGCTGCTACGTGCTCAGAGAAATCCTTTGCAGGGCCGCCCGCGGTCTGCTGCATAACGGAGATTAACCGCCGCTACGTCACGCCGGTTGGGTTTGGAGCAGGGTCTGAGACCGGACCTGATGTTCGCGCTCGTGGCGTTCGTGGGGATAGGCCTCACCGACTTCATCAGGAAGAAGGGGTCCGTCGAGGGAGCCCAGCCGGCGCAATACCTCCTGCTCGAGACGCTGATCCTGCTCGGCTTCGTCGGAGCCTTCGCCCTGCTCACGACCGGCCCGGATTTCATGCCCAACAGGGCTGCAGCGATGTACGCGCCGATCTCCGCCATCACGATAGGCGTCGGCCTTTTGGCACTGCTGCATGGCCTCCAGCACGGCCAGGGGAGCGTGGTGATCCCGATCTCACGGCTGGGGCTCTCGCTCGCATCGATCCTCAGCATCCTCCTCCTCGGCGAACCGGTCACGCTGACCAAGGCGCTGGGCATAGCGCTCGCGGCCGTCGCGGTCCTCCTGCTTTCGATGTGAGAAGATGTCAGATGGTCCTCAGGGATCGGATTGCGGATCTTCCCCGGTGAAGAAGGACGGCTCCCGTCCGGACCCGGCACCGCTGATCCTTCCGGTCATCCTCTCGGTCATGACGTGGGCCGCGATAGCCACACTCGTGCCATCGCCTCCGCCGGTCAAGACGCTGCCGCCGGTTGTGACCTTCGAGGAGCCCCCGAGCGCACCAGAGGTCTCCTCCGCGCCGTACCTGAACGCAACGGTCCTTCTCGCAGCCGTGGGCGTCTCGGGAACGCTCTTCGTGCTCCTCCTCAAGAAAAGGCCGTCACTCGCCTCCCTCCTCTCGGCCGCCCTCTACCTGCTGGTCACAGGTTCGTCCATGTCCTACCTGCTCCTCTCATCGGGGCACGTGATCGCCGGGAGCGTCTCCCTCACGCTGCTCCTCTCCTACGGGCTCGGTGCCCTCTGCACGTACCTCATCCGTAGGAGAACGGGGCTGGCCGCGGCCGTCTCTGGCTCCATTACCGGCGCGCTGGGAGGGCTCGTGATCGCCTCGGTCGTCCCTCCCTTCACCTCTCTGGTCCTGATGGGCGCCGCGGCCCTCTTCGACCTCCTCATGGTCTGGAGGGGCTACCTCTCGGCGATGAGGGCGCTGCCCTCGGAGGGATACAGGACCATCAGGGGGATGGTGGTGGAGATGCGCGACGCCAGCGTGGGCCTCGGGGACCTGATCTTCTACGCGATGGCCATATCGGTGTCGTTCAGGATCGCGGGCCTGACCACGGCCGTCGCGGTCAACGCCGTCGTGATCGCCGGCTACTACGCAACGCTCGCGATGCTGCGCAGGTGGGATCAGGTCCCGGGCCTCTCGATCCCGCTCGGCCTCTCGCTGGTCCTGCTCGTCCTCCGAACCTACCTGTTCTGACGACTGGACGACTCGATCCGGTCGCACAGAGCGTTCAGGTACGCTCCGACGTCCGACGGCGGGTTGACCGTCTCCCTCAGGACCCTGCGGGTCAGGTAGATCGAGGCTCCAACAGCGTAGTGCAGCTCGACCGATGCCGAGAGCAGCGCCGCGAGCGCCACCATGGCCCCCCTCGTCAGCTCTGTGACGTGCTCGGGCTCGAGCCAGTTGGCCTTGAGGTGATCCTTCGATGCGAAGGGGTCGAAGCCTCCGAGGGCCCACACAGGACATCCGGCCGACTCGGAGCGCGCCCTCACGTTGTTGAGCGCCTCGCCTGGATCGCGGTGGGCACCTGAGGTGATTAGCAGCACGCCTCTCCCACGCACGGTCGAGAACTGGGCCCCACCTTCCGCGTCCACCGAGAAGCCTTCTCCCCCGACAACCCTTAGGTCCGCAACCAAGCGCTCGAGGAGGAGCCGCGCGCCCAGGGCCAGCTCGGAGCCGTCGTACGTCATCCGCACGGTCACGTCACGCCTGAGTCCAGAGAGGGCGACCTCAGCATCGCCGGGGCCCGCGATGAGCTCCGCCTCCGGCGGCGCGCCTATCGGCCTGACCAGAACCCTCCCGGCGTCCACGAGGTCGACGAAGGGTTTCGCCGCGTGGAGGCAGACGGTGAAGTCCGCCCTCACCCGTTTGCTGTATTCTCCGGTATCCGGGTTTACGCCCGAAGGGACGTCGACGGCGAAGACGGTGGCCCTGGAGGAGTTGACCAGCGCGAAGACCTCCGAGTACGGCCTTCCGATATCGCCCCTGATACCGGTACCGAAGACCCCGTCGATGATGACGTCCGCGGAGGAGATCAGCTCCCTCAGCTCGGTGGGCACCTCATCGCCCGTGAGGATGTGGCACCTGACGGTACACGCCATCCTCCTGACAGCCTCCCATGCGTCCCTGGCCTCCTCCGTCCTCGGCTCACCGGTCCTCGAGATGAGGAGCACGTGCACCTCTTTAGCCAACGACGCGAGGTGCCTGGCAGCTACCAGCGCGTCGCCCCCGTTGTTGCCAGACCCCGCGAGCACGACCACGCGCTTGGAGCCGAGGTCATCCACGTTCTCAGCCACGGCCCTCGCCACCTCGGCGCCCGCGTTCTCCATCAGGATCCGGCGAGGAACCCCAAGGTACTCCGAGTTCAGGTCGATCGCGGTGATGTCCCTGCTCCTCAGGCGCCTCCCGGTCACCTCCTCCTCAACCCCAGGATCTCGTCGAGGTTCCTCACCACTTCCCGCACGCCGCCGGACCTGAGGTGAATCAGCACCTTCTCCCAGTCGGTGCGCAGGACCAGAACGGTGATGACCGAGAGGGCTGCGATGCCGACGAGGACGCCGAGCGTGTTGCCCAGCGCCGTCTCCAGAACGTCCAGGTAGATCCCGCCCGTGTAGGCCACGAAGACCGCGAGCACCACCTTCCCAGCGGTGTTGGCCAGCATGAACCTCCAGAGGGGCATCTTGATCATCCCTGCGGGAATGTAGTAGACGTCATCGGGCAGAGGGGTGAGCGCGAAGAGGAAGACCGCCAAGTCTCCGTACCTCCCCAGCAGCTCCCTGAGGGCGTCCATCTGCCTCCTCTTCGGCTCGGCCAGCAGCCTGTACCCGGTTCTGCCCAGGGCGTACGAGGTCAGCTTCCCCAGGGCCCCGCCTGCGCCTGAGACTAACCCCAGCAGCAGCGGGTCGAGCGTTTTGCTGAGCAGGACCACCACGAACAGGTATGGCACCGGCAGGAAGGGGACGAGGCTCCCCACCAGCGAGACGAGGAAGACGCCGCCGTAACCGTAGCTCTCGGCGATCGCCCTCAGCGCCCCAGCCAGATCCAACCCCACATCGTCTCTCAAGCCGGTACTTTAGGGATGACTGGTCCTTTGCGCCCGCCTCGAGCGGCATCGAAACGCACGAGCCTCCCCGAAGGCCGCCAACACCTGGCTGGAAGGGAGATATCGACGCAGCCGGCCAGTCAGCGCAGGGGACGTCATGGGGGACGTTGTGACCTCGGTGACGGTAACGGGGCTTGGCGTCTCGGACCTGGTGAGGGAGGTCTGCAGGGTCCTGGAGAGGGCAGGGGTGAGGGCCTCAGCGGTGCAACCGCAGCGCGCCTCAGAGCTCGAGGGCGAGGTGCTCGTGGTGGTCGGCGACGACAGGGACGTTCTGAGGTTCCTCCACTCGGGACCGCTGCCGGAGGCGAGCCTGCTGATCGTCGGGCTCGAGCCCACCAGGTCGTTCCTGACCTCCGTCGAGCTGGAGGACCTCGCCGAGGCCGCAGCTCACCTGGTTGAGGGGAACTTCAGGGTCGAGCAGGTCCCCCTGCTGAGGTGCACGGCCGATGAGGGCGACTCGTTCGTCGCGGTCAACGAGGGCGCGGTCTTCCCTAAGAGGACGGCGACGCTGATGGGATACACGCTCTTCCTCGACGGCGAACCCGTCTGGGGTGACAGGGCCGACGGCGTTCTGGTCTCGACGCCCATTGGGTCGAGCGCCTACGCCCTCTCTGCCGGTGGCGTGCTGATCCACCACGACGCGCAGGTCTTCCAGGTGGTTCCGATCAACTCGGTCGACCTCACGAGGAGGCCCCTTGTCGTCTCCGCAGGAAGCGAGGTCAGGGTCTCGGAGATAGAGGCGGAGGGCGGTGTCGAGCTCGTCGTCGACGGCCTGATCAGGAGACCCGTCGGCTCGGAGGTGGTCTTCACGCGTTCCGAGAGGCCGCTGAGGCTGATCAGGTTCCCCGGAAGGCCTGCGATCGCGGGGAAGATGGAGAGGAAGGTGCTGTTGGCGGAGGAGAACCTGCCCCTGCCGCCGTCGGCGAGGCTCGTCAGGAAGGTCCTCGAGTACCGGGGGACCATGACCTTCGAGGAGCTGCTGGCCGAGACCGGTCTCCCCGAGAGGACCCTGAGGTACTGTCTCAGCGTGCTGGTCGCCAGGGGAGTCGTAAAGCGAACCAACGACCCCGACGACTTCAGGAGGAAGCTTTACCAGCTCAGGAGGTGAGGTGTCGTCTGCAAATCGCGGAGCGTCCTGCTTCCCACCGCGAACTTTGCACCGAATTCAAGGTATAGGTGAGGGCGGAAGGAAGGGAGACGCGTGAGGCGCGCTGCGCTGCTGCTCGTCGCGGCTCTCGTGCTCGCAGCTGCGGCCGCTGGGATAGCGGTCCTCCTCACCATCAGACCCTCCGCACAGGAGCCCATCAGGATAGGGTTCCTCGGTCCCCTGAGCGGCCCCTTCGCGGCCTGGGGCGTCAACCACAGGGACGGGATGCTCCTTGCGGTCGAGGAGGTCAACGACCGCGGCGGCGTCCTCGGCAGGAGGTTGGAGCTGGTCGTGAGGGACGACAGGAACAGCCCGTCGGAGGCCGTATCTGCCTTCAGGGAGCTCGTCGAGGTCCAGAGGGTCGTGGCGGTGGCTGGGCCCGTCTCGAGCGACATAGGTCTGGCGCTCTCGAAAGAGGCCGAGAGGTACCGCGTTCCGCTCTTCCTGCTGGCAGCTGGATCCGACAGGGTTCTGACGAGGTCGAGCAGGTACACCTTCAGGACTTGCCTCCCGTCGGCCTCGATGCACGAGCAGCTCTTCGAGGAGTTCATCAGGGCCATGAAGGTCACGCGGGTCGGAAACGTCATAGCCGATTACGAGTGGGGTCATTCGATAAGAGAGGCGGTTGAGCGCGTCGCCGCACGCACCGGAATCCAGCTCAGGACCGAGGTGGCTCCCCTGACCGAGAGCGACTTCACGCCGTACCTGCGGAGGCTGAGGGACCTGAACCCGGAGCTGATCATCGCAACGGGTCATCCGCCGGGGCTCTCGGCCATCGTCAGGCAGTCGCTCGAGCTCGGACTGGACGTGAAGTGGATAACCGGCTCGGTACCTCCAGCGGCACCTCTGGTGAACGCCCTAGGCGAGCTGGCCTTCGGGAGGGTGCTGCTGACCAACTGCGCGAACTACGAGAGCCCTGAGTACGTGGCCCTTGCGGAGAGGTTCAGGGAGAGGTTCGGGACGCTGATGGAGCAGTTCGCGGTGACCGGATACGTCACGGTGATGATGATCGCGGACGCCATCGAGAAGACCGGGAGCACGGATCCCAGCGTGATAGCGGACCACATCAGGAGCGGCAGGTATGTATCACCGCTCTACCTGTGGCCCCTCTCCTACACCGAGTGGGGGGAGCTGAAGGAGGCGAGGATGAGCTTCGCGGTGATCGAGCGCGGCGACCCGCCGGGAAGGGTGAACCCCGGATCCGGATGGCACCTCAGGATTTTCTTCATCACCTCCGAACCGGTAAAGCCGTACGTCCCTAAGGAATGAGCGCGCTGATCAGGTGCGATGGGGTCTCGAGGAGGTTCGGGTCGACCTGGGCGCTCCGAGAGGTCTCGCTGGAGCTGAGGGAGGGCGAGGTGCTCGGCGTGATTGGTCCGAACGGCTCAGGCAAGTCCACGCTCCTCAACGTCGTTAGCGGTTTCCTCAGACCCGACGGAGGGAGGGTCCTGGTGGGAGGTGTGGACGTGACCGGGAAGGGGCCTGAGGCCGTTGCGAGGCTCGGCGTTCGGAGGACCTTCCAGGTTCCCAGGCTGATAGAGGACCTTTCGCTGCTGGACAACGTCGCCCTACCTCTGCTGGAAGAATTCGAACCCGATGAGGCGAGGAGAGTGGCCGAAGAGCTCCTTGAGAGGCTCGGGGTCAGCAGACCGGGCGAGAGGCCGTCGAGGGTTCCGATGGCGGACCGGAGGAGGGCCGAGCTGGCGAGGGCCGTGATCGCACGCCCGAAGGCGATACTGATCGACGAGTACCTGAGCGGGCTCACCGAGCGTGAGGCTGCCATTGCGGTGGACGCCCTGCTGGAGCTGAAGAGGGAGCTGGGCTTCGCGGCGATCTGGGTCGAGCACGTCATCTCAGGCCTGATGAGGGCGGCCGATAGGGTGCTGGTGCTCCACGAGGGGTCCCTGCTGGCGGAGGGGAGGCCTGAAGAGGTCGCCGTCAGGAGGGAGGTCCTGGAGGTCTACTTCGGGACGTGAGCGCGCTACTAAGGGTGGAGGGCCTGACGGTGACGCTCAACGGATCGAGAGCGGTGAGGGGAGTCAGCCTCTCGGTCCGCGAGGGCGAGGTGGTATCCATCGTGGGTCCCAACGGTTCCGGAAAGTCGACCCTGCTCATGGCGATCATGGGCCTCCTGAGGCCCGATGGCGGCAGGGTGATCTTCAACGGCTCGGACGTCACGGCTCTGCCCGCGAACGAAAGGGCAAGGCTCGGGATCAGGCTGGTGCCATCCGAGAGGGAGGTCTTTCCGCTCATGACCCTGCGGGAGAACCTGCTAGTCTCGTGGGAGGCTGGCCCCAGGAAGGAGAGCTTCGGTGAGGCATTGGAGAGGGTCCTCGAGGTCTTCCCGTGGATGAGGCAGCGGCTCCGCGTCAAGGCAGGCAACCTCAGCGGCGGCGAGAGGAGGATGCTCGCGATCGCGATGGCCCTGATGTCCTCCCCCAGGCTGCTGCTGGTGGACGAGCCCAGCTCCGGCCTCTCACCGAGAGCGGTGGCCGCGGTCCTCGGATCAATGCGTTCCCTTGAGGGGTCGGGCCTATCGGTCCTGCTGGCGGAGCAGAACCTGGAGGTCGCGCTGAAGCTCTCCCGTCGGATCCTCGTGATGCGTTCCGGAGAGGTCCTGGCGGAGCGAGAGGTCTCCGACCCGGTCGCTGTCTCTGCGCTCATCAGGAGCCTTCTCTGGGGCTGAGCATGCTGGACCTCCTGATCGACGGCCTCTCGAACGGCCTCCAGCTCGCGCTCATCGCGGTGGGAATGACCGTCGTCCACGGGATCGCAGGCGTCCTGAACCTGGCACACGGCGAATCGGTCGTGGTAGCGACCGTGACCGCTGCGGTCCTCCTCTCCCTCGGCGCACCGCTTCCCGTCGCGCTCATCCTGGGGCTCTGCTCGTCGCTCCTGGTGGGCCTCGCGGTCTGGGCCGTCTCATCCTACGTCTCCGGTGTTGGCGAGAGGATGAGGGGAGTGCTGGGGCTCGTGATGACGCTGGGCCTCGCGCTAACGATCCACGGCTCCCTGGTCTACCTCTTCCCGACAGCGCACTACTCGTTAGTAGTGGGCCCTCTCCAGGTGGAGATCATGGGCCTC
>Ga0105162_1000787_pt1 | contig 19400 bp, 21 predicted proteins | sample JNZ201metaG_FD_81532 | JGI IMG/M metagenome (GOLD analysis project Ga0105162, IMG submission 81532) | Hot spring microbial communities from Jinze hot spring, China to study Microbial Dark Matter (Phase II) - JNZ 20120812A | ecosystem: Environmental > Aquatic > Thermal springs > Hot (42-90C) >...
CGCGCGGCCGAAGACCGCACTAAAACCGGGGACGGAGCGCGGTTTAACTTCCAAGTTCGGAATGGGTTTGGGTGGTTCCCGCGCCCTATGGCCGGCAATCCAATAAGATCTAAAGAATCTAGGTTTTTAACCTTTTCGCTCAGAATCCAGCATAAGATATATAAGCATGAATAATCCCCTAGAATTTTCTAGGAGGCGGGGCTGTAGTCTAGCAGCAGCCACACCATGCGTGGGCTGCTAGAACGGCATGACGACTGTTAAGCGGCTTTAAGCCGTTAGCCGTTAAGGGCTCCAGATGTTAGAAAACGGGTTTGCTGACCCCCTTAGGGAATGAAGATGGTCTGGAGCGTGGAGAAACCCGTAGGTCGCCGGTTCAAATCCGGCCAGCCCCACCATTCCTATTCCGATTTTCTTATAAAAATGCGTCTTAGTTTAGGCTCCCCTGCTTTATACATGGATGTTTTTTCTAGCCATGGGCATCTAAGTAGAGGCGAAACGCGGCGATTTTAGACATTTTTTCTATCCAAAAATATGTTGAAAATCATCAAAAATAGGTTGAGTTCTATTAGGATTTTTTGAAGCCCTTGTGAAAAGTGAATATCTAATTTTTGGACGAAGAGTTTATCTAAAGCTCTCTAGCGTAGTTTGATAGAGCATCAACGCGTCTGCTGAGATCCTCAAGTTTAGCTTCTAAATAGACAATCCTCTCCCGCGTTTCAATTATTTAATTCCTAATATCTACATCTGACATGAATTTTCATGGGGCATAAGTGATCTGAAAATATGCCCAATATCATCAGGAACAGTTCTTAGAGAAGCCATTTTAATGGTATATCCTGATATGTTCCATCAGGAAGGGTTCTCCTAATCGTTATTGGCAGTACGCCACGTTTCAATTCCTCAAGCGCTATATCTGTCGGATTTTTTAAATCTTTTGTAATCTCTATAAGAACTGGGGCGCCCATAGCTATCTGTAAAGCCCTTGCGCCACAAATCCTAGCTTTCTCAAAACGTGTAAGTTTAGGCGGGCCTATCAATATTTTTGTTTTAACTTCGGTATTTGTAACTTTATATTCTTCAACCATCAATACTAGCCAACCTCCTCAAATATCTTTGAAGTACAATTGAAATCTATTAATAAGATCAGTTTGCTCGCTGACAATAAGCATCCTCCATATATTTGATGCTTCACTAAAATATTGGATGGAATATAAATTTTACTGAAGTAGTTGAGGCATATCTTACGCAAAATTTAATATGAGGTGTTTACATTCACTTCTGGGGTTTAATTTGCTACAGGAGAAAACCGGAAATTTAAAACTTGGCAGCATCATTGTTTTATTTGATAGGGAATTTGGCACTCTCTTCTTCCAAGATTTCAGAGGCTATGGGAATTTATTAGATGATGCAGAATGGTTGCTTGAAAGGACACCCCAAAGATCCTGGGGCTTCATGATCCGCCCAATTACTGATGGCGAGCGTTATATTCTTTGGATAGGTGAATATGGTCCGCATGTTAACCAAATAATCAGAGAGGATATTATTTCTGATAGAAATGCATCTTTTATAAGTAAGATTCTCTTTGACCACGCAAACCGAAAGATTAGTGAAAAAATGGTTAACAAAAGAATAACTATTGAAATCTGCAAGAAACTCTTGAAAAGTAAAATAGTTCAAGACTTTAAATACTATATCTGTCCAAGAAAAAGATTCTATGAAAGCTGCCCGCATATCAATGAGATTTATAGAGTTCTAAAGGAAAAATATAGTTCAGAAGAAAAAGTGCATTATTCATTGGTAGCAGAAGTAATATCTGAGATTAAGCCATGTAATGACGTAATTATATGTCCACTTCTCTTCCCACCAAACTCGTTTGAAAGGATAATTAATTTAAATGAAGTTTTAAAGATGCGAAAACTAGGTGAAATAAAAATTATTGACCAAAATATGGTGAAGATAATTTAGTGTTCTCATAATTTCTCTTAAAAATAACCTGTTTAGCTTGGTTTAATGTATTATTTATTTTTATCCAGTGACTCCCCTTCCAGTATATTTGTCCACAACCACTACAAATCCAAAATTCATTGTAATTTTTATAGGTTGATGATGGAATCTTATCTTTTATATCCTCTTTATTAATCATCCTTATTTTCGCATTACATTTTGGGCAACGAGATTCATTAATGTCTATTTCCAGCTTAATATTAAGTTGCTCCGATAAATTAGCGAGCCTCTCAGCATGGGTTCCCCCCTCCACAAATACTGCTTTGACACCACTGGAATTAGCTCTTCTAAAAAATTGATAGTCCCTAGTTAATAGAATGCGATTCTCCTCCAGAGCCACCCTTAAAATCTCATTATCACTCATGTTATTAAAGTATTTAGTGTCATAGCCAAGCATTCTCAGCCACCTAGCCAGCTTACCAAGCATACCATCAACAACAAATTTCATTTTGGCATCTTTCTCCAAAGAAACTCTCACTATAATAATCTAATTATTTAATAATCTTCCCGCTTCCTGGCTTGACTACTATTCCACCATCATCCATAACTAAGGTGCCATTTACAAAAGTTTTTACTGGTTTACCTTTAACATGCCAGCCTTCAAATGGTGAGAATTTAGCTTTAGAATAAAAATCTGACGGATCTATAATCCATTCCTTTTTCATGTCAACTACAACCAGATCAGCATACATGCCTTCAGCGATAGCGCCCCTATTCTTGAATCTAAATATTTTGGCTGGATTCTCCGCAAGCACCTTGACGAGTATTGATAAGGTTATTTGGCCCTTATTCACCATTGTTAGAAGAATGGGGAGCATCGTCTCAAGCCCGGCAATCCCAGCTGAAACATCCCATATAGAACCCTCTTTCTCTCTTAATGCATGTGGCGCATGATCAGATGCCACTATATCAATTAAATTGTCTCTTAGTGATAATTGTAGATATGAGGCGTCCTTTGGGGACCTTAGAGGCGGATTAGTTAAAGCTATGTTGCCAAGTTTCCTCATATCCTGATCTGAGAGTAAAAGATGGTGTGGAGTTACTTCGCATGATATTGGCAGGTTACTTCTCTTGGCTTCCCATATTACTTTTAACCCTTCTGCGGAGCTAACATGGCATATATGTAGGCGTGCACCTGAATTTTTCATTAGTTTTACCGCCCGTCTAATTCCTTTAACCTCAGCTGCTATAGAATGAGCCTCAAGGTACGCGTCTAAATCAGCCTTTTCCTCAGACTTTAATTCCCTGATCTTCTCAAGGAGAAAAGCACTCTCCTCAGCATGAACAGCAATTGGTATATCAATTTTCGCCGCTTCCTTGAATGCTTCTATAACCGCCTCCTCATTATTTGGGTCTAAACCTCCAACTCTATGAGATAGGAAAATTTTGAAGGCTTTTGCTCCCACCTGAGCTAACTGTTTTATTTCATTAATATTTTCAGGAAATGCAGAATAGAATGCTACATTAACAATAATCTTGCCAGAAGCAACTTTCATACGCTCCTTTAATGCCTCCGGACTTGATGTCACTGGCTTGTTATTCGGCATATCCACAACCAATGTTATGCCACCGTTAGCTGCTGCACACGTTCCAGAAAAAAAGTCTTCCTTATAAGATAAATCCTGATTTCTTAAGTGGACATGTACATCAATAATCCCCGGGAGAACCAGCATACTATTCAGATCTATTCTTTCAGATGCTCTTGGGAGATTTGACTCTTTAGCCACTTTGACTATTCTCCCATAATCAATAGCAATGCCAGCCTCAATTATTCTATTGAATGCATATATCTTTGCATTCTTAAGAATTAAGTCAACCGACAAGATTTATCCGCCTAAATTTTATTTTGAATATTAAGCATGAATAAAAATTATCTCGATCAAAAATTATTTATCCTAGTATTCAGCACCGGATCTCTCCACATAGCAGTCTTCACAGAGATATGTTCCATCAATCTCTCGAAGATTATCTGACCACGCCCCACAGTTATCGCAGTATCCAGCTAAGGGTAATTTCTCTTCAACCTCTTCAGCAGTTGCTATTTTAGCTCTTTCTTGAATTATTTCTATAAGTTCAGGAGTTACTGATAATATATCTTTACTGGAAATTATGCCGACTAATTGTCCCTTGTACATTACCGCTAATCTTCGGATGTTATGTCTATTCATTTCCCTAGCTGCCTCATTTATTGTTCTATCAGCATCTATTGTTATTAAAGGTGAACTCATTATCTCCTTCGCCGTAACCTCGCTTGGACGAATATTATCTGCAACAACCCTTATAACTAAATCCTTCTCAGTTATCATGCCTATTGGCTTTCCATCCTTAGAACTCACTATAACACACCCAATTTCATGGTCTCTCATAAGTCTGGCAGCCTTGTCAGCCGTTGAACTCTCATCAATTGTTATTACAGGACTTGTCATAACATCTTTTACAAGTATTCTAGATCTAATTTCGAAGCTCGACATCTATGTATCCTCTCTAAAAGAAAATTCTTATGTTATTATTTAAGGCTTTTTGATTCTACTCTCGATGAGACAGAATTATGATAGAGTCATGAACGTTTACAAAGCGCTGAGATTTCATAATGAAGACTCTTAATCCTTTCAATAGATGGATGGTCAGTACCAAGCTCCTTCTTAAACCGTTCTATAGTCTCCTCAATTGAAACAACTCTAGACCCCTCAATTAATTTATCAGCATAACAAACAATTTTTTCCTCAATTGTTTCTGGTACATAATTCTTTTTTGGCCAGCCAAGTTTGGTTGCTTCTTCAGATGTTATGCCGCCCCCTACGTGTCGCTCTATGATCGATATAACTTGCTCAGGCAGACCCATTGATCTTGCTATTTCAGCGCCAACAATAGCGTGATGGACTTTATGAGTTTTTGATCTACCTATATCATGTAGGATTGCGCCAATATAAACTAATTGTATATCAACTTTTATACCATTTTTCACGCATTCCTTGGCTATTTGAACTGCTAATTTTGCAACTGCTTCACAGTGCTTTATAACATCATTAGAACAACCTACTTTTTCAAGAATTTTGAATGCCTCTTCTGGTGAGGGCAAAGTTCTACTCATTTATTTCACTCTTAATTCGATCAATTTTTTTAGAAAGAGCCTCAATTATTCTACTATTATCATAGTGAGTTAGAGGCTTATTACATACAGGACACCTGAATATATATTCAGTTGCCTCCTCAAACGTCACACGCCTACATCCAGGAGTATAACAATAGTAAAAATCATGATTTTTCTCATATTCAAGTCTCATCTCTAGCTTTTCGAGTACACGCTTCTTCTGGCTTATTATAAAACCTTCAATCTGATCTGTTTGAATCCTCCAATAAAAGATAAACCAGCCAGTATCTTTATCCCTAGTTCTCCTTAAGCCAACTATTGAATGCTCATAAAGTTTGTAAAGAATTTTACGTACATCATTAAGTTTAATACCAGTCTTCGCTACAATATCATCTTCAGCCATTTCATCTGATTGACTGAGAACTTCAACTATTTTAACCGCTTCTTCGCCACCAATTACCCTCGCAACTTTAGTTAGCATGTCAGGATTAACCAGCGGCATATCAATCCGCACTCACCAATATATTTTTCATGATCATAGAACTTAAATTAATCGGAAAATAGCGTTAAATAAACATTCCTAAATCTAACTCTGTTTAAACTCTTATCAGTTTTTTACCTTTAGCTTGCGGTATAACCTTAATTTTGGCATTTTCAAAATCCTTAGTGAGTTCACGGCCCATATATAACTCATGTAAAAAAACACTTAATGCGCCAACTTCTGAATGAGGCTGAGATGTTATAGAAACATTCCAATCAGTAATTTCATAGAGTATCTTAGGAACCTTCACTCCGCCAACAACTATGAGCTTATTTTTGGTAGAATCCCTTATTTCATGGATAACCTCATTTAATGGTAAACCATACATTGTTAAGTGTATGACTTCACCTCCTTCCTTCTGCCACTCCTTTATTATTTTAACCCAATTTTCAATATACTCAACTGTGAATGATCCGCCCCATAACTCAACAACTTTTTTAACGCTGACTTCAACCTTTTCATCCTTTTGACCACTATAAAATGCCCCATGAGCACCAAATGCTCTAGCTACGAGAAAAACATGCGTTGTCACACGTTTATCTCTTTCCGGTCTATGTCCAAGTCTAAGGACAAAAACTTTCCATCCTTCATGTTTTTCCAAATTTACCACCCATCTCTTCAACTTGACTTCTAATCTTGTCTATCAGGTTTGGTGGAGCACTAAAATGTACACTTAACAGGTTACTCTCATATGTAACTTTATGCACCTTTGTATTCTCAAAAATCCAGGAAAGAAAAGAGAAAGATTCCTGGCTTGCTGGAATAACAAAAGATGACTCAATATATCTTCTTAAAACTCTCGCTATTTCATCTCTAAGCAAATCCAAATTGATCTCATAGAGAGCGGAGATGGGAACAAACTTCAAGTTAAAAATTTTATTTAGACTCTCAATTTTCTCCCATAACTCTTCTTGAGATATCAAGTCAATTTTATTTAACGCTGCTATAATAGGTATTCCTGTAGCTCCTATCTCACGTATTATTTCAAGTGATGCTGATAGTTTTCTTAAGATTTCATCAAATGGTTCGCTTACATCAACAACTAAAAGAATTAAATCTGAAAATATCGTCTCCTCAAGAGTTGAACGGAAAGCTTCTATTAGAGTAATAGGTAAACGGTCTATGAAACCAACCGTGTCTGTCACAAAAATTTTCTCACCAAAAATCTCGATAACTCTAGTTGTTGTTGAGAGTGTTGTGAAAACTCCTGAATCGACTAGAACATTTTCTTTCGTTAATGCATTAAATAACGTGCTCTTACCGGAATTCGTATACCCAGCTAACGAGATTGTTGGAAAACCAAGTTCAAATCTGCGGGTGCGGTGTATCTCCCTAGTTCTCTTAATTTCCATAAGTTTTTCCTGTATCTTATGAAGCTGTCTTCTAATAGTCTCATAATACACGTCAGCTTCATACTTTCCTAAACCATGAAACCCCGGTTGTTCACCCATTTTGGCAAGTCTAACCTTCTCCTTAGCATGAGCAAGCTCATAACGTAACCTTGCTAATTCAATTTGAAGCTTAGCTTCTTTAGTTGAAGCTCTTCTGACGAAGATTTCAAGTATAAGTTGTAGGCGATCAATAACTTCAACACCTATTGCTTTCGCAAGATTGTATACTTGAACAATCTTCAATTCATTTCCAAAAATTACTTTCTCTGCTTTTAAATCCTTAACCATTTGCGCTAGCTCTTTTACTTTTCCAGGACCTATATGGTAACGTGGATGAGGATGCCTAACCTGTTCAAGTAAACCAACAATTTCATATCCAGCTGCTTCAGCTAAACTTCTAAGTTCATCCATGTTTGATTTCTCAAATGGATCCCTGCGATATACTATTATCGCCCTCGTCCCTTTCTTTCCTCCTCTTAACATTTTTTATATGAATTATTTCACCTAAAGTGACCCCTCTCTCATATTTTGATGTCGGAGTCGTTTTCACGACTTGCGGTTCCGCTGGCTTAGAAAGTATTTTTATCTTCAGTGCATGCTCAAGTTTCATAGCTAACCTTATGTCGGGTATAATTTTTTCACTCTCAATCTTCTTTATGACAGATTCCTTCTCACCAATTTTTTTACCCAGATCCTCTGGAGTTAAGTTTAATCTTTCCCTAGCCCTTCTAACTATTAGGCCAAATCCCTCAACAACTTCTAGGTCTTCGGAGGAAACCGCGATTGAAGCGGCTTTTTCTCCAGAAACTATACTTCTATTCAATGTTAAAGGACTTATTGCCTTCTTTTTTGGAGGGCTCTTCATCTCCAATCTTTTAGATTCGGGTGTCCAATAATCTGAGCTTAATTTTGCACATTCGTTACATGTGATCATTTTAGCTCCTTCAATAATTACCTTATGTGGTTTACCAACTATCTCTCGTCCGCAAACTTCACATTGCAAACTTATGGCACCTACATACAAATTTCTCATCCATAGACTTAAATATTAGTGCTTATTGCTTTCATTTGTATAATTATTCAATTTAAGCTCCGATGCCAATATCTACTGGAAGAAGACAAATGTTTAGAAGAAGGTTTACCCTAGAGCAAATAAGGAAGATAGCTGACTACCAATTTGGTAAAGGTGTAGGTGAGAACCTTTTTCCAGAAAATGTTGAAATAATCTTCTCTAAGAGGACTGGTAGAATAAGGTATATTTATTTAGATGGAAAATTATTGGCTGCATTAAACCCTACAACCGGGCTGTTCACATTAACTATAGAGGGGGCTAAGAGAGTTTTCTCATCAATGAATCCAAAGCGCTCATGGGTTAAAATTAGCGATGAAGCCGTGCCATTTGTTGAAAGTGGAGGCGATGTATTCGCTAAGCATGTGATCGAGTCAGACAAAAATATACGCCCAGAAGAGGAAGTTATAGTTATAGACCGTGAAGAAAATGTTATAGGGGTTGGTAAAGCTATGCTTTCGGGCGCTGAGATGATGACCTTCAATAGGGGTATAGCTGTTAAAATTCGCAGGGGAAGAAGAGAAGATTAAAAAGTAAATGAACTTATAACTTCATGTATAGTCCATGGAGGTCTAGCGGGATGCGCAAAATAAGCCCTAGAGAAGCTAGGAGAATGATGCAGCGTATGGGTTTAAGCATGAGTCCAATGGAGGTTGAAGAAGTAATATTGAAGACTAAAGACAGGGAGATAATTATTGAAAGACCGGATGTCGCTGTTTTAGAAATTCAGGGGCAGAAGATATTTCAGATATCTGGTGGAAGAATCTCTGAAAAAACAATTGAAAGGAGAATTCTGATACCGGAAGAAGATGTCCACTTAGTTGCACAGCAGGCGAATGTTAGTTTGGAGGAAGCTAGAGCCGCGCTGGAACAGACAAAAGGGGATTTAGCGCAGGCAATTCTGCTCCTAAGCCAAAAATAAACTTTTTTGAATGAAGTAGGTGTTTTTAGGTAGTTGATTGATAGTTTTCTGGTTCCAAGGCGGGTTTAAATGATTGATAAATCCAGAGTCATAATAAATTTGATGGCTTCGGCAGTAATAGCTTACATGCTAATATCGGTTTTTTATCTATATGTTGCAGTTGGAGAGAATTGGAATCTCGTTTTAAACGCCCTCTTAGATAATAGAGTTCATGGCGCAATATTTATTAGCGTCTCCTCAGCGCTGCTTGTCGGCATCCTAGCGATAGCAGCATCCATCCCCGTAGCTTACATTTTAACTTACGCAAGATTCCGTGGAAAAGAGATTCTAGAAACGCTCCTAGTAGACCTTCCCCAGACATTTCCGCCAGTCACCGAAGGTCTAGTCTATCTGCTCATGTTCGGACGCTTCGGCTTAGCATATACATTCGCAGCAGTAATAATAGCGAAGTTCTATGTTTCCGCACCGTTCACGATAAGCTTTGCAGTTAGGCGCTTCAGAGAAATAAAAGAGAGTGGAATAGATATAATAGCTAGGTCTCTTGGCGCGAGAACCAGTCACATTCTCAGTAGAATTCTACTTCCCCTCTCAGCCAGAGATATGGCTGCTGGCTTCTCTCTAACTTGGGCTAGGGCTATGGGCGAACTCGCTGCAACATTAATCTTTGCTGGCGCAATCCCATGGGCAACTGAGACACTTCCGGCTCTAATATATCTGGCTTCGTCCGAAAAACCGCAGGTGGCAATAGCTGCCTCAGTTATAACGGAGACTCTATCCATAATTTCGCTACTTTCATTTAAGCTTATTGCAAGAAGGAGATGAATGATGAGCCTTTACATACAGAATGTTTCTAAGTCTTTCGGTGGGGTGAGAGCCTTGGATGATGTTGAGTTATCAGTGAAGCAGGGCGAGTTTATGGTTATTATGGGTCCAAGTGGATGCGGTAAAACAACATTATTACTAGTGACACTAGGCGCCTTAAAGCCAGATAAAGGTTCAATATGGATGGGTGGTAGGGAAATCACCAACTTATCGATTGAGGAGAGGAATATAGGTTATGTGCCGCAAGACTTTGGACTCTTTCCACATCTAAACGTTTATGAGAACATAGCTTTTGGATTAAGGGTTAAAGGCATCCCAAAGGAGGAAATCGACGAGAAAGTTAAAAACCTATTACGGATGGTCGATTTAGAAGGATTTGAGATGCGGAAACCCAAGGAGTTAAGCGGCGGCCAGAAGCAACGTGTAGCATTGGCTAGAGCCCTTGCGATAAACCCATCCCTACTTCTACTTGATGAACCTCTTAGCAATATTGATGAGGTGACAAAGGCTGAGGTTATAACAAACCTAAAGAGTTTACAGAGAAAGACTGGTGTGACAACAGTCTGTGTGACGCATAATCCCGAGGATGCATTTAGGCTTGGAGACTGCATCGCGATAATGTATTCTGGAAGGATAATACAGTGCGGGGAGCCGAAAGAAATTCTAGAGAACCCTAGGAATGAGGTTGTTAAGAAACTTATAGCCCCAATATATGTGCTACTAAAATAAATTAATCTTGAAAGATCTTTGAGGGAATAGTGGAGAAGGCTGAGGAAACACCCTTAAGATTAACGGAAGAAAGCGTTTAAAAAGAGTGAACTGGTGTAACATATAATCAAATTTTAGAGAAATATTTTTCATTTTAAGTCTCCAATTTAATTTTAGATTTTGATGGAGAGAAAAGTTTGCCTCCTAAAAGAACGTGCATAATCTATCATGAGAAGTTTGCTCAATACGATCTTAGAATTACCCATCCATTTAGGGGAGATAGGTTTCTGAAGGCTATAGAGCACTTTGAGAGGAAAAATCTCCTAAACTTACCTAACATAAAATTGGTTAGGCCGGAGCCGATTAAAAAGGAAGATCTTTTGATCGTGCATAGTAGGGATTATGTTGAGCTTATATTTCGTTTGGCGGAGATGGAAGAGTCATATGATATAGACACGCCGACATCTAAGAGCATACTTGAGGCAGCAATGTATATTATCGGCGGGGTTCTTATGGCTGGAGAGGCTATTGTTAAAGGTGAATTCGAGAGAGCTGTTGCCCTTGGCGGAGGCTTTCATCATGCTGGCAGAGATTATGGCGGAGGCTTCTGTCTCTTCAATGACATAGCGATATTAATTGAGCATCTGAGGAGAAATTTTGGGCTGAAAAAGTTTCTGGTCCTCGATTATGATGTTCACGCTGGAAATGGGACGAGCGACATATACTACTCAGACCCAACAGTGCTAGTTATCTCCATACACCAGGACCCGATGACGATTTATCCTGGTCGGGGCTTTATAAATGAAATAGGCGATGGGGATGGCAGAGGCTATAACGTAAATGTTCCGCTTCCAATAAGGACTGGCGAGGAGGCTTACCTTTATGCTTTGAGGGAAATTTTTTCACCGCTTGCCAGAGAATTTAAGCCCGATATTATAATTGCTAATGGTGGAAGCGACGCGCATTTCGCAGACCACCTTGGAAGCTTAGGCTTAACGGCAAAGGGATTCTTTAAGATAGCGCGTTTAATAGGTAATGTAGCCGATGAGATTTGTAGTGGAAAGGCTGCTTTGCTCGTTGCCAGCGGATACAACGCACTTGTTCTCCCGTACTGCTGGTATGCACTAGCAGCGGGCATAGCAGGCTTAGACTTAAATGAGAATAGCATTGAAGATTATTATCCAGCATCTCCAAATCCATGGAATAATATGGAGAAGGTTGGGAAGATAATTGATGGGATAAGGGAGATCTTAGGTGAATACTGGAATTGCTTTAAATAGCCCTTATAGAACACTGCCACAAACATAAGTCTCATATTTGATTTTCAGTGGGCAGCCTCCGCCACAAATATTCAGCATTGGGCATTCATGGCACTTCTCAGGAGCATACTTTCGGCTTCTAATTTCCTGGCATAACGGATGCTGCCAAATGCTCATCCAATCATCCCTAAGTATATTTCCAAGCGGAGAAAAATAGCTCTGGCATGGTATAACCGTCCCGTCGGGTTCTATACACATGCTTATTCGGCATGCACTACAAGTCTTTATTCCTAAATCCAGCTTAAGCGGATCCAATACACAATATTCTGTCGGCGTATACCATATGAATTCCATCCCAAGCTCACGCGCGTAATCCCTAATTTTAGCGAGTATCGACTCAAGCTTAGACTCTTCTATCGCGAACTCTTTGATAGTCTCTGGTTGAGCGGCTTTCCCAGAATATATTATACTGTTGCATGCGAACTGCCTTATTCCAAGGTCGTGTATAAATCTTATAGTCTCTAGTATGCCATCAACATTGTATTTGTTAAGCGTCGTATTAGTTATGGTATATATTGGCGATTCAATAGCGTTCTTCAAACCTTCGAGGGTCTCATGCCAGCTCCCAGCAATACCAGTTATTTTATCATGAACCTCTGGATCACGGGATTCGAGGGTTATTTGAATGTGGTCTAGGCCAGCGTCAACTAGGGATTGGAAGTACGCTTTATCCTTAAGCCTACGCCCATTAGTGACCAGCCCGCATATAAGCCCAATCTTCTCCGCATACGCTATTAAATCTGGCAGATCATCCCTTAATGTTGGTTCACCACCGGTGAAAACGACATGTGGAACCCCGAGACTAAAGATTTTATCCATAATCTTAAACCATTCTTTTTTCGTCAGCTCCCTTGTTTCTCTAGGTCCACCAGCATAGCAGTGGACGCATCTATTGTTGCATCTATATGTTATCGCTAGGTCCATGCGGTATGGCGCGCTCAGCTCCTTCTGGAATGGCTCCATCTTCTCAACGCCAAGATATGAGATTGGGCAGACATCAGGCGTATTCACAAAGGTGTTTATTATATAAAGGATTTCACGGTAGTCCTTGCGTGCCGTTTCAGCATCAATATCATAGCGCTTAACCATCTTCCTCACGGTTTCGTCTTCGCTGTCTCCCCTAATGAATGAGACAATATATTCGGCTGCGGTCTTATTGAGGAATAGAACCCTCGAGGCATTAACAATTAATACGCCGCTCCCATCCCTCTCGAGCCTTAAATGAAGCCTTAAACCCTTATGGACACCATCATAAACCCTCAAGTGATATAATGGAAGCCTAATCCCTCTGAAACCTATCTTAACCATATTAGCGGGCACTCCCATGGGCGCAGGCGCAGGCGCAACTCACACATGCACAGGCACAGGCACAACTTGCACAAGCACATACACAGCTAGGATATCTCAGCGGCCTCTGAGCAATCTGCGCCCTCCGCGCTGGAACCAACTGATTTGCGAACTCCTGAACATTTAAAACGATATTGTTTGCAGTCTTCTGAATTGCCAAGACTATATTGTTTGCGAACTCCTGGCCTGGTATGGGAATCGGCTTAACCTCACCAGTTTGGATTGGAGGCTGAGGTCGTGGCCAACTCCAATACCACCACCAGCCGGGTCTAGGATAAATTATTATATCAGGTGGAAACGCTATTCGCAGTCTCTCCTCAAACCTCTCATCAGCTAAAAGCCACTCTATATTCTCTTCAAGGACATTGCATTTAAGCTCCGGTGTTCCAGCCTGCGTAACCTGCTGCCAAGCCCTATCCACAATATCCCTATAATAGTTTATTGTGTCGATTCTTGAGAAGCCCCTAATTTTAAGGTTCACGGTGTCTCTTAGGTTGAGGTATAATCTTGCAAGCGCCTTCTCCTCTAGACTTCCATCAGACCTTATCGCCCATAGAAAGTCAATTTCATAATATCTCAGGTTTAGTTCGGAAGTGCTATTATAGCACAGTCTCCTAAGCCTAATCACTGGCTCAGTAGAAATTATTTCAACTGCACGCTTAATGAGTAGGCTAAAGAGGATCATTGTTAAAATTCTAGTGGGCTTTAGATCCAAGAGGACGGCTGCCTCAACGGCCGTGAGACCGCGCGCTGGACCTAGTGCCTCAATAGCTATTCTGGGTTTCTCATACTTAGCCTTCCTTAATTCCCTAAAGGCTAAAACTATAACTAAACTTACTATGGCCATGAAGGCTACGATCGACCCACCAACCAGAATATAAAACCAGATGTCTGGGCCCATGCTAACATACTTTTTGGGGAAGGAAACCCCAACTCGAAACTCTTCATCTGGCGGCCAATCGTCCTCTTCCCAATAGACTACAAGTAGCTTCTCCTCGTTCTCATAGATGTTACTGAACCTTCTTTCAGCATGTTTCACCTCATTAGGTTTAACCCCTTCTGGGAGAACTATTGCAACTCTAATGTTGCCTATTTTTCCCTGAGCACCGCCGAACGTTGTTGGATAAAATTTTAGTCCAACATTGCCAGGGTTCATCTCATCCTCATATACCATCTCCTTGACGGAGGCGTAAACAATTATTGTATAGGGCTTATTTAATGAGATTGGACCGCTAAGACTCACTTCTACGCCAAAAAAGTTCTTCTCTTCATCTATAATTATCTGATATGTAAGATTTATGCCTCTCTCATCATAAACATAATGAACCTGAAAATCTTTTTTCGGCATTCCTAAAGTGATTATGCCCTTAGGTGTTCCTGAAGTATATGTTATGGTTATATTGTAGAATAGGTCCATGGAGCCATCCTTATTTACCCTTATCTGCACCCACTCCTTATCAACCTTATATGTTACTGGATTACTCAAAATTTGAGTTGAGCCTACAGTGTTCACTATGAACAATAATAATACTAATGCAATAAACAGAAGGTAAACATGTAGCTTTTTCTTTCCATAAGTAATTACCATAAAGGTTCCTCAGTTATCTCAAAATTATTTCCGCAATAATTACATGTGACAACAGGCTTTCCAGCAACAACACTAGTCTTAGTTATATCAATAATTGCTCCACAGACTGGGCAGCGTACCTCCCTAACCTTTATCGGACCACTAACTGATATTGTCTGCTTAATCTCTACAGGTTTTCTTTCACGACTTAATACCAACAATATTATAGCAATGGATGTAAATATTACTCCAACAAGAAAATAAAATATTCCGAGATTAAATGACATTATAAACATGGATCCTAGGAAGAGTAGGAGTGCCGATATAATATACACCGCTATTTTAGCTACACTTCTCATTATTCTCACCACGGCCTCGGACTACCTTGGGATATCAAGATATTATGTTAACGTGCTTATATCCATTTACTACAACATAAACATTGTTTACCAAAGAAAAACTTAACGAATTTCTAAGATTTTATAAGTTTTAGCACTTCCCTGAATTCCCGTGTCCCAGCGGTCTTTAGTAGCTCATATATGATCATTTCGGTTGAAGCTATTATGACACCGCTCTGTATCATCCTTTCTAACGCTGCGCTTTTATCTTCAGGATTTCTTGATGATGTCGCATCTATAACGACGCATGATTTATAGCCGTTACTTAAGCCCTCAATGGATGTCTGTGCAATACATATATGAGTTTCTATACCAGTAATTATAAGCGCCTTAACATTTAGATCCCTAAGAAGCGCCTTGAATTTTTCTGATCCGAAACAGCTGAACTCAACTTTTTCGATTGGTTGAATTTCTGGGATAAGCTCCTTAACTTCCGGTATAGTTGAGCCTAACCCCCTCGGATACTGCTCCGTCAGTATTATTGGTATACCAATTATTTTAGCGAATCTGATTAACTTACGTATATTGTCAAGTATTTTGTCTCTCTCATAAACTAGTGGAAAAAGCTTCTCCTGGACATCGATTATTATTAGGGCGGCTTCTTCTCTAGAGATTAAACCCTTTGGGATCAAGCATATCACCATTAAGATGAGAATGCATGTCCAGATATAAGAAAGTGTTCCTTATATGTTGCATTGAGCTAGATTTACACTGTATAAACACTCATTACATCCTGGTTCATTTATGTAACAGTCCATGCTATTAGTTTCGGTGAAGAAGCATTTTGACGTTGAATATGGGCAATCGCCACACCATGGTATATTATCAGAGATTCTCCGTCTAATTTCTCTAAAGTTAACATATATTTCTTTATTCCATATGTCTATTATATTCTCTGTCTTCAGATTTCCAAGGATTACTGGATTCAGAATTTTAACATGCGTATTAATATAAACTGAGTGTTTATAGGCAAATTCTGAGCAGGGAGTAACCATACCATCTGATCTAATGAATACTGTATTTTTATCAACATATGGACATTTTCTATCTTTGGCATCAGGATAGAGATTTGGAAGACTTAGATTGACACCGTATTCATAAGCTATTTTTTGGCTTAAATTAAATATTTTTTCAATCTCCTCAATTGCTGTAATTTTATCTATTGACTCAAACAAAAGGGGGAGGTTAATCCAATATCCGGTTTTCTCCGCTTCCTTCCAAAACTCACTAATAATCTTTGAGACCCCGAATTCTGATTTCACACCATAAATTCTTCCTAATTCTTCATAAATTGAATCTAATATGATTCTACGTCCATAAGGCAAAATTGACTTAACTATTTCCAATGGTTTTTTGCTTATGGTAATATACATTGAGTTACTAAACATATCCCTTGTATATGGCACAACATGAGAAACAAGAATGTAGTCAACATCCTCTCTAGCTGTCTCTTCAATGAGATTAGGGAGATCCATGAAATTACTCTTCATAATAACGGCTTCAATACCTAATTTAAAGGAGTTTTTATTGAGTCTCTTCATTCTAGCAATATGACGGAAGTTGCTGAGAAGCGCCGATGGCTCGGACCCCTCCCTAATATATTTAAGTTTAGACATGTCGGCTGTATCTATTGAAAAAGAAATGTTATCAACGCCGATCTTTAATATTTTTTCAGACAAAATTGGATTGAGTAGGGATCCATTTGTGCTCACGATAATCTCAGAGTCTTTTGGCAAATTCTCTTTTGCAATTTTGAGCATTTCAATAAAACTTGGATTAACAAATGGTTCGCCGAGACCATAGAGTATGAGTCTCTTCAAATGTTTAAATGTGGATGCAAGTTTCTTATATAAATCCAAATTTAAATCTACTAATGTAGTGTTCCAGATACGTCTCACACACATCTGGCAATTAAAGTTACACCTATTTGTCACCTCTATTTGCAGGGCTTCCGGATAATCCCCATCCATCACCTATTGCTCCCAAAGATAGTGTTAACCGCCTGCTAATGGTGGAAATATGGATATTATGTCCTGATCCTTTAAACTTACATCTCCTTTTAGGTCCTTGATATTTCTCCCATTAATCGTAAATATAAGATCATCCCTAACTTTTCCATGCTCTTTGTCATAAACGTCATTAAAAAAGTCTTCGCCGAGAATCTTTGATACATTTTCGATTAAGCTCCTTAAGGTTCCATCACAATTAACTACTAATTCCTTAGTCCCATACTTTTTTCTCAGCGTCGCGAATAGCAGCACTTTAACTGATACCTCTGGCATAATATATCACTAAAAATATTAATGAAAGGTAAATAAAAAATAGATGGTGGGAGAGAAATTCACCACTCAGAGCTCAATTTCGAGCTCTTTTAATTTTTCAATGGTTGGTATACCGTTAACCCAGCCTCTAAGCTTATAATATTCTTCCTTCATCTTTTCTAGTTCAACCACATGTCCTTTAGCTGGTCCCTCAGGCATTGGTTCCTCAAGTAAACGTTTAGGTAAAATATCGTCTTTTCCATCAAAACCAAGCTTGTTTATTATCACTCTCTCCAAATTGTATATCCTCTCACCAATCTTCAATATCTCATTCTCTGACAGGCTCCAACCTGTAACTGCTGAAAGGAGGTCAGCGTAATCTTTAACTCCCAATGCGAATGTTGAGAACAAGCAGTTAACTGTGGAGTTAACAACGCATGTGAAGTCTTGGAAGAGCTTAGCCCACTTAGCCTTGCCTTCCGGTGTTAATGGATCTATTTTTTCAGGGATACCTAGAATCTCCGCTGAGACTGTATATCCGGTTACATGGCAGCCCCCTCTATTCGCTGTGGCATAAGTTAAGCCTATGCCCTTAATAGCCCTCGGATCATAGGCTGGCATCTCAAGCCCTTTAACGCTCATTGAGAGTTCAGGATGACCATAGATTTCACATAGCTTCTTTGAGCCGAGAGCCAAATACTTGCCAAAACCAACCTTATACGCTGTTCGCCAAACAGCCTCAACAAGAGCGGTAGAGTTTCCAAATCTCAAATCTAAGCCCTGAAGGTCCTCCTTTGGAATGTAGCCCCTCTCATATAATTCCATAGCAGCCGCTATTGTTGAGCCTAAGCTTATTGGATCCATCCCAAACTCATCACAGTAATGGTTAGCCTTAATTATAGCGTCTAAATCTTTGACTCCCGTTGATCCTCCCAAAGCCCATATCGACTCATATTCCGGACCCTCTGTTCCAATTATCTGGAATGGACCTGAGGGGACGCTTGTGACCCTGCCACACCCTATTGTACATCCCCAGCAGGCTCTTCTACTAGTTAAATATGTTTCGGCCAATGTTTCACCACTTATCTTATCAGCGTACGGGTTTACGCCAGTCTGCCAATTCTTATATGGTAGGCCGCCAGCAGTATTAATAACGTTTATTAGGATTGATGTGCCATATGTCGGTAGCCCCTCACTAGTAACGCGATTCCTTCTCATGGTTTCTAGACATCTTCTCGAGACCTCTCTAAACTCATCTGGATTAGCTACTGGAACCTTCTCGTCGCCTGAGACAACTATAGCCTTAAGCTTCTTTGAGCCCATAACAGCGCCCAAGCCAGTTCTACCAGCAGCCCTATGCTCATCATTAACTATGCATGCCATTCGAACTAGGTTTTCGCCAGCCGGCCCAATACATGCTACACTAGTATTTTTTCCACCAACCCTCCTCGAGAGTATCCTACATGTATCAAAAACATTTTTACCCCATAGGTCGCTGGCGCTTCCCAGCTCAGCAACTCCATTAACGATCGAGAGGTAAACAGGATCCTCAGATGCACCCTCAATAACAATCATATCATAGCCTGAGAACTTTAAGAATGGACCCCACTCGCCACCTGAATTAGCGCTTCCAATAGAACCAGTTAGAGGAGATCGTAATGCCATAACATGATATCTACCTGAACATGGAAAGCCAAGTACACCTGTCCCTGGACCAGTTGCGAATATTAGAATATTTTCTGGGCTTAAAGGATTTATATCGGATGGCGATATCCCTTTAGATTCATATTCCTTTAAGTAATTGTAAAATATGTAAACTGCGTAGCCTTTACCGCCAAGATATTTCTTAGCAACATCTTCTGATATTGATTCAGTCTTTAATGTTTTAGCGGTCAAGTCAACTTTCAGAATCTTCCCCATATATCCGCCCGGCATTATAAACCCCCAAAATATTTTTATC
>Ga0105162_1000788_pt1 | contig 19390 bp, 19 predicted proteins | sample JNZ201metaG_FD_81532 | JGI IMG/M metagenome (GOLD analysis project Ga0105162, IMG submission 81532) | Hot spring microbial communities from Jinze hot spring, China to study Microbial Dark Matter (Phase II) - JNZ 20120812A | ecosystem: Environmental > Aquatic > Thermal springs > Hot (42-90C) >...
ATAGCCTTCCAGAATATCTTGTCTAGTTTTTGAAAAGGTATACCTAAAGCTTTTGCTTCTTCTTCTGTTGGGAAGCCGATTAAAGCAGCTTTCATTTCTTTTTCAGAAAGCATAATATAAATTAATATGGCTCTTATAAATTTAGAGGCCCTCGTAGCTCAACTTGGATAGAGCAGCGGCTTCCTAAGCCGTTGGTTGGGGGTTCAAATCCCCTCGGGGGCACAGTTTCAAGCTTTCCAATAGAAAAAAATCAAAGAAAAGAAGATTATTGTGGTTAAAACCAATGTCAGTATTAATATATTTGTATCAGCATTTATTTTAGAAAGTAAAACTTGCCAAACTGCGATTATCCATGCCATAATCCATGCCATAGTAGCCAGAATATATTGTCTGAGTTTTTCTCTTTTTTCATTTGTTAATTTCTTAAATTCTTCAGGTTTCTTTCTCATAGTTAAAATATCTCCCTTAATTTAATTTCAAAGCTTCAGCTATAGCTCTACCAAATTGACTTGCAGCTTCTGGCCCTTTAGCCGTTATTATATTTCCATCTACAGTAACAAGTTCTCCTGTATATTTAGCTCCTCTAGCTTCTAAATTGCTCACTTCGCTTGGCCAAGCTGTAGCTCTCTTACCTTCAAGAATTCCCGCATTAGCTAGAATGGAAGGAGCTATGCAAATCGCCCCAACAATTTTTCTTTGTTCATAAGCTTCTTTTGCTATTTTCAAAGCTGTTGGATCATCAAAGTAAACTTGAGCCCCTGTCCCACCAACAAAAATCACTGCATCATAGCTCTTGACCTCAACTTCACTCAAATCAAGATCAACGCTTACGCTTGCACCAAGCATTCCTCTTGCTGTGGCAACGCTTTTTGAAGCTATTTTAACTTCTGCTTTAGCTTTTTCCAAAATCTCTTTTGGCTTAAGCAATTCTTCATCCCTGAAATTGTTAGGCGCTACTATCATCAAAACTTTTTTCCCTTCTAAATTTGGCATGCTCTCTTTCTCCACACACCCAGCAATTAAAATTATTGCTACCAAAACAAATAACCAAGCTAATCTCATCAATTTAAAAAAGAAAGAGCTTGAATAAATCTTTTTTGGTTAGATTTTTTATCTAAGAAATAGAAATTATTTTAATGAGAAACATGAAAAATTGGTCCTTCACTTTACTTCTCTTGACTATTTTTTCTCTTGCAATTTTCTCTTTTGTTAAAGCTTTAGTCTCTAGCACCAGTGGAGAATTCAGTCTGCAACCAGAAACGATTTACTTGAACTGGACTAATAGCTATAAAACAAATTTAACTATCAATTCCACTTTTAACATCATCTTAATTTTCAATAACAGTACCACTGTTGTCGCAAACTATTCCCAAGGAGAGGGAATTGAATTAATTTTAATGAATCATACCGGCAACTTAAGCAATATCACCACAATTAACACTTCAGAATCAAACTTTTCAAACTTCACGATAATTGCTTCTATTCAAGATAGAATGCCTGGAAAATACAAAGGAAATTTCTTTGTTGAGAATATCACAAACTCAAGCGAAAATGTTAGCATTAAAGTAATAGTTGATTTGCCTATAGAGATAAATAGCTCTACAGGAATTGGAAAGTTCAACGGTACTCTTCCTGTAAATGCAGTAGAATACCATTCTTTCTATTTCAATTGCTCTACCCTGCCAAATGCTACAAGCATAACTGTGAACATCAGTTTTGATGCTGGAGATGTAGACCTATTCTTACTAGCTAATAATGAACTGAAAGCAAAATCAATAAATAAAGATGGAAAAGAAGAAAGACTTAGCTATAGTTTCATCAACCCTAATTCAACTTATGAGATAAGAATTTACGGTAATCATAGCTCTGAAATTTCTTATAATGGAAGTGTTATTCTTTTTGCTTTGAGCTCAAGCCCAGAAGAAATTGATTTCGGTTTACAGAATATAACCAACATCACAAAAATTTTCAACTTAACAAACAAAGGCAATGTTTCAATTCAGAGTGTGAGTGAAGAATCTGAGCTTTATTATTTGAAAGAGTTCATAGACAGTGGTTCAAAAAATTTCACTTTCTTTTTGCCAAATTCTTCTGTTTTTGAAAGGATAAAAGTCAGATTGATTTGGTCTGGTATCGGGGCTTATAACATTTCACTGTTTAATCCTTCTGGAGAATTTGTAAATAGCTCTTCTGGTAAATATTTTAACGCCAACATGAGCAACTTGGAAAAAGAAGAGTTTGTAGAAGTTGATAATGCAGGAAAAGCTGGGTGGTGGAGAGTTGAAGTGAAAAACACAACTGTCAATTTTTCAGAATATAGGCTTCTTATACAAGCTTTCGTCAACTCAAGCAAATGGATCATCACAAACTTTTCAAGCTACGAAAACAAAACTTTCGATGTTGTGGGGGGTGAAAATTCAACAAAAACTATAGAAATTAATTTAACCATACCTGCAGATGCTATTAGTGGAAGATATGAAGGAAATTTGATTTATCTGGGTGAAAATGGTGGTCAACTTAAAGTCCCAATCAAACTCAATTTAACCAATTTCCTTAACATAACAATAGTGGAATTGGAAAATGAAAGTGTTAATGTTAGCTCTCAGCAAGGCTATGTGAGTGTTGTTTTTGATATATCTTATGTTGATGGTGTTTCTATTCCTTTAGATTTTCCATTCAATTTCACTCAAAACATGAGCGTGTGGCTATATGAGCCAAATGCTTCCTATTCTACTGGAACCCTGGCTTTTACAAATGTTTCGAATGAAACCCATCGAAAAATAAATATAACAGTCCCGCAAAAAACTCCTGGCGGAAGGTATTATGTTCACATCAGACTCGATTCAGATGTTTATCAGGGGGAAAGTCTAGATGATCCAATAAATAAGTTGCTCACAATCAATGATACCGGACTTAACATGAGCTTAGTAAGCTATCCTTCAAGTCTGAATAAAAATTCAACCGGCTATGTGAACGTCACCATAAAAAATTTTGGTCCTATTGATGCTGTAAACAGTTCGATTAAATTAAACAAAGGTTCTTGTTTGTCTGCTGTTTATTTCTACTCAAGTAATTGCTTGAAATATCCAAACCCTGGAGAAGAAGTATTCTTCAACATTTCAGCTTACAATTATACTGGTTGCTATATCGCTTGGAGAGTAGTTGCTGGTGATGCTGAAGGGAGCTGCACATCATGGATAAATAAAACTTCTGGTACTTGGTTCAGGAACATATCTTTTGACACAACAATTACTACTCCAGAAACCACAACAACTACACTTCCACCAGTACCAAATATAACTACTACAACTACTTCCACCACAACTACAATAACCACTACAACCACAACAACTACACTTCCACCACTAATCATGCCAATAAACGCAAGCTTTCAAATTCAATCGATCACTCCAGAATCTCCTGCTGTAGTTGAAATTCCTAATGCCAATATACTAAAAATTGTGAAAATAACAATCTTTGTTAGCAAGAATGTAAGCAATGCTACATTGATTGTAAAAGAAGGGGTAAAACCAGAAAACATTCCTGCAGCTGTGAGAACAGAAGAGGGTCTTATCCTCAAATATCTAGAAATTGTGACAACAAACATGAACGAGAGTGATGTAACAAGCGTAAGCATAGACTTTCAAGTCGAAAAGTCTTGGATAAGTGAAAATAATATTGATGTTAACACAATAGCTCTTTACAGGCTTTCGAACAACACTTGGAGAAAACTTCAGACAATAAAAATTAATGAAACTTCGGAATATTATCAATTCAGAGCAATATCTCCTGGTCTTTCTCTTTTTGCCATAGCTGGTAATTGGAAGAAAGGCTTTCCAATCTGGATAATTTGGGTAATCGTTGGGGGAATTGTGGGAGGAATTCTAGTTTTCTTGTTCTGGCCAGTTGAAGAAGAAAAACCAATAATTCAAAACAAAAAAGAAGATGATGAAATCAAAAAGGTTTGGGATGAAGTAAAGAAAAAGTGGGAAGAGTTAGAAAAAAAGAAAGGTAAGTAATTTATAGTTTTCTTTTCATATTTTCCAAGATCTTTATTTGTGATTCAATCCTTGCAAGCTCTTCTTTCAACTTTTCTTTCTTTTCAAAATTTCTAGTTGAAGCTATCTTGCTACTTATCTCTGATCTCTTAGCCTTAAGTCTTTCTATTTCTCCTTCTAAATCTCCAATCATGCTATTTACCTCGGTCTTGAAGAAGTCGTGAAGAGCTCGTATACTTTTAAAGTTACTTTGCTTCTGAACTCTGGTTCTAGCGAGGCTAGTTGATTAAAATTCTCAGCAGTTACAACTTTTTCCATAATCTCTTTTGCACTTTCCACGATTTTCTCTACAACTCTTGCATCTAAGTTCATATATCTTGAAATCACAAGTGAGATTATTTTATCAATATTACTCACAATAGCTGTCTTGTGTCCTTCGAAAAAATTTTTTTCAAGAGAAGAGGAGTTGAGTTGTCTTTTTGTTTCAATTATTTTGTTAATAAAATTAAAGTTCTTGTACTTGAAGAGAACAAAATCACAGAAATTGTTCCTGAAGCGCTTTACATCTAGAAGCTCTTGAGTTGCTATACACAAACTTATTGGCATTAAATCGCTAATGGTTAAAACCATACTTATCCTAATTATTTAAATGTATTTAAAAATTGATTAAGGTGAAGATGATAAGATCACCTATAATAGTAACAGTTGGTCATATAGACCATGGTAAAACAACTTTGTTAGACAAAATTAGAGGTACTGCTGTTACTAAACTTGAGCCAGGAATGATAAGTCAACATGTTGGTGCAAGCTACATACCAATAGAAACAATCAAAAAAATATGTGGTACTTTAATTCAAAATTTAAGGATAGATGTTCAAATTCCAGGCTTGCTTTTACTCGATACACCTGGTCATGCTGCGTTCATAACTTTAAGGAAAAGAGGAGGGGCTGTTTCTGATCTTGCTATTTTAGTTATTGACATTACAGAAGGATTTCAAGAGCAAACAGATGAAAGTTTGACCATCTTAAAAGAATTCAAAACTCCTTTTGTTGTTGCTGCCACGAAAATTGATAAAATTCAAGGCTGGCGTCCTTATCCAAATTCTTGTTTTTCTGAGAGTTTTAAAATGCAAGCAGATTATGTAAAAGAAGAATTGGAAAAAAATGTTTATAGGCTTGTTTCGCAATTAGCTGAAAGGGGTTTCAACTCTGAAAGATTTGATAGGGTAGAAGATTTTAGAAAGCAAGTTGCAATAGTCCCTTGCTCAGGTATAACTGGAGAAGGAATACCTGAGCTCTTGGTTATTTTAACTGGCCTTTCACAACAATTTTTAAAAGAAAGATTAAAGTTATCTGAGATTGCTAAAGGTACAGTTCTAGAGGTTAAAGAGACAGTTGGTTTTGGAACTACTATCGATGTTATACTTTATGACGGAAAAATTGCAAGAGGGGACTACCTTGTAATTGGTGGAAAAGAACCAATAGTCACAAAAATAAGAGCTTTACTCAGACCTCGACCCTTACAAGAACTTAGGGTTGAGAAACAATTTGAAAGCGTGGAAGAAGTTAGCGCTGCTGCCGGAATTAAAATTGCTGCACCCAATCTGGAAAATGTGATAGCTGGCTCTCCGATAATTGTGGTGAAAGATGAAAAAGATATTGAAGAAGCAAAAAGAAGCGTACAAACTGAAGTTGAAGAAGTTCAATTTGTAAAGCAGGTAGACGGTGTGGTAATAAAAGCTGATACTTTAGGCAGTTTAGAAGCCATGATAAAGCTTTTAAGTGAAGAAGGAATTCCCATAAGAAAAGCTGAAGTTGGTCGAGTTACAAAACAAGATGTAATAGAAGCTGAAAATGTTGGAGAAAAATTGAGAAGAGTAATATTAGCGTTTAATGTTGAAGCTCTGGAAGAAGCAAAGAATTTGGCCAGAGACTTAAAAATAGAAATTTTTCAAAACAATATCATCTACAGGTTAATAGAAGATTACAAGCAATGGGTTTTGAAGGCTAAAGAAAGAGAAATTGAAGAGAAGCTCAGTAAAGTTACAAGACCATGTGAAGTTGTAATATTGGAAGGATGTGTTTTCAGAAGCTGTAATCCTGCTATTTTTGGTATTGAAGTCAAAAAAGGTCTGTTAAAACCCGGAACTTTGATGAAAAGGAAAGATGGTAAGATTGTCGGTAAAATAAAGGAGATTCAAAGAGAAGGACAGAGTATACAAGAGGCTAAGAAAGGTGATAAGGTTGCAGTCAGCATGGAAGAACCAACAATTGGAAGGCATATAAATGAAGGTGATGTTTTGGTTTCTGTCATAAGTGAAGATGATATGAAGATTTTGAAAGAAGTATGGGAAAGATTAAGTGAAGATGAAAGGGAGATGATAAGTTTTTAAAACTGAAGAATAAATTTTATTAGAGGGTGGGAGTTTGAAGAACAAACTTTTGATTTCATTGTTAATTTCAAGTGTTTTACTAACTACTATAGCAACAGCAAAAGATTTGCCAAACCCAGGGATCTTACCAGACCATCCATTCTATCCATTAAAAACCTTTCTTGAAAAAGTAAGACTCTGGTTGACTTTTGACTCAGAAGCAAGAGCAAGATTCCATGCATTTCTTGCTGAGCAGAGGTTAGCAGAGCTCAATGCTACTCTAGCACAAGGTAAGTGGCGGTATGTAGAAAGATTGAGATACGAATATGAAAAGGAATTGGAAGAGGCTGATGAAGAAACAAACAAAGTATTTGGTGTTGGAAAGAATGTGACTGCCTTGCTTGAGCATGTTTGCAATGTAACTTATAAACATATAGCAGTTCTTGAAAGAGTATTAAGTAAAGCACCAGAGACTGCAAGACCTGGGTTGGAGAGAGCGATTAATGCATCAATAAAAGCACATGAAAGATGTTTAGAAAGAGTAGAGGAAGTTTTGAAGAGAATAAATGAGACTTTGAGCAAAAGAAGTTGCAGTAGCGACGAAGATTGTGAAAAGTTAGGTGTTTGGTGTCCTTTGAAATTTGGTAGGAATTTAAGGTGTTTCATCCCACCAAACAAGACAATAGGAATTTGTATGTGTTTACCAGCATGGAACAGAACAAGGATGAATTGTACTGACGATTCTGAGTGCAGGAGCTTGATTTGTCCAATGATCCTGGGAAATGATACAGCGATTTGTTTAAATGGTTTGTGTGCTTGTGGAGCAAAGTGGCAACTCAGAAATAGAACAGAATGGAGAGAAAGATTTGGTGAAGAGTTCAATAACATCACTGAAGCGGTTCAAGCAAAAATAAGAGAAAGAGTAGAAGCTGAAATTAGGAAGAAAGGCTAAATTTTCAAATCTTTCAAGTAACCAAGGAAAGTTCCATCCAAAAGGTAAATCTTAGAATTTTCTACATCAATTAATTTACCTATTACTCCTGGTTCTTCAGTTTCCACTAACTTGCGAATGTTCACACTTCCAAGAAGTTGATTGAAGGTTGGCATAACTATGAGATTTATTTTTCCTAATTTTTTTACCTTGTATTTTTCTTTTACTCTATTCAAATCAATTTTTCCTTTAATCCAAACTTGCTCTAAATTTCTAAAACCAAACTTGTCTTTAAACTCGATGGATGGATGTAAGTGAGCTAGAAAAAGGTAAGTACACTTCAAAAGTTTTTTAGAAGGCCAAGCATGGCCATGAAAGAAACCATATTTTCCAAGTTTAAACCCTCTGCTTCCATAAACTTTAATTTCTCTCGGTATTACTTCTTCAATTTCATCATCATGATTTCCTTTTACAAGAATAACTTTGAAATTTTCTTTCAACCAATCCAAAAATTTTGAAAGCTCTTTTTCTTCTATTTTACTCATACCTGGAACTTTGTGTTTTATATCACCTAAAATTATTAGAGTTTTTGCTCTTGTGATCTTGGAAATTTCATTCAATCTTTCTTGAAATTTTTCTCTTTGTGGTGGAATTGTAATTCCTTTCTTGAAGAGATCATGCTCCAAGCCTAAATGAAGCTCTGCAATAACCAAGGCCTTTTCTTCTTGTATGAAAGCTGCTGGTTGATTGGTTATAAACTTTATTGTTGCCATATTTTTATCTATAGGGAAGAAAAAATATACTGCTTTTAAAATTGGATAAAGTTGTTTTAGATTATAGGAGTGGAAGCTAGTGCAAGTTACCTATCCAATCCATTCTGGCAAAAGAAAGTAGACAAACAATTAAAAGAAATTTGTAAAAAATAGCTGCTGAAATTCCTCAATTCAAAAATAGTTTATAATCCGAAAGCTTGTAGTGGGTAATGTTTTTGAAACTTGTAAAAAACACGGCCTAATTTTGGAAAGAAACTCTAAAAATAGTATGAAAAATTGCCATCATTGAATAAAAATGATTTATTCACTTGTTGAGTTCTAAGTTTTTATATTCTAAGCAATCAATTTAAAATCTATGAAAGAAATTGGAACTGTAATCTCAACCATGCAAGATCCGAACAGCAGTGAATTTTCTTTTGTAATAAATGAAAGTGAAGAAAAAATTCCTGTGAAGAAGAATGAGTATGTCCAGCTAAAAACAGAACAAGGTTTACTGATAGCAAGAGTTGCTGAAATTTTCAGGATGAACAGATACTTCATGAGAGCAGAATCTGTAAAAGAATATGAAAGAAGTGGAAAAGGACTCAAAGAAATTTTTCCAGCTGATAGATGGGAATTTCTTGTAGCTTCAGCCATACCTTTGGGGGTTTTTGAAAATGGTAAACAACTTAGAGTTTCTTTTCCTCCTTCACCTGGAGAAAAAGTTTACAAAGCTGATGAAAAACTGCTTTCCGAATTTTTGGGATTAGATGAAAATGGCTTGTATATTGGAAAAATGGAAGCACACGAAATTGAAGTAAAATTGAATTTAACAAGAGTTTTTCAAAAACATTTAGCAATCTTGGCCATAAGTGGTGCTGGTAAGAGTTATTTGGCTTCTGTTTTAATAGAAGAAATTCTAGATAGAAAAGATGAGGCAAAACCTGCAATAATAGTTTTCGATCCTCACGGTGAGTACATTGGGTTTGCTGAAGATGAAAACTATATAACTAAAACAAAAGTTTACGGAAAAGATAAAATCTCTATAGCTGCTAACAAAATTTCACCAAGTTTAATGAATGAGCTCATACCACAAATGTCATTGGTCCAAAGAAGAGAGCTTTCACCAATAATCAAAAAATTACAAGAAGAAAAGAAAGTTTATGATCTTGACGAGCTAATTGAAGCTGTAGAAAAAAGTGAAATAAACCCGAAAACAAAAGCTGCTCTGAGCTCTTGGCTTTATGAGTTGGCTTCAACCGGATTGTTCAGTAAAATAGATTCACCTTCCTTGGAAGAAGTTGCAAAACTTGGTCAACTTACAGTTTTTGATCTCTCTGATTTTGTTCATCTGAAAGAAAGACAAATCATCTTAACCTATTTTGCGAGAAAGCTTTTTGATTTAAGGAGACAAAGAAAAATTCCACCTTTTATTCTTTTTGTTGAAGAAAGCCATCAATTCTGCCCGGAAGGAGAGGAAGCTGCTTCTGCAATTTCAAGAAATGTGATAGAACAAATAGCAAGAGAAGGAAGGAAATTTGGGGCTTGTCTAGTTTTAATAACTCAAAGGCCTATAAGACTTGCTACTACAGCCTTGAGTCAATGCAACACTCATATAATCATGAGAATAAACAACCCTTACGATATTAAACACATAGGAGAAAGTTCCGAAGGTGTGACAAAAGATGTTTTGGACATGTTACCAGGATTGAAAGTTGGGGAAGCTTTAATTGTTGGTGAAGCCGTAAACTATCCTCTGCTAGTTAAAGTTAGGGAAAGAAAAAGCAAAAAATCAGAAAAAGGTAAAAAACTGGAAGAAGAAATTGTCAGTTTTATGGAAAATGAAAAAAGGAAGTTTGAAGATCTGGAAACTTTCAAGTAAATGAAAATTTATGTTTGATTTTTTAGATAATAATTATGGTGCTTGACTTGTTCCTAAAAATTTTCAAGAAAAAAATGAAAAAGAAGAAAATAAAAGCAGGTAAAAAGAAAGTTAAAAAAATTAGAAGAATTGTGAAAATCAAAAGAAAGTTAAAACCCGGGAAGAAAAAAATAATAGTCTCAGAACTCATGACAAAAAACATAATTTCTGTTAGCCCTTACATGAGTTTGTGTGAAGTTCTCGAAATTTTCAAAGAAAAGAAAATTTCAGGTGCTCCTGTCCTCGATAAAGGGTTTTTTATAGGTGAGATTAGCAAAACTGACATTTTGAAAATTATCAATAAAGGAAGCTTGGAAGAGATAGAAGATAAAGATAGAGAAGTTCTCAAAAAAATAATAGTTGCTGATGTTATGAAAAAACCAATTTGCATTCGTGAAGATAAAAGCGTGGAAGAAGCAAAGAAGAAAATGGAAAAATACAACATCAAAAGGCTTCTTGTTCTTGATAAAAAAGGCAGACTTGTTGGAATAATAACAAGAACTGATTTGCTGAAATGGGCTCCAAAACAAGAGATAAAGGAAACTATCTCAACAAAAATTGATGAAATGTTAAAAATCCTGGAAGAAGGACCAATCGAGCTCCAGAAACTTTCCAAGCTACTAAGCACTCCAGAGAATTTGGTTGAAAATTGGGCAAAAATTCTTGAAGAGCATGATATAGTCGAGATAAACTATCCTGCTATTGGAAGCCCTGTTGTGAAAATGAAAAAACAAGAATGATATTTATACGAAAGAGAAAATTTATTTTATGAGTGAAAAGTTTGAGAGCTACAAAGTTAGCTCGGAAGGAATAGAAGCTTCTGTCACAATAAAAAAAACTTCTGATTTCGTTCTCATCTATGAGCTTAAGCTTCCAGAAATAGCTGCAGGCACTTCTGTCCTTCTGGAAAAAATCAGGACAATGCTCTTGACCGAAATTCCAATCAAGCCAGCTGAACTCATGGATGTAACTTCAATAGAAAACTTGAAGAGAAAATTTTTTGAAAAAGGAATGGAAATTTTCAAGAAAGAGATGCCTTTTGTTGATGAGGGCACTCAAAAGTATTTGATTGGATCTCTTATACAAGAAATGTTTGGTTTGGGAAAGATTGAGTTCTTGCTTGCAGACCCAAACTTGGAAGAAGTTGTAATTAACAGCTCTAAAGAGCCCGTGTGGGTTTATCATAAGAAGTATGGTTGGCTTAAAACTAATATAAGAATCGAGCAAGAAAGCGAGATATTGAATTATGCTAATAATATAGGGAGAAAAGTTGGAAGACAAATCACGCTTCTCAACCCGCTCATGGATGCTCACTTACCGACTGGAGATAGAGTCAATGCAACTTTGTTCCCTATTTCAACTCATGGAAATACAATAACAATAAGAAAATTCAGAAGATCACCATGGACAATAGTGGATTTCATAGAGAACAAAACTTTGAATTATGAAGTGGCTGCTTTAATTTGGCTTGCTATCCAGTATGAGATGAATATGATTGTAGCTGGTGGTACAGCAAGCGGAAAAACTTCTTTGCTGAATGTTTTCATGAGTTTTATCCCACCAAATCAAAGGGTAGTTTCTATTGAAGACACGCGCGAGTTACAATTGGCTGATTTTTTACATTGGGTACCTTTGACAACAAGAGAACCAAATCCCGAAGGTTTGGGAGAAGTCAGCATGCTCAGCCTGCTTGTAAACAGTTTGAGAATGAGGCCTGATAGGATAATAGTTGGTGAAATAAGAAGAGCTAGAGAAGCAGAAGTCCTTTTTGAAGCCATGCACACAGGCCATTCAGTTTATGCTACTTTGCATGCTGATACAGCAGAGCAAGCCTTGAAAAGATTAATAAACCCACCAATAAATGTGCCGGAAAGTGTGATAGAGGCTTTGCACTTAATTGCAGTTGCTTTCAGGGATAGAAGGTTAGGAATAAGAAGGATGTTTCAACTGAGTGAAATTTTGCCAGGAAACGAAAAACAGGGCCCGCAATTGAACACTCTCTACAGATGGAAGCCTGTGAAAGATGAAATTGAAAGAGAGAATGATAGTTTGAGAATTGTGGAAGAGATCGGCATGCACACAGGTATGACTGAACAAGAAATCAAAAAAAATGTGGAGGAAAAAGTAAGGATATTGAAATGGTTTGTTGAAAATCAAGTTAAAGATTTGAACAAGCTTGGAAGGCTCATAGCAATTTATTATTCTTCACCTGAGAAATTGGTTAAAGCTGTTGAAAATAAAGAAAGTGTGGAGAAAGTGATAAAAAGTTGGTTTGAATGAAAAGAATACCATTTGTTCCGTTTCCAGTTCAAAAGGTTTTGAAACTTTCAAGACCGTTTTTATTTCTATCGAGCAGACTTGTCAAACTGAATCCTTTCCTTGCCCAGAAGTTGATTCAAGCTGAAATAAACTTGAAAGACAGAGAGTATTTGGCAATAGCCATTTTTTCTTCTGTCTTTTGGTTTTTCTTGGTTTTTTCAATCTTCCTAATTCTCGGATTGGTAGCTGGGAAAAATCTACTCTTACTTTCGCTCGTCTTCTCTCTTTTGATATCTGTGGTTGTCTTCAATTACATCAGCTTTTATCCAAGCCTCTTGCTTTCAAGAAAAGACAGAGACATAGAAAAAAATCTTTTGTTTGCTATAAGGCATTTGTTCATTCAAATCAAGTCAGGAGTTTCAATTTTTGATTCTTTGGTTTCTGTTTCGAAAGGAAATTATGGCTCTGTTTCGGAAGAATTTGAAAAATGTGTTAAAGAAATAGCAACAGGAAAGGAAGAAACCCAAGCTTTAGAAGAACTTGCTTTTAGAGTTCCGAATGTCGGTTTCAAGAGGGTTATTTGGCAAATAGTCAACAGCTTAAGAGCAGGAAGTGATTTGGGAAATACACTCAACATCATAGCCCAAAATCTTTCAGAAGAGCAGAAAGTGAAGATAAGGAAGTATGGCTCTCAACTCAGCCCACTAGCTCTAATGTACTTGATGCTGACAGTAATTTTACCTACTCTTGGAATAACTTTTCTCATAATTTTCTCTACTTTTGCTGGCATACAAGTTCCAGAGACGATATTCTTTTTGATTTTGTTTGTTGTTGCTGTTTTTCAAGTTATGCTCATAGGAATGGTTAAAAGTAGAAGACCAAGTGTGGAAGTATGATAGAAAGAGCTTATAGAAGAATAAGGTGGATTTATCCCAAGAAGTATGTGAAATGGTTAGAGCAGAATTTAGAGTATGCTGGAATTGAGATGAAAATAGAAAAGTTCTTGTCCTTATCTTTTCTTTACTCTCTTGCATTTTCATTCTTGTTGCTTCCTTTTATCTTTGTTTTTGGATGGTTTGTGTTGCTGTTGATTCCTTTAACTTTCATTGGAATTCAATTGATAATTGATCTCATTATAATATTGATAGGTGATAAGAGGGGAAGCTTTGCAGAATCTGTTCTTCCCGATGCTCTGCAACTAATGGCGGCAAACATTCGCTCTGGTTTAACCCCAGACAAGGCCTTACTTTATTCTGCCAGACCAGAGTTTGGCGTTTTGGAAAAAGAGATTAAGATGGCTGCCACAAAAGCAATAGCTGGTGAAGCTTTGGAAGATGCTTTGCTTTCTTTGGGAAAGAAAATTAAGTCTAAAATAATAAACAGGACTTTCAACTTGATAGTTGAAGGTATGAGAAAGGGGGGAGAAATAGCAAGCTTACTCGAGCAAACGGCTGAAGACATAAGAGAGCTTAAGCTCTTGAAAAAAGAGATAGCAGCACAAGTTGGAATGTATGCCATTTTCATCTTCATAGCCGTGGGTTTTGCTTCTCCTGTCCTATTTGCATTTTCTTCCTATTTGGTTGAGACCATGAGCACAATAGGAAGCAAGCTGAGAATAGAGGAAGCTGCAAGCTACACCACCATAGGAAGCTTGAAGCTTGGTGTAGTTAAAGTTTCTTCAGATTTCATCAGAGCTTATTGTTTGTTAACTTTAATTTTTTCATCGATTTTTGGCAGCTTGCTCATAGGTTTGTTGCAAGAGGGGAAGGAAAAAGCTGGTTTGAAATACATTCCCTTACTCTTGACAATCAACCTAACAATCTATTTCATAGCAAGACTTGTTCTCTCAAGCCTCATAGGCTTCCTTGTCCCAGCAGCAACTCTATAGCTTTAAAAGGCGGAAAAATTAAATATAATTTATGAAAGCACAAGCAGCCCTTGAGTTTTTGATGACATATGGATGGGCAATCTTGATAGTAATTGCAGTGGTTGCAGCTTTATATGCAATGGGTATTTTCAAATTGCCTGGCGGTGGTGTTGGTGGACCTTGTAGTCCATGTTTCCCGCCTGGCGCAGCAATTACCTATGACTATCATGGTGCTAATACCCTTTCGGTGATTGTAGGACCAAGAGAAATAAATGTTACACGAGTTGATACTTCAAAAGGTTCAAACATCTTTGAAATACCCATAAATGGAAAACCACAATCAAGACTTTCCATACCTTGCAGTGGTTGCTTTGCTGGAGATGTAGAAGTGAAAATAACCTTCATAGATGTTGCTAGCGGTATAGAGAGCAGTGTTAATGCAACTTTACATGGAGCGTCTTAGCTTTTTTCTTTTATTTTTCTTTCACTAAGACCCAAAGGTTGCCCAAATAATAAGTTTTGTTAGGTATATTTAGATAGAATTTAAGCTCTTTCCAATCACTGCTCATAATATTGCCGTTTACTTGCAAAGGCAAAATTGCTATCATCTTTGAGATCACTAAATTTCCAACAGCATCTCTTTCCCAGATTGTGTGGAGATAATATTGACCCAAACTGAAGTCTTGACCCCCTTCCAAACTGAAAGATTGAATCTCATGGCTCACGCTCGCTACATCCTCAGCAAAGATGAAGAAGATTAGAATAGTTTCGTTCAGCTCATAGCTTTCTTCAAACCCGCTTAAACCATAAAAACTTGTTGTCAAATGAGTTGAATTTTTTTCAAGGATTATTTGATATGGATATTTTTTGTTCAAGCATTTGGTAGCACCTTCTGAAATAGTGAATAGATCAAGCTTTCCTGAACAAATGTCTGTGATTTCAAGGGTTATTGCTTTTGCTGCTTGTTCTTCTTCTTTGCTTGTTTCCCCAGCACCTCCTTCACCTTCTTGGGGTGGACTTGTGGAGTAATTAGTCTCGCTCGTTTGGCCAGTTTGACTTTGAGTTAAATTTTGAGTTGAAGTGCTTTCTTCTCCCTTGTCTCTCTCAAAATATTGAAAAAAAGCTTGTTTAAACTCTTTTGGACCCAAGATTAGGGAACTCAATATTATTAACATCAAGGCTATGAGTGAAATTTTATATTTTAATTTCATTCAATCACCGTGACATTGTATATTTGAAGGTGGGTCTTCCCTTCTAGACTCGTCTCATTATCTAATCTAAAATTAGAAGGCATTCCTGAAATAGAATAAGCATCTACACCACTCTTTGAGAAGTAAAGATAATCTATATTTGTAGCGTAAGCGTCTATCGGCAAGCCTGCACTGAGGATTTTGTCTTTATTGACAAAACTTTCCAGTCCGATTGGGTTTGGTTTGAAGTATTTTTCTTGAACGAAGAACTTGCCTTCAAGCCTATCCAGAAAACTTGCTCCATATAAGCTAGGATGATAGTAAGAATTTTCTAAATCGTCCTTCAAATTTGAAGTGTCTTCACTAGAGTAGTTGAGCCAATGTGGACTTGGTCTTATTATATTTACTATTCTGCCTAAAGTGTTCAGTGGATAAAGAGGATCTTCCATATTTTCTATGCTCATAATTATTTTTTCTCTTGAGTTTTTTGTAAGGTTTGTTTTGATGTTATCATCATAAAGCTCTACAAAAATAGTGTAAGAAATGGAGAGATGATAACTATCTTCAGGCTCTATCAACAAATCTCTTATATCAACACTAGTCCTAAACCCTTGAAGAGTTCCCAAGTATTCTATACTATCTTCCCAATCTTTCACGGTAGATGCTTCCATTAGCCCTTGAGGCTCAGAATTAATTGTACCTTGAAGTATGAGCTCTGCTATAGTTTCATTTGAAGATTGTAAAGGAGAACCTGTTGTGACTACATAATTTATTGCAGAGCAAGTTGCCCTTTGTGCTGTAATTTCCATAGATTTTCTTGAATCATAAACTACACTTTCATAAAATTTGATCATGGCTTCTACCCTGTTTTCAATTGCCCTTTGAGAGGAATAAAAAGATAGCATAGATCTCTGAATAGAAAAAAATATGAATAAGCAAGTTATTAAGAAAATTATCATCGAACTGAAAAATATTCCTTTCATTCTCTCTCCCATACCAAGATTTTGAACAAGCTTGGACCCCAAAGCCATCTCAAACCCTGAACGGATTGAGAATCAACTTGAATCCCTTCCGGTTTTATTCCCTCTTCACCCATTTGAGAAATAAGCCTTTGCTTAGCATCTTCTATTGCAAGTTGAGAAGAATTGAAAACATTTCCATAACCAACTAAACCTTTAACAAGGTATGTATATTCAAAAGAAGACCATGGTAAGATGTAGTTTGTTCCTGAAATAGAGCCACCTTCTTGAAAGTCCACAAGCCTTATTGAATTTTTTCCAACACTTAATTTGTTGGGATAAACATACACATTTTCAGGAACCACACGAATAGAAGGTGAAGTGAAGATCCAGAAATTGTTTATTGAAGCGTTAACCATACTACTGAAACCTTGGGCTATATGAACAAAAGCCTCTATCACTTTATTCTGGCTCTGGTTTAGAGTGAAATTGAAAGTTTTTGGGTTGCTAGCAGAGCCTCCAAACAACATTTCTCTAGTTATATCAATCTCACCATAATTGAAAGTTGGTTCTTCCATTTCATAATAGACTTCAACATAAGAAGATCCTTCAGGATCATTCAGGGGATCTGAATAAATTATTGCCTTTTGATCTCCCCAATGAACATCACCATAATTGTTCAAATACACTGAAATCACGTTTGTTCCTATCGTCAAGTTGTTTGTGAGATTCAAGAAGAGTTCAGGATTCATAACACCAACTTTTCGACAATTCCTGTAATAAAGGCCTGAGATGCTGCATGAAGGATAACAATTTTGAGAAGAACAATATCCATCTTTATAAAAGATGTGACCTGAATTGAAGTAAATTATCACATCGCTAGAATTTCTTCCAAACAAATCTACAGTATCATCAACCTCTAAAGTTTTGAGATGAAGTTGAGCTTTCGCGTTTTTTGCATTTTCTGGAATGTAGAAAGAGACCATCGACCAAGCACCTGTCCTTCCTACCACATTATCGAAATAATATCTCTTCTTGAAACTTTTGTTACCTGTTGAAAGTTCTTGGCTTAAGCTATAAGTTACTATAAGTCTCATGCCTGGATGAATGTGAGAATGGTAGTTTGGTGTTCCTATTACCAAGTAAATTGAATTGTTTCCCGGTTGAATTTCATTTGTAACATCAACAACACCGTAAGCTGCTGTAGTAATTTCCCACCCAAAAGCTTCTTCTTGCATGTAAAGCCATTTTATATCATTTTTCTTTTGAACATCATTGATTTTAAGTTGCTCGAATTGGGCTTGGGATTTGGAAGTTCCGAAATGGATTGAAACATACAAAGTTGCATTGTAGATTGTTATGTTTGTTGGTAAAGCAAAGTTTTTCGTGATTTCCAACCTTTGAGCAGTCCAACCTGAGCCTTCTGGATAGAAAATAATTATTTGAGTGGTGTTTTTTCTCACTTTTGTTGCCCATGCCCTTGCTACATAACCAGAAACCGGCTTTCCGATTTCATAGCCAGATTCCAACCTGTAAGCAACAGAAACTGTTTTTGGATTAGATGAGCAAGATGAATAGATTGTTTCGTTGTGAGTTTGGAGGCTGAAGCATTTTTCAGTCAAACCTTCCAGGACTTCTTTTGTTATATTTGAAGCGATGCTTTTGTTTCCAGAATACCAGAATGTTCCTATTAAATCTAACAAAGTTTTGTTTAAATCAGTTTCTGAAATTATTTTATTTGATAAGAGCATGGAAATTGTAGATGTGTTTGAAAAAGAGCTTGCTTTCAAATTTGCTAGTATTTCAATCAAATCATTTGCCTGGTAGGTCAAAGACTGAAAAGAAGTTTCTGGATAATTTGACTCAATTACAAAATAAAAGAGAGGGATTAAAGATATAACTAAAGTTAAGCCTATTAAAATGTCTGTTGTAAAAGCTAAACCTTTCAATTCCATATCAAAGTCCTCACTTTCACAGGTTGCTCATTCAGTATTCCAATTCTTTCTATCTTGTATATGTTTCTTGCTGAACTAAGATCTAAATTTTGAGGAAAGCGAAAAATTAAATTTCCGGATTTGTCATAAACTTCATAACAAAAGTTAAAATTACCAAGATTAAGCAGAAGGCTTGCTTTAGAATACCCAACAGAATTTTTAAGCATTTCTATTTTTGTCTCATTTATTTTTCCATCATTCGACAAGCCTAGCTCAACTACATTCTCAGCATCCCAATATTTTGGGAATCCCTCTTTGAACCAAACTTGAGATGCAGAAAGCAAGTTATTATAAGCCAATCTCTTTTCCATACTTTCTTCCGCTTGAATCACTGTATAATACCAAATACTCATCACCAGACCCATAACTAAAAAGAAAATAGCTAAAGCTATGAAAAAATCATAAGTGACAACTTGAGCTTTATTGGTTAACATAAACTACACCATTTAAATTTCTTATCAAGTTCTCACCTTTCAAGATTTCGCCACTTATGTTTCTTGTCAAAATTGTGGATTGGACAAAACCATTATTCCAACTCAAAATCACAAGATAATCCTTTACTGTTATGTTGTAATCTATTGCATTAGAAATTTTTTGGGGGATAGTGAAAATTCTTGAATAGCCACTCCCTGCTTTAAGAGCCAAGTTTATTTCAGAAGCAATTTGATCGCTTATTGTTTGAGCTTCTTTTAATACTTTTGCTCTGTTTGTTTGAATATAAAGATTGGAGCTGTGATAGATTGTGAGAAATAAAAAGATGAAAAGAAGTGAAAGTAAAGAAATGAATTCTAGGCTAACTTGGGCTGACACTTATTTTCACCCCATTCCCCATAGCTTGAATCAATAAATTATAGTAGCCTGGAGTGGTAGGCAAACTTCCCGTCAAGTTGGCTGAAGAAATGTAGTAAATTTCTGATAAACCAGCACTAGTTCTAACTTTCCATTTCATCATTTTTCCGGCAAAAGAAATCTCTTCAACATTAGCAGGAATTTGGACTAAAATTGTAATTTTTGCAGGTTCGCCTTGAGAAATTACCCAATCTTCTACCTGACCTATTTTTTGTAGAGAATTTGAAGCTATAGCTAAATTGTTATCTTCTCTCAAATTTTGAGAAACTGTTTGAAGATGAAGAGCATAAGGTAACAA
>Ga0105162_1000789_pt1 | contig 19387 bp, 13 predicted proteins | sample JNZ201metaG_FD_81532 | JGI IMG/M metagenome (GOLD analysis project Ga0105162, IMG submission 81532) | Hot spring microbial communities from Jinze hot spring, China to study Microbial Dark Matter (Phase II) - JNZ 20120812A | ecosystem: Environmental > Aquatic > Thermal springs > Hot (42-90C) >...
CTTAGCTACGTTCCTGAACAGCTTCTCTTTGCTCTCATAAAACGACATGTAAAGGCACTTGTGGCCTTTTAACGCATTTACATAGCAGATCTGCGAAGCCAGAGTGCTCTTACCGGCTCCAGGATGACCCACGATCAACAGCATGTAAGGGCCCCGTATCCCGCCAATCAACTCCTCAAGCTCGCGCATACCCGTCGTAAATCCTGGTTCCACGGCCAATGTCCAGACCCTCCTCACTTGTAGCTTGGTTCGACTCTGCGTCTTGTGAATGCAATAGCAGGTATTATAGGTTTGAACGGTGGTGAAAAACAGTCCAGTATAGCGATACCTTTCAAGGACATCGTGTCCTCGCTGTAGCCGGACATTAAGTACACTTTAAGCCGGTGGAAGAGCCGGCTTGATAACTTAGGTTTACTTGCGTTCTGAGGCCTCGCGGTAGAGTGTTTATTATCTTAAAGGTGGTCGTTTAACTACATCATCTATGTACCCCCCGCTCTACAGGGATTTCAATTAAGTGTATTATTGCCTTTAGGACATAGGAAGGTTATTAAGCAATACGCTTCTAGCCACGAGTAACGCGGTTTCATGAGTTCGTTCAAAACCATAGGAACTGCTATTTAGCTAAGTGCTTTCTTTCACACACTTTACTCTTGAGAAGTACTAGGAAAACTATTGGGAGGGGTGTTTAAAATAAACTCGGTCATGTCTTTAGGAGATATCATAAGTCTGCCCATCTACTTTACGAACACGTATTTCAAGTTTTTGCACGCTTGTGCTTGAAGTAGTTCCAGTAATACCTACCTATGCCTCATTCCACGTACTAAAGAGAATCCTAACGCTTGAGCAACGTTTAGGTTAGCATTCATAGAGGTTTAGTTTAATAATATAAAAATATAAATATAAAAGAGGGGTATATCTTTAATTGGGTGAAGTACATGGAAAAGACATCATCGCCAATTCCTACGTTCAGAAAATTCCAGAATCCGTACTATATTTACTATCCTGAGGGGGATTACTGGGAGAAAATGAAGCCCGTTCCCGAATTCACCGCGCTACTGATCATAGACATACAGAAACACTACATGAACATCGCGATCGAGTTAAGAGATAAGTTTAATAATCCTTACCTATATGAAAGGCTCACTAAGACCGTTATTCCAAACGCTAAGAGATTACTAGATTTCTTCAGGAAGAAGTCGTTAGTAGTGATGTTTGCAACCATAGGGAACCAGAGGACTGATGGCAGGGACAGGTCTCCCACTCAAGCCAGGCCCGGATGGAACTACACCCTGTTAAAGATCGGTACCCCTCTCCAGGAGCTTGTAGACGAGTTAAAGCCTAGAGACAATGAAGTGGTGGTTTACAAAACAACGGATAGCGCGTTAAACGGCACACCTCTCGGACAAATTCTTCGATGGATGAGGATCGAGCACGTCGTAGTCGCGGGAATATTTACTGATCAGTGCGTGTCAAGCACGGTTAGAGACTTGTCTGATTGGGGTTTCACTGTTTACATAGTCGAGGACGCTACAGGGGCATTATTACCAGAAATCCATGAAATGGAGTTAAGAATATTGAACCAGATCTACGGCAAGGTCGTCTCCACTGACGAGATAATTAAAGACTTGTCCGAGAGGTGAGTTCTCGTGGAACAGAGTACAGAGAAGCTTAGAAGAGAGCTTGGAATATTCGAAATGATATCACTAACTGCCGGAGCAGTAATAGGCGGCTGGCTCGCGGAAGCGCCTTACTGGTTTAGCTTGACGGGGGCCGGTAATGCGTTGTTGTTTATCCCTATTGCAATACTTCTCCTCCCTGTAGGACTGGCGATAGCCGAGTTAACAACATTGTATCCTTACGCTGCAGGCCCGTTAGCATTCACCTATAAGGCACTCGGGAGTTCAGCGGCGTTCTGGACCCACTGGATGTTCTTCCTAGTTCAGGTTATTGAACCCCCATTAATGGTGTTTATCTGGGCTTCGATCATAAGGTATTTCTATGGAATAGAGGACTTCAACACCGTTAAAATGCTTACAATCATCCTGCTGATCATCTGGCTGATAATCAGTATGTATAGGATTGGGTTCGTTGGAAAGCTTGCAAACGCTGTCTTCGTAATAATGATTACTACCGCCATAATAGTTGGGCTATCGTTCTACTTTAGCGGGTACTGGTCAACGGATAACATCATTAAAGCGGGGGGCTGGTTCCCTAACGGCATCTCCGGGGCAATGCTGGCAATGGCAGTACTTGTTCTAAAGTTTATCGGATTCGAGTTCGCTCCTGTGTTCGCAGAAGAGGTGAAGTTTCCTAGGAAAGAGTTCTGGAAGCCTGTCATGCTGGCGCTAGTGATACCTGCTTTACTTTACACTTTTGCCTCATTGGCGATGGCCGGTATGATGCCCTGGTCCAATATTGCCAACATGGACTTGCCCGAGCCGAGGATCGTCGAGATGTACGGTTTGCCGGTAATACTTATTTACATCGCGATCATAGCGGGCTTTCTCCATGCGTTCTCGACGATGGCAGGGTTCTGGCTATCCTCAGCTAGAGCGCTTTACGGCTTTGCGGAGCTCGGGTTCCTGCCTAAAGACTTATTAAAAACCAATAGATATGGACAGCCCTGGATAGCTAACCTAATAGTGTTCGGGCTCTCATTACTTTTAGTGTCTTTCACACCAGTAGAGTGGGTCGCGTACGTATATGCCATTTCATGCGTAGCGGCTGGGATCCTCTATATGGTGATGATGGTAGACTGGTGGATTCTTAGAAGGAAAGAAAATAAGCCGAGGGATTACATAGCGCCAGGGGGAGTACTGGCACTAATTGTAGGCTTTCTAATGTCCCTGTGGATAGCAGTGGGGTCTGCTCTGACAATGCCGATTAGTGGGTGGTACGCATTCGTGGTATTCATGATCATAGGAGTCATCATATGGCTCCTAGGCCTGAAACGTCAGAAAGAAGGGAAGTGGAAGCCTGAAATTAGAATATAAATTTTTTAAACCCTTCCTTAACCCCGCGCTTGATTCAGCTCAAAAGCTATTATGGGCCTGTCCAATGACACAAAGAAGACATTGTACTAGCTGTTTTAATCATTGTCAAGATCTCAATATGTCCGGTGCTTCTTACCGGAGATAGGTATTCCGTGGAAGGGGCGTTGTGGAAAGAAAGTAAAGCCTCACTTCTACTCATCGACCGTTTTGCGCTACTTCTGATCCCATCACTGAACTTTGAGCTTGAAATTTTGAGAGAGTTACCAAAACTTAGACTTAGTCAATTTCTATGCTTTTCCTTACTTAGTTCACAATAAAAAATGAGAGTAGAGAGAGATCAGAGGATCCTACAGTGATTTCTTCAATAGGATCTCACTAGCCACGCACACTCATCTGCTATTTTCAAATTTTCTTCCACGGTCTCGCACACCTTTTAAAGGATGAGGAGGCTGTTTAACTCGATGAACTCGTCCTAAGCGTGAACTAGTACTCAGCTCCTTATGCATTAAAGAGTAAAAGAACTAAAAAGATATGTCATCATAGAGAATTATTTAATATCGGCGGTGTTCCCTGGTTAAATATTAGGCCCGTGCAAACAGGTGTTCGTGCTTAGTGGTATTAAATAGTTAGCGTTATCTCATGTAACCCCGATCACCATTCGAACCAAGGCTTATTAGCCCCTAACTGATATAGACCAACTGAAAGTAAGGTGTACTCCATGAAGTTCTCTAAATGCATAATTGCATCTTTGCTACTAATATCAATACTGATGCCCCTATTTGTGGTGTTATTACACGGACCTACAAATGCGCAAGCCGCACCCCGTGGGCCCTGGATCGATGAAATGGTATTTGTCCTTGAACCGGATGTAACCAAGGCTTTTGAAAGACTGAAAGCAAATGACATACAAGTATACTTCAGTGTTATAACAGATCCGTCCCTAGCTAGGAGAGTGCAGGAAGAGGGCTTGGCTATAGATTATGCATATGGTGGTTATTCGTGTTTAGTGTTCAATATCGTTAACTTCACCACGGGTGAGTTAAATCCGTTCGTAAATACAAAGATCAGGGAGGCTGTGAATTATATTATTGATAGAGATTATATTGTGAAAGAAATATATGGTGGAATGGGTAAACCCAAGTACACACCTATCGAGAGGGTTACATCAGACTATGCTAGGTATATCGATGTGATCAAGGAGGTTGAACTAGCATACAAATATGACTTTGGAAAGGGAAAAGCAATAATTCAGGAAGAAATGCTCAAGATGGGCGCTCAGCTGATTGATGGCAAATGGTATTACGGGGGTAAACCAGTTACGTTGAAATTCATGATAAGAATAACCGGTAGGGAGTTCTCAACTCTTGGAAGAGCAACTGGTGATTATATAGCCGAGCAATTTGAGAAACTAGGATTTACTGTTGAAAAGAGATACATGGAGGCTCCTCACTTATTTGCCGAGCTGGCTAAGGACCCGCGTGAAGGAACATGGCATATGTACTACAGCGGGTATATGGGATGGGTTGGGAGATTTATAGATTACTACTTCTTCTGGTGGTATAGCCCTGGCGGATATCCACAAAACCTTGTATGGGGTTATCTAAAGCCCTCACCAGAGTTTGAAGAGATAATAAACAAGCTGTCAAACAAAAACTATACCTCATGGGGGGAGAGAGATCAATTAATGAGGAGGGGGGTATGGCTGGCCATGAACGATACCGGTGTAGGCTCTTTCCACGTATGGGTTGCCTCGGCTATCTACTTCAACATGAGGAGGCCGGAAGTGGTATTAACACCCGATATAGCAGCCGGTTACCCAATGTCGTATCTATGGCCATATACGATTAGGTACGTCGATAGAACGGGAGGCTCTGTCCGAGCGGCTGCTCCCAGTTTACTAGAACAACCTATGAACCCTGTGATAGGGGCATTAACAGTCTATGATGTCATATTGTACGTAGCAACTGTTGATTATACATTACGTCAAGATCCATTCACAGGCCTTCAATGGCCTAATGTCATTAAGAAGGCAGAAGTATATGTTGCAAAGGACGTGGCGCCATTAGTGACTACAACACTTGGTTGGGTTGACCTAAGGGTAGTTGACAAAATAGAAGTGCCCACTGATGCCTGGTATGATTGGAATGTAACAACAAAGTCAGTAATATATGCACCACCGGGTACCACAGCTAAGTCGAAAGTAGTTTTATACTACGAAGATGATCTATTTGATAAATGGGTATACCATGATGGTAGTAAGCTTTCACTAGTAGATTTCCTAATATGGTACCCATTGTGGTTTGAGCGGTGCAGCCCTGAGAGCCCACATTACGATGAATCCATATCATGGCAATGCGGACTAACCAGGAAGAATTTCAAAGGATTGAGAATTCTCAGCGAGAAGCCGTTGATAATAGAGGTTTATCTCGATATGTGGGAGCCAGACGCGGAGATCATGGTATCTGATGCTGTTGGCATGCCTGGTGCTGGCTTTCCCGGTTTACCATGGCACACTGTTGCCCTGGGTATGTTAGCGGAGGTTAAGAAACAAGGATTCTTCACATCGTATAATGCCGATAAATACAAAGCAGTATGGTTGAATTACTTAGCCGGTGAGAGCATAACTATACTGAAAAGTATGGCCGAGGATGCGATAAGTACTCGCTACATTCCCTTCAAAGAGCTGTTAGGTAAATGGATAAAGGAAGAAGATGCTGTGGCTAGGTATCAATCCGCCTTGAAGTGGATCTTGGATAGGGGTCATTTGTGGATAGGGAGTGGCCCATTTTATCTTGATAGTGTTAAACCTGTTGAGAAGATAGTGGTTCTAAAGGCCAATAGGAATTACCCGTATCTAGCCGATCGATGGGCAGGCTTCCAGCAACCCCCGATACCTGTGATCAAAATAAAATCAGCTCCCAGCGTTATCGAGATCGGTGGATCCGCCACTATAGACTTGAGCGTCTCTAGGCCAGATGGTTCTCCATATGAAACGGAGTACATTAAGGAAGTGCTTTACATAGTGTTCCAGAAAGAAGCCATTGCAAAGGGTGAGGCGAAACCGGTGGGTACAGGGGTGTGGAGAATAGAGTTAACGCCATCTGATACAGCCAAATTAGAACCAGGGTCTCTCAGCCTGGTGCTAGTGGCTGTTTCAAAACTAGCTAATCTACCAGCGGAAGAGGAGACTGTGCTGCTTGCAATGGCGCCCACTACACCAACAACTCCACCAGCTACGCCCATCGCTACTATAATGACTGTGACTAAGACAGTGACAATTGAAATGGTCAGTGAAAAACCTGTCACAACAACAGTGGAGGTTCCAAGAACAGAGTGGGGTATTTCAGCGGCCTTGGCAGTAGTTTGCCTGATCGTGGGGCTGTTAATTGGCTGGTTTGTGATTAGTAAGAGAAAATAGCTTGATTTCTACATAATTTTTTATAAATGACCTGTACATTTCTTAATAGTGATAAGCCTAGGTGGATACATGTCTTTCATAACTAGGCAAGGGGCTTCAAGGGCATTTAAATTCCTCGCGATAAGAACCGGTACTGTTGCTATATCACTCATAATTGCAGTGTACTTGACAATAATCGTAGCTAATTTAGGCGGTTTGCTCGATCAAATAAAGATCTTGGAGATATCAGACGCTGTATACGAGAGGATTAGGAGTGATCCGAGGTTCGCCCAATATACGGCAGAGGAGAGAAAGATGATCGCGGAAGAAATGATCCAGGTGGAAATAAGGAGACTGGGTCTTGATAAGCCATTCATTGTAAGGAGTTTTATTTACCTCCGGGACGCGTTGACACTCAACCTAGGCAGATCGTTTAATTTAATAAGCAACACCGGTTCAAGGGAAGTGAGGGTAATAATCTTTGAGAGGCTATCGCCTACTATACTGCTGTTCACGTCTTCTCAGCTAATAATGTTCTTTGCAACTCTTTTCTCGGGGCTATATCTCTCAAGGCACTATGGGAGTAAACTAGATAAGACAATTGTATCACTTGCACCCATGTCATCTATTCCAGGTTGGTTTTATGGCATATTCTTGATAATTTTATTCGCATCGGTGTTAAAGATACTTCCATATGGGGGCATGGTAGATGCCCCGCCACCTCAGGACAAACTGATGTACGCGCTAAGCGTATTAAAACACATGGTACTACCTTTAACAGCGGTGTTTATTTCAGGGTTCTTCATAGGGGTATACGGTAACAGAACGTACTTCCTAATATTTTCCATGGAGGATTATGTAGAGATGGCGAAGGCCAAAGGGCTTCCGCCCAGGCTCATCGAGAGAAGATATATACTTAGGCCGGCTTTACCGCCCATTATAACAGGGCTCCTACTAGGTCTCATAGGTTCATGGATGGGTGGTATTATAACAGAGAGGATCTTTACGTGGCCAGGCATGGGAACTCTGATGTATGCAGCAATATCCACTAACGATGCCCCGGTTATAATAGGCGTAGCAACTATCTACGCGTTTTTACTTGCTGTAACGGTTTTAGCACTTGACGTGATCTACATGATCGTGGATCCGAGGATTAGATACGGGTGATGTGGTGCAGGCCGAATTCTTCCTAAGCAAGATATACAATATTGCTTATTACAAGTCACTATTACTATCCATAATAATCATCTTAACCTTAGTCTCCATATCTATTTACGCCGTTATGTCAATGCCCTATGACGTGGCTGTTAAAACGTGGAATTCTATAGAACACTGGGAAGACTCGCCTAGATTGGCGTTACCCTCATGGGTAAATTTCTTTGTCAGCGCGAAGCTACCGGAAACGATAGTACTAGATTCTAGGCAAAGGCTCGGTCAGATAGAGAAGTCAACATTATATATAGATGAGATGAAAAACATAACCTTTCGAGCATCCTTCGAGTATAGCTACGAGGAGTTCCCAAGTGAAATTGTACTACGGCTTTATGTGTATAACGTAGTAAAAAGTGGTGTGATATTTGTATACTGGGCTAAGCCTAGCGGTGACGTGATCGAATTAACGAGAATAGCGGTGGATAGATCTGGATCATATCTCTACTACATATCACTAGATAGATCTCTCGTAGAGAGGTACGTAATCAGAGTCGAGAGCAAACTCGGCAGATCACCCGATTATGTAATGACGCCGGAAATAGCTCTGTTCGTGAAAGAAGACGAAAGCATGATGAGTAGAAGTACGGTAAAGGCTTTGAAGGGGAGATACATATTTCTGATCTCAGCGATATTCTTTGAAAAAAACGCCGAGATGGATTTCAAACTAAACATATACGGCAAGGTACATGGCATGTTTGGTACGGATGATAGACGACGCGATATAGCGTTAGCCATAATATGGGGGACCCCTCTTGCTCTTTCCTTTGGGTTGACCGCTTCATTGTTAATAACGTTTGCCCAGATGCTAATAGCAGCTGTTTGTGCGTGGTTTGGCGGTGTATTAGACATGGCTGTTCAGAGATTGACCGAGATCACGATGATCATACCATTTCTGCCGATGCTGATCATGATCGCTATTTTCTACAAACTTGATATATGGACATTACTATTGATAATTATAGCTTTATACACGTTTAGTGGAGGACTTAAATGGTATAGGTCACTGTTCTTATCGCTCAAGGAGGCCCCCTACATAGAAGCGGCTAGAGCCTATGGAGCAAGTAATGCACGTATAATATTGAGGTACATGATACCGCGCATAATACCTACCGTGATACCCACACTGGTGTCCTCTGTGCCAAGTTTTGTCTTCCTCGAAGCAGCCCTGGCCATACTGGGCGTAGGAGGGGGGTTAAAGGTAGCCCCTTCGTGGGGCCGGGTATTAGACGACGCGGTATCCGCGGGCGCATTGTACAAAGGGTATTATCACTGGATCGTATTTCCTTCGATAATGCTGGTACTGACCTCTATCGCATTTACATTACTAGGGTTTACTCTGGACAAGGTATTAAACCCAAGGCTGAGAGAGGTGTAAACTATTGCGCGATCTACTGGTAACTAGTAATCTATACCTGTACTATAGGACCATGCGTGGTTTAGTAAAAGCAGTTGATGACATTTCGTTTTCTCTCCACAAAGGGGAGACGCTGGCCATAATAGGAGAGTCCGGTTGTGGAAAATCCTCATTAGCCAAGGCAATTCTCAGGTTATTGCCCAGGAACACGGGGCTTTACAAAGGCAGTATCTTCCTAGAGAACGAAGATATAGCGAAGCTCGAGGAAAGCGAGTTCAGGAAAAAAGTGTTGTGGAAAAAAATAGCAATAGTGCCTCAAGCCTCCATGAACGCCCTAAACCCCGTTTTAAAGATAGTGGACCAGGTTATAGAGCCCTTGACTGTGGACGGCGAGGTTACGCGAGACGTGGCCGAGAAAAATGCTGTTGAGTTATTCAAGTATATTGGTATACCAGTAGAGTTCTTACATAGATATCCGTTTGAGCTGAGCGGTGGCATGAGGCAACGAGTATGCATCGCGATGGCCCTTATAGCAAATCCATCAATCGTGATACTCGACGAACCTACCTCAGCCCTTGATGTATTGACGCAGGCGAACATAATGAATTTATTAAAGCAATTAAAAAAGGAGAGAAACTTATCATACATCTTCATCACTCACGACATTGCCTTATCTAGCGAGTTAGCCGACAATGTGGGGGTAATGTATGCGGGCAAGCTCGTCGAAGTGTCCCCCGCAGATGAGTTTTTCAATGAACCTAAACACCCCTATGCAAAGCTCCTACTATCTAGTGTACCGGTCATTAGGAAAGAGAGTAAGTTATCAACGATCCCCGGAACTCCCCCAAGCCTTATAAATCCACCACCCGGGTGCAGATTTCACCCCAGATGTCCATATGCAGTTGAAAAATGTAGAAAAGAGGAGCCACCGATTATAAATATAGGGAGTTCGATCACCATCAGGTGCTGGCTATATGGGTAAAGACTCGCGGTACATAATTATAGGAGTCATCGCTATGTTCACGGGAGTGACAGTATCTTTTCTCGCGGTAATAGACATTATACCCCCTTTACCTCAATTATTATTCGCGGCGTATGGGATATCCACGGTGGGTTTCACGGTGGGGTTGTATGGAGTTTTCTCAAAGATATATAAAAAACGCCTCGAGAGATCACAATATGAATAGTTATTACCTCGGCAAATCGGGTATCGTGTAATCAAATCTCTTTAAACCGAATATTGACATGAATACCCCAGACAAAAACCTTGAAACCTATCCCTCTACTGCTTCAATCCTTCTATTCCTTTAACCCTTTACTATCTCCTGATGTATGGACCTTTAAAGAACCCTCATCACTGAAGAATTGTGCATAGCCATGACAAGTCCGCGAACTGAAGCCGAGACCCCTATATTTACATGGCTTTCATTTTCACATTTAGTAGCTATTAAATTTGGAAATCGCAGAGTATTGCCGATATCCACGCAGAGCTTATAACTGGTGGCTTTTCCACAACTGCTTCGGAACAGCTATGAGACGGAATTACCTTCCTTTTCACGCTCAATATCCCGATTACTTCCACGTATGTGGATGGACTCGTACTTCATGGCGTAATGATATCATTTATAATAACTCATTCATGTAACTAGTATGGAAAGACCTCTTAGAAACGTGCAAATAGTGGGGGTTTTGATGTACGTAGAGGACCTTAGAAGCATTGATCGTGAGGTGACAGACCTTTACAAGAAACTGAGAAAAGAGCTGTTTGTTCCGAGTGACGAGTACATCAACTCGCTAAGATCTACCATTCAGAGGTTACGGGAGAAGACAATTCGTGCGAAGAAGGAATATTACGGTAAAGACGTAGAAATAGACATGCTAATAGACCACGTCTTGGAATTGCTGGAGAGCACTGAGATAAGTATAGAGGAAAACCTGAGACATCCTAGTAAGTTCATACGTGGACTCGGATACAGAATTTATGATATAATATTTGACGAGAAAAAGTCGATAGGCGAGAAACTCGATGAGATCAGCGCGATCGTCAGTAGAATGACTGAATTTTACAGGTCCTTGCTTGAAATTACTCAAAGAGTTGGTGACGAGAGAGTTAAGAGAGCCATTACAGCTGCGGAAGGATTAGTAAAAGATATTGAAAACATAGTCGAGAAATTATTGAAGGAGTCGAGAAAAGCAAGATATGAAGAAAAAGAAAAATACTTCGCTATTATTCAGAACTTATGTCTGGTAGGATTTTACACTCTAAGCTACATTAAGAAAGCAAACGATCTCATTGGAAAGGAAAGAGCTATCCTCGAGGATATACCATACGAGGTGTACGTCGAGAAAAAATATGGTTTGCCATTGAAGTGGATTGTGAAGTGGTATGAAAGGGAGCTTGAATTATCTATTGAGAAGTTTAGAGAATTAGCACGCGCTATCGACCCAACAAGAGATCCGGTCGAGGTATTGAAAAGCACTATACACGTTCCATATTCTACACAAGAGGAGATGTTCAACGATATGAAGAGGTTCCTTGAGATCGCAAGGTACCATGCCTTCAAATACGTGGATTTCCCTCAAGATGTAGTATGTGAGGTGACGGGTGTCAGGGAATTCGAGAAAGACGTGTATCCAATGGGTTACGCGGGGGTGCCGGATCCTCTCGAAAAAGAAATAAAGTGCAAGATCGCGTTAAACCAATACAACTATAAGGCGTTTTCACGCGGTTGGTTAATGATGATGGCCATTCATGAGGCTTATTATGGGCATAATATTCACTGGATCAAGGTGGGACTTGCAAATATCCCGGAGTCGTTTAAGATACCCAGCGACCTCGGATCCCCGTTAGCTGAGGGATTAGCCCATAGGGGGGAGGAGTTATTGCAGGACATATATGGTGACAGGGCATTTTCACTACTAGTTGCATGGAGGAGAGTACACACCGCGTTAAGAGTTTACATAGAGATAAGTATGTTCCTATATAGGAAGATAGCACCAGAAGATGCCGTAAAGTTGTACACGGATATAATGGGTTTCGACGAACAGACAGCAAGGGGGCTTGTAGAAGCACATCTCGAAAACAGAGGGTATAATTTATGCTACCTAACCGGCTATAAAATGATAGAAGAATATAGATCTAGACGCAGAGATCTCGACGAGAAGACATTTAGCAATATTCTATTCTCAGCAGGCTTTATATCAGCCAAGAGCATTAAGAGAATACTGGGTATAAGAGAGGATATGCCTTGGGAAAAAGACTAGCTTTAATTTTCTTTACGCACAACCTTCTTCTCAAATAAGTCTAATAGTGGTATCCAGACACTCATGGGACCGGGTTCCCTGTTAGACCATGCATAGTATGGTATCGCTCTGAACTTCGTTTTCTTTGCTCTTAGCGAGAACTTGCCTAGGTCTGTGTAAAGTCTTTGCGCATCATATTCAAGTACGTAACCGGTGCCTTCAATAACCATGACCCCGTTAAGTAAGCTGGGTTCAAATACAGCTTTCAACGTAGACTCAGTGGTCAATGCTATGTTCCACACGTCTACACCGGGATTGTCAGCTTGCTCTAGACAATAAATTAGGGGACCTCTCTCGATCGCCACTTTACTTGTATTATGAATTACCATGGGGTTTGAGGTAAACAGTTTAATCGGCATTTCAATATCCAATTTCACGATGTCTCCTTCTCTCCACAATCTCTCTATTCTCAAATAGGTGGACGGCCTTATCGGCATGTCTAGTAATTTCTCGTTTATGTATACCTTAGCCTTCTCAGCCCAACCAGGTATCCTGAAGTAAATGGCAAACTCGTCCTCTACCTCTGGATACACTTTGATTAGAATTCTGCCCTCCCACGGATAATTAGTCACTTGCTCGATCTTGATCTTTTTACCTTTAAACTCTATGCCTGCTTCGCTAGATGCGTATAAGTTTATCCAGATGCCATCAATAGATGTGTTGTAGAAGTAGCCTGGTAGAGATGCAAGTAACCTAGCTATGTTCGGTGGACAGCACGGACAAGGAAACCATGGTTGTCTTCTGTGCTTGCCGCGATCGGCAAGCGGGTTAACGTAAAAGAATAATTTGCCATCTAGAGAGATCCCTGATAATGCACTATTATATAGTGTTAACTCCATGATATCGGCGTACTTGGCTTCACCCGTTGCTAACAATAATCTATAATTCCACATAATATTGGCTATTGATGCACATGTCTCAGAATATGCTCTGTCATTGGGTAGTTCATATGCTTCACCGATGGCTTCTCCATCGTGCCTAGAGCCCACTCCACCAGTTATATACATCTTTTTATTCACGACATCAAGCCACAGCCTATTCAGCGCTTCCCATAGATCTTTACTACCAATCTCCAAGTAAAGATCTGTGGCACCCGTGGTGAGGTAGAGGAATCTAACAGCATGAGCACCTGGCGGTGCTTCATTAAGTTGTTTAAATGGCTTATTGTCAACAAAATAAGACCACCCGTCTAGTTTACCCTTTCCCCTTAATTCTATGAAGAATTCCGCGAGCTCTAGCAACCTCTTATCCCTGATCTCCCTGTAGAGCTCTAACAGAGCTATCTCTATCTCAGGATGACCGTCAGGCATCTCGAGCCTTCCAGGGCCAAAAGTATTACAAAGATGCTCTGCGTATTTAGTCGCGACATTGAACAGCTTCTCACATATACCTGTTCTCTTACACGCTATGGCCGCCTGTATCATGTGACCCCCAACGTATAATTCATGTGACCATTTAAGGTTCTTATACCTCTCTTCCGGCTTTCCATAAAATCTCGTGTTTACATAGCCATCGGGTTCCTGTACGGCCTTGACAAGCTCGATGACTTCTTTAACTTTCACTTCAAGCTCGTAGTTATGCTTATATGATAGTAGCCAGGCAGCCGCCTCCAGCCATTTGTATACGTGTTCATCGGCAAATACGTATCCTTTGAACTCCGTTTGCACTTTACCTAAGATCCTTCTGAAATTGTCCAATGCGCCGGACTCCTCTAATTTATTGTATATCACTGGTAGTGTCGAGGTTAGGAGTAGTTCTATTCGCGGTGCCCAAAAGGCGTCTTTTAATTTAACGTTTGTTAGGGGAACGGGCTTCAGCTTCGCAAATGGAGATAAGGTGGTATCCACAATTATAGGCTTAGTGCCCATACATAATCCTCGGTTTAGGATATTAACGTTGTGGTATAAAAACGGTGGTGTAAATAACGCGAGTCTGTCGTCAAAAAGCAGCAATTTAAAGGATCCTTATCATGACGCCATTCTCCTCGATCCTCAACACATGATCAGTTTAGGCCTCGTGGCATGTTCCATTAAAACTTATTCAAATCTTAAAGCCCACCCGGCTAAGCCGCCGGTTTTTTCGAGTATTGAAATAAACGTCGAGTATGCATTTTCGTGTTTTGTCGTATGGTTTGGTTGGTACTGTTTAACTTCATAGGAGTTTCTAATATATTTTCTTATTTCCTGAAGAGATCTAATGTATCCTAACCCGGCTAGTTGCATTAGTATGTTGCCTATAGAGGTGGCCTCTTCGGGCCCTGCTTCAACAAGTCTATTGGTAAAATCCGCTACTAGTTGATTGTGAAGCCGATTTCTAGATCCACCTCCAACTATGTTTATTCTCTTAATTTTCCTGCCCGTTAGATCCTCTATTCTCTCTATTACAAGCCGGTACTTTAGTGCAAGGCTCTCTAGTACTAACCTTACAAGTTCACCTATGTTTCTAGGTTTCTCCTGCTTGGTCTCTTCGAGGAATCTCATGATCTCGTCGATCATGTCTAACGGTGCTAAGAAGCGGGGGTCATCGGGATCTATAAAACCAATGAATCCCCTCGCCTCTGATGCCATTTTTGTTAATTCGCTATAGTCGTAGTTTTGTCCGCGTTTAATCAACACCCTCCTGATCTCCTGCATGAACCACATGCCTTGCACATTTTTCAAAAACCTCACAGTATTATATACACCACCCTCATTTGTGAAATTGTATTCCATCGCTTTTTTACTGATCAATGGCGCATTCAGCTCAACTCCTACCAGACTCCACGTTCCACAGCTAATGTAAGCAGAGTTTTCATCAATTGGTGATGCAACAACTGCAGACGCCGTATCATGGGTAGCTGGTACTACCACTTCGATGTTCTTCCCTATCTGTAGTTCTTCGGCTAATCCGGGGTCTATATTGCCAAGATTCGTACCGGGCTCTACTATGTTAGGAAAAATGTCGGCTGGAACGCCCACCTCCTCTATTAGATCAAACGCCCACTTCTTCACTCGCGGATCCAAGAGCTGGGAAGTAGATGCATCCGTATATTCTGAGACTATAGCCCCCGTTAGCCAGTAATTAAACAAATCCGGTATCATGAAGAATGTTCTAGTAGCCTGTAATAGTGACGACTTATCCTTTACCATGGCATAGAGCTGGTACAGGGAATTTATTGGCATGAATTGAATCCCGGTTTTCATATATATTCTATCTGGAGATACCACACTTAACAGCTCCTTCATCGCTTGGGCGCGCCTCGGATCCCTGTAGCAATAAGGTAGTCCAACTAGCTCTCCATTGCTATCTAGCAGAGCGAAGTCTACGCCCCAGGTATCCACACCGATAGATACTACTTGTTCTCTATACCTCTTACAGGCTATAGAGATGCCTTCTTTCACCTCATTCCAGATCTTTAGAACATCCCAGTATAAATGTCTTCTTACACGCAGAGGCCCGTTAGGAAACCTGTGCACCTCCTCGGTTTCTAGCTTCTCGGCCTCTAGATCGACTCTGCCAATTATTGCCCGCCCGCCACTAGCACCTAAATCGAGGGCTAAGATGGCTAAGGGCTTCAATATAATCTCCACAGATACGGATTTCATGATAAGTTTAAAATAATTTAAAGCAACAGCCCTACCCTATATGGCCCTCGCCTTAACGGGTATGGTTTTCCCATTCAAGGCAGCGGAGTTAAGACAGCATTCCCCTCATCAAGTGGATTTGATCTCCAGTTCGGCACAAGAGCACCTTACCATGGACACTGCTCTTTAACAGACCTCCGTAACCGTGAGTCAGAAGGTACTTCGCGATGTCGAGCTAAGTAGTTAATACTCGGTTCACTACGACTACTACAATTAGGTAAGTTTTTCACTAAAACCACGCATTTCCATCAATACCCAAGTTGAAATTTTTATACTTATTACCCGGTAACCTATAATGGCGACTTGAAATGGCCCGAATAGTGTTCGGCCTCAATAATTGCTGGGCCGTGAAGAGGTGGCCTCTACCTGAGGAGTGGGCGGAGATTACGCATAACTTGGACGTGGATGTAGTCCAAGTATCTTTCGACTTATTTGAGCCAATGCTAGGCAATAAAGGCGCCGACCTGCTTGCCGAGAAGACCCGAGAAGTTACCACAAAATATGGGGTTAAAATACATTCAACGTTTACAGGGCTCATAATGTATTCCGTGAACCTACTAGCGCATCCAGACCAGCTGGTGAGATCCGCCGCCCTTCAATGGTATTTCAGAGGTATTAACTTAACGAGGAAAATGAATGTAAGGATAACTGGCGGAGCAATGGGTGCGATGAGCGTGAAAGATTACGAGAGCCCTGAGAGGAGGCAACTTGTGATGGGCAACCTATTTGAAAGCGTCAAGGAGCTGGCCGAATACGCCTATTACCACAATATCGAGATATTATTGTGGGAGCCGATGCCGGTTCCAAGGGAAATCCCATGGAGTATCGAAGAAGCAAAACGTGTTCTGAAAGAAATAAATAAAGACAGTAAAATACCCGTAAAATTAAATATTGATCTAGGCCATCAGTGCGCTCTTCAAGGTGATGAGAGAAACCCATACTATTGGATAGAACAACTAGCGCCGGAATCTCCCTCACTTCATGTCCAGCAGACCGATGGACAAGGCGACAGGCACTGGCCGTTTACAGAGGAATATAACAAGGTTGGTATTATAAAACCAGATAAAGTCATAGAATCCATTGATAACTCCGGTGCAAAAGAAGTTCACCTGTTCCTAGAATACATACCGGCCCCTGAATACCCAGATAAAAGGGTATTAGAAGACTTGAAGGCCTCCGTGAAGTATTGGAAACAATATCTCTAGGGTTTAACGGATACCTACTACTTACAGTATGTCACCACTTAAATGTTGAGCTCATTTCTATCTATTATTTTTGGTCCACGGCCATTCTAATATATGGTGGATAATATGGAGAAGATTAGAATAGGTTTTATCCCCCTCCATCGGTACCCCTTCGATGAAGATTGGGCTAAGGAACTTAAAGCAAGGTTCATAGGTGCAATAAACAGTAAGTTTGGAGAAATAGTTGAACTGATATATCCGAGGGAAAACGACACGAAGATAGGCCTTGTGACGGACGACGCAGATGCAGAAAAAGCTGTTAGTTTATTCAGAGAGAAAGGAGTGAACGGCCTATTGTTCGTAGCGTTGACATTCGGCGATGAGCTAGCGGGTGCGAAAGTTGCGGAAGAGTTCAAAGGGTACCCCATTATAATATTTGCCACGAAAGAGCCGCCTGTGCTGCCAGGCGGGTTCAGGAGATCTGACTCTTTCTGTGGCACGTTATCTCTAGCCTCAGCCCTGTATAGGAGAAAAATACCATTTCTTTTTGGGGGAATAGTGTTTCCAGAGGATGAGGAATTCTTAAGGAGCATGGACACGTTCCTCAGAGTAGTTTCAATATATAGGATGTTTGTAGGAGCTAGAATCGGTTTGATCGGGCCCCGCCCCGAAAGATTTGAAACCGTGACCTTCAATGAGGCGGCAATGGCTGAGAAATATAGACAGAGAGTGATACACATTACTTTACTAGAAGTAATTGAGGAAGCTAGAAGACTGCCGGATGAAGATCCTGAAGTTCGGACAATTATGGAGGAGGTTAGCAGATACGCGGAGACGTCCGAGATATCTCGCGAAGCTTTGGCTAAAATGGCTAAATTAGAGGTTGTACTAAGGAGAACGGTTAAAGAGAAAAATTTAATTAGCCTAGGATTCAGATGCTGGACCGAGATCCAAAGATATTATGGAGTCTCTCCATGCCACGTCTTAGCAAGGCTTTCTCAGTCGGGTATAATGTCATCATGCGAAGTCGACATATATGGTGCCCTTTCGATGCTAATTCAATATGCCGCTTCACTTGAATCAACAGTACCATTCTTCATCGACTGGACTATAAGACATCCCACGAAACCTAATGTATTTTTAGCATGGCACTGTGGAAACATGCCACCTTCTGCATGCAGTGGAAGGTGTAACCTGCTGTACCACAGCATAATGTATAGAGATGTAGGTATAGAATGCGCACAAGGTACACTCGAAGGTAAATTAAAACCGGGTATTGTAACGATAACAAGACTTGTTGAGTATGATGGTGAATTTAAGTTATTTGTTACCAAAGGCAAGGCTATCGAAGAGGAAGGGCCGTTTAGAGGTAGCTGGGTCTGGGTTGAAGTAGGTGACCTAGATAAAGTGTACAGAACCTTAATAGAAGAGGGGTTTGTACATCACGCTAGCATGATATACGGAGACCTTGTCGAGCCCATAGTTAATTTCGCAAAAATCATGGGAATAAAAACAACCGTGATCTAGAGGAGACCGGGAGAAGGCCCACTTCCTCCAACCCTCCAAAGATTTTTTATTTAAACACTGTAACACTGTATTCTCGTGGTTAATGAAGAAGTAGGGGTGGGTCAGCTCGCCTTAAGAGAAAAAGACCATTACTTCAGAGGATAACATAGTGTTCAAGTGAACGAGTAGGTACTTCGAGGTATTAAAGAGAATAGAGACCTTGAGGTCGTATTGTAGGCTACCCGTCTCCTCGGCTCACCCCTCTTCCATTTTTACATTAGTTCGGTTAGTCCTAGTTACAGTAAAGAGGAGCACACGCAGAACTCGGCGTAAGTCCGTTGAAGTGGTTTCTTCCCCCTGCACGCAAAACGGCACCCCCTCATGACGGCCCTGAGCGCCTTATGGATCGTAGACCGGGGCTGTTATGCCCACGGCGTGGGGGGCCCAGTTCTTAACCTCGTAGAGGAGGCCATTCCAACTGAGGCGTGGTATTAAACCATTCACCATCTTAACCTTTCTTGCTTGCTCTAGCATCGTAGCTATGTACGTTAGGCCCAAAGAAGGGACTCTATTCCGTGACTTTATGGAAGCCTCAAGTCTTTTAACTCCTCGTTAAGGGCCTAAGACCTTAGAGCTCCGCACTGGGACTATCCCTCGTGTCTCTCACCGCGTCGTAGTACTTCTTGTTATTTACGCACCCCACGTCTGGGCCGAATGGGTCGCCTAGGTAAGCGTAGGCTCGGGCTCTACACCCGCCGCACACGTACCTATAAGGGCAGAGCCCGCAGAAGCCTCCTAGGCCTTCTTTACTTTTA
>Ga0105162_1000792_pt1 | contig 19347 bp, 15 predicted proteins | sample JNZ201metaG_FD_81532 | JGI IMG/M metagenome (GOLD analysis project Ga0105162, IMG submission 81532) | Hot spring microbial communities from Jinze hot spring, China to study Microbial Dark Matter (Phase II) - JNZ 20120812A | ecosystem: Environmental > Aquatic > Thermal springs > Hot (42-90C) >...
CAGTAAGGATAATCCGAACATGTAAAGTGCTTGGCATTGAAACAATAGCGATTTATTCAAAAGTTGATAAAGACAAACCATTCGTTGCAATGGCTGATTACGCTGAATGCATTGGTGAAGCAAATCCAGCCGAGACATACTTAAATATGGAAAAGATAATTGATGTCGCAAAAAAATTAAAAGCTGACGCAATCCACCCCGGCTATGGATTTTTATCCGAAAATGATGAATTTGCTAAACTCGTTCAAGATAATGGGTTAATTTTTATTGGTCCATCAGCAGATGCAATTAAAAAAATGGGAGATAAACTTGAAGCGCGTGAAATAGCAAAAAAGGTCGGCGTCCCTATTGTCCCTGGCTCTGAAAGTCCAATCTCGGACATTCAATCTGCGATTGAAATAGCAAGAAAAATTGGCTTCCCAATCCTTATAAAAGCAGCTGCGGGTGGCGGTGGCAAAGGTATGAGAATCGTCCATAAAGAAGAGGACTTTGAATCGGCAATAAGAGGCGCAAAAAATGAAGCAAAATTTGCATTCGGAGACGATAGAGTTTACATTGAAAAATATGTTGAAGAACCACATCACATTGAAGTTCAAATCCTCGCTGATAAATTTGGCAATGTCATCGCACTTGGTGAAAGAGAATGCTCAATTCAAAGAAGACATCAAAAAGTAATTGAAGAAACGCCTTCCCCCATCGTCACAGCAGAATTGAGGGAAAAACTTTTTGAGTCAGCAATTAAAATCGCAAAAGCAGTAAACTATGAAAACGCTGGAACAATTGAATTCATCGTTGACAAAAATAGAAACTTTTATTTTCTTGAAATGAACACACGCTTACAGGTTGAACATCCAGTAACTGAAATGGTCACAGGGATTGACATCGTCGCTGAACAGATTAAAATCGCACTTGGAAATAAGTTAAGTTTTTCGCAGGAAGATATAAAACCAAGAGGACACGCAATTGAATGCCGAATTTACGCCGAAGATCCATTCAACAATTTCTTACCATCAACTGGGAAAATCACCTTGATGAAAGAGCCAACAGGTCCATGGGTAAGGGTTGACGCTGGAATTGAAGAGGGAAACGAAATTACAATTCATTACGACCCTATGATTTCAAAACTTGTCGTCTGGGGCAAAGATAGAATTGAAGCAATTGATAGAATGAAAACCGCATTGAGTGAATACAAAATTTTTGGAGTCAAAACAACAATCCCGTTTTGTCTTTGGGTTATGAACAACGAACATTTTCGCCAAGGTAAATATGATACTCACTTCATTCAAAATTATTTCAAACCATCCGAATTAAATGAATTTGACGAGATTTCAAAAGATGGGAAATTAACTCCTGAAATAGCACCAGCGATTGCTTTTGCAATTTTAAACTCCGTAAAAAAGAAACAAAATCAACAAGTTGATAAATCATCAAACGCCGAGAGAAAGATAAACAGATGGAAAATGAAGCGATATGAAAATTTCAGATGAACAGATTCAACTTCTAAAACTTTATAGAAACTCACCTTTAGGGGAAAAAGTAAAAATTTACGCACGCATTCTTTTTAACTTCAATCAAATCAAAAAGTATCTTGATAGGTTCACGCCTGACTCGGGCTGTGTTTTTGATTATGGCTGTGGATATGGAATTTTTGCAAACTATATGAAACTTAAAAATCCAAATTTGCACATCATCGGTTTTGACATCTCTAAAAAACGAATTGAGATAGCCAAAGAATCAGCAAAAATAACTGGAGTTAAATTTCAAAACGATTTTAAATTAGATGAACTCAAAAATTTAAAACTCGTTCTTTTCGTTGATGTCTTGCTTTTCATCCCCACGCACGAGAAAGCCCAACTTTTTGAATTGTTTTACGACAAACTTGAAAACTCTGGAATCATATTCATCAAAGACACTTTAAAATCAAATTCAATTCGTTTCCGATACACAAGCGTTGAAGAGAAGATAAAGTTAAAATTTGGAGTTTACGGCGAAAATGTTAAAGCACATCTTCATTATGCAGGGAAAGAAGAATTTGTTGAGATGTTAACCAAAACTGGATTTGAACTTATTGAAATTGCTGAAGAAAACCATTTAATTTATCCCGGGATTTTCATCATCGCCCAGAAATGATATACGCTCTTTCCGATAGTATAACTGCGGTTGAAACCGCTACATTTAACGATTCTGCTTTTCCAAATTTTCTCACTTTCACAGTTGCATCTGAAATTTTAATTATCTCGTTGCTCACGCCATGAGCTTCGCTTCCGAAGACAAAAATAATTTTTTCGCTCCCCAAAACTTCGTGAAAATCAATTTTACCGGATGGAGATGTGGAATAAAGTTTAAATCCAATGTTTTTAAATTTTGTGAGAAAATTTTTCAAATCAACATTTTGCAGAAATGGGACATTGAAAATTGAGCCCATCGTAGCGCGCAATGTTTTTGGATTAAAAACATCAACGCTTCCATCTGAAATTAAAACCAGATCAATTCCAAACCAATCACAAATCCTAAAAATTGTTCCGAGATTTCCGGGGTCTGAAATTTTTTCAAGCGCAACAACCGTCGCAAATTTTTTTCGCTCAATGCTCTTGAAAACATTTTCTTCATCGTATGAAAACATTTTCGCAACTGCAATTATCCCTTGCGAAGTTTCAACTTCTGAAACTTTTTCAATTTCACTTTCGCTTATCTCATAAATTTCAATTTTTTTGTTTTTCAAATAGTTTAAAAATTCTTCATCTTTTGGGGATTTGATAAATTTTGGAGAATAAGCGACAAATGAAATTTCAGCCCCAAACTTAACAGCATCTCTGATGATCTTTTCGCCTTCAAGTGTAAAAAGACCACTTTTATATCTGTATTTTTTGTTTTTCAGAAGTTGAAGAAGCGAAAATTTTTGTCTGCTTAATTTCACGGTTTCATCTCTCTTTATATTCTCCCCAAATTTCACGCAAAGTATCGGAAATTTCACCAAGCGTTGCGTATGATTCAACGCATTCAATAATTGCTGGCATCAAATTTTCTCCCGAAATAGCGCAATCGCGCAATCTTTTAAGCGATCCCTTAACCCTGTCGTTGTCTCTTTCTTTTTTAAGTTTCTTCAATTTTTCAATTTGTTTTTTTATTGCTTCTTCGTTGAGTTTAAAAATTTCAATTTTTTGCTTTTCATCTGTTTTAAATTCATTCACACCCACGATTATTTTCTCCTTTTTCTCAATTTTCATTTGATACTCATACGCGCTCTTTGAGATTTCGTTTTGAATGAAACCTGATTCAATCGCTCTTATAGCGCCTCCCATAGATTCAATTTTATCAATATACTCCCAAACTTTCTTTTCAATTTCATCGGTCAAATACTCAACGAAGTAACTTCCTGCAAGTGGATCAACCGTATCAGCGACGCCACTTTCATAAGCAATTATTTGTTGAGTTCTCAAAGCAGTTCTTGCTGATTCTTCCGTCGGAAGAGCGAGGGCTTCGTCTTTCGCATTTGTGTGAAGTGATTGACAACCACCGAGGACAGCAGCAAGCGCTTGAATTGTGACACGAACGATGTTATTTTCAATCTGTTGCGCTGTCAAAGTTGAACCGCCGGTTTGAGCATGAAATTTTAATTTTAACGCTTCCTCATTTGTAACGCCAAATTTTTCACGCATTATTTTCGCCCAAATTCTACGAGCTGCTCTGAACTTGGCTATCTCCTCAAAGAAATTGTTATGTGCATTGAAGAAAAAAGAAAGTTGCTCGCCAAATTTATTCACATCAAGCCCCGCCTTTATCGCAGACCTCACATATTCAATCGCATTTGCAAATGTGAAAGCAAGTTCCTGAACCGCATTTGCACCAGCTTCACGAATGTGATATCCACTTATTGAAATAACATTCCACTTTGGCAGATTCTCATTACACCATTGAAAAATATCAACGATTAATTTCATTGATTGCTGTGGTGGATAAATGTATGTCCCCCGTGCGATATATTCTTTCAAAATATCGTTTTGAATTGTCCCTGAAATTTTCTTCAAATCCGCTCCCTGCTTTTTCGCAACTGCAACATACATCGCAAGCAAAATTCCGGCTGTTGCATTTATCGTCATTGATGTGGTTATATTTTCAAGTTTTATTCCATCAAAAAGTATTTCCATATCTTGAAGCGAATCAATTGCAACACCGACCCTTCCAACTTCACCCTCTGCCATTGGATGATCCGAGTCATAGCCCATTTGGGTTGGCAAATCAAAAGCAACGGACAAACCTGTCTGCCCGTGTTCAAGCAAATACTTAAATCTTTTGTTTGTCTCCTCAGCTGTTCCAAAGCCCGCATACTGCCTCATTGTCCATAATCTTCCTCTATACATCGTCGGATAAACTCCACGCGTGAAGGGATATTCACCCGGAAAACCAAGTTTTGAAACATAGTCAAAACTTTCATCAGGAAGATAAATTCTATCTATCTCAATTCCGGAGTCAGTTTTAAAAACTTTTTCTCTTTCCTTGAACTTTCCCGAGCGCAGAAATTTTTCTTCCCACTCCTTTTTCAACTTTTCAAGATTTTCGCGCATAATTTTCTCTCACTTTTGTTTTAAAAACAAAATTCAAGTTCATTTCACAGCAATTTTCTCTCCATATCTATAAATTACATTCAAAACAACTGTTCCAACTTTTTTTAAACTTTCTGGCGAACATTTATCCGGAGTGTCTTCCGTTGTATGCCAGTATGGATAATCAAAGTCAATTATATCAATTGTTCTAATTCCAGCTTCATTCAATGGAATGTGGTCGTCATAAACGCTGTGCTTAACACTTTCTTTAAACTCATATATTCCAAGTTCCCGTGCAATTGACCAAACATAATTTACAACATCGGGCACATATTTAACGGAGTTTTCTTCTTTGTAAATTTCCAATTCTTTATCTCCAACCATGTCAAGCAAAATGCCAAATTGTGGGAGATAGTTTGGTGATTTATTTTTTGCGAAATACTTTGAGCCGATACAGAAATTTTCAAGGTCACCGGAAGCTCCAAGGTCTTCACCATCAAAGAAGACGATATCAACGCCAATTGGTGGCGGATTTTCTTTAAGGATTCTGGCAATTTCAAGCAATACAGCAACACCACTGGCGCCATCATTTGCCCCAGGGACAGGTTGAATTTTTTTTGACGCCTCTTTTTCCTCATCAGCATAAGGTCTTGAATCCCAATGAGCACAGAGCAAAATTCTATAACCCGAATTTAAATTAAACGATGCAATTATGTTTGTGAGATTGAAAATTTTACCCAAATAAAAATGTGTAAACTCCTGTAGATTCACAGCGTCAGCATATTTTGAAATTTCGGCAACCAAAAAATTTTTGCAATCTTCGTGCGCCTTTGTGTTCGGAACCCGAGCTCCAAAAGAAACTTGTTTTTTTAGATATTCAAAAGCAGAATCAGCGTTAAATTCGGGAATTGATATTTGAACCTTCGGCTCAACTTGTGGTTTGGACTTTTTATCGGAGTTGCAACTTAAAACAAAAATTAGCAAAATTAAGAAAAACTTTCTCTTCATCCGAGTTTGGTTAAATTTTTAATTGCGATTTTAAGATAAAAAATGAACAAATAAATTACAATTTCAACCATGGCTGAATTCAAAATCCTACACTCGTGGGATGTCACAGCGGAAGAAGCGATAAAGATACAGAACGAATTGCGTGGACTTGTAAAAATTGAAAACTTAAAAAAAGAAATCCATTACATTGCAGGTGCTGATATTTCTTTTGACAAAGGTTCAAACATAGTTTATGCGGGGATAATTGTTTTGAAATTTCCAGAACTTGAAGAAGTTGATCGCTCGCTCGTGATAACAGAAGTAAATTTCCCGTATATACCCGGGCTTCTATCTTTCAGAGAATCTCCGGCTTTAATTAAGGCGTGGGAAAAAATAAAAGTTGAACCTGATGTCGTTGTGATTGATGGTCAGGGTATAGCTCACCCAAGAAGATTTGGAATTGCCTCACACTTTGGAGTTTTGATTGATAAACCGACAATTGGATGTGCAAAAAGTTTGCTCGTTGGAAAATATGATGAGCCCGGAGAAAAAGCCGGAAGTTATTCCTATCTTTATGATTCAGGCGAAATTATTGGTGCAGTTTTGAGAACAAGAGATAATGTCCAACCCGTTTTCGTTTCCATAGGACACAAAATCACGCTTGAAGAATCAATAAAGATAATACTTCAAAATGTTCGGGGATTTAGAATTCCCGAACCAACAAGACAAGCACACAATTTGGTCAATGCTTTAAGACGTGGTGAGATAAAACCCGGCGAACAAAGAAAACCAGAGCAGGAAAGTTTATTTTGAAACAATCGGCTTTAAATTGACATACTTTCTCATAACTTCAAGAGGTGGATTAAAATATCCATATGCAAGATGTGGAAATTCTTCCTTTAAAAGTTTCATCACATTCTTAACACCGAGCTTTTTTGTATCTTTGTCAATCCCAATTAATTCAAGATACCAATCTGGGTCAATGTTAAAATTTCGCCACTGGATCATTGATATATTGGTTTCCCTTATGAGATTTCGCATTGCTTGATATTCTTCAACCCAGTCCGTCATCCCCGGGAAAACGAAATAGTTTATTGAAACCCAGCAATTAAATTTCCTTGCAACTTTTATTGATTCAACGACATCATCAAAAGAGTAATTATTCGGTCTGTAATAGCGATGATAAATTTCTGGAATTGCGCTGTTCATACTTACACGGACACTGTTAAGCCCAGCTTTACAAAGTTCTTCAATTGCATCTGGCTTGCTTGCGTTTGTGTTGATGTTTATAATTCCTCGTTTTGTCTTTCTTCTTATCTCTTTTATCGCATCTCTTATAACCTCCCAAACAAGCAATGGTTCTCCCTCGCACCCCTGACCAAAACTCACAACGGGTTTGGGCGCATTTTCAAGATGTGGAACTGCAACTTCCAAAATTTCATCAACTGTCGGAATAAATGTTAATCTATCTTGCGTGCTTGGAATTCCTGCTTCCTGCGGTTGAAAAGAAATACATCCAATACAATTCGCATTGCATCCGGGAGATGTTGGAATTGGTGCTTCCCATCTCCCAAGGAAATAATTTCTCGCAGCTGGACAAAGATAACGAAGCGCACAATTCTCACCAAGATGACGGATTAAACGATTTTTCGGAAACTGTTTAAACTTTTTATAAACATTTTTAGCCACAAGATTTTGATCAAATTGATCACAATCCTGTCTTATATCGGGGTCAATTCTAATTGCAGGGACATAAAATTTTCCATCAAGCCATCCAACAGCAGTATAAGCAAAAAGAGGAAGCACAGGAGCATTGTTTTGCTTTTCATACGCTGATAGAAAAAATTGAGTATGAGCAGGCGCAAGAAAAGCAGCCACCGCCCAACCATCTTCAAAAATTACTTTCTTACCTGTTTTTCTATCAAACCCAATTGGTTTTCTCATCGGCAATTCAAACAATTGACTTCCCTCTGGAAGTTCAATTAAATCATCTGGATTTATCCGAACAAAATCAAATCCACTTCTACCAGCCATCTCAATTTCCGGGACATCATATATATTTCCATTTCCGTCGCTATAGACAAGATTCGGGACTCGTTTTAACCGCATAACCTTCGCTTTTGTTTTTTATTTTTGTGTGATAATATAAATTAAAGCACAAAATTTCACAACTTTATGATTACAACTTCTGACACTTGATTTTATCATCGCTTTTGATTATCATTGTAAAAAACCAACCACCCAAAGTTAGAAGATGAAGAAAGTTCTCTTTTGGCTTAAAGCAGGAATCATTGTTTTAATCACAATTCCAATGGCAATTTTAACCGCATTGCTTCTTCCGTTTAATTACAAAGGCAAAATTTACCACTTTATGGCAAAAATTTGGTCAAAAATTGTTTTGTCAATTTTCAATGTCAAAGTTAAAGTGAATGGTCTTGAAAATTTATCAAAAGGAAAGAACTACATCTACATTTCAAATCACGCAAGTGCAATGGATATACCTGCTTTGATTTGCGGGATACCTGATCAAATTCGTTTCCTTGCAAAACAAGAACTTGGTAAAATTCCTTTGTGGGGATGGCTTTTGAGGTATGGAGGTTATATTTTGATTGACAGAAGAAATCCGAAAAGAGCAATTAGAAGCGTTCAAAAAGCGATTGAAAAAATCAAAAGCGGTGTTTCAGTTCTTGTGTTTGCAGAAGGCACAAGAAGTTTTGATGGTGAACTTCTTCCATTCAAGCGTGGTGGTTTTATGCTCGCAATCAAATCAAATACACCCATAGTCCCGGTTACAATTCTCGGCAGTCACAAAATTATGAAAAAGCACAAACTTGAAGTAAATCCCGGAACGATTGAAATCATAGTTGATAAACCAATTCAAGTTGAAAACTTCACAGGAAGAGAAGGGGAAAATCAACTTATGGAATTAACAAGAGAAGTGATAAAATCAAATCTTGAAAAACAAAAACTCGGATAAGCAATGCCAGTTACAATCAAAGATGTTGAATACATTGCAAATCTCGCACGACTTGAATTTAAAGAAGAAGAAAAAGAAAAATTTACGGAGCAATTTAACAGAATTCTTGAATATATGGACAAGTTAAACGAACTTGACACGACAGATGTTGAGCCACTTTATCATGTGATTGATTTAAAAAATGTTTTCCGTGAAGATGTTGTAAAACCAAGTTATCCAAGGGAAGAAATTTTGAAAAATGCTCCATCAAGAACGGAATACTTTTTCAAAGTCCCGAAAGTCATTCAGGTAGAAAAACGCGCAAAAGAAGATGAAGAAAAAGAATAATTTTTATGCCACATATAACTGGAATAATTCCAGCAAGATATAAATCAACACGATTTCCTGGCAAACCACTCGCTGAAATACTTGGGAAACCGCTGATCCAAATTGTGTATGAAAACGCAAAAAAATCAAAGTTCATAAACGAGTTGATAATTGCAACCGATGATGAACGAATCTATGAGGTTGCGAAAAAATTCAATGCAAATGTCGTTATGACTCCATCCGAGATTCCGACTGGGACAGATAGAGTTGCCTTCGTTGCTAAAGAAATTAACACGGATATTGTTGTAAACATTCAAGGCGACGAACCATTGCTTACCGCAGATATGATTGATTCTGCAATTGAGCCATTCTTCACAGAAGATGAAATTGACATTTCAACGCTTGCGGTGAAAATAAAAAATACCGATGATCTATTTAATCCGAATGTTGTTAAAGTTGTTTTTGACAAAAATAATTTTGCACTTTACTTTTCACGAAATCCAATCCCATTTTGCAGAGATGCTTTGACGAAAGAAGAATGGCTCAAAAAAGGCGAGCACTACAAACACATCGGAATTTATGTTTATTCAAAAACATCGCTTTTAAAATTTGTCAATTTACCGAATTCAAAACTTGAAGAACTTGAAAAACTTGAGCAACTTCGGGCGCTTGAAAACGGGATGAAAATTAAAGTTGTGATCACTAAAAAAGATACAATTGGAGTTGATACCCCAAACGATCTTGAAAAAGTGATTCAGATTTTCAAAAACAAAAAAGAGTTTTCAAATGCTGGATAAAAAGACAAAATTTATATTTGTAACTGGTGGGGTTGTCTCATCGCTTGGGAAAGGAATTGCATGCGCATCTCTCGGGCTTCTACTCAAAGCAAGAGGTCTAAAGGTAACGATTCAAAAATTTGACCCATACATAAATGTTGACGCTGGAACTATGAACCCATATCAGCACGGTGAAGTTTATGTCACAGATGATGGCGCAGAAACTGACCTTGACCTCGGGCATTATGAAAGATTCCTTGACATAAATATGTCAAAATGGAATAATACAACAACTGGTCAAGTTTATTACGAAGTTATAATGAGAGAAAGAAAAGGCGATTATCTTGGCGCAACAGTTCAAGTAGTTCCGCACATAACAAACGAAATAAAAAGAAGAATAACTCTTTTGACAAAAGAAGATGATTACGATGTGATAATAACTGAAATAGGTGGAACAGTGGGAGATATTGAAGGTCTCCCATTCCTTGAAGCAATAAGACAATTTATGTTGCAGGTTGGAAAACAAAACGCAATTAACATTCATGTCACATTGATTCCATATATAAAATCCGCTGGTGAGTTAAAGACGAAACCGACACAACACAGTGTTAAGACATTGCTTGAAATTGGAATTCAGCCAGATATATTGATTTGTAGAACCGAAAGACCATTGTCAAAAGAGATAAAAGAAAAAATTGCGCTATTTACGAATGTTGAACCAGAAGCAGTTATACAGGGGATTGATGTTGAGTCAATTTATGAGGTTCCACTCATTTTTTATGAAGAAGGGCTTGATGATATCGTGTTGAAAAAGTTAAATATAAGCGCAAAAGAACCAGACTTAACAGAATGGATAAAATTTGTTGATAAGATAAAAAATCCAAAGGAGACAGTTGAAATTGCAATTTGCGGTAAATATACGGAATTAAGAGATGCTTATAAAAGCATAATAGAAGCATTTGTTCACGCAGGGGCAGAAAATGAATGTAAAGTTAATATCAAATGGGTAAAGGCGGAAGAAATTGAAACTTATGGAGCAGAAAAATTTCTCAAAGATGTTCATGGTTTGTTAATTCCTGGCGGATTTGGAGAAAGAGGAATTGAAGGTAAGATAAAAGCAATTCAATTTGCTCGTGAAAATAAAATACCATTTTTTGGAATTTGTCTTGGGATGCAATGCGCTGTTATAGAATTCGCAAGGAATGTCTGCGGACTTAAACAAGCAAACAGCACTGAATTTAATCCCACCACCCCATACCCAGTCATTGACCTTCTCCCTGAACAAATTGGAGTTCAAGCCAAAGGTGGAACAATGCGACTTGGCTCTTACCCCGCAATTTTAAAACCGGGAACAAAAGCATATTCTGCTTATGGAACGGAAAAAATAAACGAAAGGCACAGGCATAGATACGAACTTAACAATAGATTTCGTGAAATACTTGAATCAAATGGAATGATCTTCAGCGGTCTTTCTCCAGATGGCTTGCTGGTTGAGATAATTGAACTTCCAGATCATCCATGGTTCGTTGGAGTGCAATTTCACCCCGAACTTAAATCAAGGGCGACAAAACCACATCCCCTCTTCAAGGATTTTGTAAAATCGGCGCTTGAATTCAAAAAGAAAAAGGAAAAAATTTCAGAGCAAGCGAAAATAAATGTCAAAGTTTAACCTTGACCCGAAGATACAACAGGAATTGAAAAAATTTTCAAAACAATCCGAAAAAGCAATCAAAATCATTGAGGAAGTAACCGATGATTTTATAAATTCAACTTTTCGTTTTGATCTTGCAGATTCATTCATTGAAAATTTAATTTCCTCATTAAAACACTCACCAAACCCAGAGCAGAGTTTAAACAATTTCACTCGCTTTATTGAGAACACTTTTAACAAAACATCCATTTACAAAGACCTTGCAATTTATCCTCAAATGATGAAAATTTTGATCACAACATTTGGCTATTCTCAATACTTTGCAGATATTCTCGTTCGTGATCCAGAACTTTTCCGCTGGCTTACATACACCGACATCCTTGACAGAAAAATGACAAAAGAAAACTACACCTCCGAAATTCGCAATGCGATTTTGCCTTTTAAATCAACTGTTAAGAAGTTAAATACTTTAAGAAGATACAAAAGGCATGAAATTTTAAGAATTGGAGTTCGTGATATTTTTAACATCGCTGATTTCAATGAAACGGTAAATTCAATTTCCGACCTTGCGGAAGCAATTGTTGAAGTATGCCTTGAACTTGCAATTGAAGAGATAAAGAAAAAGTTTTCAGCATTTCCAGAAACCGAATATGTCATAATCGCACTTGGCAAACTTGGTGGAAAAGAACTTAACTATAGCTCAGACATTGACCTTATTTTTGTCTACAATCAGGAAGGAGAAATTAAAACATCAAAAGGAGTTGTATCGCATTATGAGATTTTCAATGATCTCGTTTCAACTTTAATAAATTTTCTCTCAGAAAAGACCGAAGAGGGAAATCTTTACAGAGTTGATTTCAGATTAAGACCCGAAGGAAGCGTTGGCTCTCTTGCCCGTTCACTTCTTGCATATTTGACATATTACGAGGTTTACGGGAAAATATGGGAAAGACAAATGCTCATAAAAGCAAGACCGATTGCTGGAAATTTGAACTTTGGATATGAGTTCATCAAAATTCTTGACTCTTTCGTTTATCCAAAATCATTTTATGAAAACCCGATTGAAGAAATCGCCAAAATAAAGTCAAAAATTGAGTCAACCGCCACATCTGAACTTAACATAAAACTTCGCAAAGGTGGGATAAGAGACATTGAATTCATCGTTCAAACACTGCAACTTTTAAACGGTGGTCGCAATCCAGACCTAAAAGAACCGAACACTTTAAAAGCGATTGAGAAACTTGCAACTGCTGGCTTCTTAACACAAAACGAAGCAAAAATTTTGAGCGAAAACTATATTTATTTTAGAAGGATTGAACATCTCTTGCAAATCTCACAGAACCTTCAAGTCCATACAATTCCATCCGATCCAAATTTTTTAACATCGCTTGCAAAAGCGATGAGAAATTACGAAAGAGAAAAACACAAACTCTCTTTCCCCGAACAAATAATCCCCGATTGGAAAATTTTCAAGCGAGAGCTTGAAGATAGATTTGAAAGCGTGCGGAAAATTTTTGATAAAATTTTCAATGTCCAAACAAAACCAGCGTTTTTAATCACAGAGATTTTTGGTGAAGAAATTGACAGAACCAAAATTTATAAAACTCTTGATGATTTAAATTTCAAAGACAAAGAAAAAGCACTGCGAAACATTCAATTTCTTTCAAAAGGACGCCTCATAACTGGTGAAGAAATTTTTAGCCCAATTGAAGAAAACTCATTTTTAAAAATTGCCCCAATTTTGCTTGGAGAAATATCAAAAACGCTGATTCCAGATATAACGCTTGACAACTTCCGAAAAATCGCAGAAGGTTTCAGATATTCAAAATCATTTTACGAATTTATTCAAAACGACTCCGTCAGAAAAATAATTCTAAATTTATCTCAATACAGCCCAAGATTTTCAAATCTTCTTTCGCTCAAAACTTATCTTCTTGAAACACTCGTTTCTGAAAATAATTTAAGCAAGCATAAAAAAACGAAAGAAATTTTGCAAACGCTAAAACAAACCGAGAACTTCAAACTGCACGACTTCAAATTTTTAAATGAGCTGAAATTTTTAATTTTGAATCTTGACAACTTGCTTGACATTGATGAGCTCGCAATGGAATTGACACATCTTGCGGATTTAATTTTCAACGAAATTTTCTCAAAAATTTTTGATGAATCAGAAAAAGAGAAAATAGTTATCATTGGACTTGGGAAATTTGGCTCAGAAGAGATGAGTTTTGACTCTGACCTTGACATTGTGATGATAACAGACGAGACAAATTTCGGAAAATATGAAAATCTTATTTTAAAGTGTGAAGCAATGCTTAAAATCTTAACAGAGATAGAAATTGAAAAACTTTACAATGTTGACATTCGCCTTCGTCCCGAAGGCAGAAATGCCCCAATTCTTGCAGAAATTAATTACATCAAATCATATTTTAAAAATCGTGCAGAGTTATGGGAAATTCAGGCATTTACGAGAGCAAGAGTTATAAATGGCAATCCAAAAATTTGGGAAAATGTTAAAGAAGTTTTATTTCAAAAAATTCTAAAACTTAAATTCAATGAACTGACCGCAAAATATCTTCAAGAGATGAGGAGCAAAATGGAGAAAAATGTTAAGACAGGAGAAATTGACATAAAGTTAAGCGCAGGTGGATTAACCGATATTGAATTCGTAGCACAGATACTGCAAATGAAAAACTTTAACAAGACGAGAAAAATTGAAAGTAATACGCTCAAAGCACTGGACTTTTTGCTGAGAAATGATTTTATCAATGAGACCGAATACGAAATTTTAATTTCAAATTACAGATTTTATAGAGAGGTTGAAAAATTTTTGCGTGTTTCCATAGGGACAAGATCAAATTTAATTCCATCTGATAGTGATAAACTTGAATATCTTTCTCTTTGTCTTGGATATAGATTTGTGGATGAATTCGTTGACTCAATTAAAAAGCGGATGAGAAAAACAAGACAAATTTTTAACGACCTACTTGATAAAATCACTCACCGATAATTTTGATGATAACTCTTTTTCTTCTTTGTCCGTCAAACTCTGCGTAAAAAACCTGTTGCCAAGGTCCAAAATCAAGCCGTCCATCTGTCACAGGTATTATCACTTCATGATGAATAAGCAAACTTTTAAGATGAGCGTCGGCGTTTGTCTCGCCAGTTCTATGATGTTTATAATTTGGATTGAACGGGGCAAGTTTTTCAAGCCACTCTGTCAAGTCCTGAATTAAGCCATCTTCATCATCATTTACAAAAACCCCAGCGGTAACATGCATTGCGGAGACAAGACAAAATCCCTCCTTTATCCCGCTTTTCTTCAACGCTTCATTAACTTTATCCGTGATGTTTATTATCTCACGCTTGTTCTTGGTATTGAATGTAAGATACTCCGTGTATGATTTCATCACTTTAACCGATTTTGTTTTAGTAGAGATTTATGAGCTTAAAACCAAAAGGTTCAAGTTTGAAATTGATAAATTCATCAACTTTTATCTCAAAAGTTTTTTCTTCAAAGACATCATAAAACTTAACTTTTCCATTTTTTATTTTCTTTCTCAAAACATCATCAACCTGCAATTTCGTCGTAACTCCCCAAGTTGAAAGATTTGCAATGACAAGCACTGTTTCGTCTTTAAATTTTCTCCAAAACGCATAAATTTTATCATCATTCAATGTTTTTGCTTTTATCATCTCGCCTCTTTTAAGAGCAAGTGAATTTTTTCTAAAGTTAAACAATTTTTTGTAAAACGCATAAAATCTTTTTCCTTTTTCACTTGTCGTATCTCTTGACATTGTTACTTTTTCAAACAAAGATAACTCCGTTGTATCGCCGTATTCCTGACCGTTGTAAATTAGCGGAACTCCGGGAATTGTGCTAACAATTAAAGCGCTGAGGAGAGCACCTTCTTCGCCGAAAAACTTAACAGCACGTGGTTTGTCGTGATTTTCATTGAATCTCAAACGAAGCGAACCTTTTGGAAATTTATATCTTTCGCTTTCAAGGACATTATCAAGAACAGATGGAAGATGTCCCTTGCGTATTATCCTTGCGAGAGCGTCATAAACATTCCAACTATATGTTAAATCAAATGCCTCAAGATGTTGTTCAGGCAAACTACCTTCAGCAAGCATTAAAACAGGTTTAATTTTTTCAAGCTCTTTCCTTGCTTCATTCCAAAAATCAATCGGAACAAGTTCGGCGACATCACAACGATAACCATCAATGTCAAATTCCCGCACCCAGTATTTCATCATTTCAATCATATATTTTCTCAACTCGCGATTCTCATAATTTAAATCTGCAACATCAGTCCAGTCAGAATTCGGAGAAATAATTTCTCCATCTTCATTTCTGACATACCAATCTGGATGTTCTGAAATTAGATTGTTGTCCCATGAAGTATGATTTATGACAAGGTCTATTATAACTTTGATGTCGTTTTTATGAGCTGTCTTAACAAGAGATTTAAAGTCATCAGGAGTTCCATATTCAGGATTGATGGCGTAATAATCTTTTATTGAGTAAGGGCTTCCGTATTTTCCTTTTCTTTTGATTTCACCAATTGGGTGAATCGGCATAAGCCAGATAACATTTACGCCAAGTTCTTTAAGTCGCGGGATATCTTTTTCAATCTCTTTTAAAGTTCCTTCTTTTGAATAAGCACGCGGAAAAATCTCATATATGATTGCATCTTTCACCCAATCCTCACTTTTCCTTGCGCTTTTGTAATAAAATTCACTTTTTAAAAGGTCCGCAATTTCGGAATACTCAACTATAGCAACTGGTTTGTAAATTCCACCTGGTCCACCGTGATCAATAACCATAACAACGAGTTCATTTTTCCCCTGTTTTAAAAACTTTGTCACATCAAAATAAAACTCATCACTATATCCACGATGTTCTCCGACAAATTCACCATTTAACCAAACGCCACAATCATCGTCAACGCCACCGAAAAATATCGCATATTTTTTTCTTTTGTCAATTCTGTTAAGTTCAAAACTTTTGTAATACCATGCGATGCCATCATACTTTGCGAAATTTGAATATCTCTCCCAAAACCCAGGGACTTCCACACTCTGCCAATCGCTTCTATCAAAATTTGAAGAATACCAGTATTGTGCAAGCCCATTGTCATCGGGGTCAATTTTAAAAAGCCATTCTCCAGTGAGTTCAATCATTGGCTTTACATTTGATGTGTATTTTGAAATTGAGCAGGAAATTATAAAAACAGAGAGAAATAAAATTAAACGCATTTCACTTTATCACTATCATTTTTCTTATCTCATAACCTCGCTGTGTCTGAAGTTTGTAAAGATAAATTCCGCTTGTGGTTTCGTGATCTTTTATATTGTTAAGGTTGAAAATTATCTCGTGTCTTCCAGCAGTTTGAAATTCATCAACAAGAACTGCTATCTCCCTCCCAACAATGTCATAAACAATTAACTTAACATAAGTGTCCGTGAAAAGATTGTAAATTATTTTTGTCTCTGAATTAAAAGGATTTGGGAAATTGCCAAGTATTTCAAAATCTTTCTTTAAACCAATCCCAACTTTGACCTCGTCTGAAAATTCAAAACTGCCATCTTTATTGATCCTTTTGACCCTGTAATAATAAACTGCGTTGTTTCCAACAGGTGAATCAAAAAACGAATATCTTTTCTCATTTGAAGCAAAAACTTGATAAATAGTTTGATAAAATTCATCTCCGACTTTTCTTTCAAGGATGAATCTATCAACAAAAACAGGATCATCAACTTCCCAGTTTACATTTATTCCATTTCCCTTCAACTCGGCGGACACTCTGACTTCGGGCGAACAAATCGGGGCAGAAGAAGGGAAAAACTTAACACCACTTGACTCAACTCCCGAAACATTGCCACTTACATTTATCGTCTCGTTTTCAAACTTTAAAACAAAAACCGCAGATGTATCAAACTTAACAAAATATCTTGAAAGTCGCTCAATCAATTCCTGCTTTGAGAATTTGAATAATGCGATCTCGTCAATTGAACCCTGCTCAATCCTTACAACAGGACGATTTATTTCAAAAAGGTTTAGATTTGGGATGAAAATTTCATCAACTTTTTCAAGATCAACGAAAAATTTTAAAACATTATCCCATCCTGCGGTTATGACGATATTATGCCATCCTCCATCGCTTATAAATTTCGGCAAAGTTATCTCATATTTCCCGATTGAATTGCTGATTGAAAAAACAAGATTTCCAAATTTAACTCCAACCAGCAAAAAACTTCTATCAACACCCGACCTTAAACTTATAATGCGAGCATTCATTGATGTCGTCTTCAACCAGAAAGAAAGCGTAAATCCATTTCTTGCGGTAAATTTATCATTGAGGTTAAACTTAATAAATCCATCTTTTTCAAACTTAACACACAAGCCAGCAAGTTTCTCAACCGCACTTTTTACTTTGATAACTAATTGACCAACATTCGCTTCGTTGAAAATTAAAGAATCAGAAGAAATTTTCACAGGTATAAACTTTATCTTGACATCGCCAGATGATCTTGCAGACATCACAAAAGCATAACTTCGCAGTGATGAAGAATGTTTAAATGTATCAGCAAAAACTAAATTTTGGCTATAAAGCAATCTTTTCAAAGCAGATTTTGAAAAAGACAAAGGTTCAATTTTTTCAGATTCAATTTTTTCAGGTTCAATGTTAATGAGTGAATCATCAAATAAAAATGCAGAATTTAAATTCACATCGCCATCAATGGAAACAACCACATAAAGCGTATCATCTGGATTTGCAATAAGATTTAACTTTACGGAGAACTTATCACCTCTCACAACTTCACTTGGGGATTGAATAAGTGAAATTCTTTGCGAGAACGAATCCGAAATTAAAGTCAGAACAAGCAAAAAAACGAGAAAAATTTTTCTGAAATTCAGACAAGACGACATTGAGTTATTATCATCCTCCATATGGGAAAACAGAATTTGTTTTTACCTCATTTTACGCAAGAATTCAAGGCGATCTTTCAACTTTGACGCTGGGGTTAACAGTTTATCTTTTCCGAAAATTGCTTCCTCTCTGCTTGTAAAGACAAGTTCATATTCTTTGCTCATAACGATTGCTTCTTCAGGGCAAACTTCTTCACACAATCCACAGTAAATACATCGCAACATATTTATTTCAAATTTCTTCGGATATCTTTCCTTATCAAGTTCAGTTTCATCTGCGACTACTTCAATTGCAAGCGCTGGGCAAACCCTTGCACAGAGCCCACAAGCGACGCATCTTTCAACTCCCGTTTCATCATCTACGACAAGAACAGGACGACCACGAAATGAAGCCGGGGGTTGCCATTTGACATCGGGATATTCAAATGTAAATTTCGGCTTAAAAATTTGCCTAAATGTTATGCTTAAACCTTTGAAAATTTCAGGAAGATAGAGTCGTTCAAGCAAATTCAAGTTTGCTTTTCTCTTTATCTCCCGAGTTTTTGCTCTTCCATCTATTTTTGTCTGCGTCATAATTTTTCTCTGAATTAATTTTTAAAGAAGAATTTTCACAAGCCCTGTGACGAGAACATTTAAAAGCGCAAGTGGCAAAAGAACTTGCCAACCAAGACGCATCAACTGATCATATCTAAATCTCGGCAATGTCCATCTAACAAGCATAAAGAGGAAAATTATCAAACTTGCTTTGCCAAAGAAGACAATAACCTGCAAAATTGCAGAAAGATTTGGATTTAAACCGCTGTAAATATCAACGAATGGAAAATACCATCCACCAAGGAAAAACGCAGTGACAAGCAAACTTGCGGTTATAATGTTTGTGTATTCAGCAAGATAGAAAGCACCGAATTTCATTCCAGAATATTCAGTATGATAACCAGCCACAAGTTCTGGCTCTGCTTCCGGAAGATCAAAAGGTAATCTATTGGTTTCTGCGAAAACCGAAACAAGGAAAATTATAAATCCAACTGGCTGATAAAAAATGTTCCAAACATTTGCCTGCGATCTTATTATTTCATCAATTTGAATAGAGCCAGAAACGAGAACAACACCAACAAGCGATAAACCAAGCGAAAGTTCATAACTTATCATCTGCGCAGAAGCTCTCAAAG
>Ga0105162_1000798_pt1 | contig 19264 bp, 16 predicted proteins | sample JNZ201metaG_FD_81532 | JGI IMG/M metagenome (GOLD analysis project Ga0105162, IMG submission 81532) | Hot spring microbial communities from Jinze hot spring, China to study Microbial Dark Matter (Phase II) - JNZ 20120812A | ecosystem: Environmental > Aquatic > Thermal springs > Hot (42-90C) >...
ACTCACTAATTCCAAATACGCGGAAACTTAAAGATAATAAAAATGCAGTACCTATTGGTCGATGAACATACACTTCATATGTTTCTTTTCCTGTTTCTAAACTACCAGTATTCCAGAGCTGAGCAAGCTTTGTTTTCAAATAACCAAATTTAATGTAATTAACAGCATATTCACTGTATTGCCCTGTTATAAAACCAGGATGAGTATCGCTTAGTGGACTACCAATATCGAATAAAGAATAAGCGAGAAAAACAAAAATTAGCATCGAGAAAAATATGAGATAAGTGTTATTTTCCATTATTCCTGGTTTAGTTTTTCTTAAAAATAATTTTTATCTTTGTAACGCTTTTTCTTAAATAAGAGGTTTTATGAAAAAACAATTTTCAATAATGATTCCAGTATACAATGAGGAAAAAATAATAGTTAAAAACACGAAAAAATTAATAAAATTTCTTGATAACCTGAATAAGCCATATGAAATACTTATATGTGATAATGGCTCAACAGACAAAACAAAAATCTTGGGAAAAAAACTAGAGCTCCAATTTCCCGATAAAGTAAAATTTTTAACTATACCTGAAAGCAAGAGTGTAGGATTTGCTTTCAAAAAAATGGTAACTACAGCATCTTCCGATAAGTTAATTTCTTTAGATATGGACTTAACCATAGACTTTGAGAATTTTATCTTAAGGTGTTTAAAGTTACTTGAAGATAATAGTATGGTTATAGGCTCAAAAATAGCTACACAAAAAAGACCCCTCATAAGGAAGATGTTGAGTATTGTTGGCGTATTTCTAATAAGAATACTTTTGGATTTGGAATTTTCTGACTATTCAATTGGGGCAAAAGGATATAGAAAAAAGTATCTAATGGATAAATTGGATGTTATTGATAGATCTACATTTTATGTAATTAAATTGGTATTTTTCTTCAAGCAACAAGGCTTGAAGATAGTTGAAATTCCAGTTAAAGTTCATGATGTAAGAAAAAGTAGGTTCAATTTTTTCCAAGATGCAGTATATCGTTTTATAAACCTTTTAAATTTTTGGTTTCGAGAAAGAATAATGAAACCTGTCGTCAATATTCCAAGATAGCTCGAAATTTTCCCCAACAAATCTATTAAACTTTCACCATAATAGAGCCTCACATCTTTTTTATTAGGAATAACGAGCATGAAAGACGGAGATACCAAATAAACTTTTCTTGCTCCTTCAACTTTCCAGTTAGGATAATAAGAAATGCTAATTATGTGAGGTTTGCCAACACAATCTGTACTAAACTTTATCTCTTCAATATCTATCTCTTCTCTTATATTACATGAATTATTCAGAGGAACTTTTGGTATTTCTAAAAGTGAATTTGAAGACAAAGAAAATTCTGATTTATCGTCTGTAAAAACTAAAGGCACATCAAGTAATTCTTCTCTCTTAAACCATTCATAAGCCACAACTTTCCAGTTTTTTCTCTCAAAAACCACTGGTTGATACTTTGGTACTGTTACATATTTGTTTGGATTTATATTCAATTTATATATTTCATAAGGTTCAAAAGTTGCCACATGTGTATATAACTCATTATTCCTAAGATCATTTTTTACACTATCTGTCCTAGCTATAATATACTCAACATTGAACATAGCCAAATGTTTTGCCGCTTTCGTTGAATTATAGCTAGTACAAGGAGACCATTGAGGATATGGACACGGTGCAGTTTCTGATATTTCTGTTTGGAAATAAAATATAAAAGGTGAAGAAATACTTGATTGCATATACAATCCTTCGTACGTTGATCTTCCTGAGAAAAGAGGTAAAGACTCAAAGGCTCGTGGTGAACCAGCCAAATCATGGAGGTTAGAATGTTCAAAAATAACTCTTGGATCTTTGTAAGATCCTCTTAAATATTCATTGATATCTCTGAAAACATTCCAAAGAGGCTTATTTTCAAATCCCTCATAATTCCATTTTATCCAAAAGTGAATGTAAGTCACATTTTTGTTTACCCAAACTATATTGATGAGTAAAATCACAATTGTAACAATTGATATCAACCAGACTGTCCTAAATTTTCTTATTATTTCTCCAATAGCATACCCAGCTATCAAGGTTATAAGAAGTTGAATGAAAGGTAGAAATCTTATGTCAACAACACCCATTGCTGGAGATAAAAAATAAAACACACATGAAATGGAAATTGAGAATAAAAAGAAAAGAATTCTTTTATCCTTTTTTTTGATACCAATTATTATTCCTACACACGCTAAGAAAGCGAAAGGTAAAAGTATGTCTGGAAATATTTCTTTTCTTATATCAAAATAAATCCATTGGAAATTATAAGGTGTGGTATACTCCAGATTAAGGACAAATGGAACTAACCAGAAACCTATTAAAAGAAAAGCTAGCGCATAGACTTTAAAAAGATAAAATAAATTTTTGAATATTTTCTTTATTTTTTTGTTGATTAAAAAGAAAGCAGAAGATGCAATGGCGAATAATGTTGTGTAAATATGCGTGAAAGTTATAATGGCAAAAACAATCAAGTTTTTTATCAAGTTTTTTTGTTTATCTATACTAGAATAAAGTAAACCGAAAAACAACACTGTTAATGACAAACTAAAGCTATAAGAAAATTCTCCCGCTAATGTGCTTGGTATGTTTCCTCCCCACATTGAGTTGCCTTCATTGAATAGAAAAGCTAGTGTGAAAATAGCAGCAATTATTGGTGTTGGAAATTTGAAGCCCATTAATTTCAAAGAAAAAAATGTTGTTAAAGGTAATAGAAATGTACCAAGAACAGTAACCAACTTAAAACTGATCTCCAGTGGAATTAAGTAACTCATCAAAACACTTACAATAAAAAGAAAAGGGAAATAAAATTGGAATAGTGGAAATCCTGCATACCACCCTGGACACCAGCCAACTACTTTCAATTTTGGTAATAGATAGTGTTTTAGGAAATAGGCTGGATAGTAATGTGATGCTGTGTCTCCACCAGCTACTATTGTTTTCAAGAATAAATATTCTGGCTTGAAATAGCTAGTTAAAAATAAAAATATGGAAAAAAGTATGAAAAAATTGACCAAATTTTCTATATTTTTTATTAGAAAAGATTTCATAAATTTTGGACTAAATTCCATAAAAATAATTTTCTCTTTAAAAAATTTTGTTTTCTCAGTTTACTCTGTTGGTTTATATGTTTTTATCACAACCCTCTTTCTACCTCTTATACCTCTTTTTCTGGTTAAAATCTTTATGAGACCAATATCCGCTAAATGCTTCAAGAAATCTCTAAATCTCCTTTCTCCTACAGGACATTCTATTCTTTTAGAGTAAATTAAATATAACTCATCTGTGAAAATTCTTGTTTTTTCATCTACAATCTGCAGAATTATTTTTTCATCCAGATTTAGTTTTTCTTTCAAGATTTCGGGTTTAATTGGTTTCACAGTTGAGAGCACCATCTTCATATGCAAAACTTTAACTTTCTTTTCCCCTTCTTTTTCTGCAAATCTTCCAGCTCTAAGTAAGCATTCCAAACCAACTCTCACATCTCCACCATTTTGAACAGCGTGATTTGCTGCCAATAAAACAACACCACTTTCAAAAGAGAAAAATGCAACCTTTGCTCTTTCTTCAAGTATATCTTTCATTTCCAGTAGTGAGTAAGGTTTAAATTCCATTTCTTCTATGTTTAAACTACTTCTAACTCTTGGGTCCACATTAACAAAAACAAAAGGGTTGTTAGAAATAAAAACTAGACCAACAGGAAGTTTCAAATACTGATTTAACCTTACTAAATCATATAGTGCCGATTTATCATGAAAAACAAGCTGATCAACTTCATCCAAACAAATTATCAACCCTTTATCAAGTTTGTTGCAAACTTCTATTGCTCTTTCCAAAATTTCATCTTTGCTCATTCCTCTTCTTTGAACAAAACCACCAAGCTCCAAAGAAATCTTACTCAATATTGCAACAATTGTCTTATAATCCCAGCAATTTATATAAACTGTTTTTATTCCAGAATAATTTTCAAACTCACGAAAAACAAATTTTGCCGAAGCCGTCTTGCCTGTGCCCGGTGGTCCAAATATAAAAGTGTTTTGGGGAATTCTTTTATTTGCAGCAGGAAGTAAATTTTCAGCCAAATGCCTAACTTGCTCTTCTCTATGTGGTAAAGTCTCTGGTAAATACTCTGGCGATAAAACTTCTTCATTTTTAAAAACTTTAGACTCAATCATTCTACAATAATAGTTATCCTACGATTATTTTTACCTTTGTTTTCCCTCTTAACTATCTTAATCCTTCCAATTTCTTTTGTATTAGCAACATGAGTGCCCCCATCAAGTTGAGCATCTATATCACCAATTTCCACAACTCTCAAAATTTTAAACTGTTGATAATGTGATTTATCTGCCAATCTCATGAGTCTTGGGTTAGATTCGAGCTCTTCTTTAGAAATTATTCTTGAGTTTATTGGTAAGCCAAGAGAAACAATTTCATTTGCTTTTTCTTCTATTTTTCTTGCAATTTCTTCATCAAGTTTTTCCAGGTTAAAATCCATTCTTGCTCTATCCGGATAAATTTGGCTTCCCGTGAAAAGAATATCACCAAAATTTTTCACCAAAGCTGCAGAAATGACATGAGCAGCAGAATGTAGCCTCATGATGTTATACCTTCTTTCCCAATCTATTTTTCCATGAACTATGTCACCAACTTTAAAATCAGGCTCTTTCTCAAGCACATGAATTATATTTTCTTCCTCATCTTTTACCACATCAACAACTTTTATTCCATTTATTTCTCCCGTATCATTTATTTGTCCTCCACTTGTTGCATAGAAGCAAGTTTGATCGAGAATAACTTTATTTCCATCTATAGCCAAAACTTTAGCATCAAATTCTTTTTGATATGCATTTTCCCAAAAAAGCTTTCTTGTAGCCATTCTATCTTATAGCTTCTTTTAGTTTTTTCAATATTTCTTCTTTCCCCCTTTCAATAATGTAAAACCCAAGCTTTGGGCCACTTTCAGAGTTTAAAATTATCTTGTAAAGAAGCTTAAAGAAATTTGGTATTTTTATGTCAAACTTCCTTGCAATTTCAAAAATATTCTTTTGAATTTCTTCTCCACTTTCTTCCCTTTCAACAATCTTAATAAGTTCAGCAATCGCTGCTTTTTCTTTTTCCCCAATTTTAACTTCGACTTCTTCTTTTATCTTACCAAAATCTTCATACCATCTTTTAGCAAATTCTATTCTTTTAGCAACTTCTTCTTTTATTTTTCCATTTTCTTCTTTCAACCTTCTATATTCTTTCAACTTTCTCACAGCAAACTCAACTTGATCTTTTTCAGGCAAAATTTTCACTATTTCAACCATAACTTCAAATGGTACATAAACAGAAGAAGCCTCTTTTGGTTTAACAACCGCAAGTTCATAAGCTCTTTTGAAATTGTTATCTTTCCTCTCATTTCCAGAACTTTGTAGACCAAAATATATCCTTTCAGCTTTATCAAATTCATTCCAAATCGATGGAACCATTTGTTTTAAGTTTATGTCTTTTGCTATTGTTAACCTTCCTTGAAACATCCAGTACCTCAAATGCTCAGGCTTCATATATTTCAACATATCAGGCACGGTTATAACATTCCCCAAGGATTTAGACATCTTTTGCCCATTCACAAGAAAATGTTCATAAACTAATGGATAAGGAGGCTTCCATCCTAGAATCTTTACGATTTCTTTTCCAGTATCCCAGCTTCCACCTGCAGCAGCATGCTCTTTTCCAAAAGGCTCACAAGTTGTTTTCAAAATAACCCAACGGGCTGGCCACTCGACACGCCAAGTAAGCTTAGCTTTACCATTTAATATTGATGTTTTACCTTTATAGCCACATCCATTAACTTCATATTTTTTCTTTAGTAAAGTAGCTTCTTCCACACACTCATATTCAACACTAGCCTTCTTTTCTTCATATTTCAAAATTCTTGTGGTGCTTATTTTTCCACATTTTTCACATATTACATCTACCGGATACCAGTCTTCTGGTAGAGGAGTTGTCCTAAAATTGTTTAGAATTTTAACGATTTTTTCCCTTTTTTTCATAGCAAGTTTAATGAGATTGTTATACATCCCTTTTTTATACATCTCAATTCCTTTCAAAATCTTAGGTTCAATTAACAAAGTTTTCAATTGTTGAATGAACTTCTCTTCAAAATGTTCTGCAAAGTTTTTGTGACAACTCCAGAAATCTGGGATAAAACAAACAGGCACACCAAGATAATTTACAAGTTCTTTCGGCAAATCTTTGGGCACAGACCTTAGAGGATCCATATCATCAGAAACCCAAACCAATTCAGCAGACACTTTCATTCTCTTAAGGGCAAGATAAACCGCATGTCCTCTCACAACATCATTCGCACTGCCTATATGTGGCTCGCCAGACATGCTAGTACCAGTTGTTATAACTTGCTTCTTCACTTTCCATTTTTTTACAAGCTCTTTGGCCACTTGATCTGGCCAGAACTCGTATTCTTTTTCCATATTTTCAAATATTGGATTAAAGAAATAAAAATGGGCCCGGAGGGATTTGAACCCTCGACCCTCCGCTTTCTTCTATTAGGAGCACTCCCATATAAGGCGGATGCTCCACCAGGCTAAGCTTCCCTCTACCAGTTAAGGCAGATACGGGCCCAGCCTAGATTTTCCGGGCCCATTATCCATGTATATTTTAAATTTCATTTTCCTTCCTTTATATCTTAAACCTTAAACATTATAAATAGCAAAAACCTTAAATACTTACAGATAATATAAAAATTAGTCCATTCTTTGTTTGAGGTGTTAAATATGACAAATGGAAAGGCTATACTTGGAAGTTTAGGCGGGCAGCCAATACTGATATTGCCAGAAGGAACTATTCGTTCCACAGGAAAAGATGCCCAAAAGAACAATATAGCTGCAGCTAAAGCTGTTGCAGATGCAGTCAAAACTACTTTAGGTCCAAAAGGAATGGATAAGATGCTCGTAGATTCAATAGGTGACATAGTGATTACAAATGATGGTGTAACAATCCTTGAAGAAATGGATGTGGAGCATCCAGCAGCTAAAATGATGGTAGAAGTTGCAAAAACTCAGAATGAAGAAGTTGGTGATGGTACAACAACTTCAGTGGTTATTGCAGGTGAGCTTTTGAAGAAAGCTGAAGAGCTTCTTGATCAAGATATACATCCCACAATTATCACAAGAGGCTTCAAGATTGCAAAAGATGAAGCCTTAAAAATACTGGAAGAAATAGCAAAGCCAATAGACATAAATGACACTGAAACTTTGATGAAAATAGCAATGACTTCAATGTCAGGAAAAAGTGTAGAAAAAGCTTCCCCGAAATTGGCTGAAATAGTTATAGAAGCGGTGAGAAAAGTAGCAAAGAAAGTCAACGGTAAAATTGAAATTGATACAGATGACATAAGCAGAGTTAAAAAACATGGGGGTTCAGCAGAAGAGACAGAACTAATAGAAGGAATAATTATCGATAAAGAAGTTGTACACCCAGCAATGCCAAAGAGAGTTGAAAATGCGAGAATTGCTTTGCTAGATGTTGCTCTTGAAGTCAAAGAACCAGAAACAGATGCAGAAATAAGGATAACTTCTCCAGAACAGATGCAAGCTTTTCTAGAACAAGAGCAGAGAATGCTTAAAGCTATGGTAGATAAAATAGTTAGAGTTAACGCAAATGTAGTGCTTTGTCAAAAAGGAATAGATGATGTTGCTCAGCATTACCTCGCTAAGAAAGGAATTCTTGCTTGCAGAAGAGTCAAACAGTCTGACATGGAAAAACTAGCAAAGGCGACTGGCGGTAAAATAATTTCAAATCTCGACGACTTAACACCAGAAGACTTAGGTTTTGCAAAATTGGTTGAAGAAAAGAAAATAGCAGGGGAAGCCATGACTTTTGTTAGGGGATGTAAAGATCCAAAAGCAGTGAGCATTTTGGTGAGGGGAAGCACAGAGCATGTAGTGGATGAAATTGATAGGAGCATAGAAGATGCTATAGGTGCAGTTGCTTCCGCTCTTGAAATTGGAAAAATTGTTGCAGGAGCAGGTTCGGCAGAAGCAGAAATTGCAAAGAGGCTGAGAAAATTTGCTGAGAAATTCTCAGGAAGAGAACAGTTAGCAATTCTTGCTTTTGCAGATGCTATGGAAGTAATTCCAAGAACTTTGGCAGAGAATGGTGGTTTAGACCCAATTGACACTTTAGTTGAACTTAGGGCTGCTCATGAGCAAGGAAAAGTAAGCTATGGAATAAACTTATATGAAGGAAAAGTAGCAGATGCTTTCGAAATGGGAGTGATAGAACCATTGAAAGTTAAAACACAAGCAATAAAATCAGCAGCAGAAGCAGCAGAGATGATATTGAGAATAGATGATGTGATTGCAGCAAGTAAGCTAGAAAAAAGCACATCAACACCACCTTCTACTGAGAGTGAAGAGTAAAAAGCTTTTATTTTCTCTTTTTTTAATTAATATTATGTCAGACAAAGACCAAAAAGAAGAATATGAAGTAATACCTCTTTCTCCTTTGAGAAGATTAGAGAAAAGGATTGAGAAGCTTGAAGCTGTTTCACCAGCAGTTGATGTTAAAGAGATATTTAAAGAAGTGGTTGATGTTTTAAGAATGAATCAACAAATAGTTACTGAGATTTCAAAAGCTAATGATGCTTTGCGTCTTGAAATTTCGAAATTAACTATTAGGTTAGAAGAAACAACTAACAAGCTCAACGAGCTTTTGTCCTTTGTAAAAGCAGCGGCAACTGAAGAAAGCTTTAGTTCTGAAGGAGAAATAGCGAAACGCTTGACTGAAAAAATAAATGAGCTCATAGAGACAAACAAAAAGATAGTACAAAACAATGAGACGATGATTGCAATTTTGGAAGAAATAGAAAGAAAGTTAGGTAGACCGCCGGTTCCTTTACAAATTAAAAAACCTTTAATACCACCAAGAATGTGATTCCATGCAAAAAGCACAATCTGACATACTTTCAGCAGTTATAATAATTCTTATTGCCCTTGGTCTAACTTCTGCTGCACTCATGTGGGGCTTACCACTAATCCAAAAGAGGCAAGACGCTGCAATGGTAGCAAGAGTAAGTAATCTTTTTTCTCATGATTTGCCATCCAAAATAACACATGTAGCCAATGTTGGTGGTCATGATAGTTTTACTATAGATGCTAATGGTGTTTGGACTTTAGATGAAACTAAAAACATACTTTCATTCACATTTTTCAGTAAATCTTCTGATAAAGCTATTGGAATGTGGATAGGTGGTGGAGAATGTCAACCAGATGGATTTAACGGACAGCCTGGAATTTTGGGTATTGATGAGCCTTGTGTGGTTTGTGTTCGGGCCGATCAACTAGAATCAGGCTATACCATAACTTATCAAATTGGTTGTAGAGAACTTAAGACAGAAACAAACTCTTACAAAATACAGTTTAAGTCAGCAGGAGTAACAACATCCAACTCAAAGACGATAAAAATTTCTAGGGGGGCTTTGGTAACTATGGATAATTTAATTATAACACAAATCGAAATTCTTTTATGATGAACAAAGGTCAGAGTATAGTAATTCAGTTCTTGATATTTTTTCTAATAGGTTTTTCAATTTTCGTTTCCTTGGGTTCATTTTTCAACTATCAGTCTGAAATTTTTAGGCAAAACATATTATCTTCTGGAGTCAACTTGAGTAAAAGTTACATTTCTTCAGCTGTCATAGCTATGGTAGATTCTTGCAAAGAGTGTGATTTTGTAAAGTTAACGATAAAAATACATAACACTTCTGCAGGCTATCCAATATTGGTTAGAGGAGAGAATTTGGCTCTAATAGTTTCTACCCCAGTTAGTTCAGTTTCAACCACTATTCATAACCTATTGGGTGATGTTTTAAAAGTTACCGGTAGCTCACCATCCACCAAACCTATAGTTTTAACATTTAACAGAACAAATAATAATTTAGAGGTAAGGTGAATGAATCCATTAAAAAATTTTATTAGGGCTCTTGTAGAAGGATATAGAAATCTTTCAATCGAAGAAAGTACACAAAAATCAATTGTTCTTGATCAACCTCAAATCCAGCCACTCAAAATTCCGGTAGAAGCAGTTCAAAAAATTGTGGTGGAATCTCCTGAACAACCGATCAAAATTCCTATCCAACCTGTCATCCAACCCATAGTTGTCCCGATAAAAACTGAAGAAGAAAAAGAAGAAAAAGAATTGGTAAAGGAGACAGAAGGTATAGAAATACCAAAATTTTCGCCAGCACTAGTTAAAACAGGTGAAATAGAAGAAGAGGAAAGAGAAAAAATAACTTTAATTCAACCACTCATACCTAAAAAACCTCAGAAGGATGAACCGATTCTTGCCTATGCGAAAATTTATTGGGATGAAAAGGAAAACAGGCAAGTGTATCAAGTAGTCGAACCGCCTTTAACCAACAAGCTAAAAGAAATTCTGAGGAAAGTGAAGGAAATCATGGAGCAGAAACTTGATGTAGAATTTTCAAGACTGAAAGTTTTGGAAGCAAAAGAATATTTGAGAAAACAGATTTCGGATATAGTCGGATATTTTGGTTTCAAGCTTTCTGAAACTGAAAAGCAGATATTGCAGTACTATATAGAAAGAGATTTCATGGGTTTGGGTAAAATTGAGCCCTTGATGAATGATGATCAAATAGAAGATATAAGTTGTGATGGAGTTAAAATTCCTGTTTTTGTTTTTCACAGAAATCCAGCTTTAGGATCTTTGATAACAAATGTTGTTTTCGAAAACGAGGAAGAACTTGATTCTTTTGTGATGAGATTGGCTCAGTTGTGTGGAAAATCAATTTCAATTACAAATCCTTTGCTTTCAGGCTCTCTTCCAGATGGAAGTAGAGTTCAAGCAACTTTAGCAACAGACATAGCAAGAAGAGGTAGCAACTTCACTATTAGAAAATTCACAGAAAAACCTTTGACACCCGTTCATCTCCTAGGCTATAAAACAGTTGATATAAAAACTTTAGCATATTTGTGGTTTGTTGTTGATATGGGAAAAAGTGTTTTGGTTTCTGGAGGAACTGCTTCAGGAAAAACAAGCATGTTGAATGTGCTTTCACTTTTCATAAGACCGGAACAAAAGATAGTTTCAATAGAAGACACACCAGAACTCAAATTACCTCATCCACACTGGGTTCCACATGTGGCTAGAACAGCAATTGGAACCGAATTTGGAAGAAAGCCAGGTGAAATAGATCTTTTTGATCTTTTGAAAGAAAGTTTGAGACAAAGACCAGATTATATAATAGTTGGTGAAGTTAGAGGAAAAGAAGCTTATGTACTTTTCCAAGAAATGGCCACAGGACATCCAAGCCTGGCTACAATTCATGCAGAAAATATATCAAAGTTACTCGATAGATTAACCACACCACCCATAAGCTTGCCACCCAGCCTTATTGCAAGCGTTGATGTGATAGTTTTTATGGTTTTAACAAGATATAGGAACAAACAAGTTAGAAGAGTTACCGAAATTTTAGAAGTTGTTGGTATAGACGAAAAAACAAAGACACCTATTTTCAACAAACTTTTCAAATGGAATCCAGTTTCAGATAGTTTTGATGTTTGTGGTAAAAGCTTTTTGTTGAAAAAAATCTCGGAGAGTACTGGATTGAGTGAGAAAGAAATCAAAGAAGAGTTGGAAAGAAGGATGCTAGTTTTGGATTGGCTACAAACAAACAATATTTTGGAATATGAAGATTTCTGTCAAATCATAAACTCTTATTATAAGAATCCTTCCAGGCTTTTAGCTGCCATCAAGGGAGGACTTGGATGAAATTTGGTAAGCTCTCTATGAGATTTTTTTATCCACTTACTGATATGATTTTACCTTATTTTTCAGAGTTAAAATCTGATTTAAAGAGGGCTGGTATAAAACTTTCAGTTCAAGAGTTCTTAAGCCAAGGAATCTTTTTAACGGTTTTAGTTTTCATTTTAGGATTACCAATTTTTTCAGTGATTTTTTCTTTTTTTCTTAAGAGTTTTTTATTCGGGTTTTTATCTTCAATTACAGCTTGCTTCTTCATTTTATCAATTTTCTTTATCGCTTATGTGAATTATCCCAAAATATTGATTGGCCAAAAGACAAAAAAGATTGATGATCAAATTTCTTTTGCTGCGCTTCATCTTTCCACTCTTGCAAGTGCAAAATTATCTCTAGATAAAATTTTGGAAATTTTTTCTGAATTTAGTGGCTATGGTGAAATTACAGAAGAAATTTCAAAGATACGAACAGATATGAAAATGTTTGGTCTTGATGTCAACACTGCACTTGAAAGAGCTGTGGAGAGATGTCCTTCAAAAAATTTAAAAGAAATTTTATGGGGAATTCTTTCCACAAACCTAAGTGGTGGAGAGATTGATGTTTATCTTAGAGAAAAAGCCAGAAGTTTAATGTCAGAATACAGGATGAAGCTTCGTGATTTTTCTCACCAGCTTGGAATTTATTTGGAAATATACATAACGGCAGTAATCCTTGGAGCGGTTTTCTTCCTCATTTTAACTTCGATAGTTGCAGGTATAGCTGGAACAGGCGGACAAATACTTTTCCTTCAGTTCTTCCTGATCTTTATATTTTTACCAGCAATTTCTGCAATTTTCATTTATTTGATTAGAGTTGCAACCCCAGGGGGATTTAGTTGAAGTTCAAGCTTAGTATAGAACAGAGAATTGTTTTGATAGCAATTTCAATAACAGGTTTTTTGATACTGTTGGGAATTTTAAGTCCGGACGAAAAAACAAGGATAGGTGTGATTTCAAACGCTTTCATTCTCCTAGCTTTTATGCTAATTCTTCCCTTTGTTTTCATAAGATATCAAAGAGAAAAGGCTATAAGGGAAATGGAAGAAAAAATGCCACTTTTTTTGAGGGATTTGGTTGAGTCTATTAGTTCTGGAGTACCTTTTCACCAAGCAATAGTCATGAGTAGCAAACTAGATTATGGTGAGCTTTCAAGAGAAATAAAGAAAATGGCAAATCAAATCTCTTGGGGGATGCCTGTGAATAAAGTTTTAGATCAATTCATAGAAAGAGTTAAATCAAGCAAAAAACTTTTTATGGCTTTAAAAATTTTGAGAGAATCTTACTTGACAGGAGGTGAAATAATTTCCACTTTAAATTCAGTAGCAGACAATTTAACACAACTGAATGAAATTGAAAAAGAAAGGAAAAGTATATTGAATCAGTATGTGGTATTGATTTATGCCATAGTTTTTGTTTTTGTGGCAATTCTCGTGGCAATCAATAAACTCATGTTACCAATATTTCAAGCAACACAAGCTCCAGGTGGCGAGATTTTAGGATTCAAGAGTCCTTGTGAAGACAATCCAACTTTCGTTTGTGTTGTTTTTTCTCTTCCAGCTCAATATATTTTTGGTGTTGCTAATCCCACTAGTATAGGAGGCTATTACATTTCAATATTTTTTTACATGAGTACAATAATTGCAATAGCTTGTGGTATGGTTATAGGGGAAATAACAGAAAGGTCAATTTTTTCAGGACTTAAACACAGCTTAATTTTAACGATAGCTGTTTGGGGAGTCTTGCTATTACTAAAAGTCTTGAATTTCATTGGTGTTTGAATGAAAGCTCAAATCAGTTTCGTTGAGTTTTTAACTTCAATAACAATTTTTCTTGGTTTTACTGTATATATCGCTTTCCAAATTTCAACATTCATACCAAATTATCTCAATGAAATTAAAGCAGAAAGAATGAGATGTGAAGCTTTTCAACTTTCAGAATTATTGATAAATGATCCCGGAGATCCGGTAAATTGGTATCTCACTAATTTTAACAATGTAAAAAGATTGGGTCTTTTGGATGAAACGAAAAACAGAACAAACTTTCTATCTGAAAATAAAATTTTGGCGTTTGAAGGAAATTGTTCTAAAAACTATCAAGAAGTTAAGAGAAAATTGGAGTTAGACTATGATTTTTCCTTAATTCTAAAAGATGGAAAATCCGGAGAAATTAAGATTAATTGTTATCCAAGTGCTACAATCAAAAGATACACGAACACAACTATAAGGAGAATAGTTGCTTATGAAAAAAATGGTGAAATAAGTTATGGCGAAATGTTATTGCAAGTTTGGTAAAAAATCTCAAATTAACATTGTAGAATTAGTATTCGCGCTAGTAGCTTTATTCATAGCTTTCGGTGTTTTATTTCCAAGCTTTGGTTATAAAAACAGATGGAAAGAGGCAAACATGATTTTAATTTCTAGAGATTTGATTTTGACTATGGATAGAATAGGGGAGTTGTACAATTATTCTTTTGACAAGAAAAAACTAGAAAATTTCTTAAATACAATAATTACTGAAAAAAACTTGATTCCTTGGTCTGAAGTTGAAGGCACGAGCCCAAATGTTTTTGTTATAGCTTGTAATTGCACAGAAGAGGAAATTAATAAAATGAATTATTGGTTCAATCCCTTAACTTTAAATGGAAGAAGAATTTATTTGTTGTTTCAGAAATCGAATTTTGAAGAAATTCCAACTGAAGCTGATGTCCTTTTGATTAAAGGTTATAAAAATCTCACAGGATTTTCTCAAAAATTCAAAAGTTATATAGCAAGAGGAATAGGAATTGTTGAGATTATGGATTTCAATACTCCAGAAAAAGTAAACCAAGATGATACACAAACAAACATATTTGGATTATGGTGTACTGGAATTGAGACTGGACCTGCAGACTACATGATTTTTTCCAAACCAACTAGTGTAAAAAATTTAACATATTTTCCCTTCAAATACTTTTACCATGTTCCTATCATCTTGAATGCCTCATCTTCTGAAGCTATAACTGGTTGCGGCTATCAGCCATCCGGAAAAGGTGTTTTTAATTTAGGAGGAAAAAACTATAATTTTTGGATTTGTGATGATAATTCTGTTTGGTTTGACATTGATGCGGATGGTACGAGAGATACATTAGTCAATTTGAGACAAAACTTTAAAATAAATGGGTTCAACTTCACTTTGAATTATATTAATGACAATGCTACAATATCAATTTCGTTCAAACCCGAGTACATCTTCCCAGATTATCTTTCTTATGAAGAAAATGGAAACAAATACCTTCCGAAAATTTTGCCAATAGAAAGATCACTAGTTAGAGCAATAAAAGGTAGCGAAGAATTTCCAGCAGTAATTTTGAATTCTCCAAAAGTTGCTTGGATGTATGATATTGGAGATAACCCTACAGACGAAGAAAAAACTCTTTTGCTTTCTCTCTTGCTCTGGGCTTCTAGAAAAAAGTCTAGCATCCTAACATCAACAATAAAAACAGGTTTTTCAACTTCTTATGTAAATGTTCAAAATATTGATATGTTTGAAGTTTATAAATTCAGTTTAGGTTTGGCTCATCCCTATTGATTACTTCAACCTTAAGGTTTCCAGATTTCTTGGAACATTTGTTTCAATTCTGAAAAGTTTATGTATAGTTCGAGCAAGCTCTAAGGATTTTTGAGCCTCACCATGCCCAATTATAACTCTATCTGGTCTTGATGCAAGCTTATGGATGAAAGCAAGCAATTGATTTTTGTCAGAGTGTCCACTTAAACCTTCTATGGTATGAACATTCATTTTCATTTCAATTGAAATGTTTTTTCCTTCTTCATTTTTCACAGGAATTTCTCTCCACCCTTTTTGTATTCTTCTTCCAAGAGTTCCTTCACATTGATAACCAACAAAAATCAATGTATTCCTTGGATCTTCGGCCAAAGCTTTTAAGTGTTCTATTGCAGGACCACCTATTAACATTCCGCTTGTAGAAATTATGACACATGGTCTTTCTTCCCAAGCTTTTTCTCTATCACTAGGTGAGGCAATTCTTTTGAAAATTGGGTTTAAGAATGGATTTTCTCCTGAGAAGATTTTCTTTTGTATGTTTCTTGAAAGATACTCTGGATAAGCAGTGAAAATCCCATTTGCATCCCAAATCATACCATCGATAAAAACAGGATATTGAAAATTCTTTTCAACTAAAATTGCCATAACTTCTTGAGCTCTTTCGACAGAAAAAGAAGGAATTAAACAAATTCCCTTATTTTCCATAGTAGAATTTATTACACTCATTAATTGTTTTTCAGTCTCTAGTCTTGATGGCATGATATCTTTTTCACCACCGTAAGTTGATTCAATTATTAGTGTTTCAACTCTTTGGAAATTTGTAAAAGCAGGTTCTAGCAGAAGAGTTCTTCCAAATTTCTGATCTAAAGCATAGACGATGTTGTGAAGACCATCACCAATATGCAAATGAATTAATGCTGAGCCAAGGATGTGGCCAGCATTTTGAAATGTTAATCTTACATCTGGCGCCACATCTGAAACTTCACCATATTCAAGAGAAATAGTGTGTTTAACAGCTTCTTTCACACCCTTTGCAGTGAAGAAAGGTGTCGTCATACTCTTTTGCATGACATCGATGTAGTCAAGCCAGAGCAAAGTTGCCAAATCAACAGTTGGGGTAGTCATGTAGATTGGGCCATCATATCCGCGCTCAACAAGAGCTGGAACAAAGCCACAATGATCTAAATGGGCATGTGAAATAATTATAGCATCAAGTTCATTGTAGTCAAATTCTTTTGTGTTGAATATAGGATATTGATTTGCGTTTGAAGCACCAACAGAAACACCACAATCCAACAAAACTTTTGATTTTGGTGTTTCTACCAACAAACAACTTCTTCCAACTTCTCTAAAACCACCAAGCGCTATTACTCTGATCCAATCTCTGTTTGTGCTTCTTTCACTAAAAATTTTCTCTCCTATTTCATTCAAATATTTTTTTCTAAATTTACTTTCTGTATGTAAAACTTTTCTTATGCCATTTATCACATCAGATTTTATTGGAGGAACTCTTTCTATCCTTGGAGTCCAGAGAGTTTCAGCTTTAATTCTTCTGAAAGTTTCACCACCTTTACCAATCACAAGACCTGGTTTTTCGGCTGCTATGATGACCAAACTTCTTTCAGGCTCAAAGTATATTTCTTTTATTTTTGCATCTTCAGGTACTATTTCTTTTATTTTTTCTTTTGCTGCTTCTTCTTCCAGACAAAGGTCTTTTTCAAGCCTGACTTCAATTCTTTTTTTAATTTCACTGACTATTTGTTTCACTATTTCTTCACTTGTTTTGAAAAATTCTCTGTCTTTTGTGTAAACTATAATTTCACATCCTTCAAGTTCTATTCTACTAGCTACACCTTTCGGTAAAAGACTCTCCACTCTTTTTAGAATTTCCATTTCAATCCCAAGTTTTACTTGTTTATATCTTCTAGAGATTCGTATCTTGTGATCTTAATTCCATCTTTTGTGATAACAGCAACATCAGCGCCTTTACCACCAGATGCTATATCACGCTCAACAGCAGCCTTTATTGCTCTCAAAGCAATTTTCTTTCCTTCTTCAACAGAGATGTTATCTCTATAACTATCTTCCAACACACCTAGAGCCATAGGCGATCCTGAGCCCGTAGAAAAAAATCTTTTTTCTTCTTCCCAGCCACCAACAGCATCTAAGCTGAAAATTCTAGGCCCAGTATCATCATATCCTGCTAAAATGAGTTGAACATAGTAAGGGAAAAACTTGCTTCCTTGTAGAATGTTTGCAAGCAGAGTACAAGCTCCTTTTACAGAAATTTTTCTCTGGTTTTGAATTTCAAAGAGCTTGAGCTCAGCTCTCATATATCTTGCTAAAGTTTGAGCATCTCCGCTTACACCAGCTATGGTCATTGCTATATGGTCAGCTATTGGTAAAATCTTTTCTGATTCTTTGCTTGCTATCAAGTAACCCATAGTTGATTTTTTCTCTGCAGCTAGCACTACACCATCCTTGCAAATCAAGCCCACTGTAGTAGTACCGGTTTTCATCACTTCAGGCTTTTCTTCATCTAATTTTGCCAAGTTATCACCAAGAAATTGGATAATTTTAATTATGCATTTAGTTTTAAATAGATTTCGGGTTAAAAAATAAATATTTACTTTAATAAATAATTTATATGAAAAAATGGCTTGTCTTTATATTTTTAACATTATTTTTGCTACCTTCTGTAGGTTTTGCAGTTGATTGTGATTATGATTGTAGACATCGTGGTGGAATAGGAGAATGTACAGGTTGGGCATATTCTTCTTGTCCATCAGGTTATATAGAAGGAAAGGGAAGTTGTAATGGTTGGTGGGTTTTTACACCAAAATGCTGTTGTCGACCTGTGATTACCGTATCACATTCACCGACTCAAGTAACTAATAAAGATAAAGTTACATATACTGCTAAACTCTTGGTTAGTATGCCCATAACACAATTATCAATTATAGTAAAAAGTGACGCTGGAAGCAGTATGAATTCTTGCACGTCTTCCGAGTGCTCTTTAACAGCCGGGCCATATAAGGCAGGCACTACTGTTATTTACCAAGCTATTGTAAATCCTGTAATGGGAGGTTCAATCTTTACAGAGGAAAAATCTTTCACAGTAGGGGCAACGAAAGAATGTGATCGTAATAAGTGGAGTGAATGTGTTGTAGACTGTAAAAACAAATGTGGGATTTTAAAAGGAACAGAGAGAAATGAATGTGGTGAAGAAAGAGGATGTAGTAAAGACTGTGGAAGCTGCCCATCTGGTTATGAATGTAGAAATAATAGATGTGAAAAGATTGGGGAAGAGGCTCCTATAACCACATGTGCTAGAAGCAATCCTAGTATTAGCGTTAACCCTTCCTCTTATACAGCAACTGCAGGTACTGAAAAAGAATACGAAGTGACAGTTAAAAATAATAATCAGAATTGTAAGGATAGTGTTTTTATCCTTGAAGCTTCTTGTCCACCAGGCTGGGATTGTTCTTGGTCTCCATCTTCACTTACAATATCTTCTGGATCGTCTGCAAAATCCACACTAAAGGTTAGATCTTCTGCAAAAGAATCCCCAGGATTATTTAGAATAAAAATTGTTGTTTCAGACAAAGAGTCATCTGTTTATAGAGCATCAACTTATGTAGACTATATGGTTTTTTCAGGACAACAACCTTCCTTAGGAAGAGAAGAAGGAGAAGCCCTCTCAGTGACTACCACAATCCCATCTTGCCCAATCTGTTCCCAACCATCTCAACTCCCCTGTCAATGTGGTAATAGTAGAGTTGACTGTGCTTACGGCTATTGTTATTGTTCTGCCAAAGGCCAGGTTCATTACTCTAT
>Ga0105162_1000799_pt1 | contig 19263 bp, 20 predicted proteins | sample JNZ201metaG_FD_81532 | JGI IMG/M metagenome (GOLD analysis project Ga0105162, IMG submission 81532) | Hot spring microbial communities from Jinze hot spring, China to study Microbial Dark Matter (Phase II) - JNZ 20120812A | ecosystem: Environmental > Aquatic > Thermal springs > Hot (42-90C) >...
CTCCCTCGGTTGTCGTCGAGCCCACCACGATGATTTTTTCTTCTGCCTCTCTATGTCTTTCAATAAATGCTTTTACATCTTCAATCATCTTCTCTTCATGAAAATATTTCAGAGTCCTTATAATTTTATAGTTGACAGAGAATGCTACACCAATAGTCTTACCAGGGTCTATTCCTATCAATATGCTTCGATACGATTCAACGCCCTTCAATATCTCTAAGACTTTCTCGGCAAGTTCATCTAGGTCTCGATAATCTTCTAAGTAAAGTATCTTTCGGTTTGATATTTCTCCACGAAGCTCTCCCTTCTTAGTGACCACGACATCCACGGAGAACGGTAACTCGTCTGTACTTAGCGTATGGATCGTCTTTACACCCATTTTAGACATTGACTCTCTAAATAAGCTTGCAAACTTCATGTCCATCGTTACAAGCCCGACAACCCTCTTCATTCTATCAAACTCATGGGATAAGCCTTTAATAACCCTCAACTTCATAAATTCAAAAGCCTTCTTTAAAAGATTCCCGAACCTCTCGCCGTCTTATTCTATTTTTTCTCAATCAGATCATTATCATAATTCTTCCCTGCTTATCCCCGGACTTCATTCAAAGTTTCTATATGTGATGTTTTGTTCGCCCCTCTTCTAGAAATTCCTTCAAGAAAGATTAGTCTATACCTAAGATGCTTGACGCTGTCTTGAATTAATAACTTAATAGGTTCTGTTCCAACTTAGATATGGTGGTTAAAGTGGGTCGTCGACGGAGGAAGATTGTTAAAAAGGAAGTTGTGAAGCCCCCTCCAAAGATCTTCCTATGCCCAGTATGTAATGTTGAAGCAGTCACGGTTCTTCATCAGAAAGGAGATGCGCATGCCGAAGTGGTATGCACAAACTGTAAGACAAAAGTAAAAGTTAAATGGTGTCCTGCGTATAGTGAAGTTGATGCATACTCTGAGTTCTATGATACAGTTACCGGTAGGAAGAAACTCGAGGTAGTTGCAGAAACTCAGAGTACACGACAAGAAGATTTGCAAGGTACTAATGAAAACAGTGTTGACTCAGGGAGTGTCGATGTTGAGCAGTTGGGAAAATCCGATGAAGATGGCAGGACAGATGAAATTTAAGTTGTCACTTTCAAGGATGGGCAATATATTTATGGATGGATATAATAGTGATCGATAATGCCTTCATCGGTTAAGACTCTCAGAGTAGGGAAAACAGAGAGTTACCTATTGGAGAGGCTTGAAAAAGGACCAATACATATGACGTTGTTAGATCCTCAAAATATGGTAATAGAGGAAGCTGTTGAAGTTGCTAAGAAGGTTGAATCTTGTGGGAGCTCGGCAATCATGGTTGGAGGTTCAACTATCGCTTCTCAAAACGAGATGGATGAATTCATAGCAACTCTGAAGAAGAGTATAAGCATACCTGTAATAATTTTCCCGAATAACGTTCAAGCGTTAACTAAACATGCTGATGCTGTATGGTATATGTCTCTACTAAACTCTGTGGAATGGTACTATATTATTGGAGCACAGATGCAGGCTGCACCATTTATCAAGAAATACCAGATCGAAGCGATACCTTTAGCGTATATTGTTTTCAGAGGAGATACCGCCGTCTCAGCTATAGGTAGAGTCCTACCTATCCCCACCAACCATCCAGAAGTAGTCGTAGCATATGCCTTAGCAGCACAATTTCTCGGATTTAGATTTGTCTACCTAGAAGCAGGGTCGGGAGCAGCTGAACCAATCCCTCCAAACGTAATCAAAACTGTAAAATCTTCTATAAACATACCGCTAATCGTTGGGGGAGGAATAAGAACAGTAGAACATGTTCGCCAGACGTTAGAGTCAGGTGCGGATATCATAGTGACAGGCACGATTGCAGAGGAAGATCCCGAAAAATTAGAGAAGATTATTGCCACGGTGAAGAGTTTTAGAAGAGAGTAGGATCTTAGGGAGATCATCGATCTTCTCGAATATTGTTGATAATGGTAAAAAATATATTGAAGACTTTAACTTCTATATCGGGTAGAGGAGATTTGTCTAGATACTTTGATAGGGTCTCTACGGGGATAGTGAAGCTTGACCAGATGCTTGGAGGCGGATTGATTAAAGGCAGAACTTATTTGGTTACAGGTGAGACGGGAGTAGGCAAGACTATACTAAGCCTACAATTCATACTAGAAGGTTTAAGGCAGAATGAGTTTGCTATCTACGTATCTCTAGATGAGAGAATTGACGGCGTCCTTAATGGAGCACTATCTCTTGGATGGGATTTATGGGAGTACATACAGATGGGGCTATTCCATCCATTTGAATTTAGATTATTTACATCAGATTTAAAGAGATTCGGGAAAGAGAGTAGAGCCTTCGTAGAGGCGATACAGAAGATTGCACAAGGAAGGCCTATAAGCAGAATCGTTCTAGACCCTATATCCGCATTAGCTCTAGGGGCAAAAGAAGAATTCATCGTCAGAGAATATCTAAGAGAGATCATAAATATGCTAGAGGAAAAAATGGGTGCAACAACACTTTTAACATGTGATATACCGACAGCCTCTAAGAAACTAAGCAGATTCGGTTTTGAAGAATTTCTATCGTCTGGAGTAATAGTCTTAGGTGTGGTAAGGTTTAGAGGCAAACTCTTGAAAACGATCTATGTGAGAAAGATGCGGTGGTCTCTAGCTGATTCCGCGATTTATACCTTCGAGATAAGACCTGAAGAAGGAATAGTCATAAAAGAGCCACTCTCCGAATACATAGATACAGCATCTCTCGAATTATAGACTCCCTATCCTATAGCATAGATATCCGTGAATACTTCTATATTGAATCCAACCACGTGATTTAATACTCGAGAAGCCCCTCGATGAGAAGATAAAATTTGATATAGATGATACTCATTTAACTGCTTCTAGTTTGATCCTTTTGTAAGTTGGATATAGATAAAAGGGGGTATTTGCTTGATTATCTTTGAGAGAGGAGAAAATGGGTTTAACAGATTCAGAAAGAGAAGCTATAAGAAACAAGGTTATAGAAGTTTTGAAGACAGTGTATGATCCTGAAATTCCGGTAAACGTGTATGATCTGGGTCTAATCTACGATGTAGATGTAGATGAAGAAGGTAGAGTAAATATTCAAATGACGTTGACAGCTCCCGGATGCCCCATAGCTGGAATGGTACTAGCATCCGCTGAATTAGCTATCAAGGAAAACATGCCTGAGGCAAGAGAAGTCCATGTAGGTCTTGTGTGGGATCCTCCATGGACGCCTCTAAGAATAACGCCGGAAGGTCGCGAAGCATTAAAGAAGCTACTCGGCTACGATTTAGTAGAAGAATGGATGAAAGCTACTTCTCCAAGCCGTTGATTTCACGATGGTGTTACTATCTTGTTTAGACCCAAGGAGATTTAGATTATCGAGCAATATCCATGCTGGTTAGGCTTGACATGGCCAAATAAGTCTACCTAAACGTCATTAAAAGTATTAAGATAATATTTTACCATCTGTCAGTAATCAGATATAATAATGTGGAAGATGAAGTAAAGGTCGGTAGATGAGTGAAAGGGGCTCTAAAGAATTAGCTAAATACTATAAAGAATTGTCGGATAAGATAATTCATCAGAAGAAGATAGCTATCGAAGCTAGGAAGAGAATAGCTTCTCCAACACACTACATCGAGGTATTCTTCGCTAGGGATTTAGCGGAGAGAGTCGAACTCCTAGTTGGACCGAGGGGGGTGGCTGATAAGATAAGAAGTTCACTCGGTAAAATGTCGTTAGAGAAGCTAGCATTAAAACTCGCGAAAGACATAATTGAAGAACATGGAAAAGAGAAAATCGATAATCGGATACTGCTACAAGCCATTAGGACGTCCTTGGCTATATTGACTCCACCATGTATAACTGCTGCTCCAACCGAGGGGGTTGTAGATGTAAAGATAAAGAAGAACTTCGATGGCTCAAGGTATCTAGCAATATATTTCGCTGGACCGATAAGATCTGCAGGAGGAACCGAGCTTGCAGCAGTAGTAGTCTTAGCGGATTATGTTAGAAGGCTTGTAGGCCTAGATAGATACAAGCCTACCTATGAAGAAGTGATGAGATTCATAGAAGAATTAAGATTGTATAAACGGAAGGTCTCAAGATTCCAGTATAATGTCCCAGACGATGTAATAGAGTATGTTTTGAAGAACCTGCCCGTAGAAGTTACAGGTATTCCCACAGACAAAATACTTGTTTCATCTTTCCGCAATCTACCGAGGATCGAGACAAATTATCTAAGAGGTGGAGCCCTCAGAGTTATAAATGACGGGATTGCAGGGAGAGCCAAGAAGGTTCTAAAATTCGTAGAGAAGATAGGCCTAGATGGATGGGAATGGATTGGAAGGGTAATAGAAATAATGGATTCCGTCAAGAATGAAGATGAAGGATACCTTGATGAAGTAGTTGGTGGAAGACCAGTAATATCTGTGCAAGACAGATTTGGGGGATTGAGGATTAGATATGGGAGAACTGCATCTACCGGGTTAGCCTCAGTTGGACTTCACCCCGTGACACTTGAGATCCTCAATTGGTATATCGTTTCTGGAACTCAGCTGAAGCTCGACTACCCGGGGAAGGGAGGGATAGTATCCGTAGTGGAATATATTGAGCCACCTGTCGTATTGACTGTAGATGGTGAAGTAGCCAGATTAGAAAATCATACGAAATATGAAAAAATCAAGGATAAGATAGAGAAAATACTCTTTCTAGGAGATATACTAGTATCTGTAGGAGATTTAATCGAAAACAATGTGAAAATTCATAGACCTGGATTTTGCGAAGAATGGTGGTGTGAAGAGCTCCGACTAAGGATATCTAGGAACGCCTCATCAAATATCGGTAAAGAACTGTATGAAAAGATTGAGAGAGTGTTGAGCGATCCCTTCAATAGCACGCCGACAGTGAGAGAGGCATTATTGATTAGCTTAAAGCTCGGCGTTCCACTTCATCCAAAATATACGCCATTCTGGAGAAATATCGTGATAGAGGAAGCGTTCATCCTGAGAGAATGGTTAAAGAATTCCGTAAAGAATCTAATACATAAGAATGGAGAAGTGTATCTGCCGAAGTCGGAAAAAGCCAAAGACATACTAACAAGGTTACTCATAGAGCATAGAGTTGAATTAGACAAGGTAGTTCTATCGATTGACTGGCTCAAGACCCTAATGGCAATACTTAGACCGTTCGATCATGTTGAACCAGCAAGAGGAGATATTCTAGATATTTTGAGCAAGCTTTCAGGAATAATCATCGAAGACAAAGCTGGAACATTTATAGGTGCTAGGATGGGTAGGCCGGAAAAAGCTGCTATGAGAGAGATGAGCCCGCCGGTCAATATCCTGTTCCCAGCAGGATCGAGCGGTGGCCCCTCGAGAGACTTGATAAACGTATTGAATGAAGATGAGAAGATTGTAGTCGAGCTTGTGAGGAGAAGGTGTCCGAACTGTGGTAAGAAGACGTGGATTCATAAATGCCCTGAATGTAGAATACCTACAGATATAATTGGAGAATGTGATTCATGTGGGTCCGAGAAGAAATACGATGAAGAAACGATATGTGAAAAATGTGGTGGCAACGTTAGCTACTATGAGAAATTCGTGATAAATGTCGCAGAGAAACTATACGAAGTGTCTAGGGAGATCAATATGCCTCTTCCAGGAAGGATCAAAGGCGTTAAGGGATTGAATAGTTTGACAAAAACCCCTGAAGATTTAGCTAAAGGTATCCTAAGAGCTCGATACGAACTCTATGTATATAAAGATGGAACTATAAGATTTGATGCGACTAATGCTCCACTAACACATTTCAAACCAAGCCAGATAGGAACACCTATAGATAAGTTAAGAGAACTAGGCTATACTCACGATATATTTGGGGAGCCTCTTACATCTCCCAACCAAATTCTAGAACTTAGAATCCAAGACATAATTATCCCCCGTAGAGCCGCAGAACACTTACTTAGAGTATCTAAGTTCATAGATGATGAACTTAAGAAGCTTGCAGGCATGGACACCTATTACAACTTCGAGAAACCTGAGGACATTATAGGAGAACTCGTGCTGGTGCTTTCTCCACACACGTACGTCGGGTCGGTTACGAGAGTGATAGGTATAATCGATGGGCTCGTATGCTTTGCTCATCCAGTCCTCCATGCAGCGAAGAGAAGAGATTGCGATGGAGACGAAGATAGTATTATGTTATTGCTAGACCCTCTGATCAATTTTTCAAGACTCTATTTGCCGAATAGAGTTGGCGGTAAGATGGATTCCCCCCTCCTGATAACCTCTATAGTATACCCAGAAGAAGTTGATGAACAAGCACATAACCTAGATGTAATAGATAGGTATCCTCTAGAATTCTATAGAAAAGCGAAGAATGGTGAACACATATCTACCATCGCCAGTATAATCCCAACTATTAAGAACTACTTGGGGAGACCTGAAGCGTTTGCTGGATGTAAATTCACCCACCCGTTGAATTCGTTGATATCCACTGTGAAGGAATCGTCTTACAAGAAACATTCATCTATGCTGAGCAAGATTGCTGGGCAGATAGATATTGTTGAAAAATTGACCGGAGTAGATGTAACCCATATGGTGGAGAAGATTATGGAGACTCATCTACTCCCAGATATAGTTGGGAATGCTAGAGCATTCTTTACACAAGAGTTTAGATGTAAGAAGTGCGGGTCAAAATACCGTAGGCCTCCATTAACTAGGAGATGTCATAACTGTGGAGCCGACCTAAAACAAACAGTCTTCAGAGGAGCTATAGAAAAATATGTTGAGCTCGCTGAAGAACTCTTGGGAAAATATGTTAGAAACCAGTATCTAAGAGAACAAGCTCTCCTAGCTATAGATGGTGTAAAGAAAATGTTTACAAAAGAAGAAGATGGTGAAGTAGCTGGAAGACAAGTCTCGCTTGAAAAGTTCATGTAGTATGGCCAAACCAGATAACGATTATCTAGAGGATTAACGCATTCTAGTTTGGATGTCAGAGGTTAATCCAAGAGCGTATCTATACAGAATAAGGAATGTCAAGAAGGGACTGGATACTCGTTCAAGAATCCTCCACTTGATAAAATCGAAACCATTAACGATCAGGAAAATATCGGAAGGAGTTGGTAGAAGTGCTTCATCGATAAGGAGACATTTAAAGAATATGGAGGCTGAAGGAATAGTTAGATCGCAGAAATACAAGGGGAGACTCTTGTGGATGGTTACGGGTATAGGTCAAAAAGCTATTGAAGAAGCATAGTTAAGTACTAGAAGAAGATGTTCGCAATGATTACAATAGCGACCATCAAAGCTGCAAGTATTAGGACAAGCTCGGCTCTAATCTTTATACCTTTAATTTCTTCTTCAAAGAATCTTAAGAGCCCTGCAGCCGATTGAGGCATTGGTGCTTCTCTCCGCCTCCTCCTAACACTCATCTACTCTACACCACTTACTAGAATTGACAACTCGCTAATAAATACTTTCATTCACCTTTAACATAATGGGAGATTCGACGTTAGTCAAGAGTGGATTGGCTTGCTTCATAAACGGGTTTAGCGTTGATCCCTATTCTTCTAAGATTAGTGGAGAACTCTTTAGCATAGCCGTAAATCGTGTATACTTGTTTCGGCCGGCTCTCCAAGATATACTTTACTAATCCATAATAGTCGGAGTGTCCACTAAGGGGAAAAGAGATGTCATAATTTGAGTGACGGTATCTTAAGGCCCATCCAGTGGCCACAGCCCATCGAACCTTCTTATTCGTCGGTACATTTTCTCTATAGCTTGAAACGTATACGCATTCCCCTTGTTTTAAAACTTCTAAGCCTTCAACTTTATCTATCGGGACGTATTCGAGAGGTATGCCATGTTCGTTGTATTTATCAGATATCTTCGAAACCGGCTTGCTTACAACCACTGGAATATCTAGGTAGGTATTTATAACCCGTATAATTTCTTGACTCTTCCCAAGTGAGTAGACTTTGAATGCGGGTATCTCGTTTGAAGAAATAGTCTTAAGAACCCATCTAACAATATCAGCATATGTTTTCTCCCTAGCTGGGAATCTATAGTAGGGAATCCCATATGTTGATTCTATTATGAGTATATCGGATTCCACTGGTTTAGCTCCTTGATGTATCAAGCTATCATAGATGTTGAAGTCTCCTGTATAGACTGTCCTTAAACCATTAACGTCGATTATGTATTGGGTTGAGCCTAGAACGTGTCCAGCCGGCTCCATCGATATTTCCAGGCAGTCTCCAATTCTAAATTTTTCTTTGTACTTTAGTTTAGTCCATTCACCTCTCCTATGCACAGCTTTCAGTATAGAGGCGGTTTCTTCACTCATTACTACGTCCTTCATAGACAGATTGTAGACGTGGTCGAGATGTGCGTGGGAGATAAACTGGATACTGTTGCCGAGTGGCTTAGTATCGAAGACTAGTCTTGAATTCTTGGTTTCCAGAGTGAGACCGCTACCTCCGCGTATCCTTAATGCATTCAATCTATGCTCTATTAATTTAGTGGATGTTCTTAATATTTTCTTCTAACAATTTATTTAGTAGAGATAACGAACAATTAATAAATCCCCATGCCTAGAGGAATCATGAAAAGTTTGAAGAAGTTAAATCATACATCGAGGTTGGCCTCGCTCTACCCGTATATAAAAGGACTGCCGGGTAGAGGGAATCTGTTACATTTACTTACACTGTTTATCGCTCTTTCGGTAGTTCTTTTATCGTTGACCGACTTGTCGAGAATATGGATACCTGCCTTATCTTTCTACTCGATAATCATCGTTAACTTTCTATTCTCTAGTATTAGAGTAGGCTTAGTAAATTTTAGGAGACTTAATGGATTAACAATAGTAGAAATGCTACTGAATAGCATCGGGCTATCAATCATGTATATGGCGGACGCGCTTGCGAACTCCCGAGTAATCGGCCTGGTATTCTTCTCATCACTTATAGCATTAGCTACACTACTTAGAGGCTTAATAATAAGGGTCCTCACAGAAGATGATCTATCCTACACGTTAAAGTATACGTGCATCATCTCAACGCTCATGACATCCCCTCTTCTCGATCCTGCCTTAAACTATCTTCTAACCCCGATGATCATTGGGCAAGTGATCGGAAATGCTCTACACCTCCTCTACTCTTCCTACATAAATTATTTTTACAAAATTCATGGATTGAAGCCTTTAAAACTCTTATCAGCAATGTTAGCGATATTCCTTGATGGTAGAAAAGACTCTCTAGAAAAATTAGCTGAGAAGCTAAATAACACCTCCGAAATTAAAGTTGACTGTCTAATATTCAGAGAAGCAGGAAGGAAGAATGTAGAGATAGCATTTATAATTCCAGGTTTTCATCCTGGACCGTTCAGAGATTTCGGTAGCAGTATACTACCATATTTGATTGAAGAAAGGCTTTCACGGAAAGGGGTAAAAGTGGTCATCGCCAGAGGGCTCTCAGATCATTCAAAGAATATTATATCCAGGAGAGATTGTGAATTTATAGCTGAAGAGATCTCGAGAAAAATATTAACCCACGACTCTAGCTATTCTGAGTTAATTGGTTCCACGAAGATCTTAAAGTATGGGTCTGCCACAGCTTCCGTTATCCAAGTAGGCAGCTCCACACTGGTAGTAGTAACTCTCCATCCTAAAGGTATGGAAGATATACCTCCGAGTGTAATGGATGGGATAGAGAGGGATGACGTAATCATAGTGGATGCGCATAACAGTTTCTCGGAAGACGTCAAAGAACTTGATGGAGATGGTTTTAGAGATATAAAAAACGTAGTAGCTCAAGCTTTGAAGATGACTATTCATGGAAGGTCTCTGCTACTGGTCGGGTACGGTGAAAACATGATAGAAGACTATGGTCTAGAAGATGGAATAGGTCCGCTAGGAATAAGAGTCTTAACATTCAGGAACGAGGATGGTCTATCGACGGCCCTTATCGTTATTGATAGTAATAACGCTGTGCCCGAGGTTAGAGGCATGATAAGTGAAGAAGCTAGAAAGCTAGGCTTCGATTACTGCGAAGTCTTGACGACTGATACTCATATAGTGAATGGATTAAAGCTTGGAGGTAGAGGCTATCATCCTCTCGGCGAGGTGATACCAGTTGAAGTTATATCATCTTCTGCAATCGAGGCATTGAAGAAAGCTTTATCAAATTTGAAGAATATGGAGGTCTCAAGAGTTTCGATGAGATTCGAGAACGTTAAGGTTATGTCGAATGATTTTCTAGCAGAAGCAGCAGAAAAATCTTTCAAATCTCTTAGACTGTTCTTATTAGCAATACTGGCTTCTTTAATCTTTTCAGGGATAATTACTCTTCTATTATTATAGCTTGAGTCTTTGAGTCAGGAGTTTCTGGATAAAGGATAAATTTTATTTCGCTCAATTCGGATTTGTTAGAAGAGGTTAGGAAGTCTTGGGTAGAGCCATGGTCATAGTTGGGAAAAAGCCTAAGATGAGATATGTTACGGCATGCATAACCTTATTTAATAGAGGTGAGAAGGAAATTCTCCTCAGAGCCCGGGGGAGAAGTATCAGTAATTGTGTAGACGTTGCATTCCTTCTCAAAAAAAGTTTCTATTCAAACCTGAAAATAAAGGATATCGCCATAGGATATGATGAAGCAGAGTTAGACGAGAATAAGAAAAGATATGTAAGCTTCATCGAAATACTTATAACAAAATAGCCTGGAACATTTAAGTTTCTTACATCATATAGGCAAATGGTTATAGATTTAGAAGAGGCTTACTAGTTGAGTGAAATGACTCGGGAAAACAATGAAGGATTTAAAAAGTTTTCCTCGAATGATTCATCTAAAATTATTGAGAAAACATGTAAGCTCTTTTCTCGTTCTTTTCAACCTCCATATCCTCTAATTGTTAAGAAGATAGATGAAGGAGTTGTAACAGACCCGAATGAGAACACTTACCTAGACTTCACATCAGGGGGAGGAAGCCTACTACTAGGTGGGAGTCATCCAAGAATTTCCGAAGCTATTTCAAGATTAATAGAGGATGGAAGATTCTTTACTTTCCAGAAATCATATAGTGAAGAATTCATAGAGTTCGCAGAAAGATTGCTTGGAATTTCCCCTATAAGAGATGAAGGTCGTATACTGATGCTTGATTCAAGGTCCGAGGCCGTAGAATCAGCTATAAGGATAGCTAGACTAAATACTGGCAGGAGAATAATAGTAGGCTTCACAGGATCTTACCATGGTTTAACTCTTGGAGCCCAATCTATATCGACTGATATAGCTACTAAGTGGAGAAGATTTGAAGAAGCTTCCGGCTTCGTACGTGTTCCTTACCCTGAATGTTCAAGATGTCTCCTAAAACATGGAAGAAGTAGATGTGAAGTAGATTGCCTTGGCTACCTAGAGGACATGCTATCCCAAGGCATCCTAGAGAATGCCGGGGCCATAATCATGCAACCATTGAGGAGTGATGGTGTATCACCTCCTGAAGAATATCTAAAGGACTTAAAGAAATTCTGTAAACAGAATAAAATATTGTTAATCATCGATGAATCTATATCTGCTCCGGCTAGGACTGGTAGATGGTTTATCCTCGATTATTATGACGTTGACGCAGATATCGTAATTCTCGGTTCGCAGATTTCTCAAGGACAGCCTCTAGGTCTCCTAGTAGCTAGAAGTAGACTACTTGACCTCGAGCCAAAATATATTGACCCTGAGATAGGTGGAAATATTCTTACAATAACCATGGCATCTACAGTCCTAGAGATATTGAAAGATGAGGGTTTGATTGAACGAGCAGAAAGGATTGGTAGAAACATAAAGAAGAAGATCGAAGAAATTGCCGAGGAACTTGAATTCATAACTAAAGTGAATGGGAAGGGGATGTATGTAGGCTTCGAGTTTGTCGATAAATATAGGTCTTCAAGAGCTCTTGCCAAGGAATTTATCAATGAATGTTTTAGGAGTGGCTTGCTGCTGAGACTAGAAAGAGAATCTATCATAGTTCTCTCCCCACCTCTAAATATGAGAGAGGAATTGTTAGAGAGAGGCTTGGAGATTCTAGAAGCTAAGCTGGACGAATTGTATAAGGCTAGGGAGAAACTCTAACGTGTTATCTCTAGTTTCTTCAATCTCACGCCTTCCCTGTGGATAGTGTAATTGCATTCTTTACAGATTAGCTTAAGAGTCTGCTTCTGAGTAGTCTTCGACTTCTTCCTTTGTAGAGGATACTTCTGACCACCATACCCGTGCAGTTCTCTCTCATGTCTTCGCGCACCCTCAGCTAAAGCTCTATCTTTACCCTTCTTATATAATGTTACCTTATGCTCAGTATATTTACGGCATCTCGGACAATAAGTATTAATGGACTCTGGGACCTTCATACTGGAAATATCACATACTCAGTGATTATTAAGTTTCTCTATTTAGTGAGAAACATGCGATGCTGGATAATACCTTTACCAGCTGGGATAAAGTCTTCAACATGTTCTCAGCAATATTTTATGAACGTAATCGTAGAATTTGATTATCAGAATTTGATAACTATTTTTTCAGATATGTTTCCTCGAGCTTCCTGAGTGCTTCGAGCTGCTTCTCGTGTTCTTCCCCAATGATTTTTTCTTCAAACTCTTCAAATATGAGGAGTAACTCTTCTTGCTTGCTTGGAGAAATATGTTGGTCAGCTAAATGGAACAGTATGTTGTCTTCTTTCCAGATGTGATTCTCTAGTAAGGCCACGTAATTTACTGCATTATCCTTAAAAATGTCCAGAGCCGTCTCCACTCCTTTCTTGAGATTCTCAATGTTTTCAACCATATTCTTAACGTATCTCCTACCTTCTTCATGCTCCATCAACATCACGCCGATCGGACCGCCATATCTGGGAATGCCGGCCTCCTCTAGCTTTGGAAAAAGAATCTTCTCTTCTTTTCCATGATGACACTTATCAGCGAATATTCTGATGAAATTGATGATCTTCTCTAGGTCCTCTATAGAGACTTTTTCCGATGATTCTATCTTCTCTACTATGACGTTCAATATTGAGAGTGCCTTCTTTATCTCGACATGCTCATTCTTCAAAATATCAGTAGGCTTCAAAACATCCACCAACGATATCTCTACTCGGAATTTAAGCTTTGTCGAACTACCCACACACGTTTTAATCAAGGTAAATGAATAAATCTCGATGATAACGTAGTCATTAGGGGGCGCCAATTGATGTTGATGGTCGACAGGATAATAGTTGGGCTATTGATGAGTAATTCCTACTTGGTCTTTGATCCAGTAATAAGAGAAGGTATCTTGATAGATGCTGGAGATGAAGCAGAAAAGATTTTCAAGAATATTGAAAGGAACAGGGTTGAGGTAAAAGCGATATATGCTACACATGGGCACTTCGACCATGTATTAGCGGTTAGAGAACTCAAAGAATACCTGGAATGCAAGTTCTATATCCATAGAGAAGACTTAGACATACTCATGAAGGCCACGATAGCCTGTAAAGAGATCACTGGAGAAAGATGCCTTGAACCCCCTGCTCCTGATGAATACATAAAGGATGGAGATATAGTGAAAATAGGCGGTAGCGAGATAAAGGTTTTGCATACTCCAGGACATACTCCTGGAAGCGTGTCTTACGTCTTAGATGGCGCAGTGTTTACGGGAGATACACTATTTGCCGGCGCAGTCGGTAGACATGATCTACCTGGAGGAAATCTAAGGCAGCTTCTCAACTCATTAAATAAACTGCTAAGTCTGCCAGAAGATTACTCGGTATATCCAGGTCATGGCCCATCAACAACTATAGGTGTAGAGAAAATCTATAACCCATTTGTCGGTGATAGGGGATTGTATAGAGAGAGCGAGAAGATGTAGATCGACTATTTATAAATCTCTTCATTATCCTCGAGTTAATAGAGGTTTTTCCTTTATAAGTTTATATGATGAAGAAATCTGAGATAATTCATGAATATTTCAAAGTTGTTGAAGAGGTTAATCGCAGTCACCATAATAAGTGTAGGAGTATTAGTTAACTGGAGTACCTTATCTGATTATTCAGCAATGATTATCGCTGCTTTCCTAGCATACATATTATGTGAATTGTACTAGTTGGTAGGTCTGACGGAGACATGTCAGGGAGAGATCGTCCTTGAGAAAGATGTCTTCTCTTGAATTAAAATTACATATCTCCGCTTTTATAATAGGGCTTGGATTATCCAGCCCAGCTTACTTCATACCAATATTTCTTCAGGGACTCGGAGCCGGCTATACTATAGTCGGAGTTATTGGAAGTGTTAGGTCAACTCCCTACGCAGTTCTGCCAATACTGATAGGACTGGTCATGGGTAAACATGATATGAGGAAATTGTATCTTTTCAGCTCATTTCTATCCTTCATAGGGCTCCTATCTCTAGCTTTTTCGCATAACTACATAGAGATAGGAATAGCAAACTTTCTGCTCGGAGTATCGTTAGTGTTCTACTGGCCTATTGCAGAATCTATCATAGCTGAATTCTTCCCAGAGAACTCGAGGTGGAAAGTATACTCCAGTTTTTCGACTTCATGGTCTACCGCCTACTTTGTAGGCCCTATTCTAGGAGGAGTAATCGCTGAATTAACTAGCCTTAGAATGTTATTCGCTATTTCGGGAATAGTATGTGCTCTGGCTATCCCATTTATCTATTTGATGGGGGAGCTACGTTTGAGGGAAAGTATCAAGATCAGCTTTAAAGCAGGAGGATTAACTAGTATCTGGCCTCTATATGTTATGGTCTTCTTCTTTACGATAGGTATGGCTTGCTATATTCTCATCTCTCCTTCATACTTATATGAATCTGGATGGAGTAACTTCATGGTTGGAGCATTATTCACGGTATTCGGGGTAGCGAGGACGGCTGCATACATGCTGGTGAGCAGGCTTGAAATAATAGATGAAGCTAAAATCCTGATTCTATCACTAGTTTTGCAGTCTCTTGTGATATTCCTCCACGTATATGCTCTACCAGAGATAATTTTCCCCACTTTAACGATTGCGGGACTCATTAATGGAGCTTATTTTGTAGCATCCTTCAGCTTAATAAGTAAAAAAGTAGAATCAGGATATAGAAGTATATCGATTGGTTTTCTCGAGAGTATAATAGGTCTAAGTTTTATCGTTGTACCACCTTTCATCGGCTTACTATTAGATCATCTCAATGTCTCGATTGCTTTCACCATTACCTCTCTCATAATCTTGTCAGCTTCACCGTTAATATTCCTAATGAAGATCTCTAACAGGCCTCATTAGCTAGTACTGCATATAGGTGTATCTTCTCTAACAAATCTGTTAAAGACTATTTCAGCGATAACTTTGCATTCATTAGCTATGTATCCAAGAGCCCATGAGATATATCTGGCCGATGGGAGAATTCTTGGATCTCCTGCCAGTACTTGACCAGCCTTACTTAAGGTAATACTTTCACTGATCTCGTTGAGCACCTCATCAGCAACATTGATCTCTAAGCTGAAGAAAGCCGTCATACACTTATCAAATATATCTTGAATTCTCTCTGCATTCTTGGAAAGCTCCACAGTAGTGTTCTTATCAAGCCATAACCCTCTTCTCCTCAAGTTTAAGCATTCCATTGAAACATCATAGACATAATCTGCGATCTCTTCAAGAGACTTGGTCACCAATCTCGCTCCGACTACGTAGATTGGGCTATCTATGCCGAGAACCTTCCCCAGTTCCCTCCTCCTCAGATAAGTAAAGAGCAGTCTTACTATAAGGAAGTATAATTCATCTACCCTTTCTTCCTGTTTCTCGATACTCTTTATAATGTTTTCATCACCCATGCTTAGCAAGTCTGCAAGTTGGCTCAACATCGATGAAACCATAACTTGGAACCTCTTCAACAATCCTTCTATCGGGAATCTCCCAGGATCTATGAAGCTCTGGATCACTATTCTCTGAGGGTTATGTTCAACTATCTCGAAAGCTGGCAATCTATCAATAGTCTTCGATATCTCTTCTAGCTGCTCCCCTGTAAAACCTTTCATCGATTGTATCTTAACAACATCGTATCCTTGGACGTAGCATCCAATTATCATCCTGGTAAGCTGTACAGATGAAGTACATAGCTCAGCGTTAATGGTCGCCGATAACTCTTTCTGAAATTTGACCGGCGGCTGGATCTTCAAAGAACCATCAGATTCTTCAATAACAGTCAGTAGATCACCTTTCTTTAATCCCTTCTCGACAATCCAATGCTTAGGGAGCGTTATACTGTATGTTCCCTCACCTACTTGCTGGATTCTCCTATATTGTTTACTGGCCTCCAAGCTCCTTCGCCTATATAGACCTATATACATCTATTAGATAAGATTTATGAGAGTGTAGTTACACTCATATAGCGGAGGCGGGAGAAGAATGTTGTTGGAGCAACCGAAAATGTCTTTAAGAAGGAGCTACGCCAACGGCTACAAGTACTGTTCAAGATGTAGAGTCTACTATTTGACAGAAAGTGTACGATGTCCTTACTGTGGAATATTATTGAGAAATTCGCCTAGAAAGAAGAAATCTCTAAGAAATACGAAAGTTGTGAGGGTTCCACCGGAGATCGAGAAAGAAGCTAGTAAATTAGAAGTAACCGTAGAGACAAGACGAGAGTAAAGGACTTTATCGACAAATTCAGAAAAGGTCGGAGAACATCAGTATTACCAGGGAACAATATATTTCTACGAATAATTCTTTATATTATATGCGAATAAGGGTATGGCTGCACTTAATTACGTCGTAAACATCGCATCTAAATTGATTAAGATCAATAGTGAGAATCCTCCCGGAAGAGAATTTGAAACAGCTAGCTTTATAGCAGATGAATTAGCAAAAATAGGCATGAAGACTACGATCGATAGATTTGAAGAGTCTAGGGCCAATGTTATTGGAGTATATGGAGAAGAATATCAGCACCCCTCCATAATGCTGAATACCCATCTAGATACTGTTCCAGCCGGAGATAGAGAAAAATGGAGTTTCCCCCCATTTAGTGGAGAAATAAGAGGAGGCAGAATATATGGTAGAGGAGCCGTAGACGCTAAAGGTATCTTAGCCGCTTTTCTCGGGGCATTAAGAGAGCTCGCTGATAAAGGCTGGCCGATTAAAGGTAGGATAATCCTTGCTGCTGTAGCAGATGAAGAAATCGAAGGTAAGGGTACTAAGAAGCTGATTGCAAGCGGTTTAAGAACAGACTACGCAATAGTTGGAGAACCAACTTCATTGAATGTTTGTACAGCTCACAAAGGTAGACTGGTGATTGAAGTAGATTTTCATGGACGTTCAACGCATGCGAGTACACCTTCTAAGGGCGTAAATGCAATATATTATGCATCTAGATTTATAGAAAGAATTCAAACAGTAAAACTTGGAGAGAAACACGTTCTCTTAGGATATCCAACTTATACTGTCACCATGATTAGAGGCGGGATTAAGGATAACGTTATCCCAGATAAATGTACGATAACCCTAGACGTGAGGATGCCTCCATCGATGAAGCTCGACAAAACAATTAGAAGTTTGGAGAAGATAGTAAGGAGAGACGTACCTAGAGATAACTATCATATCAGAGTGGTGAATTATATTCCATCAGCGGAAACTCCGAGAAGGAACTTCTTAGTAAAAGTAGCGCAGCAATCGATATTAGAAATATTAGGAATGAGAAGAAATGTGAAAGGTTTCAAAGCTACATGTGATATGAGCTTCATAGTCAATCAAGCAAGAATACCTACAATTATTCTAGGTCCAGGAAGAATAGAACAAGCACACACTATTGATGAATCTATCGAAATATGTGAGCTAGATAGAGCCTCAAAGATATATTCCAGGATATTAGAGAGGATCTTGTCAGGATGAATATCACTCTTACACTTCTACTGATGAACGCTTCTCACAAAACATTATATTACTTTGACGTGCAGCGCCAACTACTTTTAGGAAGTCTCTTATCCTTGCTTGAACGCCATATCTTTCCTCTCTAAACCGCATATGTAGATATATCTTGAATAGGATGAACCAATCCCTCTTAAGGTCTATGTTTCGAGTCAATGCTCTATGGATGAACTCGAAGACTGTGCCAAATGGCTTAAACATCCGTAGAATGGTTTTCCTGTATCTTTCAATATTGTAAAGGTTCTCGACCAAGGCCTCCGCAGAATATAGGCTTGGAATTATTCCCTCTCCCAACATTGGAAATACTGTTCCGATCGATTCACCTACTCCTACTATCTTTTCCATATATATTGGCTGACAATACAAAGGAGGAGTAATCCTTACTGGTCTACCGATCTTCATTAGAACTTCTCCACCATACTTCTTAACGAATTCATCAACAGTTCTGGAATGTCTTTTGAAGTAGTCGCCTGCGCCGACATGATACAGGTTTCCACCTAGAGGGAAGTACCAAAGATATCCAGAAAGTTCTCTAAATGGCTTGATGTAGAAATCGTCGAAAGGTGGATTACTGAATTTAACACGATATTCTACTGTTGGGATAAAATAATCATTCTTCACTTTTGGTAAAAGAGATCTATTGAATCCAGTTGAATCGATTACTAAGTCATATCCGTCTGGCACAGATGTTATTCTACTCCCAAATCTTACTTCACAGTCTTCTAACAAGTCTTCCTCAAATCTTTTCTTATCAAATGTACAAAGCCCTCTCAACTTTATGTAGTGGAGTTCTCTACCGAGATCAGCAATTAACTCTTTACCGGTATGTAGTATATATTCTTCATATGTTAAACCAACTTTGTTCGCGAAATTCTTCATCATGTTTCTTGAAGTACCCCAGGCGCAGATAGGGAAGTACCTGGAACGGGCAAGCATCTCGTATCCATCAACTCTATACTGGTCTCTAAGCCTGGATAGAAGATATGAACCTGCTACACCAACCCCTACTACAGCGATTCTCAACTTTGAAAATTATGTTGAAACATCCAAATTTAAACTTCAACAAGCTAAAACGATGGAAAAGTAAAATAGGGACGCTACCTCGGTAGGATACGGATAACAATTAAATTCAACCAGTAAACATGTAGAGAATAGGGCCCGTAGCTCAGCCTGGTAGAGCAGCGGGCTCATAACCCGTTGGTCGTGGGTTCGAATCCCACCGGGCCCATCTCACAAGTAAAATTAAATGATAAGGTGTCTGAATGATTATGGTTACTAAGTGA
>Ga0105162_1000803_pt1 | contig 19183 bp, 19 predicted proteins | sample JNZ201metaG_FD_81532 | JGI IMG/M metagenome (GOLD analysis project Ga0105162, IMG submission 81532) | Hot spring microbial communities from Jinze hot spring, China to study Microbial Dark Matter (Phase II) - JNZ 20120812A | ecosystem: Environmental > Aquatic > Thermal springs > Hot (42-90C) >...
AGGATTTGTAATGTCAATTTCAAGCACATTCACAGTCCACGGGACGCTTGGAAATGTGATTGATGTATGTTTAACGCCCGGAGCAACATATTTTGAAATAATTGTGTCACTTTGAGAATGAACAAGAGATGAAAAAGCAAGCGAAAGTATAAGTAAAAGTTTTGCAACTCGCATTTTAAGTGAAAATTTTATTTCAAATTTATCACAACCTGCTATATTTCTTCTCTCTCAAAGTTAAACTTCGCACTGGAAAAAGGCAACAATTTGCTTCGGATTTCAAGCAATCAAAAATTCTTTTTATCTTTACAAAAAATCAAAAACAAAATTTAAAATTTAAGATGCAATACCGACTTCTTGGCAGAACTGGTCTCCTTGTTTCAGAAATTGGCTTTGGTGCGTGGGGAATCGGTGGCAAAATGTGGGCGGATTCCGATGACCGGGAATCAATAAAAGCCCTACACAGGGCAATAGAACTTGGCATAAACTTCATTGATACGGCACTTGTTTACGGCGATGGACACAGTGAAAGATTAATTGGGAAAGTTCTAAAAGAAACTCGTGAAACAGTTTACATAGCAACGAAAATACCGCCGAAAAATATGATATGGCCAGCTCTAAAGGGAACACCTTTAAAAGAAGTTTTCCCATATGAACACATCATAAAATCAACAGAACAAAGTTTAAAAAATCTTGGCGTTGATACAATTGACTTGCAACAGTTTCATGTCTGGAACGATGAATGGGCAAGAATGGATGAATGGTGGGAAGCAATTCAAAAATTAAAAGAAGAAGGGAAAATTAGATTTTTCGGCGTCTCAATAAACGATCACGAACCGTGGAATGCAATTGAACTTATAAAAACTGGGAGAGTTGACACTGTTCAAGTTATTTACAACATCTTTGATCAATCACCCGAAGATGAACTTTTCCCAACCTGTATTCAATACAATATCGGGGTAATTGTGCGAGTTCCTTTTGACGAAGGGAGTTTAACAGGAAAGATAACGCCGGAGACGAAATTTCCAGAGGGCGACTGGCGAAATAGATATTTCAAAGATGATAGAAAACAACAAGTTTGGGAAAGAGTTCAAAAACTTGAAAAGTTGCTTGGAGAAGAAGCTAAAACTTTAAGTGAGCTTGCACTTCGTTTTTGTTTGAGCAATGATGCGGTTTCAACAGTAATTCCGGGGATGAGAAAAGTTGAACATGTTGAGGAGAATTGTTCGGTTTCGGATGGGAGAAAACTTTCAAATAAAATGTTGCTTGAACTTAAAAAACATAGATGGGTGAGAAATTTTTATCGTTAAAAATAAAAAAACCCGGGCATTGTGCCCGGGCTTTACAACTTATGCAAATTGCTCAAATAATTTTTCCAATCTTTCCTTTTTCATATTCTCATCAATGTTTCCATCAAACTTTGAAACAATCTTTTCAAGCGTGCCTTCAAAAGTTGGTCTTTCTTCGCGATAGAATATGCCAGTGTAAATTTTATCCTGTGACATAGCAAGCTCAAACGCTTTCAATTTATTTGTCGGATCATGGTCTGGCGGAATTTCAACAACTCTTTCACGGACGAAATCAAAAGTTATTTCCATATTAAAAGTCGGGCAAGGGGATATAACCTGAATAGCAGCGAAACCTTTATGCTTTGTCGCTTCAACAATTAACTGTGTCAATTGTTTTGTGTTTGAAGAGAAACCACGTGCGACAAAACTTGCTCCATAAGCAAGCAAAAGCATAATCGGGTTAAGGGGTGGTTCAAGTGCACCGTATGGAGTCGTCGTTGTTGTCATCGTTAAAGTTGAGGTTGGCGAGACTTGTCCTTTTGTTAAGCCATATATTGCGTTGTCAAGAATTATATAAACCATATCTGGATTTCTTCTTGCAACATGCGGGATATGTCCACCGCCAATTGCAAATCCATCGCCATCACCACCGACAACGAAAACTTCAAGTTCGGGGTTTGCCACCTTAACACCAAGTGCAACTGGCAACGCTCTCCCGTGCACAGTGTGAAGATTATAACCTCTGACAAAATGTGGGAATCTGCTTGAACATCCAATTCCTGAAACGATGCTCAATTTATGCGTTGGGATTTTCAATTCGCCAAGTGCTCTTATAAACGCAGCAAGCACGCCATAATCACCGCATCCCGGACACCATGTTGGCTTAACATCGCTTTTATATTCAACCTTTGCCTGTTTTATTTTCTCCATTACTTCGCTCATTTTGCCACCTCTATTATTTTGTTGTAAATTTCTTCGGATGTAAATGGAATTCCACCGTAATTGTTAAGTTTTATCGGCTCGTAATCAACAAATGTCCTCAAAATATTTGCAAATTGACCGTGATAATTTTGCTCAACAACTATAACTTTTTCATAACTCTGAATTATCCTCTTAACCTTTTGCTTTGGCAGAGGATTTAAAATCCTTGGATGATAATGGCTGACTTTTATTCCATCCATTTCTGCTTTTGCTATGGCTTCTCTTATTGCTCCAAAAGTTGAACCCCATGAAACGATCAAAATTTTTGCAGATTCAACTTCATAATAATCATCGTTTTCGTTTTCAAGTTTTTGAGCCAGCGTCTCAAGTTTTCTAAATCTTTTCTTTTGCATTTCTGTGTGAACTTTTGGAGTATAATTTGGATTTCCCCGCTCGTTGTGTTCAAGACCCGGGGCAATATATTCAAATCCCGGATGTCCCGGTATCGCAATTGGTGCAAGTCCAGTTTCAGTTATCTTATAACGAAGATATGAGTCCTGATTCTCGTAGTCGGGTTCAAGACGATTAACAATTTGAAGCGAATTTATATCTGGTTTTGGAATTGCCTCAGTTTGATAAGCAAGAACCTGATCTGAAAGCACGATGACAGGCATCTGATATTCTTCAGCAAGGTTAAAAGCTCTCACAGTTTGATAAAAGCAATCGCTTACATTTGCTGGCGCAACGACAATCCTCGGGGCTTCACCCGGACCACCAAAGACAACATGATAAAGATCGGTCTGCTCTGTTTTACTTGGCATGCCCGTTGATGGACCTGCGCGTTGAACATCAACTATGACAACCGGAAGTTCAGCCATTGACGCATAGGTTATAAGTTCTGTCATAAGTGCAAGTCCGGGTCCAGATGTTGGAGTTATAACTTTCGCTCCAGCATAAGAAGCACCGACACATGTTGCAAGAGCTGAAATTTCGTCTTCGTTTTGAATTACCTTTCCACCAAATCTTGGCAGGTATCTTGCAAGAAATTCCAGCACAGGTGAAGCCGGCGTAATTGGATATCCAACAGCAACTTTACAACCAGCTGCTATTGCACCGAAACCTATGGCTTGATTCCCGGATAAAATTATGCGTTTATCTTTTCCCTCAGGTTCACCAAGGCGAAATTTTTGCAACTCATCAAGATATTTCTGAGCATATTCCATCCCGCTTCTAAATGCTGTTAAGTTCTGTTCAAGTATTTTTTCGCCTTTGCGTTTGAATTTCTCTACAATTTGATATTCTGATTTTTCAGCTGGAATTCCAAGAACAGCGGTTAAAAATCCCGTTGCAACCATATTCTTCGCAAGGTGAGTCCCCGCAGACATTGCGAGCTCTTTGAGCGGGACTTCATATTTTTTCTTTGTGAAGCTCTCTGGTGGCTTACACTCAGCAGGGTCATAAAATAAAACGCCATCTTCCGCAAGTGCTCCAGAATAATTATCAAAAGCTTCCTGATTAAAAGCCATTAAAATATGCAACTTATCTCCCATTGAATAAATATCATACGGGCTCACGCGAAATTGATACATTGCAAGCCCACCTTTTATCTCAGCAGGGAAGGTTCTAAATGTGAAAACGCGATAATTTGATCTTGCAGCTGAATAAGTCAATATCTCTCCAGCGCTCATCACACCTTCTCCACCTTCCCCACCTATTCTAACGACAACATCGTTTAATTTCCCATTTACTGACATCTTTAAATGTTCTTTTTGTTTTTATGAAAATTTGCTCAAAAATGGAAACAATTTCATTATGTAAGATGAAACAAGACCGAGTGAGTTTGTGAAGATTAACACACCAAGCAAAATTAAAATCACACCGCTTACAATTTCAACGATATTCAAGTATCTTCTCACTTTTGAAAACCATTTGAAGAAAAAGTTAACACTCAAACTTGTCAAAAGAAACGGTATTCCAAGCCCAAGTGAATAAACCGAAAGTAGCAAAATTCCCTGCTTAACTGTTTCCTGCTGCGAAGCAAGGACAAGTATCGTTGCAAGAACAGGACCGATGCATGGTGTCCATCCAAATGCAAATGCAAAGCCAATGATAAAAGCACCAACCAAACCAAGTGGCTTCCCCGTTGTCTTCAGCTTTGCTTCATAATTCAAAAATTTTATCTTCAGAATCCCTGTCATATGTAAACCGAACAAAACTATCACAACACCGGCAACTTTTGCGATCACATTCATATTATCAGAGAGAAATTTACCAATGGCTGTTGCAGACGCTCCAAGCGCTACAAAAACAATTGAAAATCCAAGGACGAAAAACAAAGAACTTAACAATGTCTTTATCAAAAATTTTTTCGCGCTTGTCGTTTCTCTTAACTCTTCAAATGACAATCCCGAAATAAAAGATATATACCCCGGGACAAGTGGTAAAACACAAGGGGAGAGAAAAGAGAGAATTCCAAACAAAAATGCCGTAAATAGACCTACACTTTCCATTTTAAAATTACCGTTAAATTTGTTGATAAAAAACCCCCGACATTTCGTCGGGGGCAAAATTTTTAACTTTCCTTGCTTTCTTCTTTATTTTCCTCGCGGACAACGTTAACTTTAATTTTGACGCTCACATCTGGGTGTAGCTTTATAGGTATCTCATAACTTCCAAGCATTTTGATCGGCTCATCAAGCAAAATTTTTCGTCTATCAACTTCAAAACCAAGTTTCGCAAGTTCATTTGAAAGCATCTGCGCAGTCACAGAACCAAACAAACGCTCATTCTCACCAGCTCTCATCGGAATCGTTATCTCAACATTAGAAAGTTTCTCCGCAAGGTTCAGAGCCAAAAGACGTTCTCTTTCAAGTTTAAAAGCCTTTTGTTTTTTTTCCGTCTCAATCATCTTTATATTTCCGGGCGTCGCAGGAAGAGCAATTTTCCTTGGTATCAAAAAATTTCTCGCATAACCATCTTTTACATCAACTATATCACCAAATTTCCCAAGGTTTTCAAAATCTTGACGCAGTATAACTTTCATCTTGCTTCTCTCCATTAAGTTTTTTATTTCACAGCCTCAGCCACAAACGGCAGTAAAGCAAGGTGTCTTGCTCTTTTAATTGCCTTCGTCAATTGACGCTGATGCATCGCACAATTTCCACTAACTCTTCTTGGAATTATTTTCCCTTGCTCGGTTAAAAATTTCCCAAGTTTTTTCTCATCTTTATAATCAATGTAAATCTCGCCTGCTTCACAAAATCTGCAAATTTTTTTCTTCCTCAACCGCAGTACTTTTTCATCGCTGTTCTCAACCATAACCTGTTTGAGTTAATTTATTTTTGTTAAATTTTTGGTCCTTCGTTTGAAAGATATTTGTTCAAAGCATCAGATTGTTGGCTCTGGGAAGAAGACGCTTGTGATTGTCCCTCATTATTTCCCGAAGTTGGCGCTCTCCTGTCAAGGAATTGAATTCTTCTAGCTTTAATCTCAACAACAGTTCTCGTCCTCCCATCAGATGTTTTTAGATTTCTGCTTTGCAATTCTCCTTCAACAAGAACAGCGCTTGATTTTCTCAATCTTCCTCTGCAAGATTCAGCAAGCTTGTTCCACGCAACTACGCCAACAAAGCATACATCTTCCTTCCACTGCCTCTTGCTGTCGCGAAATCTACGGTTTGATGCAATTGTAAAATTAACAACCGGTGTTCCCTTTGTTGTTTGACGAAACACCGGATCTTTCGTTAAATTGCCAACAATGACAACGCTGTTCAGCTCAGGCATTTTGAGTTCTTTTGCCATAGATCGTTCCCTCCATCATTTAAGTTTTAACATATTTTTTACAAAAAGGAAACTCTATCATTCTTCATCTTCTTCCTCTTCAAATGTATCTTCCTCCTCAGCTTGAGCAACAGATTCAACATTCCCAAGCCCAAGATGTTCAATCGTTATCCTTCCACGCCTTTTCTCCTGCTCTTTTGCTTTCAAAGCTCTTTTCGTTACAACAACTGTAAGATATCTCATTATGTTCTCATCCAGTTGAAAAGCTCTCTCAAGTTCGCTTACTATCGTCGGCGGTGCAAAATACTCAAAATAAACATAAAAAGCGCTGTTCTTTTTGTTTATCGGGTATGCCAATCTTCTTCTTCCCCAGCGCTCCATTAAAATTATCTCTCCACCTCGCTCCTTGATAAAGTTCTCATATTTTTTGATGATCTGCTCAATTATCGGATCATCAAGTGAAGCGTTGATTAAAAATGTTGTCTCATACCATCTTCTTGAAAGCATATTTTTCGGAATTTTTCTCGCCATTAAATTACCTCCATTTGGTCTTTTTGTTTTTAAAAATCTTCGGACCCGGGAAACAATACCCGGATCATGGAGTTTTATCTTTTGACTTAGCTTTTTTGTTAAATTTGTTCATAGCACTTAACACACCATCTGAAACAAAACAAAGAGTTGCATCAACTGCATTTGATATCATTTCTCTCAAAACTTCAACTTCATCATCATCAAATTTTGATAAAACAAAATCAACCATATTTTTCATCTTCTCTGGATTCCCGATTCCACACCTTAATCGTGGAAATTCAATAGTTTTCAAGTGATATATAATTGAATAAAGCCCATTATGTCCGCCATCGCTTCCTTTCGCTCTTATCCTTATCATTCCAAGCGGTAAATTCAAATCATCACACACAACAAGAATATCTCTGAGATCAATTTCAAATCTTTCAACAACATCCTTCACTGCAATTCCGCTGTTGTTCATATAAGTTAATGGCTTAACAATCAAAATCTCTTTGCCTTTATATTTTCCCGGGGCAATTAGATAATCACCTTTACCGGGCTTAAAATCATAATTTAATTTTTCAGCAAGCGCATCAACGACCATAAATCCAACATTGTGTCTTGTCATCTCATACTCTCTCCCGGGGTTTCCAAGTCCAAATATAGCAATCATATATTTTAAAAAGAACTACTTTTGCTCTTGTTGTTTCTCAGGTTGAGATGGTGTTGCTGGTTGTTCTTCCTCTGGCTTCTCCGCTACTTCACCACCTCTTGGTGGAACAACGGCAACTATAACAGCAAGCTCATTTTCAAGTATTTTCACATTAGGTATATTTAAGTCCTTAACATGAATTGAATCGCCAATGTCAAGATTGCTTATATCAACTTCAATATGTTCAGGTATAGCATTGCTTGGGCATTCAACTTCAACTGTGTGAAGAAGATGCTCAATAACTCCACCTTTTTCAACTCCCGGCGCTTTGCCAACAAGGACAATCGGAACTTCAAGTGTGACGGTTGCACCAGCTTTCAAACCATAAAGGTCAAAATGAATCGGTTTATCTGTAACTGGATCAAACTCAACATCTTTTAAGATGCATTGAAATTCTTTCCCATCGCCAAGTTTTAGGCGAATTATGTGTGTCTCGGTTGTATAAATCAAATTTTTAAGTTCTGACTCCTTCACCGCAATTGGCAAAGGTTCATCTCCCGGGGCGTAGTAAATTCCGGGAATTTTTCCCAAGCGTCGCAACTGATTTGAGGCGCTTTTTCCTGTTTTTCTTAACTCTGCATTTAAAATTATCTCAGTCATAACTCAAATCCCAAAAAATTTAGTTTTCAATTTCAAACAAGACACTCAACGATTCATTGCAATGTATTCTCTTTATGGCTTCTGCAAAAATTTTGGCTACTGATCTAACTTCAATTTTTGATGAATTCTTCCGCAAAGGAACTGTATCCGTCACCCATATTTTTTCCACAGGCGCATTTTCAATTTTTTCAACCGCATTTCCTGACAAAATCGGATGAGTGCAAGCACCAAAAATTCTCTTTGCTCCTCTTTCAATAAGCGCATTTGCTGCATTTACAAATGTTCCAGCAGTATCAATTATATCATCAACTATAACAACTGTTTTGCCTTTGACATCGCCGACGACATTCACAACTTCTGACTCATTTGCCCGCAATCTTCTTTTATCAATCAAAACAAGTTCAGCATGTAATCTTTTCGCATATCCACGAGCAAACTTTACACCTCCAATATCTGGTGAGACGACGACAAACTCTTCCGAGCCAAGCGTCTCTTTGATGGCTGGAACAAGAACAACAGCCGAATAAAGATGATCAAACGGAATATCAAAGAAACCTTGAATTTGTGGAGCGTGTAAATCCATAGTTAAAACTCTATCTGCCCCGGCAACCGTTATTAAATTTGCAACAAGTTTTGATGTTATCGGCACACGCGGTTGATCCTTTCTGTCTTGTCTTGCGTAACCAAAATAAGGTATAACCGCAGTAATTCTGCGCGCCGATGCCCTCTTTGCAGCATCAATCATTATCAAAAGTTCCATCAGATTATCTGATGGTGGGAAAGTTGATTGGATTATAAATACATCGTTACCTCGGATATTTTCAAGATACTTAACCCAAATTTCACCGTCGCTGAAATTTCTAATCTCACAATTGCCAAGCGGTTCTCCTATCTCTTCGGCTATTTTCTCCGCAAGCTCTCTACTTGACCTTCCAGAAAAAATCTTAAGCTGACTCATTCATTCTATTTGTTACTTTTCCATCGTTTCATCGGTCAATGACAAAGATAAAAAAATCTCACGAATTTACCAAAAAAATTATTGCTGGGGCGGGAGGATTCGAACCTCCGAATGGCGGCTCCAAAGACCGCTGCCTTACCGCTTGGCGACGCCCCAGTGGAGAAAGAACCTATTGGCTCAAACTGCGTTATAAATTTAATAAAGAAAAAATAAAATTTCAACTGAAACAAAACCCACGCTACATCGCAAGCCATTATAAAACTTTAATCTTGAAATTCTCGCACGCAAAGTTTATATTTCCTTGTGAATTTTAAAACAAAAACAAGAAAGCAAAAATGAAAAAAATTTTCCTCATTCTCCTGCTCCCACTTTTCATAGCACTATCACAAGAAAAGTTTAAAGTGATAAAATGTGGAGCTTTGATTGACGGGAAAAGCAATGATGTAAAACAGAATGTTTTAATTTTAATCAGGGACAACAAAATTGAAAAAGTTGGAAATTTTGAAATCCCGAAAGATGCACAGGTAATTGACTTATCAGATATGACCGTTCTTCCGGGGTTAATTGATGCTCATGTTCATCTGTTTCTTCACGAAGGCGATTACGATGCGCAACTTTTAAAGGAATCAATTCCATACAGAACTATAAGAGCAGTTGCCCACGCAAAACAAACTCTTGAAGCTGGCTTTACAACAATTCGCGATCTTGAAACCGAAGGAGCTGGCTACGCTGATGTTGACCTCAAAACAGCAATCAATCAAGGAATTATCCCCGGACCAAGGATGCAAGTTTCAACGCGTGCTCTATCGGTAACAGGTGGATATGCACTTATGGGTTATTCCTGGGAAATTCAAGTTCCAACAGGAGCACAACTCGTTGATGGAGTTGATGAGGCAAGAAAAGCAGTAAGAGAGCAAATAAAGTATGGAGCTGACTGGATAAAAATTTACGCAGATTCAAGAAGAAGGCGAGGTGAGGTTGCTGACTCGCTCACTTGGTATTTGACTTTTTCAGATGATGAATTGAAAGCAATTGTTGAAGAAGCAGAAAAGATGAATGTGAAAGTTGCTGCTCACTGCTACTCATCAATAGCAGCTCAGAAAGCGATAAACGCAGGGGTTGCATCTATTGAACATGGTTTATATCTTGATGAACCAACTTTAAAACTTATGAAAGAAAAAGGAGTTTATTACTGTCCGACTTTGCTTGCTTATTATCGCTGGTCAAAAAGAGAGGGTTTATCACCTGATGTTAGGAAAATGATTGAGAACACGGTTAAACTTCACGCGGAAACCTTCAAGCGAGCGCTTAAAGTTGGAGTTAAAATTGCATTTGGAAGCGATTTAACAGAAGCACATGGGACAAACGCAGAAGAATTTGAATTAATGGTTAACTATGGTATGAAACCAATGGACGCGATAAAATCCGCAACAAGCGTTGCAGCTGAACTTCTCGGCTGGCAAGATAAAATTGGAAGCATTGAACCCGGAAAATTTGCTGATATAATTGCTGTCAAAGGTGACCCAGTAAAAGATATAAAAGTACTTCGTGATGTTAAGTTCGTGATGAAAGATGGAAAAGTTATAAAATTTGTTAAATAACCTGAACAAAACAGGCGAAAAAAAATGCCAAAATACGGAATCATTCTTCTTAACCTCGGTGGACCTGACTCAATTAAAAATGTTGAAAAATTTCTTTACAATCTTTTTTCCGATCCAGACATTTTTAAATTTCCTCTCTCAAATTTCACACAAAAAATTTTTGCCAAACTTATCTCAAAATTCAGAGCAAAAAAAGTTGCAAAGTATTACAAACTTATCGGCGGACGCTCGCCAATTTTAAGCTACACGCTCGTGCAGGCAAAATCACTTGAAAAGAAACTTGCTCAATATATTGACTGCAAAATTTACATCGGAATGAGATATTGGTCTCCGACAATTGATGAGGCGGTTGAATCTGCTTTAAAAGATGATGTTGAAACTTTTATACTTATGCCATTGTATCCACAATACTCAACAACGACAACTGGTTCAAGCTTCAACGAATTCTATCGCGTCATTAAAAAACTTAACATTCACAACAGAGATATAATTGAAATCAAAAGTTATCCCGATGACGAGCTTTACATCAAAGCGATGGCTGAAAGAATTGAAGAAGCAATGGGAAATTTCACAGAAGACGAATTTAAAAATTTCGCCATCGTTTTCAGCGCTCACAGCTTGCCTTTAAAATTTATTCAAAATGGTGACCCTTATCTTGATGAGACAAATAAATCATACAACTCCATAATCAGGTATTTGAAGGCAAACTCACCAAGAAAAGAAATTTACAAAAACATAAGAACTGAACTTTGCTTCCAGAGCAAAGTGGGACCTGTAAAATGGCTTGAACCATCAACCATTGACACGGTGAAAAGGCTTGCAAGAGAAGGAATTAAAAATATGCTTGTTGTCCCATTGAGCTTTGTATCAGATAACATTGAAACGCTTTACGAACTTGCTATCTTCACAAAAGAGATCGCTCTCAAAAATGGAGTCAAAAAATTTATCGTCGCAGAAGCATTGAACGATTCTGAAACTTTTATTGAATGTCTTAAAAACATAATTCTTGGGGTGGTGAAAAATGAAAGATAAAATTGTAATCATTGGCGCAGGAATATCCGGACTCACAACTGCATTCCTTTTGAAGAAAAATGGATTAAATGTCACAGTTCTTGAATCTGAAAACGAGGTTGGCGGGACAATGAAAAGCAAAAGGATAAATGAATTTCTCGTTGAATTTGGACCTAATAGCGCTCTTGAAACAACACCTCTTTTCAAACAAATAATTGATGAAGTTGGAATCTCAAATGAAATGGTTTATGCAAACGAAGCGTCAAACAAACGTTATATTTTGAGAGATGGCAAACTTCATCAAATACCGATGAAACCACAAGAATTTTTCAAAAGCAAGTTATGGAGCTGGCGCGGAAAATTACAAGTTATGCTTGAACCATTTCACTTGCGTGCAAAAAACCCAGCGGGAGATCCGTTCTGGGAAGAAACACTCGCTCAATTCGTGAGAAGACGACTCGGTCAAGAATTTCTTGATTACACAATTAATCCGTTTGTCGCAGGAGTATACGCAGGAGATCCTGAAAAATTAGGTGTTAGATCAGCTTTCCCACGACTTTACGCACTTGAAGAAAAATACGGTGGTTTAATAATTGGAACCATCAAGGGGGCAAAGGAAAGAAAAAAGCGAGAAGAAAAATCAAAAGTAACAGCGCGAATGTTCTCATTTATCAATGGAATGGGAACTTTGCCGAAAGCAATTGCAAATTATCTTGGCGATTCGGTCGTTCTCAATGCAAAGGTTAAATCACTTAAAAAATACGAAGATAAGTTTTTAATTGAATTTGAAAAAGACGGAAAAGTTGAAACATTATCTGCTGATATCGTTGTGGTGTCAACGCCAGCTTATGTGACAGCAGAAACTGTAAAGGAATTATCGGAAGAGCTTGCGCAAATCTTGTCAAAAATTTATTATCCACCTGTGACGGAAGTTGTCTTCGGCTACAAAAAAGAGCAAGTTGGACTTGCACCAGATGGATTCGGCTTTTTAATTCCAGAAAAAGAGAATAGAAAAATTCTTGGCACTTTATGGAATTCAACTATATTCCCTCAAAGAGCTCCAGAAGGTTATGTTGAATTCACAACTTTCGTCGGTGGAACGAGACAGCCAGAATTAGCTCTTAAAAGAGATGATGAACTTGTAAAAATTGTAAGCGATGAGCTAAAAGATATAATGAAAATCTCTGGTGAACCTGAATTTGTCTGGATTTCAAGATGGGAGAAAGCAATTCCACAATATAATGTCGGTCATTTGAAAATTATGGATCAAATTGAAAGATTTGAAAGAGAAAATGAAGGGATTTTCTTTTGTGCAAATTATCGTGGTGGCATAGCTGTTGGCGATTGCGTTATGAGCGCAGAGAAAACCGCAAACAAAATTTTGAATAAAGTATGATGATAAAAAACTTTGACGAGTTAATTCAAAGAGTGACAAATTCATCAAAAACAATCGTCGTTGTATCCGCACATCAAGAGACCGCTCTTTCTGCGGTCGTTGAAGCAAAAAGAAAAAACATCGCAAATTCAATTTTGATTGGTGACTCAAAAGTAATTTCAGAAATCCTTGATGAACTTGGAGAAGATCCAATTAACTTTGAAATAATTGACGAGAAAGATCCCGTGAAAGCAATTTCAATCGCTGTTTCACTCGTGAGAGAAAATGAAGCACAAGTGATTTTGAAGGGGAAAATTGACACGACGACATTGATGAAAGGAGTGTTAAGCAAAGAATCGGGTTTAAGGACTGGAAGATTATTAAGCGATGTTTTCGTTTTTGAATATCCAGAGAAGAAAAGTGAATCAAAGTTTATTTTGATGTCCGATGGTGGTGTTGTTTTAAATCCAACGCTTGAGCAAAAAATTGAAATAATTAAAAACGCAGTTGAAGTTGCGAAAAAACTTGGGATTGAAAATCCAAAAGTTGCTCTTTTATCCGCCACGGAGTTAGTAATTGAAGAACTTACATCAACGACAGATGCGGTTAAAATCAAGCAACTAAATCAAGAGGGGAAAATCACAGGTTATGTAATTGATGGACCGCTTGCGCTTGATCTTGCTATATCGGAAGAGTCAGCATTTGAGAAAGGAATAAAATCAGATGTAGCTGGAAAAGCGGATATTTTAATCGTTCCGAATATAGAAAGCGGAAATATACTTGGAAAGAGCTTAACATATTTTGCTCATTATAGAATTGGTCATGTCATAGTTGGCGCAAAGGCGCCTGTGTTAATACCGTCGCGGTCTGATAAAATGGAAGCAAAACTTAATTCAATTGCGCTTGGAGTTTTGATGACACTTTGAAAAATTTTTCCTTTTTTTGCGAAATTTTTATATTTATAATGCAGATTTCAGCCCGGGTGGCGGAATTGGTAGACGCACAGGACTTAAAATCCTGTGTCCCGAAAGGGACGTACCGGTTCGAGTCCGGTCCCGGGCACATTGCCCGGTGCTTGAGTAAGGTCCTGCGCAACGGGATGTTGCCGAACCCCGCCAGGCCCGGAAGGGAGCAACGGTAGGCAATCAATTCCGTGTGACGCAGGGGTGCCTGCTCAACGCCGGGCTTTGATTTTTAAATTAACAACTATTGACTCCTCCTTAGGCCACTTCTCAATAGCACGATGATCCTCATACACATGAATGTGAAATTTAACCCTTGCCAACTCACCAACCGCGCATAATGTCCTGCGACTTACTTCAAACTCAAAAACCTCCTCAAACGCATATTTTAACTCAAAAATCTCCTGCAAATCTCTTTTTCCAACCTTCCTTACCGAAAATCCCTCGTGATTAAACTCAATCCTTATCTCGCACGGCTCAATGAAATGCAATTCTATCCTGTGCTTATCTGTTAAATCTTTTGATGTATCAACCCTGATGAAAAATTTTTCTTCATTGAACCCGAAATAAATTCGCCTGACGATTGTTGAAACCTGATGCATTGATGTTCCAACATGAGCCACATCATAATATCCAGCGCCTTCCCATTCATAATTGCTTGTTCTCGTGCCGTCAATCTTTGGAGAGATAAATTTCTTCGGTTCAACGATAAAGAACTTAACAAATTTTCTTTTAATCGGGTGGTAAAGTTCAACCGGTGGCTCAAACCCAAGAATTTCATAAACCCTTATCAAATGTCTCCTGAACAACTCGTCAAACTCTTCCGCCTGCGCACTCACATGCTCATCTCCAAACCACCAGCACCAATCACTCCCTTCCGCTATGTAAATTTCTTCCCACGCTTTCTTAATCACATCTTCGCTATATCGCCTTCTTGATATTTCTCTCACAAGAAAATCCCTCGTTTGCTTCAATAAATCCCAAGCCCTGTTATCTTCATCATGACCAATCCAGATATTAAAGTTCGCATTGATCCACGACCCCGGAAAAATTTTCTTCAATTCAATCGCCTCTGCAGATTCAAGAAAATCATTTAATCTCACAGTTTCTATTCTCTCATCGTTTGAAATGAGCCAATATAAAGTCCTCAAAAAATCCTTTCCATCGCTTTGATAGTATTCCCAGCAATTTTCACCGTCAAGAATTATGCTTACAAGAGAATTTTTCAGTGCTTCTTCACCTTCGGCTTTGATTATGTCATCACGAATTTTCAAGATTCTATTCACAAGATCTCGTGCGGAGTCATCAGGTCCCCAATTTGAATAAACGAAGCCAATTAAGTCCGACAAAATTCTATCTCTGAAAACAATTTTTATCTCGCCAAACGGTGTTTTAAATTTATACGGCTTGTAAATTTTCAATCTATCGTTTGCGTTGTTTCCATAAATCATTTGAAGCGATCTCATCAAAACCTCTTCATCTGACGCAGTCCATTTAATTTTATTTTCAGCCATTAAACTTAACACTTCTTCACTTATGCTCCCCTCGCTTGGCCACATTCCGTTTGGATTTATGCGAAAGATTTCTTGATAAAGTTCAATCGCTTTTTTTATCTGCGCATCAGCATCTTCCGGGTGAATAAAGTTTTTCGTCGGAAGTTTTATCTCCGGTGATGAAACCTTTGCAATTGAAGTATCACAAAGCAATGGTAAAATCGGATGATAAAATGGACTTATGCTAACTTCAATTTGACCTCGCTTTTGCGCCTCAATGTGTTTTGGAATTATCCTTGAGAGAATTTCATAATGACCTTCAATCAAAATTTGCTTTTCCTCTTCTGTAAAGTTTTTTCCTTTCTCAAAAAATTTTTTAAATGGCTCATCATACTTACTGTATTCCCCAACCCAGACAAGATTATACCAGACCTGAAGATCAAGCCAGTCCTGCTCCGTGAAATTACTTGACACCTCGCTAAAACGCTCAGAAGTGTAAGAAAATCCCCCACGCTTGTTGAAAAGTTCAAAATATCTCGGATAAGGTTTGATCATACGCTCAAAATTAGCCATGAAAAAATTTTTCAAAATTTCAAACTTATCGTCCTCGGTTAATTCCCCAACTTTTTTCTTTGTGAGTTTTAAAATCCTGTCCTCTGCTCTGTTCTTAACATAATCAATTATTTGAACGATGAGAGAAGGAGCAAGATTGAAAGTTTGTTTTATCTTCGGGTAATCGTCAAGTATGCGAACCATATCCCAGTAATCTTTGACACCGTGAAATCTCACCCACGGCAGAAGATACTCACCATCTTCTTTGTAATAAGGTTGATGCTGATGCCATAGAAAAGCAACTTTTATCGTCTCCAAAGCAAAACCAGAATTTATTTTTCACACATATTTTATCGGCAAAATTTCAAAAATCGTCCAATTAAATCTGCTGTTTTAAAACTTTCGCTGCATCTTTTGCAAAATAAGTTAAAATCAAATCAGCTCCTGCTCTTTTTATCGCTGTCAATGTTTCAAGCATTATCCTTTGCTCATCTATCCATCCATTTAAAGCAGCCGCTTTTATCATTGAATATTCACCGCTTACCTGATAAGCTGCAACTGGAACTTTAAACTCTTGCTTGACTCTGTAAATCACATCAAGATAAGCAAGAGCTGGCTTAACCATCACAATATCTGCTCCCTCTTGCAAGTCAAGAGCAATCTCACGCAACGCTTCATCCGAATTTGCCGGGTCCATCTGATGACTTTTTCTGTCCCCGAACTTCGGAGCTGATTCTGCCGCTTCTCTGAAAGGTCCATAAAATCCAGAAGCATATTTTGCTGCGTAAGACATTATCGGCACATTTTGAAATCCATTTTCATCAAGAATTTTTCTTATAGCCGAAACTCTACCATCCATCATATCGCTTGGAGCAACCATATCTGCTCCAGCTTCAGCGTGGCTTAAAGCTTCCTTTGCCAAAAGTTCAACTGTCTCATCATTTACAATCTCGTATTTCCCGGGTGCTACCTCCTTAACAATTCCACAATGTCCGTGCGATGTATACTCACATAAACAAACATCTGTTATAACTACAAGCTCTGGAATTTCTCTTTTCAAAGCCCTTACCGTCCTTTGTATTATGCCATTTTCGTCATACGCCTCTGAACCGAATTCGTCTTTTCTTTCTGGAATACCAAACAAAATCACAGCTGGAATCCCAAGCTTATAAACTTCTTCACACTCACGAATTATATTATCTATTGATTGCTGAAAAACTCCGGGCATTGACTTGACCTCACGCTTAACATTTTCACCCGGACAAACAAAAAGCGGATAAATGAAATCATTTACAGATAACTGCGTTTCAGCAACCATTTTTCTAAATTGCTCCGTCATCCTCAACATACGAAGACGAATTGTCGGGAAACCAACCGCTTGAATTGTAAATTGTGCGACTGCCATTTTTATACCTCCAAATTTGTTTTAAACTTTTTTATTTTCAACCTTTTCTTCCTCGGGGTCTGCAACTTTTGGCCTCGGCTCAGGTATCAAAACCGAAGCAAGTATTGAAATTGTAATTATGCTGAAAACTATCAAAAGCGCAATAACTGTCGGAATTTTGTAAAAGTCAGAAATTAACATCTTAACACCTATGAAAACAAGCACGATGGATAAACCATACTTGAAATATCTAAACAGCGTAACAAATCCAGCAATTGCAAAATAAAGCGCCCTCAAACCAAGTATCGCAAATATATTTGAAGTGTAAACTATGAAAGGATCTCGTGTGATCGCAATTATCGCTGGAATTGAATCAACCGCAAACATAACATCTGTGCTTTCAACCACAAGAAGAACGACAAACATTGGAGTTGCAATCAATCTTTTCCCCTGTTTTACAAAAAATTTTCCATCAACATAATCTGGCGTGATTTTGAAAAATTTTCTGAAAAGTTTTAAAACAGGATTCTTCTCTGGATGTATTTCCCTGTCTTTTTGCAGTCCCATTTTAATTCCCGTGAAAATCAAAAATGCTCCGAAAATGTAAATTATCGGATGAAAAATTTTTATCAATGTTATCCCTGCAAATATGAAAATTGCCCTCATTATTATCGCACCTAAAATTCCCCAAAACAAAACTTTATGTTGATACATCGGCTTAACACCGAAATAGGTAAAAATCATCAAAAAGACAAATATATTGTCAACGCTCAAAGATTTTTCAACCAAATATCCAGTTAAAAATTCAAGCGCCGATTGAGTTCCGTGCCAGAAATAAACAAGGACATTAAAAGCAAGAGCAAGCAATATCCAAACGATGCTCCAAATTATCGCTTCTTTAAATTTTATCTCGTGCGCCTTTCTATGAAAAACGCCAAGATCAAGAGCAAGCATACCAAGAACGAAAATATTAAACAAAATCCACATCCATGTTTCCGTCAAATGCATCTATTAAAAACCTCCTTAAGTTTTTACTTAACTTCAAATTTTTTCAACGCTTTGTAAATTGAAGCAGAAGCAAAAAGTTTCAAAGCATCCCAAAACGAAAAGATCAAAAATCCCGACTTTATCGCATCAGACCAATTGTGCAACAAAACAAAGTTCAATTGAATTGTCCCAAAAGCAAAAATTAAAATCAAACCAACAAACATTGACAAAACAATCCAAACAAAACTATCTCTCAATCTAACAAGATAACCAATCACAAACGCAGAAACTGGAAACGCAAGAAGATATCCTCCCGTTGGACCGAAAAGTTTCAAAATTCCAGCCGTCGGTCCTGCAAAGACAGGCAATCCTGCAGAACCAAGCAAAAGATAGAACAACTGACTCAATGCACCAAGATAAGGTCCAAGAAATGCACCACTTAACATAACAAACATCGTTTGCAATGTATATGGAACTGGTTGAACGGGTATTTCTATTTTTGCTCCAAGAAATGTAAGAGCAACAAATGCAACTATCCAAATTGATTTCACAAATGCGTTTGATGTCGCTATTTCAAGATAAATTGACCTTGCCTGTTTCATTTCAATCATCTTTTTTGTTTTTAATTCTATTTTTAAAAAAATAAATCGTTTCAAAAATTGCTCTGTTAAGTTGTTCGCTTGGGGTTTCCATCGGATGTTTTATGTTAAAAAGATGATTTGCCTCTGGAATCAAAATAAGTTTAGCACGCTTTGGATTTGCACTTTCAAGTTGTCTTGCTTCTATTTCAGGGACTATGACATCAGCAGCGCCGTGGATTATCAAAATTGGGATATCAAGTTTTGAAATTGCTTTCACAATATCAAATCTTTCTTGATTTTTAACATAATCATCGTAAACAATCCTGTCAATTCTAATTTGAATTATTGAATCAGGAACACGCACAAAAATATAGCCATTTTTTCTAAATTCTTCAATTTGACGCTCGCTGTATCTTTTGAAAGTTGATATTGAAGCCCACAATCCAAGCGCCTTAACTCTTGAATCTTCAC
>Ga0105162_1000805_pt1 | contig 19163 bp, 13 predicted proteins | sample JNZ201metaG_FD_81532 | JGI IMG/M metagenome (GOLD analysis project Ga0105162, IMG submission 81532) | Hot spring microbial communities from Jinze hot spring, China to study Microbial Dark Matter (Phase II) - JNZ 20120812A | ecosystem: Environmental > Aquatic > Thermal springs > Hot (42-90C) >...
TCTTGGTGGAGGGGTTTTGCTTGGTGAGGGATTTTATGCGAAATTGGGGACATTATATCGTGAGAAGTATTTAACAGATTTGTTCTTAACAAATAAAGGTTTGTTGGGAATTGGCTTGCAAATAAAAATTAAAGTTTCAATCCCTCACAGGTTCAATTCACACTAGACCGAAGCAAAAAATTAAATCAACCAAATTCACACACTATAATATAATAAATTTTTTCGCCTTTGTCAAGTTGGAAAGTGTTAACTCAAAGCACGAATTTTTCCGAGGACCTCCCTGACAAAGTGTCAGGGATTGTGTCAGACAGGGGTTAAATTATTGAAAGACAGTTAGATTTTGCACGGATTTAATGTAAACTTCTTTACGGGGTTCTCGGAAAACGAAATAACGAATCTAATGCCCCGGGTATTCAAGTGCTTGCTCCTCTCCTTTTAAAACTCTTAAAACACCTAACGCAAGTGCTCGCATCTCATCTTCACCAGGAAAAACAAGCACCGGAGCAATAAACGAAACTCTTTCAATTATCCAATCCACAAGCATCTTTGAGTTTGCAAGTCCACCTGTCAAAACAATTGCATCAATTTTACCTTTTAAAACCGTAGACATAGCCCCAATTTCTTTTGCAATTTGATATGCCATCGCTTCATAAACTTCCCTCGCATATTCATCACCAGAGTTTATTCTCCTCTCAACCTCACTTGCATCATTTGTCCCAAGATATGCAACAAGCCCGCCTTTGCCCATAACCATCTTTCTTATTTCACTTTCAGTATATTTTCCAGAAAAGCAAAGAGTTATGAAAGGTTGAAGTGGAAGCCCCCCTGTTCTCTCAGGTGAAAATGGTCCATCACTGCTGGCATCATTTGCATCAATTATTTTTCCACCTTTAACAGGGCAAACCGAAATTCCTCCTCCAAGATGTGCGATAACAAAATTTGCTTCTTCAAATCTCTTCCCAATTTTTTCGCTTGCAATTCTTGCGGTTGCGTGAATGTTCAAAGCGTGAGATAAACTTCTTCTTTGAATTAAAGGATGTCCCGAATATCTTGCCAATGGTTCAAATTCATCAACTGAGACAGGATCAACTGTAAATGCCTCAACACCTCCAATTTTTGCAATTTCATAAGCAAGTGCGCAACCAAGATTTGAAGGATGTTCACCTTGGAAATTATTTTTCGCATCTTCAAGCATCTTCTCATTTACACGATATGTTCCACCACGCACAGGTCTTAACAAACCGCCTATTCCAACCACAGCTGAAAAGTCTGATGGTTTAAAATTTTTCTCCTTCAAAAAATCAAGAATTATCCTTAACCTGAAATCAAATTGTTCCCAAAGCGTTTTAAACTTTGCAAGTTCATCAGGCGAATGTCGCAAAATTTTTTGTTCAATCTGTTTTTCATCCTCAAAAATTGCAACCTTTGTTGATGTTGAACCCGGGTTTAAAACGAGAATTTTCATAATCTCGGAAGTATATGTTTTTAATTTACACGCCTTGAATTATTCAAAAAGCATTGTTAATTTAAAAAACAAAAACAATTTTCTTCAACAAGATTGCTCATAAATAAAAGATACGAAATCCAAGAGAAAATCGGTCAAGGTTCAATTGGAGAAGTTTTCAAAGCATACGACACTTATAAAGAAAAAATTGTTGCCATAAAAATTGCAAAACCAGAACCAACCGCAGAAGATAAACTTATAAACGAATTCAAGATAACCTCTCAATTTGAACATCCAAATATCATCTCGGCTTTTGACTTTGGCATCATAAGGTCAGGCGAGGATGATAAATATATCAACAGAAAATTTATTGTTTTTGAACACTGCGATATATACGATATTGTTAATTTCTTTTCTAAACTTGACTTTAAGAAAAAAATTGAAATGATAATTCAAATCACGCACGCACTTTACTTAATCCACAAATCCGGATACATTCATCGTGACATCAAACCCGAAAACATACTCTATGATTCAAAAAATGAACTTGTTAAAATAAGTGACCTTGGGCTGGCTGTTGAACTTGACGAGGCAACATCAGGAAAAATGCCCGCTGGAACATTGCTTTACATCGCGCCTGAAATCCTACGTGGTGACAAATTTGATCAAAGCGCAGACATTTATTCGCTTGGAATTTTAATCTATCATCTTTTGAAAGGTCATCCGCCATTTGAATCAGAAAATCCAATTGAAATAATTAAATGGCATCTCTCTAAAAAGAAACTTGACGATAAAGAAATTAACACTGAACTTATTGAACTTCTAAACTCAATGATTGATCCAGATCCTTCTCAAAGACCCAAAAACATGCTTGATGTTTTAAATAGATTAAAAAATTTGACTCCTGATTTTAAACCATCAAATAATTTCAAAATTAGAAAACCAATTGGAAAAAGCGAAGCCATTAAAAAAGCATCTGAAATTTTAAAGAACCTAAAAATTTCGCCTCAAGAAACAAAAATTATTTTGATCTCCGGAGCCGATGGGCTTGGAAAGACAAGTTTGACTCGTTACATAAATGTGGAAGCGAAAACTCTCGGATTTGAAACGATTATAATCAATGAACTCAATATCCAAAAGATTATAAACTTAATCACAAATTCACCACTCATTCTTAACCTGACCCCGGAATTGAGATTACAACTTGAAAAATTCAAAGATATAACTGCAATCAACCCGCACATTTCCATAGAATTTTCACAATTTTTAAAGAAGTTAATTTTTGAATCATCTTCAAGTTTTCCCGTTGCACTCTTTTTTGATGATTTGAACCCGAACGAATTAAATGTTGAGGTTTTTTTAAAATCGTTTCTCCAATTTGATGAATCATCTGGCGGAAGGATGGCAATTTTTATAACATGCAACAATGTTAATTTTTACACTTCTTTTATTAAAAAATTTGAGACAATTTACCTGCGCCCGCTCAATGTTGATGAAATCAAAGAATACATCATGATTAATTTTGATTTTGATGATGAAAGTGCAACAAAATTTGCCAAAGTGCTTGCTGAATATACCGGCGGAATATCTGCAATCGTTGAAATTTTTTCAAATTATCTTTCAAAAATTAGAGCAAACCCAAACTTAATTTCACAAATAGCAAAAATAAAATTTGATGAAATTCTCAACCAGATCAGTCATCTATCAAAAACACAAAAGCGAATCCTTGAGATATTAAGTTTGGGACAAGAACCCGTTGAAATAAAAATTTTGAACGAGTTTTTCTGCGAAAATATAACTTTACATTTAAACGAACTTCAAAGGTCTGGCTTCATAAAAATTGAGAATGAGAAGATATGCATATCTTACATGGCGTTGAAAAATTACATTGATGAAACAATTGATCCAGAAACACGCCGAAAAATTCATCTAAACTATGCGATAATTTATCTCAACCAGCCAAACTGGGAAGAAAACACTGACAAAATTTTACATCATTTTGTTAAAGCAAAAGATAAAACTGGAATTGAAAAATTCGCAGAGAAAGGAATTGAAAAATTGATTTTTAAAAACGAGTTTAAAAAAGCAATTGACCTTTGTGTGGAAATTTTTGAACTTTTGCCTGATTACTTGAAGGAAACATTCACCATAAAACTCGCAGATTTGAATCTGAAAATTGGAAATTATAGTGAAACAATTAACATCCTCCAAAAATCAGATGATCTTCAATCTCTTGAGATGAAATCTCAAGCATATTTTCATCTTGGTGAAACAGGGAAAGCAATGGAGATATTAAAAAACGCATTTGTAAATGCAGAAACACCTTATGAAAAAGTTCGTGTTGCAGTTAAACTTTCACAAATTTACGCTTCAAGCGGAGAAATTGAAAATGCATTTTTGATATTAAAATCATTTGAAAGCGAGAAAATAATTAAACTTCTTGCTAAAACTGAAACGCTTGGTGATTTTTACGCTGGGCTTGGGATAACTTCGCAGATGAAAGGTTTAGAAAAAAATGCAAGGAGATATTTTGAGTTAAGTTTGGAACAAAGGTTATCAAAGAAAGATAACCGCAAAGCGATCGCTGGATACAATAACATCGCAAATTTTTATAGCATCATCGGTCAACACGACGAAGCAATAAAATACTGGAAGAAAGCACTTGAAATTTCGGAATCAATCGGCGACATAATTCAGAATGCACACATATATAACAACATTGGAATAAGCCATTTTAAAAGAAGAAATTTTGAAAAGGCGGTTGAAAATTATCAAAAAGCACTTTCAATATACAAAACATTAAACGATGTCCCGGGAATGGCAAACGCTTTGGGGAATATTGCGGAGGTTCTCATTGAAGAATTTAAACTTGCGGAGGCATACGAAAATATAAATGAAGCCAAAAGATTGCACGAGCTATCAAAAAATCAAGATGGGATCTGCGAGGCAAATTTTTTGCTTCTCTCACTTTACTTAAACATTGGAGATTTAAACAGCGCAGAATTAATTCTAAATGAGATATCTGAAAAATGTCCGAACTTGCCAAAGCATTGGCTTGATTTTCAAATTGCTATTCTTGAAATGAAAAAGAAAAATTTTGATAGGGCAGAATCAATGCTTGCTGAGATTGAAAGAAATGAGCTTGTAAGACGAGAAAAAGAACTACACTTGAAAATTTTAATTTCTATGCTCAAATTAAGTTATGTATCAGAACAGTTTAAACTTCCAGAAAACATTGAGCTCCTACTGAAACTTGCGGATGACAGAGTTTCAAAATCAATGATTTTCTTTCTGCTTGCGCTTCTATACGAGAGTAAAGATAAAATGCTTGCGTTTAGATATTTGAACGAATCAACCGATGAACTTAGGGATGAATTTGCGGAGTTCAGATGGAAACTTTATCTTAAAATTGCAGAGTATTACAAAAATAGAGGAATTGATGTTAAGTTCTTGCAGTATTTTGAACAGAGTTTGTTGAGCTTTGATGAATTGATAAGAAGGATTAAAATTCCTAAGTTTGTGAAGGCGTATGTTGAAGATGTTGAGAATGAAAAATTTTACAACCTGCTGCAAAAATTAAATGTTTGAAGAAAAATTGAGCCAGAAATTTAGAATATTTCTCGCAGGCACAAGCAAGGCGACACTTGAAGACATAAGAAAGTTTATACCTGTTGAAGAAGGTTATTTTGACATTACTTTGCTCACATCTTACAACTCTATGAAAAGGTTTTTATCTCGGAATCCAGACCTTTTAATTTGTGTAATTTCAAATCGTGGAGATGAGACACTGCTTGATCTGGGAATTGAAAATTTCTCAACGCAGAACATTGCTTGTGTTGATTATGTTAAGTCGTATAATTTGACAGTTAAGTTGATAAAGTCAGGCGTGTCATCCTACTTTTCAATGCCTGAGGATAGCACAACATTTTCCGATTTTATAAGAGAAAGAGCGCTTGATTGGAGAAGGAAATTAGATGCTGAGAAACTTCTCAGCATAAGAAAAGAGCAATTTGATTTCAGCAAGTTTATTGGTAATTCGCCGAAAATGCAGGAAGTTATGGCGCTTGTTAAAAAAGCGATTGAACATAAAGATTTAACTGTTTTAATAACTGGTGAAACTGGGACAGGTAAAAATCTTCTTGCTCGCATTATTCATCAAAACACATATTCCGAGATAAGACCTTACATTGAGATAAATTGTGCTTCTTTGCCTGCGACACTTCTTGAGTCAGAACTATTTGGACATGAGAAAGGAGCTTTTACAGATGCGAAAGATAGAAAAGCGGGTTTGTTTGAAATTGCAAATGGTGGAACAATTGTGCTTGATGAAATAGGAGACCTTGAGTTGAATTTGCAAGCGAAAATTTTGAAGGTAATTGAAGATAAAACATTTAGAAGAGTTGGTGGAGTTGAAACATTGAAATTTGAAGGAAGGATAATTGCAGCTACAAATCAAAATCTTGAGTTGCTCGTTCGTGAAAATAGGTTTAGAAAGGATTTATATTACAGGTTGATGCTTTTGCCGATTCATCTCCCACCGCTTCGTGAAAGGGGCGATGACATATTCATCCTTGCGGAGCACTTCATAAAAGAATTCAATGAACTTTACAGAAAAAATCTTCCAAAGGTTCGTGGTTTATCCCCGGAGGCGAAAGCTTTTTTCAGAAATTACACTTGGCCTGGAAATGTTCGTGAGTTAAGGCATGTAATAGAAAGAGCCGTGTTATTGACAAACAATGAATATCTTACGCCGGAAGATTTCCAAAATTTTGTTGAGAAGAAAATGACGATAAATATATCCGAGGAAGCATCACAAAACATACATATATCATTACCATTTGAATCAGCAAGTTTGCAAAATTTTGAGCGTGAGGTTATAAAAACGGTTCTTGCGCGCGTGTCCTGGAATAAATCTCAAGCTGCAAGGATACTTGGCATCTCCCGCCCACGACTTGACCGCCTGATTCAGAAGTATTACATACACCCGATGAAATAGTTTATTACAACTGCAACATTTCGTTGCAACAAGGTATTACAATTTTACCAAACCCCGCCTTTTTTAAGAAAACGAAAAGTTAAAATTACAGGAACAAAAATTTTATTTTTCAATCACTTCATTAAAGAGGGAATTTGATGGCATAATTTTTGCAAAAAATTAATGTGAATAACTTTTACGTTCTTTACATATCGGAGAAAAATGGATATGTGTAATGATTTGAAACGAATGTCCTGCATTCACAAAGTGGAATGTTAAAATTTGTGGTGCGTTTTGTTAAATGCAAGTGATTTCAGACTTATCAATTAGCAAGTTGCATCTGTTCAACAAGATGAAATTGAATTTGTCGTGTGATTTCTTGGAACTATAATGATAGGCGCGTATTAGGTTAAACTTAAGTTATTGTGTGTCGCTTCGGAATGCAACTTAAACTTGTATAAAACAATTTGTGGTTTAAGAATTTGCTGCACCGCAGAAAGAGTATTTTAGTTAAGAGTGTTTCTTGTTAAAAATTTTCTAAACACAAACTAAATGTCAAACTAAAAAACAGGAGGTTACCATGAAGCGTCTTATCTCAACACTCGGCGTCATTTTAGTTGTTATCAGCTTGTCTTTCTTCTTAACAAGCTGCGCAGATAACCCGGTTGGTTTCTCAACTGGAAAACCGGGAATCGTCAACAGGGATGGTCAGGTTAAATTGTTGAAATGGAACGATGCTTTCAAGCAGGAACTTCTTGCAAAGAAAGGATTTGCGGGCAAATGGGTGTTTCCGGATAATGACGCAACCGTTGGAGGAAAAAAGACCTATAACAATTCAGTTTACATTCCTGCTGGTGCGGTAAGCGAGCCGACATATGTCACAGTTGAAGTTCTCGGCGGAGATTATGCAGCGGTTGAATTTAACCCGAGCATGACATTTAACAAAAATGTCACTATTACACTTTCATATGCAGGGGTTGATCTTGGTGGCGGTTCACCTTATGATTTGAAGCCAGTGTGGTATAATCCTGAAACCGGAAACTGGGAATATGTTAACAGCCCAGTCACAGTTGATACAAAGAAACAAACGATCAGCTTCCAGACGAATCACTTTTCAAGATATGGTTGGTCGTGGTAATTTGCTTTAATCAAAACCTTTACAATAAGGAGGTAAAAACCTATGAAGCGAATTAAAACAAGCTTTTTTGATAAAATAGTAGCCGTCGCCCGCAGATACTGCGGGGACGACTTCCTTAAAAAATTTGAAGAGAGCATCAAAGAACGAGAAGAAAATCTCGTTCTTGATCTGAAAGAAGCAAAAGACAAAGTTCAAGTTGAACCCGAAATTCAAGATGAAATAATAGCCGAGATTAAATTTGACACTTTGTTAAGTTTGTCCGGTGAAATTCTTGAGCCGTATAAGTTCATTCAGATGTGTTTTGATATAGGAGATATTTGTTTAACATATGGTGAATTTGATAAAGCGGAGAATTGTTTTCTGCTGGTTATAAAAAGAGCTGGAAAAGGTCGTGAATTTGAAGAAGCAAGAGCGAAGGCATATGTAAAGTTAGGCGAAGTGAAAACGAAGCAGAATGAATTGAACGATGCTATATCAGCATTAAAACAAGGGATGAAAATTTACCAGAAGTTGAAAAATACGGATGGAGTTGCGCTATGCGAAAATGGTCTTGGGATAGCGTTTTACGAAAGCGGTCGCTATGATTTCGGGACGAGTTATTTTAATCAAGCGTTGAAGAAGGCTGAGAAGACGAAAAATGAGGAACTCATTGCGCGACTTCACATAAACCTTGGAATAATTGAGAGCATGCGTGGAAATTGGGATAAAGCGATATCTCATTTCCAGCAAGCACTGCCACGGCTTGAGAAAAGAGGCGATGCCTTGCGGCTTGCTCAAACATATCACAACATCGGGATGACGCTCATTCATAAAGGTGAATTCAAAAACGCAATAAATGAATTTGATAAAAGCATTGAACTTGCGCAGAAACTTGAAGATAGTTATATGCTTGCTCTCGCTTATCTTGGGAAAGCTGATGCTTATGTTCATTTGAAGGATTTACCTTTGGCGACCGCTTACGCAACCCGTTCGCTTGATATATTTTACAAAATTGGAGACAGGCAAAGCATTGCAGACGCATATAGAATTCTTGGCGTTATTCAGCTTGAACGAGGCAATTTACATCTTGCGGAAAGCTATTTTAAAACTGCGATTGATTTAAATCTTGAATTCAAAAACTGGCTTAATCTCGGCGAAACATACTATGAATTGAGTCAGCTTTATAAAAAGCAGGATGATATTGCAAAAGCGCGTGAATCGTTGAGCTCGTCTTTGAAATACTTTAAAAAGATAAAAGTGAAATCATACATCGCCAGAATCCAAGAAGAATTAACAGCGTTAAAATCAGCTTAAGTTAATCAACCGGCGGTTCTTCGTGGAACCGCCGGCTTTTAAAAATTAAATTTGGTTTAATCAAAATGATTGAAAATGTGGACATATTTGAAGAAGTCAGAAAGAAAATCACCGATGTAAAGAAAAAAATTGAAGAGCTTGAGGGGGAAAAGCACAGAAATCTTGAAATCATCCTTAATGTAGTCAAAGCCATAAACTCCTCACTCATACTTGAAGATGTTTTGAAGATAGTTCTTGACAATTTAATTTCGCTTGCAAAAGCTGATAAAGGATGTTTGTTTCTTGTAAATGGAGAAGAAGTTTTAAAATGTGCTCTTGCGAGAAACTCAAGGGGGGAAACAATTAACGAAGAGGCAATCTCCTACAGCAAAAGCATAGTAAATGATGTTTATTTAAGTGGCGAGCCAATAGTAATTGAAGATGTGTTAAATTACAGCGACTTTATGAAAAAGGAAAGCGTTGTCGCTTTGAATTTAAAAACAATAATTTGTGTTCCGCTTACGGTTGATTCAGAAAGAATTGGAGTTGTTTATGTGGATAGCAATCGTGTTTCAGAAATTAACAAAAATGAAATACTTCAACTTTTTGAGATACTTGCTGGTCATGCAGCAATTGCAATTAGAAACGCTAAACTTTACGAAAAACTTTCAAAAGCGTATGCTGATTTACAATCTGCAAATGAAGCGATGATAAAAGCAGAAAGAATGGCAACACGTGGAGCGCTTGCTTCCGAAATAGGGCATGAACTCTCAAATTACCTCACAATTATTTCCATCAATGCAAAACTTATTTCGCGTGAGATAACAAAAATTTCACAAGATGAAAGATTAAATAATTCCCTTTCATCTCTTCTTTCTGGCATAAATAAAATGAAATACTTCATCAGAGGTTTGCTTGACAGTGCCGAGATGAAGCCAAACAAACAGCCATCGGACATAAACAGCATAATCCGCGACACAATTCAATTTGTCCAGCCATTGTCAAGATATTCAACTGTTAAATTTATTGAAGAACTTGACCCTGAATTGCCGATTGTAAATGTTGATCCATTCCAGATACAGCAACTTTTGATAAATCTTTACAAAAATGCAACTGATGCAAGAAAAGATGCAACAATAATAACGAGGACATATTTTGATAAAGAATTCAACAGAGTTGAGATAAGAGTTGCTGACAACGGTCCAGGCATCCCCCCAGAGGTCAGAGAAAAACTTTTTAACATAAACTTAACGACAAAACCCGGAGGACACGGCTACGGTCTTATGATCTGCAAAAAAATAGTTGAAAATCACAACGGAAAGATAGAGTTAATAAGCGAAGTTGGAAATGGAACGGAATTTATAATTTCAATTCCGATTGATTCTTAACACGAAGAAGTTTCAACGGCGCTCGGGGACATTGGGAGGCTAAGTGCCTCCCTTTTTTATTTTCGTGGAACGAGAGCATAATTTGATATTTGATAAACTTTTGCTCCTTTAACCATCTCAATAAGTGAATAATTATGCGTTGCCATGATTACGGAAGTCCCACGAAGATTAATTTTCATCAAAAGTTCAATTATCTCAAAAGATGTGTCAGGGTCAAGATTTCCTGTCGGTTCATCTGCAAGGATTAAAAATGGCTCATTGACGATGGCTCTTGCTATTGCAACTCTCTGTTGCTCACCTCCAGAAAGTTCATCAGGCATGCTGTTTTTCTTATGGCTTAAACCAACTTCTGCAAGAGCCATTAAAACTTTTTTGTTAACTTCCTTTCTCTTCGCACCTGTCACATAAAGAGCGAAAGCAACATTTTCAAAAACATTTCTATCATCAAGCAATTTAAAATCTTGAAAAATTATCCCAAGTCGCCTTCTCAAATACGGAATTTGTCTTCTTTTTATTCTTTTTGAATCAAATTTTCCAACGATAACCCTACCACGATTTGGGAATATATCCATATAGATTAACCTTAAAAGCGTGCTTTTCCCTGAGCCAGTTGGTCCAGTTATGAAAACGAATTCGCCATCCTCAACTTTGAAATTTAAATCTTTAAACACGAGATTATCTCCAAACCAAACGGATACATTTTGAAACTCAACCATTTCGTTTTTCCTTTTTCTTTAAAACAAAATGAACCCTTTCTGAAAATTCACTTGCTTGAACAAAAGAAAAATCATCAAAACAAGCAAGCATCTCAAAACAACCAGAATTTTTAATTGCGTCTTCAATTTCAGAAATTTTGTAAATCTGTTGAACATGCCTTTCAAAAAATTTCTCTCCGTTAATTTCAATCTCAAATTCGTTTATGTGCTTTCTCTCATCTCTCAAGTAATAACTTCGCCTCACATATTTAAAATTGCGGTGTTTTTCGCTTAAATTCATCAAAATTGCATTCTGAATTGAATTATACTCGGTTGAAATGTCAAAAATAAAAATCCCTTGATCATCAAGCGAACCCCAAACATTTTCAAAAAGTTTGTAAAAGTTTTCAATTCGTGGCAAATAATTTACACTATCATAAAGGCACAAAGCAACATCGTATTTTTTATCCGTTTTAAAATCCAGCATATCCGAGACAAAAAACTTAACATCATCACTTTTTACTTTCATCTTTGCCTTTTCTATCATTTGCGCTGATGAATCAACTCCATCAACTTCAAAGCCCTGTTTTTTCAAAAGCAAGATCATCGTCCCTGTCCCGCAGGCAAGATCAAGAATTCGTTTTGCTTTCGGCTGAAAATTTTTCATCAGTTTCGTTATGTATTTTGACCACCTTTTATAAGGGACATCACGCATCACAAAGTCATAAATTTCAGCAAGTGCGGTATACGGTTCAGTTTGAATCATTTTATCAAGATTAATTCTTTTTGTGGCGTGCTCAAAAATTCAGCGCCAGTTTCAGTTATCAAAACATCTTCTTCAAGCCCAATTCTTAAGTATCCATTTCTTTCCTTGCTGTAAAGATAAACAGACGGTTCAAGTGCAAAGATTTGCCCGGGCAAAAGTTTATAAAACGGTTTCTTGCCGTATCTATCTTTCCAATTTGGACCAAGTATCGGACCTATTTCGTGAGTTGAATAACCGATGACATGACCTGCTGCGTGAGGATACTCTTCATATCCAGCAGACAAAATCACAGCTCTTGCTGAACTATCAACTTCAAATCCAGTTGCTCCAGGTTTCATTTTTTTAAATCCTTCTTCAATTGACTTAACATTTGTTTCAAACATTTTCAAAATGTAATCCGGCGGTTGCGTTTCATCTTCTCTCAAAACATAAGCCGTTCTCTGAATATCCGTGCAATATCCGCTCAAATTTATCCCAAAATCAATCGTTATCAAATCTCCACGCTGTATCACATAATCCGATGGTTCAGAATGACCACGCGTTATTCCAGCGTTAACACTTGGACAGCTTTCTTCTTCCCACGATGGACCAACGCCGTAATCTCGCATCAACTTCTTAATGTAATTCGCAACATCTTTCTCAGTTGTTTTCCCAGGTTTTATCACCTCATTTGAAAGCGCTTTTGAAATTATTTCTTCAGTTATCTTCACCGCTTCCCGCATTATTTCAATCTCTTCTGGCAATAGCTGACTTCTGTAAGCAATCACAATGTTTTCCGAGGAAATAAATCTTTTTGCAAATTTTTCACCAAGTGTGTTTTTAAGATATTCAAGCATACTGGCAGTAAGACCATCCGCGATGGGTGAATCCTCAGAGATGTTAAGTGCAATCTTTTTCGGGTTAATCTCTTCAACAATTTTTTTCAAATGTGGAGCAAGACCTTCCTTTTTATATGAAATCACTGTGTCATAAATCCCGGACTTTTGAATTGGGTCAACATCGTAGCTTGCGCATATTGCGATTTTTTTGAGATTTTTATCTTCATTGACAAAGATAAGAGCGGTTTTTGCAACTGCTTTATCGGCTGATAAATCTTTCGCAAGCGGGTCAACCGCATACTCACGGGTTAGAACAATCCACATATCAATGTTTTCATTTTTCATCGTTTTAAGAACAAATCTGTCAAGTTTAATTTTCTTGATCTCAAAAAATTTTTCTTGCGACATGCGTTTTATTTTTCTCGGCGTTTGAACAGGGGTTTCCCTAACGCACGAGCTTATGTTGAAAAGCAAAAGAATTAACAGTGCAAAAATAATTTGCATTTTCCATTTTCCTTTTTTGTTTTTCTCGGTTTTAAGTTAGCAAATGTGATTTAATAAAGCAAAAGAGTTGAAATTGTGTCAAAGGTTGATTTTTTGGGTTTGATTTTTTAATTTTTAATAAGCATTTACCCGCCCCTGTAGCTCAGCATGGATAGAGCAGCGGTTTCCTAAACCGCGTGTCGCAGGTTCGAGTCCTGCCAGGGGCACTTTTTAACTTAACAGATGTATGTTCCCGATGTTAATTCTTCTTAAACCCGCAGATACAGCTGCGTTGAAACACTCTGTCATCAATTTTCTACTTGTCGTTGGAAGGTCGCTTAAATAAAAGTGAGGATAAAACGCAAGAAGCGAATATGGGATATCGGGGTTAATTTCGCTTATAAATTTCGCAATTTTATAAACTTCCTCACCATCAATATATCCGGGGACTACCAGCGTGCTTGCAACAACAAGCGGTGGCTCGGGGCGTTGGTCTATAAAACCACAAGCAAACTCAAAATTTTCAAGCACTTTTTTATTGCTCACACCGCAAAGCGCAATGTTTAAATTTTCGCTATACGCCTTTAAATCAAACTTTATACATCCGCCTGATTCAAGAGATAATTTAACAGCGACATCAAGAAATTTTTTGTTCATATTTCCATTTGTCTCCCAGCAAATGCGAATGTTTTTATTCCGTTTCAGAATTATTTTTGATGTTCTAATTGCGTGAATTATTTGAGTTGATGGATCTCCACCAAAATAACAAACACAAAATGTTTTTTCATCAACGACATCTGCAAGTTCGTCAGATGAAATTTTCATCGCCCTCTTCACATCTGTTTCTCTAAAATGCCAGTTTTGACAGAACAAACAATTGAAACTACAACTTCTATAAAACACCGCAAGATTTTTCATTCCCCTTTGTTTAGAACCATCGCAAACCCAATCAGCGACACAATTTGTCGGAAGTGGATCAAAATACCAATCAAGCAGTCCATCTTTTGCAGTTCCAGCGAGATGAGAAAGCTTTCCGTTTATATTCATCCTTAAACCACAATAGCCAAAGCTATTTTCTGGGATTATGCATTTGTTTTCGCAGATTTCACACTTAACACTTTTAAGCGAGTTTGAAGATGGAATTTCAGAGGTAAGGTTAAATTCTGCCCTTGTCTTTTTATGAATGGATAGAATTTTATCAAGGACATTGTTTTTATTTGAGCGGATGCAATCAATACAAGCATTTAGAGTTTTTGAAACAAGTTTTTCTCTACCGCAAATTTCACATTTTTTCATTTTAAAATCGGGCGGGAAAATCCCCGCCCATAACTTTTTTACTTTTCAAAAATTTCATCAACAGGGACAATGCGGAAATTTTCAAGTTTTGCGTTAAGTTTATACTCTTGAATTATTTTATCCTCGTCAAGTATTGATTGAGAAACAGGGCTTACATAACTAATCGGGCTTGGTTTATTTGAAACCAAATCTTGCATGTATGAATTTGCATCTTTCGTGACAGCGACAATTTTTATGTTTTCAAAATTGAGATACTTCTTTATCGCATTGTTGACATCTTCAACTGTTAACTTCGGTAGTTCTTTTTGAATTTTATCAATGAAATACTCAATCCCGTACCAGTCAGAGTCCATCATATAGCCAAGGCGTCTGTTAAGCGTTTGAACCCAGAGCTTTGAATAGTTAAGTAAAAATTCCCTCGTTGATTCAAAGTCCTCTTTGCTTAAACCATTTTTGACAAGAATTTCAAGTTCTCTTATCGCCTGTCTTAAAACAAAATGCCTGTTTTTATTCTCAACAGGTCTTATCCAAACGCTAAAATACTGATGTCGTCTCGGAATGTTCGGGACTGGAAAAGTTGAACCCCCATCTTGAACGAAATGTTCAATATATGAATAATCTCCGTAATTTAAACCACGCTGTCCTCTTATCTTTTGCATCAAAATTCCGTTAAATGTCCTATGTTCACCAAAATATGAATTAGCGATCATCAATGCGTAAAAATCTTTATGCGAGCGATTTATCGGGATTGGAAATCCAAACGAAATTGCTGTTGAACGTGTTTCTTTTTCAATCAGTAAAAATTCAAGTCCGTTGATTCGCTTTGGTTCGGGGAGTTCAACTTGTTCTGGTTTTCCAGGTGGAAGTTTTGAGAAATCTTTTTTTATTCTCTGGATCAAACTTTTAGGATAACCACCAGCAATTCCAAAGACAATGTTACCCTGTGTGAAATATCTTTTGTAAAATTCTTTAACATCTTCAAGCGTGATATTGTTTAACCCTTGCACCGTTCCAAACTCAGGCGATTGATAAGGATGACCTTCGTAAATAAACGAAACGAGTGCTTGTTTCCCAAGTTCCTCATCATTTCCGGTTCTTATCGTCGCTTTGATATAATTCAAAAGCAAATCTTTGTTTCGCTTGAAATCGCCTTCATCAAATCTCGGATTCAAAATCAAATCGGAGAAAATTTTATAAAATTTTTCAATATGGTCTCTGTGCACTTCTCCAATTATTACGCTAACCTCTTTGTCAAACTGATAGTTTATCCTTGCTGCCCATGGGTAAAGTTTTTCTTGAACTTCTTTATATGTTAATTCCTTCGTTCCACCTTGCGCAAGCATCAAAATAGTTAAAGCATTCAAACCTTCTTTCCCTTTCGGGTCATTTATTGAGCCCGTTTCAATCATAACTCTGAATGTTATTATCGGATAATTTGGACTGTAAAGTTCTTTAATCCTTATTTCCGAATTTTGGGCGATTGAAAATGCGCTGAATAAAATCATCAGAGTAATTAATTTTTTTGCTCTCATTTTTTCTCCTCCGTTAATGTTACGATTGTTCTATTTTGAGGCGTGAGATATTTTTGAGCGGTTTTCATAATATCCTGCGGTGTTATCTTGTCATAAAGAGCGTAAAGTTCATTGACAGATTCTGGATCACCTGTAAGTTGGAAATAATGTCCAACTGTGTAAGCGACGCTATTTGGATTATCAAGCGACATAGCAAACGAGTATTTTAGATAAGATTTGACTTCATCAAGCCGTTTCTTTGAAACTGGTTTTGTTTTCAATTCTTCAATTGCATTGAAAATTTCATTCTTGACAGAATCAATCAAACTTTCATTTTTAATTCTTGCCATAATGATGAACAGGAATGGATCTCTTCGGTCTGGCGCATCGCCGTTTATGAAGTCAACCCATTGCTTTTCTATGACAAGTTTTTGATAAAGCGGTGCGGTTTTTGAAAATAAAAGTTCAACAATTAAGTCAAACGCTGCACGTTCAACATTTTTAGTTGAAAATTCTGGAATGTGATACCCAATTGCAAGATAAGGCAAAGTTTTACCTTTCCAAGGGATATGACCAACTTTTTCTTCTGTTTGCGGCGGTTCAACAGGGATTTCAGGTTTGTAATTTCCTCTCTTCCAGTTTCCATAGTATTTTTTGACAAGTTGAATCAACTTATTTTGATCAAAATCTCCAACCACAACAATTGCACAATTTTCGGGACGATAATAGCGATCAAAAAATTTCAAACTGTAATCATACTGGTTCGGCATATCAAGAATGTCCTTAAGAAATCCAATTGTCGTGTGCTTGTATGTGTGAGTTGTAAAGGCAAGGTCTTGAAGTTTTTCATAAAGAGCAAGAAATGGACTTGAAGCGCTTTTGTTATATTCACCAAGTATTGCTCCTGCTTCTGTTTTAAATTGTTCCTCCGTGTATTTTAGATTCATAAAACGATCCGATTCAATATCAATTATTGTTTCAAGAGCGTCACTGCTTGCGACGATGTGATATGCAGTCCAATCTGCGGTTGTAAAGGCGTTTGAATCAGCGCCGAGCCGTTTTAAGATATCATTGTAAACTTGTTCAGGATATTTTTCCGTGCCACGGAACATCATATGCTCAAAAAAGTGCGCAAAACCAGATTTCCCAGGCTCAACTTCATTTCTTGAACCAGCTCTGACAACAGTGTAATACGCAATTATCCCAGGTGAATCAAAGGGAACAGATAAAACTGTTAAGCCATTGTCAAGGACAACTTTGTTAATTTTGAACGGAAAAATTTTGTTTTGAGCTACTGAAAAGGTGGAAAGCAAAAGCATCATAACGAGGAAAATTGATTTTTTCATTTTAGTTTCAAATTTTGTTTGCGTGTTTGTTTTAATTTTAATCTGAAAAGAGAAAATATCAAAAATCATTTCACTCCTGTTAACTTCGCGTCTCTTCCAAGGTGTTTGTTAAACCAGGAAATTATTCTTTTGCCAATGTCCGCGATAAATTTTGGCTCTTGGACACCGTGTGGAGTTCTTGGATAAATTATCATCTCGGTTGGACAACCCTGTCTTTTAAGAGCATTGTAAAATTCTTTTCCCTGAGAAATTGGAACTCTAACATCAACTTCACCGTGGATTATCTGCGTTGGCGTTGTAACACCCTTTACATTGAATATAGCCGAATGTTTCATATAAACATCAAGCCGATCCCAGAATTCACCGCTGAAATAATCAGGCAAGAAACTTGGAATATCAGCTGTGCCTGTGAAGCTAATTAAATTTGTCACGCCTGCTCCAACGCTTGCTGCTTTAAATCTTTTCGTCTTCGTCACGATAAACGATGTCATATATCCACCGTAGCTCCATCCAGCAACGCACAAACTTTCTGGATGAACAACTCCCATTTCAATCAACTTATCCACACCAGCCATCAAATCGTCATAATCCCCAAAGCCCCAATCGTTGTAATTTGCAAATCTAAATTCTTTTCCGTATCCACTGCTTCCTCGTGGATTTGGTCTTAGGACGACATATCCTTCCTGTGCAAAAGCTTGAATTGGATAAACTGCACCAGCAGCTGTGAAAGTTTGCGTGAAAACACCAGCAGGTCCACCGTGAACAAGCAAGACAAGCGGATACCTGCGACCCTTTTCATAATTCACAGGATAAGTTACAAGCCCTTCAATCTCAAATTTTCCATCTTTTGACTTCCATCTTAAAATTTCTGTTTTTCCCATTGGCAACTTCGGAAAATCAGAATTTACATCGGTTAATTTCTTCGGTTCAAACTTTTTTAATGAAGTGACATAAACATCCGGCGGGATTTCGGGATTTTGATAGACAAATGCCATTGTGCTTCCATCATAACTGAATGAAACGCCTGTGTAATTTCCATCATCTGGAGTTAAAGCTCTCGGTTTCCCGCCATCAACAGGCAAAGCCCAAACCCGCTGTGAAGTTCTGTATGCTTCACTTACATAAACTTCTTTCCCATCTCTTGACCATCCAATGATTCTGCAATTCTCATCATATGTCGGCGCTAACCTCTTTGCTTCTCCACCAGTTGCTGGAATCACATAGACATATCTTAACCCAGCCCATTTTATTTCTCCACCATCTGATTCAAAAGCAATCCATTTTCCGTCTGGAGAAAACCTTGGATTCGCATCTGAACCTTTCCATTTAACAAGTGGCTTGATTTCTCCGCTATCAGATGGGACTATTGAAATGTCAGAGGTTGTCCATACATCAGCGGTTGGATTTACTTGATGTGAAAAAACTATAAACTTACCATCGGGAGACCAGTCAAAAGATGTTATGTGAAACTCACCTGATGTTAAACGCTTAACTTTATACTCACCTCTCTGATCTTTTTCAAGTGAGACGATGTAAAGATGAGCATATTTATAATTTTTATCAACGACAACCATATCAAGCTTTTCTTTCTTCGCTTTTATCTCTTCTTCTGTTTCGGGATCAGCGCTTGTGAAGGCAATTCTTTTTGAGTCAGGAGCCCAGCGATATGAAATTACGCCCGACTTAACTTTTGTTATTTGCTCCGCTTCACCGCCTGTTAATCTCAAAATCCAGATTTGATTTTTGCCGTCGCTTCCCCTTGCCGAGAGAAAAGCAAGATATTTTCCATCCGGCGAAAAAGATGGGGAAGTGCAAGATTTTTCGCCAAATGTAAATTGATAATTCATTTTTCCATCTGATGAAGCAACCCAGATATGCGTCAAATACTCTGATTTTTCACCTTCCATCAAAGGAACAGAAACAGTGTATGCAATTAACTTTCCATCCGGAGAAATCGCTGTTTCACCAACACGCTTAAATTTTATCATTACATCTGGCGTCTATGTGTCCTGCGAATGCAAATGGCCTGAA
>Ga0105162_1000806_pt1 | contig 19141 bp, 22 predicted proteins | sample JNZ201metaG_FD_81532 | JGI IMG/M metagenome (GOLD analysis project Ga0105162, IMG submission 81532) | Hot spring microbial communities from Jinze hot spring, China to study Microbial Dark Matter (Phase II) - JNZ 20120812A | ecosystem: Environmental > Aquatic > Thermal springs > Hot (42-90C) >...
AAAGAAATTATCCTTAAGTTTTTGCTTAAGTTCGTAAATTGAAGTACCATTTTCGATTACTTCGTGATTAGCAACGTTCCAAAGTTTAGAAGCTGAGTAAGTGAGATGACCAAAGATGATAGCAAATTTATTATCGGTTTTCCTTGAAAGGTCTAAGACAAAGCATTTAGTCAAGTATTGTTTCAAACACATCACCACACTTTGAGATGTACTAAAAGAATTATACCACCAGTGTTTAATTAACAAAAACGGCTCTGTATCCGTGCGTTAAAATGCGGGGTTTTAGAGCCGAGAATTTCTATAAACGGCTATTTTATAGGAGCTTTCGGTGACAAAACTGGGAATATCTGGCCTAAGGCACTTGTTCAGGAGTTACCTGAGTGGGTATTGAAAGAGAATAACAATTTGAAAATAGTCTTGTATGGTACTGTTGGATATGGAATGTCGTACTATCCATATATAACGGAGCTTTCCAAAGCAAAGGTGAAAGCTTTAACGGTAGAAATTCTCAGAAATAATGTTAGTCTAATTGCTCTTGGTGCGGCGATAATAATTTCGTATATTTTATTATTTGCGTTTGCGATTGTTGATACACATGATAAGAAGATGTATTTGAATATTGGTTTAGCAATGGTATTTACGATTTTTTCATTAATCCAATTTGTATACCGAGAGACTTCCGGAACATTGTTTGCATATCTGATTTTCGAGAAGATGGCTTTGGTTTTCCCAAAACAAAAATTCTTACGGACGAATGAAATGTCTAATTTTTGTTGTTTTTTATCATATTATTGAACAGACTCCTGGAAGAAATTTGGTGACACAGTAAAGGAGGATGTTACACGTTTCAATTGTATCGAGAAAGGTGGAAGTAATTTCTATTCTTTTCGATGTGCTATTTGTTTGTTCCTATCTTTCTATCTAAGAAGTATGTGTATACTTATCCGAGATCTTACGAGGTAGGATAGTTGACAGAAGTTGGCGACTGTGGTAGAATGTAAAACGCACGGAACGGGGTGGGGCGACGTAGCCAAGGGGTCTAAGGCGGAGGTCTGCAAAATCTCTATTCGAGGGTTCAAATCCCTCCGTCGCCTCCAGCACGTGGGCTCGTAGCTCAGTTGGTAGAGCATCCGGCTCATAACCGGACGGTCGGCGGTTCGATCCCGTCCGAGCCCACCAGACAGGGAGCGTAAAGCTCCCGATTTTTCTGTTAAATAATATTCTATCCCGTTCTGCCGCAAAGTTGGCAGGACCGTAAGACCGAGGGAGGAGGTGCGGTATGAGGATTTACGAAACCATGTTTGTTATCAAGCCGGACGTGCCCGAACAGCAGAGAGAGGAGCTTGTTGAAAAGACGAAGAAATTTCTTGAGGAAAGAGTCAAAGCAACGGTAGAAAACGTTGACCGATGGGGTTTGAGGAAACTAGCCTATAAAATAGGCAAGTACTACGATGGTGACTACACGGTTATTTATTTCAGGTGCAACGGACAGGGATTGGACCAGTTTGAAAACTTCTTCAAAGTACATCCCGAGTTCATGAGATGGCAAACCTTCAGGAGAGAGGATCTAGAGAAGAAGGAAAGAAAAGCTGCTCGAGCAAAGAAGGAGGAAAGCCTGACGGAACCTCAGGCTGAGGTATCCGCCGAAGAGAAGGTGGAATAATGTCGTTTAATAAGGTAATCCTCGTTGGCAGACTCACGCGAGATCCGGAAACCAGACAAACTTTGGATGGAAACTTAATTGCAACGTTTACACTGGCTGTTGATCGAGCAGGGAATGGGGAAACAGATTTCATAAGAATCGTAGCCTTCAGAAAACTTGCAGAATTGGTCCATACGTATTTGCAAAAAGGTCGAATGGTGTTGGTGGAAGGAAAGCTTCGGATAAACAAGTGGACTTCGAACGATGGTATCACTAGGAGCACTCCGGAGATTTGGGCTGATAATATCGTGTTTGTAGATTCTAAGAAGACTCTCAGAGAAACTTTAGACACAGAGTATGTGGAAATGTTCAACGAAGATGTCGACTTTTCCGAAGATATACCTGAAGACGATGAACCGCCGTTTTGATTTTTCCGGATATGGTGACTTTCATGGAATTCGAATTCTGAGAGGAGGGATGAAAAGTGGCAAGAATCAGGAGGAAGAAGAAAGTTAAACAGTGTAAGCTATGTGAAATGAAGGTAGAATACGTTGATTATAAAGATACAAAGTTGCTGAAAGATTTCCTGAACGAGAAGGGCAAAATTCTTCCAAAGAGATTAACTGGAAATTGCGCAAAACACCAGCGGATGGTTAAAACAGCCATAAAACGCGCAAGGCAGATGGCTTTACTCCCGTACATCAGATATTAATCAACCGTTTGTGCAGAAAGAACGCTCACCGTGGACGGTGAGCGTTCCTTTCTTAAATCAAGGGACTTACTGAAAAATCTTCGATGAAGGGAAGTTGTAAAATGCTCAAGATTGTTGCTATCACTCTTTTCACGGTTGTTCTTACGTTATTTTCATGTACTTCCGTAGGACTTAATTTGCTCAACCTCTTTGAACTCGAGCAAGAGTGGTTACTTTTCACGAACGGTCCGAGATTGGATGACATTGCCCGCACTAGCTTGACGCCCGTAATCATAGATTATTCAGCGGATGGTTCTGAAACGCGCAGATTCACGAGGGAAGACTTAACATCTCTAAAGAGACTGAAAGATGGAAAGAGCCGTGAAGTGCTTGCGTACGTTAACCTCGGTATTGCCGAACGCTGGCGATGGTACTGGTCATCTCTTCCGACAAAACTAATTTACGGACCGCTCGAAGGATGGGAAGGAGAATATTACGTAAAGTTTTGGACGGATGAATGGTTATCCGTAATTATAAAGTATATTGAAAAAGTTATCGAGGCAGGATTTGACGGAGTAATGTTCGACTGGGTGAACATTTATTTTAGTAGTTCGCTCCAAAGATATTCAAAATTTTCAGCCAGTCAGTTAAGAGAACTTATGGCGCAAACGCTGAGCAAAATTGTGGAAATGTTCCCAAGCTTGGTTTATGCGTTGGTGAACGGTGAGGATATTTTAATTACCTATCCTCATTTGCGCGAAAAGGTCAAATACGTGGTTGTTGAGGATTTGTTTTTCACAGTCAATAATCAGCTGGCCACGGACTCAAAAACATTTAAGGACCGCTTGGATAAACTTCTAAAGCTGAAATCTTACGGTATTTCCGTTCTCAGTATTGAATACATCGATAACCAAAATCCATTCGATGTGGAGAATGCAAAGCGGGTAAAAACCTATATCGAGTTGGCCAAGCAATATGGTTTTAAACACTACGTTGCTAGAACTGATCGAAAACTAGACGAGATCAACATTCCGCGCATCTTGGCACGTTAGAAACTGAGGAGGTATCTGGGTAAACAAATTTATTCTATGTCATCGCGCATTCCAATCTCGTTTAGAATGATGAAATCTTTGTTTCTCCAGTCTTTCTTGACCTTCACATGTAGTTCAAGATAAACTTTTCTGTCCAGCAGGAATTCTATATCTTTTCGCGCAAATTCTCCGATCTTCTTTATCATCTGACCGTTTTGTCCTATGATAATTCCTTTCTGGCTATCGCGCTCCACGTAAATGGTTGCTCGAATGTAAATTACCCCGTTTGGTCGCTCCTTTACCTCCTCCACAATAACTGCTGTCGAATGTGGAACCTCCTCGTAAGTAAAGTGGAAAATTTTTTCCCTGATGAGTTCAGCGGCAATGAACGAAAGAGGTCTGTCGGTAACCATATCTTCGGGATAGTACTGTGGACTTTCAGGGATGTTTGCCTTTATAACGCCTAGAAGCTCTGACAATCCTTCTCCGGTGACTGCAGAGGTTCGAACAACCGCTACTAGGTTTTGCACTTTTTCTTTAAAGATTTCCTCCAGGGTGGTTACCCTATCTGCTTTAACAAGGTCTACTTTGTTAATGATGCCTATCACCCGTGTACCTGATTGGTTCACAAGCTCGGTAATGTATTCTTCCGGTTTCTCGAAACCTTCCTTCGCATCGATGGTGAAAAGAAGTAAGTCAACGTTTTTCAAAGCTTGAACTGCGGCTTTTACCATGTATTCTCCAAGTCTGTGAATAGGTTTGTGGAGACCAGGAGTATCGACAAATATGATTTGTGAGTCTTGATCTGTATAAATAACGTTTATCCGATTACGCGTTGTTTGAGGTTTATCGGAAACAATGACGACCTTTTTTCCCATTACAGCATTGATTATGGAGGATTTTCCCACGTTCGGTTTTCCAACGAAGGATGCAAACCCTGCTTTCATCTTCCTACCTCCTTTTCTTAATCTTGGAGTATCCTTCTTAGTTTGAAAAACAGGTTGCTAAGTAATAGCTTTGTGTCGCCACCAAGTTTTACCTGCCTATCTATAAAGTAAAGTTCCTCGATTAATTTGCGGATACTCTCAAAATCGTACAACCTCCGATGGTTTACCGGATTATGTCGTTGACCTTTGAATTTGAAACCAAGAAATCTGGCGACTTTTGGCGTTGGCAAGCCCAATTCTTTTGAAACTTGTACGATGTCTGGCCAACTGTAAAAATCTTTAGGTTTTACGTTTTCAGCAATGTTTAATAGTTCAATAGCGTGTTTTCCGAGTGCGTAGATAATCAACGGGGGCTCGTATTCGTTGCATACTTCATCAAGAATCCGCTGAAATCTTTCAGCGTCCTGTTCAGTTAGAGCATAGCACAACTCATCCAACTTCGTTACAGTGCGTTTGTAAACGATGTCAGCAATCTCTTCGATCGTTAGTTGCGAAATATCCCCTCTAGAGTACACCTTTATCTTTTGTAGTTCCGTTATCAGGGCGTATTCATCGGTACCGACCTGTTTCAGTAGAAAGCGTGCAATCTCATCATCGATATTCAGGTCAATGTTTGCCGCTAAGTTCATAATGAATTGGACCCATTTATCCTCTTCCCACTCTTTTGGGGTTTCAAAAGACAGGATTTTAACCTTGATAGATTCTTTGACTTCTTTCGGAACGTTTTCCGTCCGAACGAAAACGTAGATGTTGTCATCCGGAAAATCTATTTTGAAGAAAGCCTCCCTATCCTTTTTCGACCAATTTTCAAAATCAACGATGTCGTAAATTTTGATGTCTGAGAAGAGGCCAAAACTGAGAGCGGCATTTCTCAGTTCGTCGAGTTTGTTTTCGTCGTCAGCGTGTATTCTGTGGTATTGTGCGTTCATCTTTTTGGCAAAGTTAGTAACGTACATGTCTTTTCCAAGCGAGGAATTGCCGGAGAGAAAGTAAACCACGTAGCTCACCCCACACTCAAACCCAGAACCCCGAAGCTAGCTAACTACGCACTAAAGTTGCTTTCAATAGAAACTATTTTTCCACTGTTCATACGGATGATCCGATTTGCGATACGTGCCACGTTTAAATCGTGCGTCACAATGACAAATGTAGTACCATACTCACGGTTAAGTTCAACAATCAACCGTTTAATCTGCTCACCGTTTTTTTCGTCAAGTGCTCCGGTAGGTTCGTCCGCCCAAATAATCTTCGGATTAGTTGCCAAAGCTCTTGCGATTGAAACTCTTTGTTGCTCACCACCGGAGAGTTGGGATGGGTACGCGTCCTTACGATGTGCAACGTTCATCCTTTCGAGTAACTCCAAGGCCCTCTTTCTCGCTGTACTGTAATCTACGCCATTTAATAGGAGCGGAAGTTCGACGTTTTCAACGGCTGTTAGCACAGGAACGAGGTTGAAGAACTGAAATATGAACCCCATGTTTTTTCCCCGAAATCTTGTCCTTTCTTCTTCAGACATACTCGTGATGTCCTTGTTTTCTATAAACACTCGACCGCTCGTCGGTAAGTCGAGGCCAGCTAGTATGTTCAGTAACGTTGTTTTACCCGAACCAGATGGACCAAGAATGGCTACGATCTCTCCAGCGAATATCTCCAAATTAACGCCATCAAGGGCGATTACTTTTGAATTACCTGATCCGTAGATCTTCGAAATGTTCTCAGCGATAACAATCTTTTTTGTTAAATTAACCAAAAATCTCACCTCTTCTTAGTTTCTCCATGAGTCGTCGCTCAACAATCTCCGGGACCCACTGGGAAACCTTTCCTCCAAATGCGGCTACTTCTTTTACGAGGCTCGAGGACAAAAATGAGAAACTCTTATCTGTCATCAAAAAGACTGTTTCCACACCGTTGCAGATCTCCTTATTCGCAAGTGCCATCTGAAGTTCGTATTCGAAGTCGGTCACAGCTCTCAGGCCACGAATTACAACGTTGACGTTCTTGAGTGTGGTGTACTCAACAAGTAATCCAGAAAAACTCTCAACATAAACATTCGGTAAGTCTTTCAAGCATTCCCGAACCATTTCCACGCGTTCTTCTACCGAGAATGTGTACCTTTTTCTTTTGTTTTCCATAACTACGACGTACAGCTCATCAAAAAGTGTTGACGCTCTTCGCGCAATATCTATATGGCCATAGGTGATAGGATCGAAAGAACCAGGATAAACTGCCCTAATCATATTCTAATCTAACTCCTTTCCAAAACTTCTTTGTCTTTGGTCATTCCTGATGGAATACGTCGGGCTCGAAGAAATTCGTAAACGACGGGTTGAACATTAAAGTTACTGTGCCTATCGGGCCGTTTCGTTGCTTACCAATTATTATCTCCGTTTCGTGCGGAAGGTCAACATGCTGCTTTTTGTAATACTCTTCACGATAGAGGAATATCACCACGTCCGCGTCTTGTTCGATCGCTCCTGATTCACGAAGATCACTCAACCTCGGACGTTTATCTTCTCGTTGCTCAACCGCCCTCGAAAGTTGTGAGAGTGCTACTATCGCGATATCCAGCTCGCGTGCGAGAAGTTTTAAAGACCTTGAAATTTCCGATATTTCCTGCTGACGGCTGTCTCTTCTGTCACCAAGGTTCATAAGCTGGAGATAGTCAATAAATATGGCATCCACGTTGTACTCTTTCTTCATTCGACGGGCTTTAGCACGTAGTACGCGTGGCTCGAGATTTGATTCGTCATCTATTATGATGTTTGCTTTCATTAACTTGGAAGCACCGGCAACGAGTCGTTTCCATTCTTCGTCGCTAAGCCATCCACGCCTGACCTTTTGCAAATCCACAAGTGATTCCATACACAAAAGTCGTTGGATGAGTTGCTCTTTGCTCATTTCCAAGCTGAAAATTCCAACGGATGCTTCGCCAACAGTTGCCATGTTTTTTGCAAGGTTGAGAGCGAACGCCGTTTTTCCCACACTTGGTCGCGCAGCTATTATAATGAGATCCGATTTATGAAAACCTGAGGTCATCTCATCCAGTTTCTTAAACCCGGTGGGGATACCAGTCACAAGCCCTGCTATACCTTTGAGGTGCTTTTCGCGCAACTGTTCTAAGTGCTCGAAAACCTCCGTCAACGCATTTCTAATGTCAACGTACGTTTTCGTAGCTCTCGATTCGGCAATCCTAAATACTATACGCTCTGCTTCGTCAAGAATCTCCTCGACATCCGAATCGCTGTAGGCTCGTTCAACGATCTGACTTCCTGCGGCGATAAGTTCGCGTAGTATGGCCTTATCTCGTACTATCTGGGCATAAACTTCAGCGTGTGCAGCGGTTGGAACTGTATCGGCCAGTTGAGCAACGTAAAGCTCCCCCCCGACTCTGTCAAGTAGTCCTTCATCACGGAGCCTGTCGCAAACAGAAATGATGTCGATTGGTTGACCTTGGTCGTGTAATTCCTCCATTACGCGGAAAATGTATTTATTTCTTGGGTCGTAAAAATCCGACGAGCTAACTATTGAAACTATCTGATCCATTTTTTCGGGTTCTATTAGAATACTTCCAATCAATGCCTGCTCGGCTTCGATGTTCGAAGGAACATTTTTCAAATCTCATCACCCCGTGTGCTTACACAAACATTCCTCGTTTTCGTTTTGCCGTGACCGCGCTCAGAACGATTATGGAAAGTGCGACAACCACTACGTAATCTCCGAATTTGGTATACGGTGTAATCGTTTTATTTGGAGTTACGTAAATGATTCTGCTAATTGTCCCATATGGTAACATAATTGTGTGTCCATACCTGTTCGCCATTCCGCTGAGCCCTGTGTTCGAAACCTGGACAATATCGCGTCTCGTTTCGACGGCCCGAAACACGATTTGAGCAAAATGTTGTTTCAGGGCTATTTTTGAACGGTACCAACCATCGTTGGTTGAGATAATCAAAAATTCTGCCTTTTGTGCCATGCTTCTGGACAAATGAGGAAAGTAGGATTCAAAGCAAATCTGCACCCCGACGTTACCGTATCCACTAATGTCAAAAGTTTTCGAAGTTCCCGGTGTGAAATAAGTTACTCCCTTTAAGAAGCTTAGAAATCCGAATAACTTTGGATAAGGAAGCTTTTCAACAAATGGAAACAAGATAATTTTGTCGTACCTTCCAGAGTACTTTCCTTGCTCGTAAAGGTGTAGACTATTGAAGAATTGCTCTTCTTGAGCTGTTGGGTATCCGATTATCAAGATGCTTTTACCGAATTTTTCGATTAATTTCTTCTCAATTTCTGTATTTCGAATATCTATGTCTGGAAAAGTTGCTTCCGGGAATACGATAAGGTGATCCTCAATTCCAGAAAAGTTATTCAACAGGTAGCTCAAAACCTGTTCTTTGTTAGGCGAATATTTCACGCTTTGAGGAACATCGGTTTGGGCAATGACAACTGGTTTTTCACCGACGCTTTTAGGCAAAACACGTTCTACCAAGTTGTTTGTAAGGAGGACAAAGCCCAAAATGGCAACGATGACCGGGAGTCTATGATTGTCCTGCCTAAGAATCGTGTAGAACTCGTGGTTAAGAGCTACAATCAGAAATATCAGTCCGAAACTTCCAGTTAGAGGGAGGAGTTGCAAGAGACCGGTGTACGTGTAGAAACCTTCTGAAATTCGTCCACCTGTGAATCCTAAATCCCCAATACCTCTCAAGAATTCCGCAACGACATATAGAGATGCCACAAAAAGTGGTTGAAGAAACCTGAACCTAATCTTTTCATGCCAGAGTCCGTAAAGAAAACCGAAGACGAGAAATGGTAATGCTTCGAGGGTACAAAAAAGCAGATACACGAAGAACCCTGCACTAGGTGAAAAACTACCAAAAAGACTCGGCATACCCTTCACCAGAACATCGATGAGGAAGTGAAAGTTAAGAAAGGTAAATACGAAGAAAAATACGAAAGATAAGAGTGCAGATGCTACGGGACCTTTTCGCTCAAGTGCAAAGAACAATCCAATTAAAGAAACAAAAGCTAAAACTCCATCCACATACCCTGGCATAGAGAGTGTTAATAATGCTGCGGAGATGAGAACGTTGAGCAAAGCTTCGATCATCCTATCCCTCCAAGTGGTGTTATCTTGGATAGCATGACCTTAAAGGATGTTCTCCATTGCTTTTTCAAGGTGGTATGCGACGTACTCTTGCTGCTCTGGTGTGATATCTGTATAAAATGGAATCGCAAGTGTTCTTTGTGAAACTTCCTCTGTAATAGGTAACATCCCTTCGGCCCATCCAAGCTCTCTGTACGGCCGTTGCAGGTGCACTGGTTCAAAGTAGTTCCTAGCTTCGATGCCGTGTTCACCGAGGTACTTTATAATTTCGTTCCTTTGGAAACGCGTTGTTCCTTTTGGTAATCTTACTACGTAGACGAACCAACTCATCTGCGTCACATAATCTTTGACAACTGGTAGTTCAACATACTTCAAAAGTTTCGAGTATCTCTCCGCAACTTCGTTTCTCTTATTTATAATTTCTTTGATCCTCTTAAGCTGGGACCAGCCAAGTCCAGCTGATATTTCGTCCAACCTGTAGTTGTATCCAAGAAGCTCGTGCTCTAACCAAGCTGCTCCCTCAAGCCTGCCCTGGTTTCTCAGTGCTTTTGCCAAATGTGCAACCTTTTCGTCGTCGGTAACCAGTACTCCTCCTTCGCCCGTTGTTATCTGCTTGTTTGGATAAAAAGCGAATGCTCCGGCAATTCCAAAAGTGCCTGCTTTGCGACTTTTGTACTCGCTACCTAAAGCTTCACACGAATCCTCGATTATTGTAAACTCGTATTTCTCCCTCAATTTGTAAATTCTGTCCCAGTCAACTGGGTGGCCAAATATATCGACAGCCATCAGATAAATTCTCTTCCCTTTCTTTGACAATCTTTCAAGTTGCCATTCAAAATGCGCAGGGTCAAGGTTCAGAGTATCTGGTTCAATGTCCACAAACACCACTTCCCCGTTTTCAAAAAGGCCCACGTTTGCTGACGCGATGAACGTAAAAGAAGGGACAATCAAGATGTCACCTTTTGAGAACCCCAGAGCCTTTAAAATAAGATGCAGTGCAGCTGTACCACTTGAAACAGCGACGGCAAATTTTACACCAATGTATGTTGCTATGCTTTCCTCAAACAATTTAGCAAACGGCCCCAAGCTAAGTCTACCAGACTTAAGAATAGATGTGACTACTGTAATGTCTTCGTCAGTTATTTGAGGTCTTGATAAAGGTACGCTCAACTGATTCATCGCCTTGTTCATCTCCCCATTGTTTATTCAATTTTAATCCTTTTCAAAAAGTTGTATTCATTCAGTGCTTCCTCGTACATTCCCGCACTCTCATAAAGTTGAGCAAGCTTAAGCCTCTTTTCCTCGTTGAGCGGGTCTTTCTCAACGATGCGTTTGTATACCAGTGCAGCACGCCTTTTCATTCCCAAGAACAAATACAAGCTGTACCTCGTTTGCGGAAACAATAAGAGAACCAGTAAAATGGTTAACACAAAAACAATTGAGAGAATGAAACTTAAATTCTTTATTTTGACCACGAACTGAATAATCGTGAGAAACACGTCAGTCTTACTTTTTCTAAGAGCTTGTTCAAAGGGCTGGTAGACGATTCTGTTCCCACTTAATTTCTTAACCTCTTCGTACAGTTCCAAATAGCGATTCTTTTCATCGCCTTTTGCAGACAAATAATCACCGTACAACTTGACAAGCATTTTACTAACATACTTCTCAAGGTTTCGATCTTGTTTTTTTAGTTCTGCGTTCAAAACACGACGTGTGTTTGGATTTTCAACGAAACTTTTGCATACAAGTTCCAGCACTTCATCGTCTGTGAAAGGTAACACTTTCAGGAGTACGATAGCTTGTGGATTACTTGGCAACTTGTCGAGTAAGTACTGTCGCAGCTTCTCTTCACCGAAAATTTCTAAGATGTACACCTTCATCTCTGTTCTCACGTTATTTGAAGACAGAAATTCAATTAAACCTTCAACGTCTTCCGTGATCGCGAACTGGAAGTTTTTCAACTTCCTCTTGGCGTGAAGAAACCTGCCGAGTCCTTCTAAACTCTCAGGTGTGTCCGAGTTAGACAGTAAAACCAAGTACAAATCCCAGGCAGTCTCGGGATCTTCTTTGGATTTTTGAATCACATCTTCAACTGTAAGTGCACAAACAAAATTTGCTAAAAGTAATAGCAAAAGACTCGCAATTTTAGTTCTGCTCACCATTCGCATCGTTTTTTGTGCTGATTCCGAATGGTTCAAGTTCCTCATTGCCTTCGGGTTCAACATGGATGACAACATCGTAGATATCCTTAGATGCCGAAAGCAATTTTTTGATACATTTTGTAATTTCATGTGCGTCTTTAACGGTCATATCTTCACGAACTTCTATATCCAAATCTATGTCAAACTTATTTCCAACTTTCCTCACTCTAACCTTGTGTGGGTTCGACGCCCCACATTTTTTGCAAGCTTCGAAAACCTTCTCGTAGATCCACATTTCCTCTTCCCTTAGACCGTCCATCAAATCGTGAAGGTTCTCCTCAAAAACCTCCCACGCCACTTTTATTATCATCATAGACATCAACATTCCGACGAGTGGATCCATCCATCCCAAACCAATCTTGTTCATTGCAACACCAAAGAACACTAGGGCTGACATGAAAATGTCGTTACGCATGTTTTTGGCTTCTGCAACCATTGATTGACTCTTGCACTTTTTTCCAACGGAGTACTCAAGCGTAAACAGAAATGTCTTTCCGGCTATAGAAAGTGCAGCTGCCACTAGTGGCAACGCACCTTCGAGGGAAATATAGTCACGTGTTATTAGCCTTTTCATACTTTCAAATAATAGAGAAACGCCTGCGTAGAATATCACAAAAGAGATTATCTTTGCACCAATGTTTTCTGCTTTTTGGTGACCGTAAGGATGCTCCTTGTCCGGAGGCCTTCTGGAAATCAAGGTTGCGATGAGCACGGTTGAAGAAGTCAATATATCCGTGGACGTGTCGATTCCATCCGCGAGGACAGCCATGCTTCGGAATATCAATCCAACACTTACCTTGAAGATAGCCAAGATGACGTTGGTAATTACGGCGGCGATGGCAACCTTTTTAAGTAGTTCCTGTGATTCTGGATTAGCAGCACTTGAAACTACGTCCATTTTTTATTCCTCCAGCTCATACAAAAATTAATGGGGCACCCGCCCCATCTTTATGATATCACAATTTCAACTACTTTCCAAGAGCACTTTTTGCGATATTAACGTACTCTTTGAAACTCTCCGGATCGTTTATAGAAAGTTCTGCAAGCATCTTTCTGTTGATTTGAACATTGGCCAACTTAAGCCCATGAATCAGCTCGTTGTATTTAAGACCTTCCTTGCGTGCTGCGATATTTATACGTGTGATCCACAACCTTCTGAAATTCCCTTTCTTGTTCTTTCTGCCGTCGAACGCAAACTTTAGTGCTCTGTAATAAGATTGCTTGGCCAACGTATAACGTCTGCTCAACGCACCCCTGAAACCTTTCACAAACTTAAGAAATTTTTTCTTCTTCTTTCTCGAGTTCAAAGCATTTTTTACACGCATGATTTCATCCTCCTCTCATGATAGTTCTTGCCCTTACTTGCCAAGAAGCCTAAGAATCCTTTTCCTATCTGGTTTTGCCACAACGTCCTCAAGCCTCAGAGCCCTCAACGTCGACCTTCTCTTCTTTCCTGTCTTATGCCATGCGTTAGCGTGCCGTCTTATTATCTTACCATTCTTTGTGATTTTAAAACGTTTTGCGGCGGTTTTACTTACTTTCATCTTCTTCTTCGCCATCTCTAAGTCCCTCCCGTCAGAATTTTCACTTACAAGTTCTTTGGTTTTAAAACCATTATCATATCTCGGCCCTCTACTTTTGCCTCTTTTTCGACGACTCCAAGGTCTGAAACATCATTCACTATGCGATTTAATATCTCTTTCCCCTTATCCATGAAAGCCATCTCACGTCCCCTGAACATTACCGTCACCTTAACTTTATTGCCATCTTCAAGGAATCTTCGAATATGCTTAACTTTTGTCTGATAATCGTGCTCATTAATCACGGGCCTGAATTTCATTTCCTTAACCTCGATGACCTTCTGATTCTTTTTTGCTTTCTGCTCACGTTTGGAGAGTTCGTACTTGTACTTCCCGTAATCGAGCACCCTTGCAACTGGCGGCTGAGCAGTTGGTGCAACCAAAATCAAATCCAACCCCTTCGAACGCGCAAAATTGATAGCCTCGGACTTACTCATGATACCAACCATCTTTCCGTCAGGATCAACCACGCGCAGCTGGTCAAATGGAATTTCCTCGTTTCTGATAATCTTTTCGTTTTTAATACTCTCAAACCTCCTATCGAATAATTCATTTAAACTATAAACGGCGGGCAACGCCCGCCGTCCCAAACAAGTACATTATCCACAAGTACGTCGAAGTCTATACCTTCTAAGTTGTACCCAGTTGGCCGCAGCCACTGGGTGGGAAGCCGGGCGCTTCCACTTTGCTTCGGAAATCCCTTGCCAAACTTTTGGTGGGCCGCGTGGGACTCGAACCCACGGCCACCTGATTAAGAGTCAGGTGCTCTACCTACTGAGCTAGCGGCCCATTCATGGTGCCCCCAGGAGGAATCGAACCTCCATTTGCGGATTAGGAATCCGCCGTTCTATCCTTTGAACTATGGGGGCGTTTACAAGACAAAAAATCTGGCAGCCCCACGGGGAATCGAACCCCGACCTTCGGACTGAGAATCCGATGGACTAGCCGTTATCCTATGGGGCCGCGCTCTTTCATGAATGACCGAGATATATATTAGCATATCAACGAAAAAAGTCAAGTACCCGAATTACATTTTGTATGGTATAATGTGAATGCAGTCTCCATTTCTCGATTTCTCGAGTTTTAGTTTATTTCAAAATTTTTGAGAGGTGTTGGAATGATAGATATTTTGCTTAAAACGATAATACTCGTCCCAAAGTTCGGTGTTCACGCGCTCCAGGTTGGCTTTTTTGCATCCAGAACGGCAAGGCTCCTGGGGCTTAACGAAGAAGAAGCATTTTATGCCGGCGTATTGCACGATCTTGGTGTAATCACACCGCACAAGGGTATTGTTTTGGACGATATTTCCAACGAATTTTTAATCAACGAAGACGTTCCAACGTACGAGTCACCGATAAAGGACCACACATTAGTTTCAAGCTTCGAGGTCTCGAAAATTTCAAAGTTGGTTAAGAGATTTCCAAACCTCTCGTCCGCGGTATTGATGCACCATGCACTCCCTCAATATCTCAATCCGGATTCTAAATCCGACGTCTTAGCTAATGTGTTGTCCATATCGGAGGAAGTATCTAAGTATGTGATAGTGAACGACGAAGAACTGTTATGGAAAGATTTTGAACTGCCGCTTTCAGTGATAAAGAACAGATTCTTCGATTTTGTTTACGATGCAGCAATTGGTGCTATAAAGGAGGAATATACACGTTGGATGCTTTACGATATCAAAGCTGGATACAATAAAGAAGATATCATAGGCGACTTCTTTTTCACGGAAGTTTTCGATTTTAACGAAATTACAGAGCTTGGCGCAGTTCTGTCTTACATCATCGATTCTAAAAGCCCATTCACAAGAGAACACTCTTGGAGAGTCGCGAAAGTTTCAAGCGCGATCGCCAAAGAACTGCTGCTCAGTGGCGAAGAATTCTTTACCGCAGGACTGTTTCACGACATTGGAAAAATTACTACACCACTATCGATCCTCGAGAAAAAGGGTAAGCTTGAACCTGCGGAAATGGAAATCATGAAAAAGCATGTCTATTATAGCTACATAATCTTGCTCAATCACCGAAACGAGCCCTGGTTTTGGCCTGCGGTACGCCATCAAGAAAGAATTGACGGAACCGGTTATCCATGGAAACTCAAAGGCGAACAGATGACTTTTAAAGACAAAATTCTGCAAGTAGCCGATTATTTTGTTGCTGTTTTGGAACCGAGGCCGTATCGTGGCGCAAACACACCGGAGAAGGCTCTTGAGGAAGTGCTTAGAGCGGTTGATTACGGAACGTTAGATAAAGGCCCGGCTAAGATACTAAAGGATTTGGTGCTTGGAGGTTATAATTTCAGTGCAATTGACTATATGTCAAGCATCCAACTTGATATTGAAAATTTCGAAAAAAGTTTGTTGGAGGGATAACCGAATGATCAAGCTTGGAGATGTAAAGAAGGTTGCTATCATCGGTGCTACTGTTGATCGCGAAAAATACGGTAATATAATTCTTCGTGACTTAAGAAGTAAAGGTTATCAGGTCATTCCTGTAAATCCGAAGTATGCCGAGATCGAGGGAATTCCTGTGGTGAAGGATGTAACCGAATTACCGAAAGACGTCGATCTCATCATTTTCGTTGTTCCACCTCAGGTGGGAATTGAGCAGCTCGAAAAGGCATACCAAGTTGGCTTTCGAAAATTTTGGTTTCAGCCGGGAGCGGAATCCGAGGCAATCGTAGAACTATCCAAGAAACTGCGCGATGCTGAATTTTCGTTCATAAGATGTATCATGGTTGAAACGAGCTCACGCCACAGCATTTGAGGTGATGGAATGGCTGAAATCCTTGAAAAGGTTCAAAAGGTTTTTGCAAACATAAAGGTCGAAGAATTCATGACGAAGGATGTGATTTACGTTAAGCCGGACCGTACCGTCGCGCAGGTTAAAGAAATTCTAAGACTTAAGCGTATTTCGGGTGTTCCTGTGGTGGACGATACTGGAAAAGTAGTTGGTATTATAAGCATTGAGGATATAATAAAATGCTTAGAAAACGGGACTTTAGGTAACCGTGTGGACGAGCACATGACAAAGAACGTAGTGTGCATAAATTCAGACTCAACGCTTCAGGATGTCATCAAATTCTTTGAGAGATACAGGTACGGCCGATTCCCTGTTGTTAACACCGAAGGAAAACTGGTTGGTATAGTAACCAAAAACGATATCTTAGCTGCCGTGGCAACACGTTTAGGGTTAATATACCTACACGATGAGCGCAGAACTATGGTGCTGGATTCTGACATGTTGAACCGTTCACTCATCACCGGCGAGGAGATAAACAAGAAGGGTGCGGATTTTTACTTTAAGATCGACTACTTCGATGTGAATCTGGCAGGTATCGGTGCTGCGCAGCTGAAGAAATTCTTACTAAAAAAGGAGATTGACGAAGCTATTGTTAGAAAAGTTGCCGTGGCTACGTACGAAGCTGAGGTCAATGTGGTTATTCACAGTGGTAGTGAAGGGGAGATCTACTGCTTCATAAGCGAAGACAAGATCACAGTGAGAGTGGAGGACTGGGGAAAAGGTATAGAAAATATAGAACTTGCAATGAAAGAAGGTTACTCTACCGCTCCGGACCATGTGCGCGAACTTGGCTTCGGGGCGGGAATGGGGCTTCCAAATATGAAGCGATTTTCGGACAAGATGGTTATTCTCTCGGAAAAGGGAAAAGGTGTTGTGGTAGAGATGGTGTTCTACAGAAAATAATTTTTCAAATTGAGGTAAAAAGAGTAACTTTTAAATTGTCTAAATTTTTTGACAATATTTTGAAAAGAAAAGAGTTTTTTGAATTTCTGAGAAGTGCAGGGCCAAATTAAAATTGTCTTCTGGTCGGTAACGTCACCGGTAACGATAAAGGTGACAGAAGTTTTTTAAAGAACCTTTCCGAGGGAGGGAAGTCTTATGAAAAGATTGTTTGTAAGTTTGGTGGTACTCGTTGCGGTTGTTTTGGTCTTTGGTAAGGAACGCATAGTGATTAATAGTTACATGAGTGATCCTGCACCTAGAAAGGTTTTTGCTGAACTTGTGAAAATTTTCGAACAAAAGAATCCAGAATATGAAGTTGTCGTGAACACTTTTGCTCATGAAGACTTTAAAGTATTGTTAAGAACTTGGCTTGCTGCACCTGAGGGTCCAGACGTCGTTACGTGGTTCGCTGGCGAGAGAATGCGTTACTTTGCTGAGAAGGGTTTAATAGCACCTGTAGATGACGCTTTTGATGGAAGAAGATTTACAGACTTTTTCCCAGCATCCTTTGAAAGTACCTGCTCCTATAAAGGAAAAATTTACTTTGTACCGCAGAGCTGGTACTGGTGGGGAGTTTACTACAGGCGAACTGTATTTCAGAGACTTGGTCTGAAAGAACCGAAAACATGGGATGAATTTTTGAAAGTTTGCGATCTCCTAAAGAAGAACGGCATAATCCCTATTGCAATAGGTACAAAGTTTCCGTGGACTGCCGCAGGTTGGTTCGACATTCTCAACTTGAGAGTAAACGGCCTTGATTATCACATCAAGCTAACATCTGGAGAGATACCTTACACAGATGCTGGTCTGCTTAAAGTGTTTAATTATTGGAAACAGTTGATCGACCGTGGCTATTTCCTACCAAACCACACATCTTACGAATGGCAAGAAGCTGCTCAATTTCTTTTCAGAGGAGAAGCTGGAATGTATTACATGGGTCAATTTATCAAGGACGTGGCGCCAGCAGCTGTAAAGGATGATCTTGATTTCTTCAGATTTCCAATCATTGATCCGAAAATTCCACTTTACGAAGAAACCCCTATTGATGGTTTCATGATGCCCTCAAACGCAAAAAATAAGAAAGGTGCCATAGAATTCTTAAAATTTATAGCTTCAGAAGAAGCTCAACGAAAATTCGCAAGTGATCTAGGACGACTTGCCGCACATGTTAAGATAACACCTCCAGATGCTCATGCAAAAAAGGGTTTTGAAATGATATTAGCATCGGCTGGTGTCGCACAGTTCTACGATCGTGATACGAATCCAGAGATGGCAGAGGTCGGCATGAATGCGATGATTCGGTTTATGATGAAGCCATCGGAACTTACAAAGATTTTAAGTGAGCTAGAAAGGGAGAGAAAAAGAATTTACGGGAAAAAGTAAAATAAATTACCCAGCCATCGTGGCTGGGTGTTTCATGCATGCTTGTTGGAGGTTGACTATGCGTTGGAAAAAATTAACGCCGTATGCTTTCCTTGTATTTCCTTTCTCGCTATATTTCATTTGGGTTATTCTTCTCGTCTTTGAGACGTTTTTTTATAGCTTTACGAACTGGGATAGCATATCCAAAACTTTCGATTTGATAGGCTTTGCAAATTACATTGAGCTCTTTCAAGACTACTACTTTTTGCTATCGCTTGTGAATAATGTAAAATGGATGATTGGTTTTGTCATTGTCTCCATTCCTGCTGGGCTCAGTATTGCAATGCTTTTAGATCAGAAATTCCCAGGACACAAGGTTTACAAATCCTTAGTTTTTCTTCCGATGACCCTATCCTTTGTTGTTATTGGTCAAATTTGGTCTTGGATATTGGAACCGAAAAATGGTGCATTGAACACATTTCTCCGTTTTGTCGGACTCAAAGATTTTGCTAAGCCGTGGTTGAGTGATCCAAATATAGTAATGTACTCGCTAATTGCTGCAGCACTGTGGAGACAAATCGCCTATGCGATGATACTCTTTCTGGCCGGACTTCAAGGGATTTCACGCGAACATGTTGAAGCAGCTTATGTTGACGGTGCAAATGCTTGGCAAAGGTTCTGGTACGTTATAGAAATTCTCGGCTCTAAAACCCCGCATTTTAACGCACGGATACAGAGCCGTTTTGTTAATTAAACACTGTGTGGTATAATTCTTTTAGTACATCTCAAAGTGTGGTGATGTGTTTGAAACAATACTTGACTAAATGCTTTGTCTTAGAC